>Ga0105044_10000497_pt1 | contig 48165 bp, 41 predicted proteins | sample MAT01_FD_78092 | JGI IMG/M metagenome (GOLD analysis project Ga0105044, IMG submission 78092) | Freshwater microbial communities from Lake Fryxell liftoff mats and glacier meltwater in Antarctica - MAT-01 | ecosystem: Environmental > Aquatic > Freshwater > Ice > Liftoff microbial mat | place...
AATAAGGCGGTCTCATTCGCAATTGGGTTGATCCGAGGACTGACGTTCCCTTGCGATGTCACCGAATCCGCTTCCATGAACCGCGACAGCAGTTCGTGCTTTTTTGATTTCCGACTTGGTGGTTGTGCCAACCATCGTTACTTGTGAACCAAAATTGTAATCATCCGTCTGGTCGCGCGGGAACGAACTGCACTGAAATTTGCACGCCTGTTGGCCAAGTTCGATGGCGCAATCCGGATACGAAGTCCTGAAGAGATTGCCCGGACTCTGGTCGCAATGGACAAGGTCGCACCCTTCATTCTGACTGCGGAAGAATCTGACGCTGAGATGATAAGGCAAAAGGCAGACAAGGCGTGGGAAAGATCCCAGTTTGAACAACGAGGTGAGCAACTGCGGAAGATTTGGGAATGAAGAACCTCCTGCTCGACAGTGGCGTTGTGGGAGCCTTCATCAACCGACGTGGGGACGTTTTTGATCGTCTCCAGTCGCCTGTTCGACAAGGTGATCGCATTGGCACATGCGTCCCGATCATTGCAGAGATTGTCTATGGAATTGAAAACAGTGCAAGCCGTGATCGCAATTTTCAAATTCTGCAACGTAACTTGTCGTCTTTGCGAATATGGCCGTTCGACCTGAGTGCTGCGTTCCAATATGGACGAATTGCTGCCGACCTGAAGCGTCACGGTCGTCCGATGCAGGTGGTTGATATGATGGTCGCGGCTGTAGCTCAGACTATGCCGAATGCGATTGTCGTAACGACGGATTCTGATTTTGAATCAATTCCAAAGTTGGCGATCGAGCGGTGGCAGATCTAAATCATGTGGATTGAAAGCAATTTTGTCGATCAATCCATTCAAACAGTCGCACCGAGACGTCGATGTCACAGGTCTTCTGCAAACCGCGCCAGCCAGGGACGGCATTCACTTCGATCACGAGCGGTTCATGGTCGGCGTTGTACATCAGATCGACTCCGGCAAACAGGCTGCCCGTGATGTTTGCGGCCTGGCGAGCCAATACCAGTTCGCGGTCAGTCGGAACGTGAACGACGCCGGTCCCCTGTTGCGAAATGTTGGCGCGGAAATCGCCTGGCTTCGGGATGCGTTTCATCGATCCGACAAGCTGATCGTCCAGCAGCAGGACTCGAATATCAAATCCCGGCCCGGAGACAAACGTCTGCAGATAAAGCACCGCTCCGAGGCGTTCGAGCGTGCGAAACGCCCGCAAGGCGAGTTCCGGATCCGAGACACGCATAATGCCTCGGCCTTCGGCCCCGAACAGTGGTTTGACAACAACGTCTCGGCCGAGAGCTTCAAACGCTTCGAGCGCCGTGTCGGAATTCTCGCAGACGATTGTGGCAGGTACGGGAATTCCGGCGAGCGCCAGGCGCTGGGTTGTCAGGTATTTATCGACGGCACATTCCAGGGCGCGGGGGGAATTGATGACCCGCACGCCGCAGATCTCCAGGCCCGCCAGCATGTCCATACGCGCCACGACCTGTTCAAGTGATCCAGGCGGCATCGTGCGCACCAGAACCACATCCAGACTCTGCAGATCGATTTCTCCGCACCGGAAATCGACGCTGCCGGTTTGAACTTTGGCAGTGAACTGATCGAACAGCAGCGGCTGCATGACGTGCCCCCGCGTGGTGCCGACACGACACAACTCGTTCACGTACCAACTGTCGTGATTTCCAAAGACGCCGATTCGCATGGGGAGATTTTCGTGGTGTGTCTGCGTGATCAAGCCATTCCAAACGAATCGCGCAGCAGTTCCGGCAGCAATGTACCATACCGAAACGAACGCCCGGTCTGGAGATTGTGAAAGACGACAACTGCTGGACTGAACAGCGCCGCGTCCAGGGCATAGAAATCATGATTTGCAGCTTTGAACAATGAAAGAAATGTCTGACCATGCGACGCTGAAGAGTTGGAGGGCACTTTTGCTCCGACGGCTTCGATGGCGTCATCGCTGCAACGGACCCAAAGGTTGACCGTGGCTCCGTAAAGGATCGAATCGTTCGTACGTCCGATGCCATGCAGATCGTTCTTTGCCACGGGCGGCAACGGCGCGATTCCGGTGCCGCTGACGATGTGTTCGCACGGAAAGTGTAATTCGTGCAATTTGTGCAGAGCCGTCTCGATGGACCTCGCGACGACCTGGATGTTTCCCGCCTGTGATGCCGTCCGGGCCACCGCCAGTGTCAGTCGGCATGCTGCGGGCAACGATGCACGAATCAAATCAATCGCCGATTGCGACGGCAGTGAACCGGATTCCAGCACGCCGACAGCCAGTTGTCCGTCTTCGGTCGTCGGTAAATGTTGGAAGATTTCTTCCTTGCGTACGACGGCGCGCATGGGGCCGGAACCCATCGCGAAGAAATCCGTGGAAGCAATTTTCCAGCCTGCATACTGGCTCATCAGACAGGCAGCGACCGGATGGTCCGTTCGCACGAATAACTGCGGCACGTCGGGAAGTCGTGAGTCGGACTGCGTGATTTCCACATCGGCCATGCCCGAGAGGCAGATTTTCGCCAGCAGCACGCCCGCTTCCAGACCGCCTTCGGACGAGACCCCGAAGTCCAGCACGTGGACTCCGTCGTGTTCGCGGACTCCAATTCGCAGGCTTTCGGCACGAGACCTTGCGAATTCCGTTAAATGCGATGCACGCTGATTGAGGTTTAAAATAGACAACTCGGACGGCTCCTGAAAGTTCACGGTCATCGCATCAGGATGCACATGAGTTCTGCTGCGGCTGCTCGGTTCCGAAGGATGCCGGAATGCGTCGCGGGCACAAAAAATTCGGTCTGTACACACGGGATTCGAGCGCTCGGTATCGCGACGACTCCGTCGCCCCAATGAGCATCCGGGCTCAGGAAACCGATCCCGATGATGGAATGCGCCGAAACCAGATCTGCACCACGAAGCTGGCTCGTGGCCTGCATGATGCCGTTTCGCGGTGAGAGATGATCAATGCTCGTTGCCGGTTGACGAGCAGGATTACGAATTAATCCTGGGTTTCCCTGGATCAAGCCAACATACTCGTCCTGCAACTGCTGCGGCACATCGATCAGCCAGCGACCCAATCTCCCCAACGGCATTTCGCTCCAGTTGGACCCGTGATGAGGCGTTGCAAAGTAGACGACTTTCTTAACAAATGGTACAGGTTCAAACAAAAAAGCTGACACGATTTCGCCCGGAAGCGGACCCGATTCAAAAACCTCGTTCAGAGGCTTGTCCGAAACCGCGTGCCACAGCCGATCGTCGCTGTAACTCACCAGCAGCCGTGCGATAATTCCGCCCATGCTGTGGCCGACCAGGACCATTTGATCGAACGCCTGATCACTGCTGGCAGGGTCAAGGACGCTGCGCGTGAGTTGCAGCTCGTTCCGAAGATCGGCGGCCGCTTTCAGGTACGAGTTTCCGGTTGGATACTGATAGACCCAGATCTGGTATCGCGTTGCAACATTCGGATCCGACCGCAGCGCTGTGATCATCTCTGCCCAGGTCAAAGCATCCGATGCCAACCCGTGTATCAACACCAGCGGAATGCGGCCCGACTGATAAGGTTCCAGCAGATACAGTCCGGTCGCGTTGAACTTTGACGGCGTTCGAAACGCAGTCCAGTAATCCCGTTGCGCAGGCAACGCACGCCCGTCCAGTGTTTGAGCCGTTTGAAACACGATCGGTAAAGTCGGCTGGTGCCACGCACAACCACTGGCGCAGACGATCAACAGGATCGGCAGCAATCGCCGGAACCGGTCATGGACGCGCAGTCGTTGCGGGAAAACTGAGATCATAAGACAGAGAAGTATCGGTCGCACGGTTTACGATAGCGATTTGGCCTTGCTGCAGAGGATCGGAATTTTAGGAAGACGACTGAAATGGGGGAAGCTGAGTTTCGCCATGCTTTTCGCATGATTTCGTGCTCACATGTTCTGAAAATCAATCGAAACGGGCTGTGAATCCCAGGGACGGTGTGGCACATTTCCGGTGGAAAGGGCGAACACCATTCCGACAGCAACCAGCAGCGTGGGAAGCGTGATGACTGCAAATACGGGAGTTGCGGCGATACGTCGCAGTCTCGTCCCCTTGCGCCATTGCCGAATTCCGAATCCGGCCGAACACACGCTCAACCATGCAAATCCTACGACGACTCCCAGTCCCAGAATCCGATCCTGCTGGATCGACTGCCGAATCTGTCGCACAGCCAACTGATCGATCGCTTCAGGGAATTCCAGCAGCGCATAGTGGATCTGAAACTGTTGTGGCCCCTCGGTTTCAGTTTCCAGAGTTTCATGACGCTTGTAAGTGTCGATCACATATTTCTTTGCTGTCTCCTGCGGCAATTCTATGCAGACAAACTTCGCCTGTTCGTGCAAAGTTGAGTTCATGGTGGCGGTCACGTTCTGGACATGCTTTGCCAGCGCTTCATTGATCGCGACCGTCAACGGAGCTTCCGCATCATCGCCGTCCAGGATCGGCTTTGTCTCCACCACAATTCTGCGACCGTCCTTTTCGTCCATCCATTTCGGCCTGGCAGGAATCTCCGGCTGGACCGTGAGTTCACCGGTAGTCTCCGCAGGCAAAACGGTTGTCGCAACATCAGTCCCGGCAAGTGCCGCAGCGGACTCAGCACTTTCCAAGAACGCAACGATCGAATTGGCAATCATCTCCAGTCCGCCGGCAGCAAGCAATGGATTCACCGGAACGGTTGATCCCACGGGCGGCGTGAGCGGGATCAGAGCATACGTCTGACGAATGCGACCTGGCAGTCTGGAATTGAAGGACTTGAGCAGGTCCTGACCGGCTGCCCCGAGGATCTGTCGAACCATTTCGTCGGACGGCTGAATGACAACGACATCGCCATTGTCAGATTTCGCAGCTTGTCCAAAAATTGTCGGCCCCTCTTTATCGCCGACACTTTCCAGATTGGAACTCACGTACTGCCCGATCTTCGACACCAACCGATGAAGTTCCGCCTTGCTTGCTTCGATGAACGCCGCTTGCTCCGGGGTAGGAGCAACTTTTGTATCCATCGTCGTCACCACCAAAGAATCAACCACCGCCGCCTCAACTGCGGCATCTTCAGCAAACTCCGCCACGGCGATTTCAGCCCTATGGGCCTGTTCCAATTCTACAGCGTTTGCCAGTTCCCGGGCTCGTGTCATGTCAACACGTCCAGGCAACTCTGCCTCTTCCTGAAAGTCCATTGCGACTGCATGCCGCGTTGACTGGGTGCGCACAAAAACCAGCATCGCAACCGCACCCAGTCCGACAAACATCGTTGCGGTCACGACGAGCGCCGTCACGATCCCGGACCATGCACCCACCTTTGTCGGCGGCTGAGGTTTTTTGCGTCCCATCAGCGCATTCATGAGCAGCGATAGCAGTTTCAGCGCGCCGAGGCCGATTGCGATCACGACGAGCCCGACGAAGATCACTCCGATCCATGAAATACCGAGCGTTGTCTGTTGCATAATATCACGTTCCAATCAACATCGGAGTACAGCCTTGAGGATGCAAACACGGCTGCATCTTTCTCAAATTCCTGAAGCCCCGCCTCGGAGAGTCGGGCGACCATGATCCACTACATTCTTTGTCCGGCAGCAGCCGGAACCGATACAACCGGGTGACGAACCTGTGCCAGGATCGGGCCGGCCTGGGGAGCACCAGGGGCTGGTGCCAGCAATCGATCTTCCTGCGGAGTCCAGCCTGACGACAATTGCACAACCGCCGAAATCGCCAACGCCCAGATCGCGCCCAACTGCTCCGGAAACGGCATCATGGCCGACAACACAACCCCCAGAAACAGTGTGACCAGCGATGACGAAATACGGAATCTTGATTTGCGAAAACTGTCCGCCTGCCACCACCAGCGACGAACCAGGAACAACAACCCGAAGAACATCATGAATCCCGCCATTGTCGGCAGACCACTTTCCAGTATATGAATCCGTCCAATGTTTCCGCCATTGAAAACGCCTTCGCCGTCTGCATGCAGCAACGGTGTTTCATTGAGCATCAGGAACTGTTGCAGGACGGCCGCCACGGCTCCCACACCCAAACCCAGACTCCCCTGAACCAGACGTCGCACGAACGTATCGCCCGTGCGACCTTCCCACATTTTCGCAGGCACGATCAACGCCCACGCCGCGACCAGTGTGATTGTTCCGAAGAACGCCACGTCTGCAGGATTCGGAAGTAGATCCGTTGCCAGATGCACGGCTGCGGTCACCAGGGCCGCTGCGGCCAGTGCCACGGACAGTGAAGTTGTGATATCAGCCGCCCGCTGACCAGCCGGAATCTGTCGAACGGTCGTCGGAGTATAAACAGTCGCTGAAACGGGCAGCGTTTGCGGCATGTAACGCTGCTGCTGCCCCACCAACACGGGCGCGGCCTGCGTGGGGCCCGGCATCGGAGGCGATGGCATCGTTGGCCGTCCTGGCCGAGGCGGAGAGGCCACGACCTGAGTCGTGCTGCCGGACTGCGGCTTCATAAAAAATGTGCGATAAACCACATACGCGAGCCCGCCAATCACGCCGCCGGCAGTCAGCGGTCGAAAAGCGCCGGATTGGAGAATCAGCCACAGCACGGCACCGCACAGCACCCACTTCAACGGCGTGGGAACGCGCGTATTCCAGAAATCTGTCGCAGAATTCCACTTACCAGCCAGTCCCCGATCATCGCGCGCCGGCACCACATTCGGACTGCCGAGCAAGGTTGTCGCCAGTGCTGTCGCGGACTTCTTTGCCGCTGGCCTGGAAGCGTAGACGGGCGTGGGCTTCTCGATCGCAAAACCCGATTCTTCAATCGCCTTTCGGAAGCGACGCTCCAGCTCTTCCACATCGCTGATACGTCGATCCGGATCCTTTTCCAGCGCCGCCGCCAGCACGGGACGCAGTCCTTCAGGCAGTACCGACAAATCCGGTTCCGCAGTCAAATGCTTCATCAGAATCTCGGCCGTTGTTTCGCCCTCAAACGGAACCCGGCCGGTGATCATTTCGTAAAGGATAATTCCCAGTGAATACACATCGACTTCGCGGCCGTAACGTCCCCGAGCCACCTCCGGTGCCATGTAGTAAACGGTCCCGACACTCTGCGTCTGCGCGCTGCGGCGACTTTCGGAAATGTACTTTGAAAGTCCGACGTCACCGATTTTCACCTGGTCCGCATCACTGAACACGTTGGCAGGCTTCAGGTCGCGATGCACCAATCCGCGATCGTGCAGGAAACTGAGTCCAGCCGTCATCCCTTGCAGCCAGCGAAAGACTTCATTCAGAGGCAGGCCCGCCGGATTTTCCTGCAGCACTTCGTACAGGCCTTTGCCGCCGACATACTCCATGATGATCCAATGATCTTTATCGGCATCCTGCCGCATATCAAAGATCGTGACCAGATTCGGGTGCTTCAGATTCAGACACTGCGCCACACCACGCAGCTCGACTTCCATATTACTGTGCAGCAGCTTCAGCGCAACTTCTTTCCCTGCGTCGGTCAGCGCGTAGTACACTTCACCAAATCCACCGCGATGAATCGCGCGTTTGATGGTGTAACCTTCCAGCGGTCTGGATTCTGGTGCAAGTGCAAACTTCATAGCGATCCTCCGACTAAAACTGTGACCAGCGGCCAGCGCCGGTCTGCTGAAATGTCTAAACACACTACGCTTTCAGTTTCTCAATGCGAAACCGAAAGTCATCCCCGGAAACAATAGCACCGTCGCTCAGGACCGCCGAATCCCGCACCCGTACCCCGTTGACACTCAGGCTGGCTTTCGAACGACACCGCAGTACGCCGTCCTGATGATACATCACAACCACTTCCGGCCAGTCAGGACAACACACATGATGGTCCCTTCGTGGCCCCAGTAGAATACTGTCGGTCATCAGGATGATACCATTGACCGAGTGGGCTGGACGATGGGGACTTTCAAAATCTATCAGAGCTGATCCGGCCAGTACACTGGGAATGCGGAAACCCAGTCGAACTCGCTCTGCGAGACAGATTTCATCGCCCGTTCTCAGCAACGTCGGACCCGTGACAGCTCGACCTGACACAACGGTCGAATTATGCGGATGGATGAACCAATCTTCTCCATTTCGCAAAAGTGATGCATGTCGCCGCGACAGATTGGCCATGAGGCAGATGTCGGCAGCTTTGTCTTCCAGCGTCGGTCCACCGATCAGAAACTGAGAACCCACGCACAACTGCCAGGCACCCACCCCGTCGATCCACAACATGTAACGATCCGTCGGCATAGGCCACTTCAATTCTCTGCGTTCCGCTGAGTCAGCTGTCGCACGATTTCTGGAATTCGATTTATCAACAGTCGGCGGGATCATTGTAAAGCCTTCATTGTTTCAAAGGCATCGATTCCTGTAGCTTGGACATTCATGTCCGAGATCTCACCAAAAAACGTCCCATCGCCGCAACATTGATGAAGCACACGAACTTTCGCTTTGGCTGCGATCCCGGGCCGTAAGACGGACATGAATGTCCATCCTGCGCCGTCATCAATTCAAATCTCGTACGGTGTCAACCACACACAAATCAACCACACACACAAAAAAAAACTCCGGACCCGAGCGAACTGCGAGCCCGGAGCGATGTGTGTCCCGGTCATGTTGCGGAAGTCATTTCCGCGTGATTGTTCAATTCTTGCCGACGTACCCTGCAACGTTCGTCCTGAGTCGCTGCAGTTTGTCCAAGGCCTGACGGATACACGGCTTGCCGACGATGTCTGCTGTTCAGATCGACGGCTGAGTACTGACTTCCGCAACTGTGTCGTCGCTCTTCAGACCAAAGTGCGAGTCAATTTCTCCGACAATGTCGCCATTCGTCGGTGCGACTTCTTCATTCACCGGAATGCCACCGTGCATACTGCCTTCAGTTTCCAGGACTGACTCACGCACATCCAATGCATGATTCATATCTTTGATCATCTTTTCCACATGCGCCAGCTGTGAATCATCGATCTCGATCGAATTGATTGCTTCGGCTGCCTGCACCTGCTTCAGACGTGCTTCCAGCTGAGCGACCTTCACAACCAGATCCTGCTTGCGTGACAACAGCGTGTCGAGTTTCTTCTGGTTGGCTCGCAGCGTATCACGCTGAGCCGTCAGAATCTGACGATCGCGTTTGACGGCTTCCTCAACTGAACAGAATGACTCAAAGCGATGAGCCAGATCTGCTTCAACTTCACCGCGGCTGTATGAGACAGCGCGGTAAGTGAACGAAGTGCCTCCGCTTTCCAGGTCGCTTCGCAGAGCAAGGATCGCATCCTTCTGCTTGCCAAGTGACGCTTCTTTGTCTGTCAGATCGCGTTCCAGGTCTTTCACATCGACGGACTGTTCCGCGACGATCGTCATGTGCCGACGAATCTCCGGCACCAGATTGTCCACTTCATCACGGATGCGATCGAGTTCAAATTCGACCGAAATCTCAGACTTTACAGCCTCCCGCACCTGACCACCAAAGGTTCGCAGGTAGCTGCACGCATCTGAACCCAATAACAGACCGCCAGCCAAAGCCAGCGACGTTGTACCAATTACGATTTTCTTCAACATTTCAATTCTCCTCACCGGGGTGCCACACGTTTTTTTTTGCGGGCTCAGATCCCGCAGCATGGGGACGTCATTCGACGGCCAGCTTCGTTGCTTAGAAGAAATTGAGAGATTTTTCCAAAGAAGTCGCAATTACAACATTTTCGTAGTATTTCCTGCGTTTTTACTGCCCGGAGTGTACGTTGCACATTCTTGTCCGACTGAGTCCTCGTCGTTTATTCCTCACACGGCAGTCGCTTGGTATATTGCCATGGGTGGATGAGTAACATTCCGGCAATCTGTGAATGAGGTGCTTTGATGAATCGTTCTGCTCGACGCAACCAATCGACTCGTCGTTCAATGCTTGCCTCTGTTTCCGCGATGGCTGCTGCAGTTGCCGGGCTGCGGATTTCAGACACTTTGCTGGCGGGACAACAGCCGCGCGGATTTAATGCTGCGACCGTCAGTGAAATGAGTTTCGGTCTGGTGACGTATCAATGGGGCAAGGATCTGGACTTGCCGACGCTGATTGACACGTGCGAAAAATCCGGGTTGACGGGGGTTGAGCTCCGTACCGAGCATCGCCACGCGGTCGAACCTGGATTGTCAAAGGCAGACCGTGATGGTGTGCGAAAACGCTTCGAGGCGAGTTCCATTGAGCTGATCGGTTACGGATCGAACGCGCAGTTTCACGAAGCAGACGTCGACAAAGTGAAGGCCAATATTGAACTCACGAAGCAGTACATTCAGCTGATGCACGACTGCGGTGGTTCGGGTGTCAAAGTCAAACCGAACGGCTTTGTGAAAGATGTTCCTCGCGAAAAAACGATCGAGCAGATCGGCAGGGCTCTGAACGAAGTTGCCGAATACGGCCAGCAGTACGGGCAGCAGATTCGCGTCGAAGTGCATGGCGCGGAAACGTGCGAACTGCCGGTCATCAAGGCGATCTTTGATGTGGCCACACATCCGAATGTGGCGGTCTGCTGGAATTCCAATGCGGAAGATCTGAAAGGCGAAGGGCTCGAGCACAATTTCAATCTCGTCAAAGATCGTTTCGGTGCCACCGTGCATGTGCGGGAATTGACGATCGACGATTATCCTTACGACGAACTTTTTCGACTGTTCAGAGGCATCAAATACGCAGGCTGGATTCTGCTTGAGGCGCGGACCGAACCTGCCGACAAAGTGGCGGCACTGATCGAACAGCGACTGGCGTTTGAAAAGCTGATCGCTGGTGCCGGGTGAGGATCGCCTCTGAAGCTCCAGGCCGTCCCTATGATTCTCAGTCGGCGGAGCGACTGACCTACGTAGGCGATGTCGCGCTGCCGACTCGCATTTTTGGCAGCGTACTCTCTGAAACAACCGCACACTGGCTCATGCGCTCACAACGCTGGTGTCGAGGTTCAACGGGAAAGATCAACTATGAAATTCATTCTGGCACTTGATCAGGGCACGACCAGCAGCCGGGCCATCCTGTTTGACCATGCGGGAATCGCTGTTGCCTCAGCACAGCAGGAGTTCAAGCAACATTTTCCAAAGCCAGGCTGGGTGGAGCATGATCCTGAAGAAATCTGGGGGTCTCAGTTAGCCACTGCCAAAGCGGTGCTCCGGGATGCTCGGGTCGATGCAGGGCAGATTGCTGCGATCGGAATTACGAATCAGCGCGAGACAACGGTTGTGTGGGATCGGCGCACGGGGGATGCGATCAGCAATGCGATCGTGTGGCAGGATCGCCGTACGGCGGACGTCTGCGAAAAACTTCGGCGGGAGAAGGCCGATCGGATGATCCGCCGGAAGTCGGGACTCATCCTTGACGCTTATTTTTCCGCCACCAAGCTGCAATGGATTCTGCAGCACGTCAAAGGGGCGAAGCAGCGGGCACGGAAAGGAGAACTGGCGTTCGGGACGGTCGATTCGTGGCTGCTGTGGAAACTGACAGAAGGCCGCGTGCATGCAACCGATCCCAGCAACGCCTGTCGCACGATGTTGTTCAATATCCATAAAGGTGATTGGGATGAAAAGCTGTTGCGACTGTTTGATGTGCCTCGGAAAATGCTGCCCGAAGTGCGATCGTCGAGCGAAGTGTTCGGACACACGACTTTGCTCGGTGGAGACATCCCGATCGCGGGGATTGCGGGAGATCAATCGGCGGCGTTGTTCGGTCAGATGTGTCATCGACCGGGAATGGTCAAGAACACCTACGGGACGGGCTGCTTTATGCTGATGCACACCGGAGACAAACCTATGGTGTCCAGAAACAATCTGCTGACGTCGGTCGCCTGGAAGATCGATGGGAAGACTGAATACGCTCTGGAGGGGAGTATCTTCATCGCCGGTGCAGTTGTACAATGGCTGCGCGATGGCCTGGGGATCATTCGAAAGTCGGCCGACATTGAAACGTTAGCTGCAGAAGTACCGGATTCAGGCGGCGTGGTTGTTGTGCCTGCATTCGCGGGCCTCGGGGCGCCACACTGGGATGCGTGGGCGCGAGGCCTGATTATCGGGCTCACACGCGGAACCACATCGGCTCACATTGCCAGAGCGGCTCTCGAAAGCATCGCGTTTCAGGTAACGGATGTGCTGAATGCCATGCAGGCTGATGCCGGACTGAAGGTGCGTGAGTTACGAGTCGATGGCGGTGCTGCGGCCAATAATCTGCTGATGCAGTTTCAGGCGGACCTGCTGGGCGTGCCGGTTGTGCGGCCCCAGGTACTGGAAACCACGGCGCTCGGTGCCGCATATCTGGCAGGACTTGCCGTTGGATTCTGGAAAAACAAACGCGAGATTGATTCGCAGTGGAAAGCTGACGCAACCTTTACGTCAGGAATGAAGAACGCCGAACGCGCAACAAAAATGCGTCGATGGGAACGCGCTCTTGAACGCAGCAAAGCGTGGGAAGAGTAGCCTGACTCGCCGAGTCGAATGCGATTCCCGTAGCTTGGACATTCTTGTCCGAGTCCTGGCCACAACTCGTTCGGCAATTGTGCGATAATCGCTGCACAGAAAAGTTCGCTTCGACGCCATTATGCGTGATACCGCGCCGGTCGGGTATGTCCATCCTCATCTTTGATTACGTTACTCGACCGTTTCACTCAGAATTGACATCTTGTTCACGTGGTCCAGTTCCGGGAAATTCTGCTGCAGATAGACATTGCCTCCGAGCCCAATGCTGGGTTGCTGAGGCAATTCGCCGTACTTTGATTCAATCGCATCGACGTTTTCCATGCCTTTGATCACCTTTCCGAATGGGGCGAAGCCATCGGAATCGAGAGATGAGTTGTCGCCAAAGTTGATGAAAATCTGCGTTGTGCGCCTGTTCGCGCCTGACGTGGCAAACGTGACGAAACCTCGTTTGTTGCTCTGCATGACAGGATCGTCGTTGATATTCCTTTCCCATTCCCGCTGTATTGCCGGATCGCCATTCATTCCGAACTGTACCATAAAACCGGGCACCACCCGGAAGTAACGGCAATCATTGTAGTATCCAGCTTTGACGAGCTGGTAGAATCGTTCGGCCCCGATCGGAGCCCAGTCGCGATGCACTTCAATCGTGAAGTCGCCTGCTGATGATTCCACTTTGACTGTGAATGTCCCCGTCTGTGGCTCGTTTCCGGCTCCTGCCGCCATCGGTACTGTCTGCAATGGCAACTGTGGGGTACCCGCAGGCAATTTGGCAGCGGGCCTGCCCCACTCCGTATCTTTCCTGGCGCTTTCAATTTTTGCCAGGGAATCATCCAGCGACACAGGTCCGTCAGCGCCGCCATCCGAACATCCGGCGACGGACAGCATTGAACCGGCAATCAACAGCGCAACACAGAGTGAGACATACAATCGCATTGCTATTTCCAATAAAAACGGTTCTGACTATTTCTTCAGCGCAGGTGCATTCTTCAGCATGGACAGTACCACATCCCGCAGCGCGGGCACGATCGACACGCCATCACCACCGGTAACAGTTTCAACACCCTTCCAGTCCGTACACGATCCACCCGCTTCACGCAGAATTGGAATCAGAGCCGCAATGTCCCACGGCGACATCAGCGGATCGATCGCAATTTCTGCGCGACCAGTGGCTACCATCGCATGACCGTAGCAATCTCCCCAGCCACGGGCGACTTTGACCTGATTCATGACGGCAACGATGGAATCAAACCTGCCAGTGCTCGTCCAATGCGTCGGTTCCGTGAACATCATTCGCGCATCGCGGATCGACGTCACGCCACTCACTTTCGTGCGACGTGGTGCCTGATCGCGAATCTGCCACCAGCATCCCTGACCTTCTGCGGCGTATACAACTTCATCAAGTGCCGGAAAACGACAGACGCCTGCCACCATGCGGCCGTCTGATTCAATGCCAATCAACGTTCCAAACAAAGGCACGCCGTGAACGAACGGTTTTGTACCGTCGATCGGATCAAGGATCCAGCGATAGCCGTTTCCGGAGGGAACCGAATCAAATTCCTCACCCAGGATGCCATCCTGAGGAAACGCTTCCGCCAGCTTTTCCCGGATCAGCAGTTCGGCTCCGCGATCGGCCACAGTCACGGGCGAATCGTCCGACTTCGATTCCACCAGCAGCCCGTCCACCTGATAGTGCTTCAGGATGAATCCGGATGCGGCAGCAGCCAACTGCAGAGCAAAATGAAGTCGGGAAGTTACGTCGGACATAGTCATCAGTTCAGCGTGCTCGGGCCAGGTTTCCAGTTGCATGGACACAGCTTGTCGGTGGCGTCTTTTGTACGATCGTAAACCCGTAATGCCGGATCCAGTCCGGGGGCCGGTTGTCCCACGCGAACACTCATTGAAAATCCTCACACAGTTGGTGCGGTCTGTGCGACCGAATCATGATTTTCGTCTGAGCCTGGAAAACTCATTCCAAAGCTGACGCCAGTATAGATCCCGACTTTCACGTTGCAAGCTGTCCAGAGCCTGTTATGGCCGGACTCTCAGGATCGCATGTGTTGTTCGCGTGGAGGCGAACTGAAATATGTCGGACATAATGCGATGCTTCGTCGAGACGAACCTTCAGCAGGGGCTGCAACGCCAAACAGCACGCAGGGGGACTGCGTGCCGTTTGAGTTTTGGGGATGCTTCAGCTCTACAGCCTGTCAGATGCGTCCCATGTACCTGACTAGCGAGCTTCCGGTGGAAGCGGCACGGGCTGTTCGTCGGTGCTGTTCGTCGTTGTCGTCACTGTCACTGTTGCTTCGTTCCTTGCGGCTCCGGTTTCAGGCTGTGAATCCGACTGCGAAAACCGGGTGACCCGGCGATCAAGAATCACGCGGGCGGCTTCCCGCATTTCGTCATCCGATAACCGCCGCAGATTTCCGATCTGAGTCAGTGGTTCCACAACCTGAGCAACTCGGCTCAGCGTTGATTCCATCATCGCGATGTCCATCATCGTGCGGCGAACACCTTCGAGGGATTTGACGTGAGTTGCCAGTTCCGTGCGGAAGTCGTCCATGATCTCAAGGTTCTGGATGGCTTCAGACACATGCTGTGATTGACTGCTCAACGACGTTCCCATCGCAACCAGCGAATCCAGATTTCTGCGGGAAGCCTCAAGCTGCAGACTATCGCTGGTCAGCGTATCATTCATTGCAACGATAACGCGGGCGTTGTCCTGAGCGACCGTCAACTTCTCACCGGATGCAACCAGTTGATCTTTCAACGTGTTGATTTCTGCAACAGTCGCTTTTGCAGATTCCAGATTGACAGCGGCAACCTGGATGGAATTCGCGAGTCCGACGAATTCGTCAAATCGCGTTGACGCGATCTTCAGTTCTTCAGACTGTGCGGCCATGCGCTGGGTCAGGTCGGCAAGTTTTGTGATCCCTTCGCTGGCCTGTTCGTAGTTGTTGGACGCCGCGATGACGCGATTCTGCAACGCCACTATGCCGTCCACTGAGTTGTTGGCGACTTCGGCATGCTCACTGCCATGAATAATTGTCGTGAGCAGCTCGTCAAGCTTCGTGATCTGGGTGGACGCCTTCAATGTCTGCTGCTGACCGGCGACCAGCCTGTCCTGAACAGCTGACATGCGATCCAGTGCGGCCATAGCGACAGCTGATGATTCGGCCTCGCGCTGAATACTGCTGCGAAGATTCTGGATATCGGCCACACTCTTCTGAACTTTCCGCACATGGCTGGCCTGTTCTTCAATGCTCGTGAGCAGAGTGTTGGTCTTCCAGACGGAGTCCCGTCCGGCGACCAGCTTCTTCATATTGCCTTCAGATTCGTCCAACCGAGCCTGGATGCCATCGAGTCGCCCTTTCAGCGGGCCAACCATCATGAGTTGCATTCCAAAGAACACAACCGCGAGGGACATAACCATACAGATCCACATGAAACTGCGGAATCCGATGAGTTCGGTGTTTGCATTACGTCGGATTGTTGTTGAACCGTTCAAGGATCTTCCTCCACGAAGTGCGCGGCAGACACGTGATCGTGCCGAATTGTTGATGAATGGGCCCCCGTCGGCACAGGCGTTACTGAAAGCCTTAAATGCCGAAACTTAGTTTTCTCTTTGACTTGTATCGCCGTCACGATCATGTGCAGTTTGCCGGATTCACGTCAACAGGCACTTTTTGCCGGGAACCCGCATCTACCCGCATCGAATGCCGCTCTCGAATCGATTGTGACGTCTGTAACGAGGGGAGAGGAGCAAGGCCGAGCAACGCCAGCGATTCATGTAGGTTGGACATTCATGTCCGACAATTTGGCCAGCAGCTGCGGAGCCGGTCAGCAGAATGGCGCGCGCAACCGGTAACTGTTCCGCACTCTAAATCTCATTCAGCATTGCCAGGGCCGAGTTCCATGAGTAATGCTGTTGCACCCACTGAGCCGCAGCAGCGCCGAGATCATGCTGCATCTGCCTGTTTTCGAACACAGCACTCAATGCTGTGATCCATTCGGCGGCGGTGTCTGCTCTGAGCAGGTGAACACCGGGCTCCGCCGCGAGCGCCTTTAATGGTTCCGGAGAACAGATTACCGGTCGACCACACGCCATTGCCTCTAATAACTTGTTCTGGATGCCGCGGGCGATTTGCAAAGGCACGACTGCGCATGTCGCACGCATCAGCCATGGGCGGACGTCCGCGACTGCACCTGTCACTTCAATGCCGCCAACTGCCTGCAGAGCCCGAACATCCTGACTCGGTGACTTACCCACAACATAGAACCTTGCGTCCGGGTAGCGCTGACGAATCTGCGGCCACACATTCTGAGCGAACCAGATCACGGCGTCGGCGTTTGGTTTGTAATTCATTACGCCTACAAACGCGCAGGAATGGGCTTCTGACGCAGTGCCCGGCTGCGGCGCAAAGTATGCGTAATCAACGCCGTTGCTGACTGCAGCGATGCGATCCGTCGGGCAAAACGCACGAAACAAATCGCGTTCCGCTTCGCTCACAACCAAAAGTCGTTCACAGGTCGCAGCCAAACGACATTCGACAGTCCGGAGTCGCCGACCTTCGGTGCGATAGACCAGTGACATGGGAAAACTCGCAGCCCTGGCATAATCCAGCCACTTCTGGCTATCCACATCGATCAGATCGACCCAGCGCTTCGCGTCGTCATTGACGCACGGTGGAAACAGGTAACGAGCAACGCCCGATGACGACGCCAGAACTGCATCGTACGTTTTCTTGCCGCTCCACGTACGGAGCACGGATGTCAAAGCAGGCGATTCAAACAAGCCTTCAGTCATGGTCCGGCCAGAAAGCATCGAGAACGCCCCGCGCACATAGCGCCCGCGACCGGAATGCGGAACCACGGCCAGTTGATTCGTAACTTTGCGAAGCTCCTGCAATGTGTCATCTGAAGTTGGCTCATCGGCAAGACACGCCAGGTCTACCGAAGCACGGCTGGCGAGGAACTTGAGCACGTTCCAGGTCCGAATCCGATCGCCGCGATCCGGCGGAAAAGGAACTCGATGAGTCACGTAAAGGATCTGCCTGGTCATGTCTCAGATGTTCTCGTTCAGGAAGGAGCGGCTGCTTGCAGGTTGCGTGTGGAGCTCGTCGCCGGGCATTGCTGCCGCCAGGCTCTGATCCAGCACCGCAGTCATCGTGGTGAGCCGAAACTGGCTCAACATGCGCGTGAGTTTCGAGGCGGTCGTGGACAGATTCTGGTAATGTCGGAATCGAGATTTCAACGACGCTGCGATACGCGGCTGATCGATATCGACTTCCCAGGGATGCAGATACACGTTGAGCGGTCTACCCGCAGAGCGAATCTTTCGCAGGAGTCGCGCCGTCAATCGCCACGGAGTCAATCGCAGATATCCACCCCCGCCAACTGGCACTGTCACGCCCGCGACCGTGGCTGTCATGCCTGGAAACTCGCGAATCGGACCGCTCGTCGTCTGAATGATGTGCGGCATCTTCGGCGACCCGGGGATTCCGTAGCGATCGTGTCGCGTCGGATAGATACTGGAATCGGTCTCGAAGCCCTCCTCCACCAGAATATCGAGCGCCCACAGTGACCGCAATGTGATCGAGAAGCTCGGAGCCCGATACAGGCGAACGGGTTCACCCAGAATATTCTGCAGCACATCGCGGGACTGAATCAAATCGGCACGAAAACGTTCCGGTCCAAGTTCGTAGACCAGCCGATGCCACTGACTATGACAACCGATTTCGTGGCCCGCCGAGCGAATTTCTGTCACCAGGTGCGGATATCGTTCGGCTACCCATCCGAGGATAAAAAAAGTGCCGAGCGTGGATTGTTTCGCCGCAATTTCCAGAATTTGCCGGGTGCTGTTTTCAACTCGGCAGTCGTATTGGTCCCAGTCGTCCGGCTTAATGACCGATGCGAAGGCGGAAACGTGAAAGTAGTCTTCCACATCAACCGTGAATGTTCCATCGAATGGGTGTGGAGAGTCAGTCATTTGATACCTTGCAACTCAGATCGGTACTTAGCCGGATTCGTGAGAATTCGGCTACCCGGCAACTCCATCAGCCCGAAGTCTAACGGCTTCGGCGACTCTTACGACTTCGGCTGCGACGAATTGCCTGGTGCATTGTCAAACCTTAGATTGGAGGTCAACGGCATCGCGGGAAAATGAGTCACATCGCGGGAAAAGGGGTCAGGAACCAATAGTGCGCAGCACCCTGCGGGCCATTTGGCTATTGATTCCTGACCCCTTTTCCCTGGCCAACCCCAGGATCAAGCGTTGACAATGCACTAGATATTCGTCATTGGCACGACTTCCTGTTGATAACCATACGTCTGTCTCTGGAAGTCTGAATCCGCACCGACCATGATCGCACCCAGCAACGGAATCTGCAAGCTGCGCAGCGAATCGCGAGCCTGAGTGACGTATTGCACGCGGCTGTAATCTTTGCGAGTCGCCAACAGGACAATGTCGGCATTTTGAGCCAGCATGGATGGTTCGGCGACAAACAGCAGCGGCGATGTATCAATGACAACAAAGTCGAAACGCGACTTCAACTGCTGAATCAGCCCTCGACCACCGTCAATCGACAGCATCTGGAGGACGCGCTGATCCACATGGCCGGCGCCGATGAACGTCAGTCCCGGTGCCTGCGTCTGCTGTCGGATGTCATCCAGCGTTGCGTCGCCGCGAAGCCACTCACTAATGCCCGGCCCCTGTTTGCCGCCGACCATCAGGTGAGCCGAAGGACGTCGCAGGTCACAGTCAATGAGCGCCACCCGCTTGCCGGTTCGAGCGAGACTGGCGGCCAATTGACATGAGACTGTTGTTTTGCCTTCGTTGGCCGATGCACCCGCGATGAGGATTGATGCCGGACGAGCCGGATCGATATGTCGCATCAGAAACGTCCGGACAACGTCCATCGATTCTGTGACGGCACGGTTCCATACATCGTAATCGACTTTGCCGGCAAAAATCCCGAGGCCCAGCAAACCGCCGCGATCCGGTGACGGAATCGTTCCGATCAGTCGCAGGCCGACTTCGCCGGAAATATCCGTTGCCGCACCGATGCGATACGAAAACCATTCAGACAGCGTAAAACCGCAGACGATGCAACCCAGCACGCCCAGACCTGCCAGCATTGACAACTGTGTCTTTTTCCCGATCCCTCGTTCTTCCGGAACGTTGGCCTCCTGAACCGAACTGATTCGGTCCGGAGCGTTGATTTCGACTTCCTGCTCGCGGATCTGCTGAGCCAGTGATTCCCGCATCCTTACGTCGGGATCGATCTCACGCTGTTCACGTTCCAGTTCAATCCGCTGCAGATTCTTTTCGTGATACAGTTTTTCCTGTGTGGAGATTTCAGCGGCAACCGCCTCTCGTAGTTTTTTCAGATACGCCACCCGTGAAAACGGTGCCGGTGTCATGGTCCCATCCGCGCCCGGGGCGAGTCCGCCGCCCAGCATGTTACGAAGCAGTTTTTCCTGCTCACGCCACGCGAGGAGATCGGGATGGTTTGGATTCCGGGTGGTTGACTCAAACTGCACAATCTTCTGACGCAACAGAAAAAGCTGTTGGCCCGGATCCAGAGTGCCACCGGAGCCGCCGGAAGCACCGCTTCGTGCATTGCCACCACGGATGGTCAGCAGGCCGGGATCGCTCCCCATCAGCCCACCGGACAAGCCCTGAGCCTGCAGTGCTTCTTCAGCATGAATGGCACCGTCGAGCTCGCGCAGTTCTTTATCAAGGTCTGAGATCTTCTGTTGAATGCGACCTTGATCCAGCATCAGGTTCTTCGGATCAACCGTCCCGAGGTTAGTTGCCAGACGTTCAATCTCCTGAAGGGCTGCACGCACACGCCGATCAACGTCGCGGTGCGATTCTTCTGCTTTCCGGAGATTTTCAATGCGTTTGTTCCGTTCGTTGTAGACAACTTCGTTCAGATACGATTCTTTAATTGCATTGACGATCAATGCCAGGTCTTCAGCATATTCGCCCTGCAGACTGATCTTCAGAAATTCAGGACTGATCTGTTCATCGACGTTGAGCTCCCTCATCAACCATTCGACGGGATGACCCACGGTTTTCATCGTGCGGCAGTCAGCGACTTTTGGATCACGCAACGCGGCGGTCAGTACACCGCGGCTTCTGATGAATCCTTTTTGAGTATCGCGGTACGTCAGGAATTCTGTGCTGCGCTGCCCGGCATTTTCAAAAACAATGATTTGTTCGTATTGTTGAATTTTCAGAATGGCAGACGACTCGTATTTTGCCGGGACCGTTTCCCACACGATCGCAAATGCCAGCAGCGCGGCAGGGATCGCCAACACCAACGCTGGCACCCAGCGACGCCGCAACGCCGTCAGGATCCCCATCGCCGTGAGTTCACGCCCCCTGGCGTGTGTGCGGGGCGTCGAGCCTTCGGGACGACTGCTGATTCCAGGTGATGCGCCGACAGCAGCGACGCTGCGAACTTCCCGAGTGGTGGTCATTGTGAATCTCTCCGGGCGCACACGGCAGAACCGTGAATCTGCAACGACCTCGTGCGTTATGCCTGCTGGACAACACGAACATCGCTACCGGAATCGAAACGACTGGCCCACATCAGGGAACACCCCAAGCGCAGCGCAAGACCTGTTGCGATTCTCCGGAAACATAACTTGCGGATTGGTGACTGGCATCAAAAGGCGAAACAATTGAAGCAAACAGAGAACATCATACGTTCACGAAACTCAACAAGATCCAGTTGAATCGATCGGCACGATAGCGCGGGTCGCAGCAATCCTGCAGGATGAGGAAACTCCGTCATACGCTGCACGCATGCCGCTCGACTCAGATTAGTCCTATTCCGTCCATACAAAGACTGACGGCGATCACCACTCACCGGGGACTTCACCATGGTCACGCGTGGACAGCATCGATTGCAATTCGTGATCGATCGAGTACGACACGAATCGGACGCTCCCATCCGCAATCGCGTAGTGACAGCCTCCGTCATGCCAACTCCACAAACACACGCGATCATTTGATGCGTTTCTTCTCGGGCGAATTCCACCACCACCGAGCGGTCCAAGGACACCGGGCATGACCACATCGAGAATTCCAAATGGGCAACGGGAAATATCTCCTGCGCCACCCCATTTGCCCCACTGGTCTACAACACCTCGTTCAGCTAGCATAAACGTATTACTGAGCCCATCTGTAACATCAGCGAACCGCACGGAACTGTTCCCGAAGAATAATCCCGCATGGACGGAACTGCGTCCTGTGAGCTTATCAAACCGTTCACAATCGTTCACCGTAAACATTGGTTGCAAACCACTGATCCCCGAAATACCAAAATAATTCGACGTGCCCCAACCGCCTTCGAAATACGCGCCGAAGACAGGGTGTGGGCCTTGTGGAGGTTTCCAATCGATCGGCACGCCAGCGAGCGGATCTGACGGGCACATGAACGCATTCAGGTTCTGTTTTGTCAAATCGCGTTGATGAATCTGACAGTCAAGATTGAAGTCAAACTTTTCAAAAATCTGCGATTGTTCCACAAATGGAAGAATAGCAACGGTCCATCCAAACGACTTTGAGTAACCAGGCGGGATGTTGAAATCCACGACTTGTGAACCAGGCGGCAGGACTCCGTGCAGGGATGCGTAATTGTGCAATGCGAGAGAAAGCTGCCGCAGCTTGTTGTTGCACGACAAGCGGCGCGAAGCTTCGCGAGCCTGCTGCACAGCCGGAAGCACGAGCGCGATGAGAATGGACACGATCGCGATTACGACGAGCAATTCGACAATTGTGAAACCGAAACGGTTGCGCAGGAACCGGCGGCGAACGGGAGAACTGCGGAAATGGAACATAATTTTTTCTCCTGGGCAGCACGCCCCGGCTTCCACGGGCAACGACTGCAACCACGAAGACTGTGATTGCAGTCGCAATTCATCGAGTGATCATTGACGCAAAAATGCCATGTATCGATCATTCGCTCCCGCTACTGCAGTTTCGGAATGCTGGTGTAGAGCCACTTCTCAGATGAGATCTTTGCAACGGAGTAAGTTTCGTACATGAATGCCAATCCTTCTCCCAATCCTCGCAAGACATTAATCTCAAGAAGATCCCGCTGTTGCGAGACAATTCACTAAAGATTGCACTCACACTCGGGAAAACTTCCCCATAACACTGGTTCATACTCAAGTACAGCGAATGGCAGTGCCGTGGAATCGTTTTTATCTGGACAAACCGCAATGCAATTGTCTCCCCACGACCAATGATCAACATAGGGGCCACCAGTAACACCATAAGTTCCGCCAGTAGTTAAAGCCCATGCTGCAACGCAGCATGTTGGGACATCGGCTTTGATACATTCAGCCCCGACTTTCCAGAACTGATCCACATGGCAACCCTGCGAACAACCTCCACCGCCGGGCGGTTCCGCTGGAACGGTGTTCATCGCCAGGCAGACAACACCAACTCCCAACATTAAAGTTCGAATTCTGTTGATAGACAATCCCTGTCAAGCAAACGGAACGACCAGATATTTGAATGGGAAACGCTCCACATTCGCAAAGGTTATGATGGGCGAAACCCATCAATGTACTCTCTTCCGGACACGACATAAAATGAGACACACAGCAGCGATCGCCACCAACGCGACGAGCACCCATGTACCGTTCCTGGACTTCCGTTCTACTTTAGAAAACCCAGGGACATGGCCATTTTCCCCAACAACGACGTGTTGCTTTGTGTCGCTCAAGAGGACCGTAGAACCTGCCGGAAAATCAATGTGAAAGATTGAATCAGGAATTACTGTTTCTGCATCGAATTCGTCGACAACCACATCTTCGCTGCCGACCAGTCCACCGGATGAATTCACAAGAGTGAGTTTCCACGATGTGAGCGCAAATCCGACTGTCCTATGCGGCCGATATTCAGCGTCAGACTGATGATTCGGGACTTCATTGATGCGTTGGAGAATGCGAAGTGGAACATAATCACGTTTGGGATCGACCCAGACTTCGGTCTCGACGAGTGCAGTGTTTTGAACGATCGACAGCAAAACCAGGCAATCTGTTTCACTCATTTTTTTTGAAGCTGGCAGGATTTCGCACTTGCTTAATGGAAACGCAAATGGTCCACTCTCTGTAAATCGGTAGGCGACTGAGGCGAGTTTAAATTCACCATACAATCCGTACTCTGGATGATTCCGATTATGCGTAACGGCTCCGTTCGCACCGCTGTCGAATTCAAATGATTTGCGGTTGGCCCGAATGCGCTGGCTCCCCAGTTCGTTATGCACGTACTTGGACTTTGGCGCGAGCCACGGGACGTCCAACGGATCTCTCAGTCGAGTTTCGATTGCGAGCTTGTCACGGGAATACCATAACTCTGAGGTCAAATGACGCGCTCGAGGTCCCGTATTTCCTGACTTGCGATCTTCATCCGTCAGCGCAAAGCCTGGCGGCGGCGCGATCCGGACTGAACTGAGTTTCAGGTGTAACGATTCTGCCTGTTTCTTCCGGGTTTCCCAAGCCGTTCGGATTAGCTCAAGCCGGTCGTCGAAGGCACATGCGGCAGAGGCATGAATGGCGATTGCGATTCCAAAACAAAGCGACACAAATTTGAATTGATTCGAAATGCGCATATCCAAGGTCTCCTGCACGTGAGAGAACCATTCAATTTAGATCTGGATTCTGCCGACCCTCGAACGCCTCAGCGACAAACTCAATGATTGTTTGCGCCGTTACGGTCTGGACTTTGGGGTTCTGAGGTTCCGATATAGCCAGGTCAAATGAGCAGTGCCCTTTTGATTCAGGTGTCACCACCACGGAAAATCCGTCCGCGTCATTGTGGCATTCAACTTCAACATTGTGTTTCTGATGGACCACAAACTCCAAGCCATTAAGTTGGCGGCCTGTGCGGCTGGTCACGCTGTAATTTGCCTTCAGTGCTATGCCCGCCTGAATCGCTCCGAGATGCGTGATCTGGGGTTCGACCGCTAAATCCGATAGCCATGAAATCTTCACAGGCCATTCTGACGAAATTTGATTTCCATCAGTATGCGTCCCCGACAAGATGAAATGGCCCACTATCGAGCCGGGCGTTTTCGTTGGTAACGCTGAAATCTCGACTAAAAATGCATCGCTTGCGTTCTCGTCGATCAAGTGCGCGTTAAAATAAAGTAGATCACTTTCGACGCGGATGTCTTTCGCCGCCGGATCATTTTTAAATGCGATTCTTCGAGTCGCCGGAGTTTCGTTACCAGCTATCGTCGAGAGTGAAATTGTCTCTGGGACTGCCATCCAGAACGCATCACGGACCATCCCGGTCACACCCCAACGCATTTCGTGGCCGTCTATGGTCAAGGCCGAAATTACAACGCTAAAGGGACGCGTTTCGCCAGGCGCAGCGGACTTTCCCCGAAGGTCAATTGTCAGTGGGATTTTTTTTGTTTCGTTCGCGGCAAGCACTATTGGCTCAGAGCCGGTTGAGATGACGGTACATCCACACGAAGTAGAAAATGTTTGGAGCCCTATTGGCTCGGGGCCTCGATTGATGAGCGCCAATTCCCATTGAAAAGCTGCTGACGACCAAACTGTCCCAAAATCCCTGGAAGCTTCGGCTAACTCAAGGGGCGACAGATGATGTACTTCCGCTTGCTTCGGGGTTGACGGCACGTTGCTCAATTGCGTTGAGTCGCAGCCTGATCCCAACATCACGATGGCAAGACAGAAGATTCGGCGGAGAAGATTCGACGGTCATCCCATCCTCCCAAAACTTGTACCGCATCGTTGCGTACGAATGTGTGTGTGGTCGCAGATTCTATCCGTATTGGTGAGGCTGTCAATAACGCGGGGGGGAGAATTTTTCGCCATCGCCGAAGTAATGAGAATTCAGACTTCCTCCGAATTCCCACGAGTTCTGTAACGGGAGCGAGAAAGTACGAGCGGCCGCCCGCCTAAAAACTTGGTTGGCAACACCTATACGCCCATCGCTAAGTTCGCTCGTATCTGGTAATGATTGATCTCAATGCGGGGCAAGCTCAATTGTCGGTGAACCAATATTACATTCGCATTCTGCGGAAGAGCCCAAGAAAGTGCGAGTGCTTACTTCACATCCTGCAGCAGCTTTTCCACATACGGAGTGATGTCCTCCCCATAAGTGAACGCTTCGTCTTTGCCATCGACCAGCAGACTGTCGTCGAACCGCTTCAGCAGTTTTCCGTCCGTGCCGTAGACATAGGCTGCAGGAATGGAAGACAGTTCCAGCGACTGAAAGACTTCGTCTGACGGCATTATGGAGAGAATATTTGTGCAGGTGGCTTTGTGCTTCTGCAGGAATTCCTCCACCTTCTTTGCATACGTTGCCGCTGGTTTGGACTTGATCCCGACATAGTCCACATTGAAGCTGACACACAGAACTTTCTCGCCATGCTTCTGGTGCATTTCCACCAGATGAGGAAACTCCGTCATACACGGCAGGCAGGACGTTGACCAGACATCGATGACGACGATCCTGCCGGCATTTTTCGCGACAAGTGCTTCGACATCTTTCCACGTCCCAACCGTAAGTTTGACGTTTGGATCATCTACCTTCGACGTTTCGACCACGGTTTTTTCGTCTGCAAAAACGCCGGGCAGTGACAGGCCATCTGCCAGCAGTAATGGAAGCAGCAGAGCCATGGACGTGAATCGGAGCATGACGGACCTCTTCAGAACAAATGAGTGCAGGAACAAGAGTTGTGACTATGGCGAACATCCGAATTCTCACGAATCCGGCTACAGATCATTTCTTCCCGCGTATGGTCTACGGATCCTGTTCCCCAGACGAATCGCTAAGCGATTTTAAATACTCCAGCAGCGAATTTTCATACGATCGATCGACATTCGATTGTTCCAGTGTTTTCATCAGCAGGAGGGCGGAAGCGTCTTCGTGCCTGGTGATCTTGCCGGCGTCCGACCCGGTAAAAAATACGCCGTCAAGGGATTGCAGATCTGCAAGATTCGTCACACTGCAGACAGCGATACGTCCAGCTTCACTGGTTTCTCCGGCGGCGTTCCTGAATTGGATCTGTCCATTCTGCGAGATCTGCACGTCAGTCGCTCCTACCGGCAGCGGCGTTGATTCTACGGCCGCGATCTCTTCACTACTGGTGACGATGCCAAGTCGCCGATCTGCCAGCATTTGAAAGTCACCACGCCGAGTCAGTCGATTTCCCTCCAGACAGAACATCGCTGAATTCTCTTTCGTCAGTGCGACATGCGTCCCAATCGGAGAACTAATCCATGTGCCGGATTCAAAACTGCGAAAACTTGTCACGGAAACGCTCCGTGGTTTGTCTGGTGTCCATGATTCGAGATCGGCGATTGTGTCCGGCAACACAACCGTGCGACGAAATCCCAGTGAGTATGCGGAGCGAAGATTTGCTTCTACCATTCGAACGGCGACATCGTTCGCCTGATCCGGTTCTGACGGCAGTGGGTCTGGCTGGACCGGATGAGACAGCGAAGGTATCGAGTATGCGGTCCCGATTTCACTCGACGTGCGGCGTTTCTGTTCCAGAATGAAAGTCACTTCGTCAAGGCTCATGTCTGCATACGTCTCAACCCAGACGTCGATGACGTTCCCGTTCGTGTCCGGAAAATGCTGCCGGATCAGATTCCGAATGTCCGTCTGATGCTCATGACTGGACGCACCTTCGACGATCAACTCGACCGTACGCTGCTCCGCATTGTCCGAAGCATTCGTGTGGCTGATGAATGAAATCGTACTCGAATCCGCCTCTGCCGTTGAATCATCAGGAATGTCGCTTGCAGGCTTCTGGTCGGCGGTAAGATCGGGATTCGACTTTTCGTTCACACCCGTCGCCAGCGCTTTTGTGGATGGAACGCGGTGTCCGGCGAATAAGCCCACTGAAAAAAAAAGTCCGGCAACAATTGCTACTGTGATCCATTTTGCCATCGATCGCCTCCATGATCCGATGAAAACCGGGCGAAGAAAATTCAGCATTCGCCACTGGCCGCAACTTCCCTGCGGGCCTCTTCAATACGAAATCTAGCAATCCGAACAGGTTATGTCTTCGGAGAAATTGCGGATTTTCGCAATCAGAAAGGTGAACCTGTCGTTGACGATCGGGCTCTCCATGGGTACGCTCCTGCACGTGAGTGACATTTTGGGCGTACGAAATCCCTCAAACCGAGTATTGCGACCGATGACCTTTCTGCTTTCAAGCCTGAGCCTCCTGTTGCTTCCTGTGTGAAGCCCGCCTCAGGTACGTCATGTACATGACCGAATTTTCCAGCCCTGAGGATTCCTCAGGGCTTTTTTTGTTGGTTTGGAAAAGGGGTCAGGAACCAATAGTGCCGAGCACCCTTCGGGCCTTTTGGCTATTGGTTCCTGACCCCTTTTCCAAACCAGGCCCCTTTTCCAAACTTGACCCCTTTTCCAAACCCGCATGGAGAAAGACCGATGACTGGCGACCAGATTATTATTTTTGACACGACCCTGCGCGATGGCGAGCAGTCTCCCGGCTGCAGCATGAACACACGGGAAAAACTGGAAGTGGCCCGAGCCCTCGTCGAACTGGGTGTCGATGTGATCGAAGCCGGATTTCCGATCGCCTCTCCGGGCGACTTCGAAGCCGTCTCGCAGATCGCCGCGAAATTCGGTGATCGCACCACGATCTGCGCCCTGGCTCGCAGCCGCGAAGACGATATCAGCCGCGCCAAGGCGGCACTGGTGTCGGCCGAAAAACGCCGCATCCACGTGTTCCTGGCCACCAGCGCGATTCATCGTGAGTTCAAACTCAGGATGGACAAACAGCAGATTATCGAACGCGCAATCTCGTCTGTAAAACTTGCGAAGGAATTCTGCGACGACATTGAGTTCTCACCGGAGGATGCGGCCCGCACGGAACTGGACTTTCTGTGTGAAGTCGTGGAAAAGACGATCGACGCAGGTGCCACGACCGTCAATATCCCGGACACCGTCGGATATGCCACGCCGAACCATTACTTCAAAGTGATTTCGTATCTGAAGCAGCACGTTCCTAATATCTCAAAGGCGATCATCAGCGCGCATTGTCATGACGATCTGGGACTTGCCGTGGCCAACAGTCTGTCAGCGATGGAAGCCGGCGCCCGTCAGATTGAATGCACGATCAACGGACTGGGCGAACGGGCGGGCAATGCCGCGCTTGAGGAAATCGTGATGGCGATTCGCACACGCGCAGACTATTACGGCGTTTATACGAAGATCAACACGCAGCGCCTGTATCCGACCAGTCATCTGGTATCATCGATTACCGGCATGAAGGTCCAGCGCAATAAAGCGATCGTCGGGCAGAATGCATTTGCGCATGAAGCAGGAATTCACCAACACGGAATGCTGCAGGAACGCTCCACGTACGAAATCATGAAGCCTGAAGATGTGGGCTATATTGGCCAGAATCTGGTGCTGGGCAAACACAGCGGTCGCCATGCGTTCCGCGATCGTGTGGTTCAGCTCGGCTTTCCGCTGGATGATACGGCACTGCAGCGCGCGTTCGACGACTTCATCGTGCTGGCCGACAAGAAGAAGGAAGTCTTCGATTCCGACATCATCGCGTTGATCGAAAATCGCATGGCCGATGCAGTGGATCGCTGGAAGCTGGTGAGTTTCCATACGTCCGCTGGTTCGTCGGCCATTCCGACAGCCACACTGGAACTTCAATCCGAAGACCAACCTGTGCGTTGCGACGCAGCCATCGGGGACGGTCCGATCGATGCGGTGTTCAAGGCTATGGAACGTATCATGGACCTGACCGCAAAGCTCGATGAATTCGATGTGCGCAGCGTTTCCGAGGGCAAAGATGCCCTCGGCGAAGTGCGTGTCACGATAACGATCAATAATCGACATTATCAGGGCAAAGGAGTCAGCACCGACATCATCGAAGCGGCCGCTCAGGCGTATCTGAAGGCCTTGAACAAAGCCGACCATGATCGCCGGAGCGCAACTGATTCGACAACGGAACGAGTCACACCGCAACCATAGTGAAAATGGGACAATCGTTATGGGAATCCCCAATCCGGCATTGCCAGACTTTGAAGATCCCCGAGAATGCAATATGCTCGCCATAAATTAAGGATGATCGATATGCTGTCACGGATCAAACGCCTTACCCTCGTCTTGCTCGCCGCAATCGCTGTCACATTGCCCTTTTGGCCTCGACCCTGCTGCGCCGATGAAAAGGTCGATGCGGTCGTGCGACAATCGCTGGATTATCTGGCCAGCTTGCAAAAACGCCAGGGGTATTGGGAAGCGAATCAGGGGCAATACAAAGTCGCGATGACAGCTCTGGTCGGCACGGCGATGTTGGCGGAGGGTTCAACCACCACGAGCGGACGGTACTCAAAAGCGATTCGCCTGGCGGTTGATTATCTTCTGTCCATGAGTCGCCCGAATGGGCTCATCGGATTTCGCGATGACTATCACTACACCTATGGTCATGGATTTTCGATGCTTTTCCTGAGCCAGGTCTACGGCGAAGAAGAAGACGAACAGCGCCGTGAAGAAATCCGCGAAGTCCTCACCCTGGCCGTGCAGTTCTGTGCAGACGCTCAGACCAGCAAGGGCGGCTGGGGTTATGTGTCTGCCAGGGAAGGCAGCGATTTCGACGAAGGCTCGACGTGCATTACTCAGGTGCAGGGTCTGCGAGCCTGTCGCAATGCCGGAATCCCGGTCTCGAAGGAAATCATCGACCGAGCCAAAGTCTACATCGAAGAATGCACAGATTCTGACGGAGGTGTCCAGTACAGTATTCGCGGAGGCGGCGCACGACCTCCAATCACCGCCGCCGCCCTGGCTGCGATGTTCAACGCGGGCGAATATGATACCGAACTCACAAAGCGGATGCGGGACTACTGCAAGCGGACAATCTGGCCCGACAAATCGATCACATCCAGCAACGGCCACTGGCACTACATGCACTTCTATTTTTCGCAGGTCGTCTATCGCACGGGCGGTGATGAATGGACAAAATACCGCGACGAATTGAACCGCAAACTCGTCCAGGAAATGCAGTCCGGCGGCGGCTGGGCCGACCCGCAGGTGGGCACCGTCTACGTCACATCACTCAACTGCATCATGCTGCAGCTCGACAAAGGCTTCCTGCCGATTTATCAGCGGTGAGAGTTCGATTGGCCGCATGCGCGCTCGTCATTTCAATTCAGTTGGCAGTTTGACGTCCGGGTTGTACTCACGCGCCTGATTCGCCGCATGTTTTGCAGCTTCCGGATCACCCTTTTTCAACTCCAGTTCGGCACAGGCCACCCAGTACAGATCCATGTCTGCTGCATTCTGTGACAGAACCATCAGATCGGACTCGGCCGCAGTCAGTTTGTCGAGATGAATTCGCGACACAGCCAGTGAACGCAATGCGCTTTCCGTCAGGTCCGGCTGAAGATGACCGTTGGCAATTGCAGCCGACAGATTGGTTTCGGCAGTGGCCCAGTCCTTCTCCTCAAATGCCTTCAATCCGGCATCCAGCGAAGCTTCACTCACGGCGGTTGCCGACGCGGACGCACCGGCACCACAGCCGCAGATCGCGGCTGCGATGATCAGTCCGATTGTCACCCAGGCGGTTAGAGAATTTCGTGTACCCATGAGAGCCTCCGAAGTCTGATCGCGTACACCAACTCACAAATCAGAATTCGCCAACAACTTCGCCGCCATCGCGAGATCCCACAGATCTCCATACCTGCAGATCTATGTTCTCGCTTACGAATCGAACACTGGCATCACCCAGCTGAATCTGAGCCCCGCCAGTATGCAGGCTGCGGGCAGAAACTATTGCGTATTCGCCAGGTGCATCGGCGATCGCGCTCCAGTTTCCGCAATCGTAGCCTCTCCAGTTCGGAGTTGCCACATGATTGTAGAGCGTGGCCGAATAGAACCCGAATGGCCAGCCGTTGGAAAAGTCTGAACCAGCCAGCCAGCGTCCCATCGAATTGAAATTGAAACTCGAGACAAGTGCCGGAGCGTTCAGACATTCGTTGTAAAGATCGTCCGTGACGAGTGGGCCCTGACGACGGTTGGGTGAGGTGATGACGTCGAATCGTCGATCCGGCAACGTCGATGCCATGGCCCTTCCGCTCCCTTTGCTGCGTTCAGAAAACATGGCGGTATTCGAAAGCCCGTCTGTGAAGTCTCGATCCTTGGTGACCCTGCCGATCGTAAACGCTCCGTTCCCCGGGCTGGTCAGGACTCCATTTTGAGTTGTACTGACAGCACCTGCGTGTGGCGTCGAGCCGCCAAAGTTCGCTCGATAATTGTTTTACGTGATAATCCGATCTGAGTTTGGATCAGACGGACACAGGAAAAGACCAGCGGCATTTGCAAAAGCGGTATAGTTAGCGTTCACAGGTGCACCATTCTGAGTCATCCGCACAGAGGTCGGTCTTGAAAAGTCGATCAGATTATAGATGTTGCCCTGCTCTATGTATGGCAGCAGAAACGTGTGGACCGAACGAAACCCGGTCGATGAACCTGCCGACAATGTACTCGGATACGTCGTATAACTTGCCACGTGGACTCCGCCCACAGTGTAGTCGGGTGCTTGGGTAGGACCGCCATAAGCATCACGGTCACGACTGGCTCGTCGCACATGACACCGGTGACACTCGACACTTCAACAACGACCGCAGTCAATCTGCTGCTCACGTATCTTATCGCTCGACGGCTTTCTGAAGTACATGTTCTTGCCATGCAGTTGAGCATGTCGCGCGGCGACATCACATGGTTGAGTGCAGCGAGGGACTTAGCTCGAAGAGTCAATTTGCATCGTCACAACTGAGTCTTCACAGACTTTGCGCTTGACGTATTCTGTGACGGTCGCCTATAACCCGCATCAGACTGTTACAGGCAGGTCTTGTAAGCCCCGCCGCAGTCTGCATCCGCGGTTGTTCGTGACTGGTACCGACGAACATCCTGCATTTTAAAATCGGTACTACAATTCTCCACGGAGGAACCTGGAATGGCCGAAAAGAGCACCGCAGCAAAGGCAACAACCGCAAAGTCTACCAAGGCAAAGATTGCACCTGCCGCACCTGCACCAAAGTCCACGAAGGCGAAGGCTGGTGCCGCCAAGTCCACCAAGGCAAAGGCCGGAGCTGCTAAGTCTGCAAAGACACCAGCCGCAAAGCCAGCTGCCAAGGCTAAGAAGTAGTCACCTGACTGCTTCGGCGACTCAAACATTAACGGTCGAGTTTTCCTCAGGAATTCTCGTCCGTTTTTTTACGCGCCGACGGACCCGTTTTTCTCCCCACTTGGCACAATGCGTTTGGCGAGCGGTGCGGCGTGAGCCCACCGGTACACTGCGATTCGTCACGAAGACACACGAGTCGCAAGGAGTACCGGGAAGCTGGCGCATCCCGCTCGCCAGAACTCTTGCCGGTACTTACGCATGACCGGGCATGGCATCCGCAGCAGGAACAATCATCCCGCATTCCCGGGTCCAGATCACCAGCGGGTACTTCTGGTCGATGACATACTGAATCGCGCCGATGACGGAATTGTCGGAATCCAAATTTCGCTTCGACCCGGACTCAGTCCACCATGTGTCAGAATCACGTCGGCCCCATTGCAAATTTAATGCGACGCTGCCGTAGCTTTTGAAAACACGCAGGATTGATTCCGGTTCGGGGTCGCCATGAACACTGACGACCAGGTGAATGTGATTGGCCATGATCGTCACAGCCAGGAGTCTCCATCGACGAACTCCGCTTGTGCCATACCCTTCCAGTCAAACGCCCTCGCAGGCGCACCAACTCAGTCGCTCCGCCGCTTGAGATTCCCTATCACCAATTCAGCAATCCCTTCACAATCCGATTCTCTTTCGTGCGCCGCAGCGTTGTTTTCGCAGCGCCGCGGACAGGAATGCGAGTCGCTGGAGCGACATCGCCTACGGTTTACAACGTTCCATTGCCAGTTGCTGGACAGCCCGCAGATCCAGTTTTCCGGTGCCGAGCATTGGAATTTTGTCAACGAGGATAAAGCCGTCCGAAGACGGGATGAACAGGTTCGGCAAACCAGCAGCTTGTAGTCGGTCCGTGATTTCCCGTACGGATTTCTTCATCGGTTTGTGCAGCACGATCAGTCGCTCCCCCTTTTTGGGATCGGGCACTGCAGTCACAGCACACAGAACTTCGAGTTCGTCGCTTTGATCTTCTTCCAGGATCTTTGCGATTTCCTGTTCGATCAGAATATGTGGCACCATCTCGCCGCCGATCTTTGAGAAGCGACTCATCCGACCTGTGATTTGGATGAACCCGTCGTCATCGATCAGTGCCATGTCGCCGCTGTTGTACCAGCCGTCCCTGATCAGCTCAGCCGTTTTCTCAGGTTGATTCAGATATCCGAGCATGATGTTCGGGCCCTTGATCTTGAGCAGCCCTTCCCGATTCGCCCCCAGCATCTCGCCCGTGTCCAAATCGAACACGGCAGCGGCACAGCCGGGGATGACACGGCCCACGGTGCCGTTCTTTGTGCCGATCGAAAGCGTTGCTTCCGGCCCCATACGTGATTCGGGGATATTGAACGACGCCACCGGCGACATTTCAGTCGTACCATAACCTTCCGTCGGCTCGAGTCCGAACTTCTCTTTGAAAGCAAGCCTCAGGTCGTCCGGCAGCTTCTCTGCACCGACAATCACCAGATTCATGGACTTCATTTCTTCCACGGTACAACGTTTCAGATAAGTCCGCAGAAACGTGGGCGTCGCAGCAAGGATCGTACATTTGTATTTTTCGGCAAGGGTTCCCACGGTCCTCGCATCCAGCGGATTGAAATGAAACACGGTTGAAGGATCGGCGCTCAGCGGCAACCACATCGTGATGGTGAAACCAAACGAGTGAAAGAACGGAAGCACTCCCAGGAGTCGGTCGCTCGATGTCAACCGCATCAGTTCGCTGACGGCATCCACATTCGATGCGATATTGTGCTGCGACAGCACGACGCCCTTCGGCTCACCGGTGGAACCCGACGTGAAGATGACGGTGAACGGATCGTCCGCTTTGATTCGATCCAGTCCGAGCCGTCGCAGCAGCATTCCGATCGGCATCAGCTTTGCCAGTGCGAATGCTTTCGCTTTGTCGGTTCCCGTGATCTGCGGCTTCAGATCTTCCAGATACACAAGTTCAGCATCCAGTTTCATCGGCCGCTTTTCCATGAACGCCCGGCTGGTAAGAATCTGCTTGATCCCGGCTTCGCGGATGCAGAAATTGGCGACATCGTCGGTGAGCGTATAGTTCAGATTGACGGTTACTTTCCCAGCCAGCGTCAGAGCTGTATTGGCCAGAACGCCGCCCACTGAAGGCGGCAGCAGCAATCCTACAAACTGAACGCCGGGCTTCAGGATTTTCTCTGTCAGCAGCGCGTGAAACGCCAGTGAACTGATCAGTAATTTGCCACCGGTGAGTTCGGTACCGATCGAATCTGCAACCTTCGTGCGATTCCATGCGAGGCGACACTGCCGGATTAATCGTCGAGCCGGGATCATGCTGCGTTCCTTCCTGAGAAGCACTGATTGGGTGTTCAACAGCAGTACAGCATTACGAACAATATCCACATTGTCCACATGCTGCAGCGGCTGACCGAAAGAAATTGAGACCGGATATGGCCAGTGTTTGGGTTTCTTCCAGATGAACCGACCGCGTTCGTAACTGAAAATACTGCCCCATAATTCGTCGAGACAGACGGGCACGACTGGCGCATCGGTATCTTTCACGATCCGCAGCATCCCGCGTTCAAATTTCTGTAACTGCCCGGTCCGACTGATCTGGCCTTCGGCGAAGATGCAGACCAGTTGACCGCTCAGCAGTGCATCGCGCGCGGTATTCAGAGACTTAACCAGTGCACGAGGTCCGTCGCCGGCGCGGATGGGAATGATGCCAAAGAGATTTGACAACCATCTCGCCAAACGACCCTGTACATAGTCAGCGTAAGCGACCATCCGAATAGGGCGCGAGCTGGCCAGCAGAATCAGAACTCCATCGATCCATGTCACATGATTTGCCACCAGCAGTGCCGGGCCGCTTTCGGGAATGTTTTCAATTCCATATGTCCGCACACGGTAAACGAAGCGACTCAGTAACCAGACAAAGAATCGAATCGTGGCCTGCGGTAAGACCCACAATACGTAGACAATGATGGGCAGGATGCCCAGTCCGGAGACGAGAAAGATTTGCGACGCTGACATCTTCAGAGGACTCTGAAGAATCCAGAACAGCCCGGAGACGAACAACATGCCAATCGCTGCGAGTTGCTGCCCGGCGGTAAGGATCGCCCCCAATCGGTCATGCGGGCTGCGTTCCTGGATGTACGCCTGCAAAGGCACATTGAAGAGTCCACCACCCAGGCCGATCACAACCAGCATCGCTCCAGTCATGATCGGTGAATCAATTGTGAAGTACAACAGGATGCAGGCCAGCCCCATGAGCATTGTGCCGAAAGGTACCATCCCAAGTTCGACACGACCGTTCGACCACCAGCCGGCGAGCAGACTGCCGATGCCTACGCCAATGACCAGCATCGCCATGAACGGTCCGGGGCTCGCTTTAGTGATGTCATCGGCCAGTTCTGACTTGACGAACACGGCGATGTTCATCTGAGCCATCGAAGCCAGACACCAGAAGAACACAATTCCCAGAGTCACGCGGAGAATTGCGCGATCACCCATCACCAGCTTGATGTCTCGCCAGGAATCCGTTACCAGGTTCCACTGGAACTTTGTCGTCGGGCTGGCAGCCGGTACACGCATCATCGCAATCGCGCCCACAGTTCCCAGAACCGCCGATCCGATCACAGCTGTGGCTGACAAAGACAACCCGAGAACGTGACTGGCCTGAGTCAGATCGGCCAAGGCATACCCAGCGACAGTACCGACGATCACCGCCACGAATGTAGCAAGGCCGGACAATCCGTTCGCCGCCGAAATATCCGATCTTTTCACCAATTCGGGAATGATCCCCAGTTTCGAGGTACCTATGAAAGCTGCCTGAATGCCAATCAGAAACAGAATCGCGAACATCGACGGCACATGCGCGACATGGATTGCCCAGATACCGGCCGTCATCAGAAGAATCTCGGCAACTTTCAGCCAGATAATCGAAGAACGTTTGCTGAATCTGTCTGCCGCCCAGCCAGCCCAGGGTGCGAACACAACAAACGGCAACATGAAACAGCCAAGCCCAAGCGGCAACACAACGGCTTCAGCGCCTTTCTCCGTCCACCCGAAGTCTTCGCGAAACCGCGAAATTCCGATTGGAACGATCATCCAGCGAAACATGCTGTCGTTCACCGCCGTCAGAAACGTCATCAGCAGGTAGCCGACGAACGACGACGACATCAACCGTTGCTGACTCACAGCAAGTGCGGTGTTCGTTGCGACACTGGAAATAGCCCTGACTCCTTCATTCACTTCGCGCGAAGTTTATCCTGGCATGGCGCATCCAGCACGGTAACGCACGCACTTCGCGATTCCGGAAATCCGGGATTGTACGTTCGCGACATCTCAGTTGCATTCTCTCATTGATCGTCCACCAGCGACGGGAATCCCCGGTTTTTTTGCGTAAACAGTCTACCGATCCCGCCCGTGTATTTCTCGGGACACAACAAGAGTGTACTCCGAGCGGCATATGGTACAGAATACCCCTCGTGCTTTGTCAGGCTTTAAAAAAGGGTTTTAAAAAAGGGGTCAGGAACCAATAGCCAAATGGCCCGGAGGGTGCTCCGCACTATTGGTTCCTGACCCCTTTTTTAGCGCGAAGAGTTTATCAACCCATGTCGACTTCAGAACAACCCGAAAAAACACCCTGGCCTCCCGCTCAGTCGCTTGTCGCACGGCTGCGTTCGTACGGATCCGTTGCCGTCGCGTTCTCGGGCGGCGTGGACAGTGCGGTCGTGGCGAAGGCAGCTTTCATGGCATTGGGTGAACAAGCTGTCGCGGTGACCGCAGTCAGTCCCAGCCTCGCTGCGAGCGAACTTGAGATCGCGCGCCAGGAAGCCGTCCTGATCGGGATTCGTCACGTCGAACTCCAGACATCTGAATTCACTCGGCCGGAATACCGTCGGAACGCGGGCGACCGTTGTTTCTTCTGCAAGGATACGCTCTATGAACTCATGCGATCACGGTTGCATGAATTGGGCGTTGATGTGATTGCGAACGGAGCCAATACGGATGATCTTGGCGATCATCGTCCTGGCATGAAGGCGGCGGTTGATCACAAGATACGCAGCCCCTTGATGGAAGAATGCCTGAACAAGGAGGCCGTGCGCGAATTGGCACGGTACTGGAATCTGTCAGTCGCCGAAAAACCAGCGTCGCCTTGTCTGTCCAGCCGCATCGCCTATGGTGTTGAAGTGACGGAAGAACGAGTATTTCGCGTCGAACAAGCCGAAGCAATCCTGAAAGCACTCACCAGAATTCGGGAACTTCGCGTGCGGCATGAAGCGAACGAACTGGCTCGGATTGAAGTGCCTGTCGAGCATGTGGCAGGTCTACTGGAACCCGATCTGCGAGCGACGATTTCAAAGGAACTGCATTCGCTCGGATTTCGATTTGTGACGGTCGATCTCGATGGATTTCGATCTGGCAGCATGAACAGCGTGCTGCCGCTGGTGGAGTTGCGAGTCGGAATCGTTCACTGAGTAGTGCGTCGTCAAGCCTAAATTCTGCGGTAGGATGGGCATTCCTGCCCGTCGAATCACGGTCGGACAAGAATGTCCAACCTACGTTCTAAGGCTTGCCGACGCACGAGTTCCAACCCCTGTTATGATTTGTCCGCATGTGCGGTTTTAATCAAGAATCCATCCATCAACTGTCACTGAGAAACGCGGTGTCAAACGAGCCTTCTGCACATTCTGCCAATGCTGTTCATCCGACCGTTTTTTTCGACGGCGTCTGCGGACTCTGTAATCACTCCGTGAATTGGCTTCTGGCGCGTGATCCGGAGCACAAACTGCGGTTCGCCCCCTTGCAAGGCATAACGGCAGCGCAAACACTGGATGCTGAGATTCGAAATCGACTCGACACATTGGTATTTGTGCGCGATGGCGTAACGTTTATACGGACCGCGGCCGTGAGTCGTATCCTGATGACGTTGGGCGGTCGATGGCAAGTACTCGGTGGGCTGCTGTGGATCGTCCCGTCGCCGATTCGGGACCTTGGTTATCGCATCGTTTCCCGACTGCGTTATCGCCTGTTCGGCAAACATGATTCCTGCCGACTACCGACACCTCAGGAACGGGCGGTGTTCCTGGATTGACGTGTTGGCTTGTTCGCGGGCATGATCGTCCGGATCCGACTGGTGAATCAGAAGCAGGGGAATATACTGCTGTCTGAGTTGGCAGAATCACGGCAATCCTCGACAGAAGATTTCATGTTCGCTCAAACACTCGCCTTTCTGACACGCAGTATCCGGCAGGAATCACGACTGCTCACGCATCATGCCGTGCGTGGAGCGATGGTCCTGTTGACGCTGATGTTGTTTTTTGTGCAGGTCATTGAAGCACCGCGACGTGGAGCGTCCGGGTTATTCCTGGTGAGCAGCATTGCCAACTGCTGTTACTTTTGTCTCACGCTGCTGGGAATCATGTATTTTTCTCTGGCCATCACAGAGGAAAAAGAAGAAGAAACACTGCCACTGCTCCGGATGACGGGCGTCCGGAACTTCACGCTGCTCGTCGGGAAATCCATGCCGCGACTGGCGATCGTGGTGCTGCTGATTCTGGTGTCGTCGCCATTCTTGTTGTTGTCGATCACGCTGGGCGGAGTCGTTCCCGAGCAGATCATCGCTTTGGTCGTGGGCATGATGTGCTATGCGTTTTGTCTCAGCCAGATGGGACTCTTCTGCAGCACGATCTGTCGCAGCAGTCAGCGCGCGGTCAGCCTGACGATTGTGCTCTGGATTCTGCTGGAATTCAGCGGTTGGCTTTTCACTCTGTTCGCATTTGGTTCCGGGCAGTGGAACTTCTTGAGTCTGCAATACTGGTTCAACCAGGCGTCAGCATTTCTTTGGCAGCGTTCGATGTGGGTGGCATCGTCGGAATTCCTGATGTTCGAACGCGGCGAGAGCATCTGGCACATTCAGATGACATTTCATATTGGCGTGGCATTGTTCTTTTTTGGTTTGAGCTGGATCCTGTTCGAACCAATGAATCAGGCATCGTTGGCTCAGGGCGCTGCAGCGTCAGAAAACATCACACGCGGTCTGGCCACACGAACCCACGGCTTGCGATCGCTGCGTTGCTGGGACTCCGCCCTCATCTGGAAGTCGTGGCAGTTTCTGGCGGGTGGTTGGTTGTGGATTGCCGTCTGGACGATCGCGATGCCGCTGACGTCGATCGGGCTGGTGCTGGGGATCTCTGTTCTGGTCGACGAGCGTGCCGCAGCAGAGGTTTACGGGATCACGCTGATGGTAGTGGGCTGCGCGAGTTTTTTCATCCTGCTGGCTCTGTTGTTCGGTAATGTCCTGAATCGCGAAATCTATCAGCAGACACTGGTGTCCTTGTGCATGTTGCCAAAGCGACGCGGGAAAGTCCTGAGTGAACTTTATCTGGGCCTCGTACCTGGTCTGATGGCGCCGTTGTTTTGCTTCGGACTGGGATTCGTCTGGATGGGTGCTGTCGAGCCGCAATTTATTGAGAGTTTCTTTTCAGATGTCGTCGTCAAGCCGTGGACGTGGGCGTTGATGGGCTGGCTGATAATGACCGTGCATATTGGAACATTGCTTTCTGTCTATCTGCGACACGGCTCCATGTTGATCGCAATCGCCGTCTGCTACTTTGCGATTCCATTCATCGGCGGCATGGTCATAGGAGTCCTCGGAATGATAGTGGTTGGAGCAGGGGCGGAATTCCTGTTGCTGTACGTGCTCCCGCTGGGAGTGATGCTCGCTGAGACGACGGTGTGTGTGCTGATCCACCGCCTGATTCTGCACCGCGTGGAAGAACTGGCGGCGAAATGAGCATTGCCGCAGCAACTTCAGAATTCTTCGCACGATGTTAAGCGCGAGATCAATCCAATAAAAAACCGTCCGACAATGCACGATTGCCGGACGGTCCAAAGACAGATTCACAGTCGAGTGAAAAGCCGTTATCAGCTCAATAACTCCAGTTGATACCTAAGTTGAACGTGTTCTGATAGAACGTGCTCCGATCCGCTTGATAGTGCAGGAATTCTCCGGTAACGGGACTGGAATTGTAAACGATGGAGTCGTTTGGGTCGGCCACCTGACCAATCATCAGGAAGGTCCAGCCAACACTCAGCCTGGCATCTTCCAGTTGCCACATGTCCCGCAGCACAGGAACGCGGTCAAAGATCGGGACTTGAGCGTTGAAAGTTTGTTCGAACAGCGGTGAGAGATGCGTGCTGCTGTCAGTGTCGGCGAAGGCATTGAGTGATGGCCCTTGCGATGTATTTGTGTCGTACATACGTGTCGAGATATTGGCGCCAGTGATCGGATCGGGAACAACTTCGATACCCATGAAATTCCCGATGTTGTCGCCACGCATTTTAAGTCGTTCGTTGTTGAACATTGCGGCCACTCGGGTCGAACCGGTCACCTGAATTCCTTTGGTGCGACCCAGTTCATACTGAAATCCGAGATCCGGACCGGAAAGATTGCTCACAACATGGCTGTTGATGTATGAATAGACGATCAGTGATGTGGGACCGATCGGCGCGACGTATGTTCTTACTGTCGGAGTCGTCGGAATGATCCCGTCGCCGGGCAGGAATACTTTTGCATTGATGGGCGTATCCGCATCGCCATCGTCTGTATACGCCAGAAGCGTGGACGCTCCGTCAAATTGGAATGTTTCATCAATCCGAAAGTACCGACCGCCAACGATGGGGCGAACTTTGATCTTATCGTTGTCGTAGACAGGGCTGAAGGCCCAGGCTGCATTGGCTCCGCCCGTATTTATCGTATGGCTCAGATTGAATTCAAGGTCATACGGGGCTGTTTCTCCATTAACAACGATGGGAAGGTTCCCGCTGGTTGTCGGCAGGCCGTACAGGTTGAGCAAAGTTCGGTCGAGTACATCAAACGTTGATCCGTAGGTGCCGTAGCTCACAGTGTCCGTACCGTCAAAGACGACGCCCGGCGCAAGAATGTCGTTTTTCACGATGTCCAGATCGGTACGGTCCAGAATGAAAGGCTGATAGCCGATTTGGCCGGCATCACGCTGGAATTGAAGCGCCGCCGCAGTGCTCAATTGGCCAGCAAGTTCCTGCTCCCGAGCATCAAATTTCGATGTTCCTTCAAATTGATATCCGCCACTGTACAGGAAACCGGAGCCATCAGGATTCCAGAATCCACCGGATAACCTGATTCCGTTGGTTTTCAAATCAGGAATGATCCTGGCATTTGCGGCGTCGAAATAGCGATAGAACGACAGTCCAGGGTTGATTCCGTCGCTGGCCGGGTCATTCTGTTGAAAATAAGTCTGTACGCCGTCCGCACCCACCAGGCCGTGCAGTTTCCGGTTGTACGATTTCGTGTAGTCCAGATTCACGAACCAGTCACGTGGCCTGTTCGCCGCCCCGAAACCGCCTATGGTATTCTGAAACCATGTGCCATCCCGCTGGTATGTCTGTTCAAACATTCCCTGATAGGGCGACTGAGGCGGATACATGCCGTAAGAGCCCGGTATCTGCTGACCGCCAGCCATGGGCATCCCAGGGCCGGGCATCCCAGGGCCAGCCATCCCAGGCATTGGCGGTCCACTCTGAGCCTGAGCAATTCGTGCGCTCGCCAGCATCAGTATGACGGGAATGAGCGATTTTAGTGAATGCCGAATCCGCATTGATCCATCCTTGGAGAAGTTGCAGCTGTGTACTGCCTTCGCTGGGTGCTCACCGTCCTGTGACTTGCATTGACTGTACGGAAATTCCAACAGACTTTGCGCATCGGGACGGTCTTATCGAAAGTATCGGTCAGGCAATTTGTGAAACTGTAGAGTTTATTCCGGATGTATTGGTTTTCCGGACGAGCCGTGGTGCGGCAGATTCTGCCGCGCATAAAAAAGGGAGCCCTTCAAATGAAGGACTCCCGGCATATATTCAAAGACTTCAAGCGTCTTTCTGCGGTGGACCCGACTAAGGAACTGCGTCCTGATTACGGAGTAACTTCTTTCGCAGCGTCAGCGCCGTCCTTTGCAGCGTCAGCGCCTTCTTTTGCAGCGTCAGCGCCGTCTTTCGCAGCGTCAGCGCCGTCTTTCGCTGCGTCTGCACCGTCATGTGCAGCACCCGTCGCGCTGTGCGTCATTGCCCCGGGATCGGGGGCCGGTGTGTTGACAGGTGCTGCTTCTTCGCCGCAGCCGACCTGCATTACCAACAGACCGGTCAACATCAATGCCATCGAAAATTTCTTCATCAGGTGTCTCCAACAAGTGTGTGGTCTGAAAGGATTAGCAGATGATCTGTCGCCAGACCAGCAACAGTTCGTGACTGACAATTTATCAGGACGCTGACGAAAAACACCCAGGTGCAGGCATCCACTCAAATTTTCTGCCAGATGGAAGAAAACGACGAAGTCATTGACGCCAGAATATTGGTAATTGGGGCATTTTCAGCATTATTGAATTATGGGGCGCAAGGTTTTCCAGCGAAGCCAATGGTCTGCAAGGACAATTGCGACCATGGCTTCACCCATGGGCACAAAACGCGGCAACAGGCAAGGATCGTGTCGTCCTTTCGTGCGGATCGTCGTCGGCTGACCATCTCGCGTGACGGTTGGCTGCTCTCTGGCAAGGCTGCTGGTCGGCTTGATGGCGGCCCTCAGCACAATTGGCATCCCGGAACTGATGCCGCCCAGCATTCCGCCGTGGCGGTTGGAACTCGTCAGTATTCGGGGCCCGGACTGTGACGCTTCTGCCACAAAAACGTCGTTATTCTGACTGCCTCGCATTTCAGCACAGGCAAACCCGATACCATACTCAACCCCCAGCACTGCCGGCAGACTGAAGAGCGCCTTGGCCAGATCTGCCTTAAGTTTGTCGAACACGGGCTCTCCCAGTCCGGCAGGCACGTTCGTCGCCACGATTTCAGAAACGCCGCCGATCGAATCCGTGTCCCGGCGAACCTCGTCAATCAGTTCGACCATCTTTGGAGCTGCATCGTAGTCGGGACATCGCACAAAGTTTGGTGAGCCATCCGCCAGCATCTCCACTTGCTGCAGCGTGACCAATTCCGGATTTGGTATTCTGGCTCGAATCGCTCCGACCTGCGACACGTATCCGATGACAACTCCGCCGAATTCCTGAGCAATCAGTTTCTTCGCGATGGCGCCCGCAGCAACGCGCGCCGTCGTTTCTCTCGCGCTGCTTCGTCCGCCGCCGCGATAATCGCGAAAACCATAGCGCGCATCAAACGTGTAGTCCGCGTGGCCAGGCCGGTACTTGTCACGGATATCTGAATAGTCGCTGCTGCGTTGATCCGTGTTGCGAATCAGAATCGCAATGCTCGTTCCGGTCGTGCGACCGTCAAATACGCCGGACAGGATTTCCGGTTCGTCGTCTTCCTGGCGCTGCGTCACCAATGGACTCTGGCCCGGCCGCCTCCGTCGGAGATCAATCCGCAGATCATCCACCGACAGCGGAATGCCGGACGGGACTCCATCCACGATCACGACATTTCCTGGTCCGTGACTTTCACCAGCGGTGGTGATGCGGAAACTGTGGCCGAATGTATTACCTGGCATGAACTGGGTCGGTACTAGAGATTTGAGATTTGAGATTTCGGATTTGAGATTTCGGATTTGAGATTTCGGATTTCGGATTTCGGATTTGAATACGAACAGTTCTTAAAGCGTCACAAGCTGCTTCATTTCCCGTACGGCTCGTTCAAAACCGACCAGCACGGCCTGCGACACGATCGAATGGCCAATATTGAGTTCATTCACTCCCTGAATTTCCGCGATGCGTCGGACATTGCGATACGTCAGCCCGTGTCCCATGTTCAGCTGTAAACCTTGAGCTGTGGCGAACTGCCCGGCCTCGCGAAGTCTGTCAAATTCAAATTCCGTACCTTTGGGCGTCTTCGCATCGGCATACGCGCCGGTGTGAAGTTCGATGGCTGTCACACCCAGACTTTTCGCAGCTTCAATGTGGGAGAGATTCGGATCAATGAACAGACTGACGGCAATCCCGGCACCCTGCAACTGATCCACACATTGTCTGATGCGAACAAGATGTGTCGTTACGTCGAGACCACCTTCGGTCGTGATCTCTTCACGTCGCTCCGGGACGAGTGTCACCTGATCGGGAAGCAAGCCCAGGGCAATTTTAGTAATCTCATCCGAAACCGCCATTTCCAGATTCAGGCGAACACGAGAGATCTCGCGGAGCAACCGTACGTCGCGGTCCTGAATATGACGGCGATCTTCGCGCAGATGGACGGTAATCGAATCGGCCCCTCCGATTTCCGCCAACACCGCAGCGTGGATCGGATCAGGCTCATTTGTCTTTCGAGCCTGCCGAACAGTGGCCACATGATCGATATTGACGCCCAACAATGGCATGAAAACAACTCCGAAAATGATTCCGCGACGCGCGATGTATCCGCATAGACTTCGATGCACCAAACTGGTGCTGCGTGACATCTTAAAGAGCCCGCCAGCGTCTGTCGCCCGTCCGCATGACGCGATCAGGAATTCTCGCAGCCGGATTCGCCGGAATTCGGCGGCGATATGGAGCGATCCACTGTACAATGACAAATTCAATTCTGTCCCCGGTTCTTTTTTCGAAGTCAGCAGAACCTCTGTGCCGCAGTCAACTTCTCAGACCCAATCCGGATTGCCCGTGATTGAACTTCAGTCTCCGCCGCGCCGTGCGATCATGGATCTGCACAGTGACGAACTCACGGCATGGCTCATGACAGTCGGGCAGCCAGGGTTCCGTGCAGGACAGATTCGTCGCTGGCTGGTGCAGCGCCGTATTCAGTCGTTTGAACAGATGACTGATCTGCCAGCCGCACTCAGAACGCAACTCACTGCGGAATTCCGATTTTCGCCGTTTGAAGTGGTCCGACACCAGATTTCGAAGGATGCAACTGAAAAACTGCTGCTCAGGCTGCAGGACGGTGAACTGGTCGAATGCGTCCTGATGCGTGATCCGGATCGCCGCACGGTCTGCATCAGCACCCAGGTCGGTTGTGCCATGGGCTGTGTGTTCTGCGCGAGCGGTCTGCTGGGCGTGAAACGCAATCTGACTCCGACGGAAATCATCGAACAGGTGCTCGTCCTCCATCGCATGATGAAGGATGACGAACGCATTACCAACGTGGTTGTGATGGGGATCGGTGAACCGTTGGCGAATTATCGCGCACTGATGGACTCACTGACGTTTTTCACCGCGAAGGACGGCTTTGGACTCGGGGCACGCCGAATCACGGTCTCGACAGTAGGGCTCCCGGACAAGATTCGCGAGCTGGCTCAGTCCGGGCAGCAGTACAATCTCGCCGTTTCATTGCACGCGCCGAATGATGCATTGCGAACAGAGATTGTGCCGGTCAACAGGAGTATCGGCATTCAGGAAATTCTGTTAGCTGCAGATGATTATTTTGAGATGACCGGACGACGGATTTCGTACGAGTATGTGCTGATGTCAGGCATCAACGATCAACCGGAACATGCCGAAGAACTTGCGTCGCTGCTTCGAGGCCGGAATGCGCACGTCAATCTGATTCCCATGAACGGCGTGTCAGAACTGGTGATGACAGCACCGCGTGATCCTGATACGCAGCAGTTTCTTGAGATTCTCGAATACCGTGGCATCACGGCCACGGTGCGAAAACGCAAAGGGGCGGACATCGACGCCGCCTGTGGACAGCTGCGACTGAATCGTGAAACAATACCCGGCTGACAAGTTGTTGATTGAATCTTGGCGCGGGCTTCATCCGCAACCGACTTGTGCTCCTCACGCGACGTGGTGAGTTTCTTGGCAGTGCATGGAGGCGCAGTGGCAAACACGATCAGGGGACTGACGTCCCCCGCTCGCCGAGAATCGGCGAGCCGCGAGACGTCAGTCTCCGGTTTTTGCGATTCTGTTGTTCCAAAATCTTCTCAACAATATAATTTTCAAACAGTTTACAGCGCAGGGAGCGCAACGCACCATTTCTGGAAAGCGTGAGAAGCTGATGTGTTCCGCTGGCGCTGCATAAGCACCCATTCATAAGTTTCTTCGTTTAACCGCGTGGGCATCGCCCCGCGCTTTCGCGAGTAAAACGCGGCCCGATGGGCACGCGGTTAAACAAGTTGTGTGCGAAAACAAAATCCCTCTGGAATCCTGACGCGTGAAACTGCGAAGACAGCCTGAAGACTTTCGGGTCGAAGAACTCACTGACCTGATCCCCCACAATGGCCCGTTTGCGTTGTATCGACTCACCAAGACGTCGATTGGAACGCCCGAAGCGATCAACGCCATCGTCGAACGCTGGAAAGTGCCGCGTAAGCGCATTAGCTATGGTGGTCTGAAGGATCGGCACGCCGTAACGACGCAGCATCTGACAATTCACAACGGGCCCCGCAAAGCGTTGCGACAGGATTCGTTCGCACTGGAATACCTTGGCCAGACCAACGCACCGTTCACTCCGACAGATTTTCACGGCAACAGATTTCAACTCGTCCTGCGTGACATGCAGCATACCGAAGTGGAGAACGCCCAGGCCGCGATCATTCAGGTGCAGCAGACCGGACTGCCGAATTACTTTGATGATCAGCGATTCGGGTCACTCGGCGTTTCCGGGGACTGGATCGCGCGAGCCTGGTGCCTAAGCGACTGGGAACGCGCGTTGTGGCTGGCCCTGGCCGATCCACACGTCAACGATTCGTCATCGGAAAAGCAGCAGAAACTGCTGCTGCGTGAGTTGTGGGGACAGTGGCCCGAGTGTCAACAACGCCTGGATCGTTCGCATCGTCGCAGCATCGTGACTCACCTGTCAGACAAAGTGAAAGTCGGACGCGATCCCGACTTCCGCGGTGCTTTGGCGCGAATCAATATTGATCTGCGAGGGCTCTATCTTTCAGCGTATCAGTCGGCGCTTTGGAATCGCTGGCTCACGCGATTCATTGAGGCTCACAGCGATCCGGGTTCATTGGCCGGATTTGACCTTTTGAGCGGACGATGCGTGTTTCCTCTAACGCTGACCACCGCAGCGGCTGCGACACTGCATGCAGCCGAGTTGCAGCTTCCGTGTGCCCGGATCGAACGTCCCGAAGGATTGCCCGGTGACCTGCTGGACGCAGTCTTGCAGGAAGAAAAGATTGAACTTCGGGAAATACGAGTGAAGTATCCCCGCGACAGTTTCTTTTCGAAGGGAATGCGCCGAGTCCTCATTCGCCCGGCAGGTCTGACGTGTTCGGTTGCAGATGATGACCTGCATGAACGCCGCAGTAAGCTGACCTTGTCGTTCGATCTGCCCCGCGGAAGCTATGCCACGATTCTCGTGAAACGGCTGACGGACGTGAAGTAAGCATCGAGCGGAAAATAAGTGTCGGCTTTCGCTCCGCGAAAGAGTTCATCGACAAATGAAGTGCGCGGTGACACTTGTGCATTAAGTGGGTTAGCGTTGATCGACGATGTGAGTGTTGCGACTGAGCCTGAAAGGCTCGCGCATATCAGCCTGGGGCAAGAGAATCCGCGAATGCGGATGAACGCCGCCCCAGGTTGATATCTGAACACGAACCCTGAAAGGGTTCCA
>Ga0105044_10000498_pt1 | contig 48060 bp, 45 predicted proteins | sample MAT01_FD_78092 | JGI IMG/M metagenome (GOLD analysis project Ga0105044, IMG submission 78092) | Freshwater microbial communities from Lake Fryxell liftoff mats and glacier meltwater in Antarctica - MAT-01 | ecosystem: Environmental > Aquatic > Freshwater > Ice > Liftoff microbial mat | place...
CACTTCTCACTTCTCACTTCTCACTTCTCACTTCTCACTTCTCACTTCCCTATGTCTCTTATCTCTGATATCGTCGCTCGCGAGATCCTCGACTCTCGCGGAAACCCCACTATAGAAGTGGATGTTGTTCTCGAAGACGCATCGTTCGGACGTGCAGCCGTTCCCTCGGGAGCGAGCACAGGCGAACACGAGGCCGTTGAGCTTCGCGATGGGGATGAAGGGCGGTATGGCGGCAAGGGCGTGACGAAGGCCGTAGAGTTCGTTGATACCGAGATCGCCGATGCACTCATTGGTATGGATGCAACGGATCAACGTCAGATCGATCGCATACTGTGCGAACTCGATGGTACGGACACGAAGAGTCGCCTTGGTGCGAATGCCATCCTTGGCGCATCCTTAGCCGTTGCGAAGGCCGCCGCAGAGTTTCATGGTTTGTCGTTGTATCGATACCTAGGCGGCGTCCATGCCACCTTGCTCCCTACACCGATGATGAACATTTTGAATGGAGGACGTCATGCAGATAACAACGTCGACATTCAAGAGTTCATGATCATGCCAATTGGTGCGGATACGTTCTCTGAAGGTTTGCGCATGGGAACTGAGATCTATCACGCATTGAAGTCTGTCCTGAAAAAGGCCGGACTGAGCACGTCGATCGGTGATGAAGGCGGCTTCGCTCCTTCGCTGCGCTCGAACGAAGAAGCACTCGATAAGATCATGGAAGCCATTGTTGCTGCCGGCTACACACCTGGCGAAGACATTGTGCTGGCTCTTGATGTTGCTGCAAGTGAGATGGTGCAAGACGGAAAGTATGTTATGTATAAGAGCACGAAAGAAACACGCACACCAGACGAAATGGTGAAGTGGTATCAGACTCTTACCGAGAACTATCCGATCTCTTCCATTGAAGACGGCATGGGAGAGAATGATTGGGAAGGCTGGAAGGCGCTTACTGAAACGATCGGAGAGACGACGCAGTTGGTGGGCGACGATCTGTTCGTGACGAATGTCGACTTCCTTTCTCGCGGTATCATGGAAGGCGTTGCCAATTCCATCCTGATCAAAGTCAATCAGATCGGAACACTGAGCGAAACACTCGATGCGATATCGATGGCGCATCGCTATGGATATAGCACGATCATTTCACATCGCTCCGGTGAAACAGAAGATTCAACGATTGCCGATATTGCTGTTGCCGTGAGTGCAGGTCAGATCAAGACCGGTGCCCCATGCCGCAGCGATAGGGTAGCGAAGTACAATCAGCTTCTTCGTATCGAAGAAATGCTGGGCGTGGATGCAGAGTATGCCGGCGACCTCACCATCGCGTAATCACCACTTTGAATAGCACAACTGTATGAGTACGAAGATCGTTTTTGGAACGGATGGATGGCGTGGCCTTATCGCTCGTGATTACACGTTTGAAAATCTGCGACTGGTATCGCATGCTACGGCGCGCTACGTGAAATCGATGCAGGTGAAGAATGCCTCTGTGGTGATCGGCTACGACACACGTTTCCTCTCGATGGAATTCGCACGCGAAACGGCCGTGGTGATGGCGTCATACGGTATCGTCGTACACATCTCCAATGCTGTGTCGAGCACACCTCAAGTGTCGTTCCACACAAAGCAAAAGGGCGCATGCATTGGCGTGGTGATTACAGCGAGCCACAACCCTGCGCAATACAATGGCTTTAAAGTGAAGGCGTCGTTCGGTGGACCGGCAATTCCAGAGCAGATCACTCAGATTGAACAAGAACTCTCGGCGCTCAATGGCAAAGAGCCGAAAATGACGGAACTCTCGTACGACAACTATGTGACTGCACGCACGATTCGCCCGTTCGATGCACAAGAATCATATATTCGCTACCTGCGCAAGAAGATTGATCTTGACCTGATCATCAAGAGCGGCATCAAAGTGTTGTACGATCCTATGCACGGCGCCGGGATCAACTTCATGAAGCGCATCCTCCCAGATGTGACGGAAATCCACGGTGACTATAATCCATCGTTTGGCGAAGTAGATCACCCGGAACCAATCGGTGAATGCCTACAGCCGTTGATGGAGATGGTGAAGAAGAAGAGGTTCAACGTGGGCCTTGCCACCGACGGTGATGCAGATCGCATTGGAGCAGTTGACCATACGGGAACGTTCGTCGACTCGCACCGCATCTTCGTCTTGTTGATGAAGTATCTCTATGAAGACAAGAAACGCCGCGGCGCCATTGTCAAAACTGTGTCGCTTACCAGCATGGTGAACGACTATGCAGAGCGTAAGGGCATTAAGCTTATCGAAACTCCAGTTGGATTCAAGTACGTTGCAAAGCTGATGGCCGAAGAGAAGGTACTTATCGGTGGTGAAGAGAGTGGTGGCCTTGGAACATCCTTGCACATTCCCGAACGCGATGGTGTGTTCAACGGGCTGCTGCTGTTGGAGATGATGGCCAAGCGCAAAAAGTCTCTCAAGCAACTATGCGATGAACTCGACGAAGAGTTTGGCGTGCATCGGTATCGCCGGCGTGATGTGTACGTGACCGAAGCACAGAAGAAGGCGATTCTTACTGCATGCGCAAAGAAGCCGCTTAAGATCGGACGTCACAACGTTCTGAAGGTAGATACACGCGACGGCTTCAAGTTCTTCGTGGAGAACGGCTGGCTTCTGATTCGCGCATCGGGCACAGAGCCACTCATACGTTTCTATGCAGAGGCAGAATCGATGGGGAAAGTGAACGAACTCATCGATGAAGCATTGAAGCTCAAGTAATTTCTGCGAGCGTTGGTGCCAGCCGGTCCTTGTCGCTCATGCATGGCGTATCTGTCTTCCACGTAATGTGCAAGGCAGGATCCAGCGGATTCACCGCACGCTCTCCGGACGGATTGTAAATGGCCGTGCACTTGTAGTGCACATCTGCCTCGTCCGACAACACACAAAAACCATTCGCAAAGCCCGGCGGTATCCATACGAGCCGGGCATTTTCTTCTGTAACGTCGAGCGTCGCATGCTCGCCATAGGTTGCTGACCCAGTGCGTACATCAACCTCGACCAGTTGAATCGCACCATTCGTCACACGCAATAACTTGCCCATGGGTGGATCAATTTGGAAGTGCAGCCCACGAACTACGTTGCGCATACTGCGTGAATGATTGTCTTGCACAAAATCTGTTGGCAATCCCATAGCAATGAACTGGTCTGCACGGTACGACTCCATAAAGTATCCGCGGTGGTCGCGATACCTGTCCGGTACAAGTACAATGATGTCGTTCAACAGCGTTTGTTCAATGCGAAACATGTGGTGTTACCTTGTGGTGCGAAGATGTTCAGGTCTGAGAATATAGTTCTTTCGAAATGCGTCGAAGGCCTGCGACACACTCCCATGTGAAATGGATTGCTTGAACGCATCACTTTCCTCGGCAACAGGCCGGAGCTCGTCTGCATACGTAGATGCCTCGTCCTTCATGGCCATGGCACGATCGAACAATTCCGTCTCGATCCCCTTCCACCGTAGCCAAGCCCTTCCAGCTATGCGAGCACCTTCTAGCTTTGCGTGGAGAGAATAGCCCGCAATATGCGGCGTGGCGATCATGGCTTGGAGAGCCAATTCCATGTCGATGGATGGCTCATTCTTCCACACATCGAGCACAACAGCAAAGCGATCTCTGAACACGTGTTCCCGCATTGCCACTTCGTCTACAACATCTCCTCGTGAAGCATTGATCAACAACGAGCTACCCGGTAGGGCGGCAAGGAGTTCTGCATTCAGCAGGTGATGTGTGGCATGCGCGCCAACATAGGTAAGCGGTACATGGAGTGAGAGGATGTTGCAGTCGTTCACAATGGTATCAACCGAGGCAAGAGTGACATACGGTGGAAACTCATGTCCGGCATTCTGCTTTGGCGGATCGCTTACGATCACGTTCATACCTAAGCCCCATGCGTGCTCCGCCAATGCCGTCCCTACATGACCCATTCCGATAATGCCAAGGGTCTTGCCATGAAGTGCGGCAGACCAGGCACGCATCGGAGCAGTGCAGTACTCGGCAACAGCGTTAGCGTTCGAACCGGGCGCGTTGGTGTAGAACACGCCATGCTCTTGCAGACTCGGAAGATCCATGTGATCTGTGCCTGCCGTAGCGCTTGCCACAAACCGTACCATGGTATCGTGCAAAAGAGCCCGATGTACAGCGGTGGTGCTTCGTACAATAAGAGCATCTACGTGGTCACGTACAAGATCCTCGCGCTGTAGAGTGCGACCGTTAAACGTGCGCACTTCGTCGTACTGCGACAACATGTCAAGTGGAATTTGCTCGTCGATGTAGAGCATGGCTACTGCTTTATGAAGGGTACGGAAACGCGCCGACTGCCAATGATCAAACTCACGGAATACACACCGGGAGCGAGTGTGCTCACATCCATGGATGACGTTGCTCCAGCACTATGCAGCACTGCAACAACACTGCCAAGGATCGTGCGAATCTCTATGGGTGTGACCGTCTCCGACGGCACAGTGATGGAAAGTATTTCAGTGACGGGGTTCGGAGAAAGTACAAGAGAATATTCGCTGAAAGGGGTCTCGCGGACAGACGTAGCTGTAGACACGATGCGCACTGCAACACGCGGTTGTTTGTAGCCGCTCGATACGACGTCAATGTTTGCCGTGAGGAATGCAGTTTGAATCGGAGATGCTTGCACTTCGATGATGCGCTGTTCTTGAGGTGCAATGAGACTGTCGCTTTTAAAAGCCGCCGTCGTGAATTGCTTGCCGCCACCAGAGATCGTCACGCCTTTGTAGACGACCGGTACTGTGCCAATGTTCGTGATCGTAAATGCACCCTCTACATTATCTATTGCATTGACGTTCAGCACAAGTGTATCAGTGGATGCCTTGAGTACACCTGCATTCGTTGAGCCAACAACAGGAAATTCATGGATCGTTTCTACGCCATTGCGCATCATGTGCAATACAACGGCATCCCAGATAGGTCCGTTGGAGTTCGGTGCGAATGCGCAACGCACGGGATAGGAACGTCCGGGCTCAAGAGAGAACGGACCAAAGACATGCGAGGCATAGAACTGCCCTCCGGCTCCATACATGTACACGTTGGTGATGAGCAACGGCGCAGATCCAACGTTGGTTACATTCACGAAGAAAAAAGCTGTGTCGCCCACCAGACAGTAGGCACGAGACGTGTCGCCCACAACAGCAAGCTTTGGAACGGCGGTATCTGCAATGGGAATGAGTTCCAAGATCTTATCGTCGTCTACACGCGGAAACGGTGATTTAGCAACGCCATCGCGATTACTTGTGCAGATAAAGATCCGTCCGTCGGGACTCACGCATGCATCGCGGAGCCTGCCGTATCGATACGGAAACCAATCATGTACTTCAACAACATGCGTGAATGTAGAGTCGAGTTTGATCTGCACGATCTTCGCCGACTTCAAACACGTTTCCAACAGGGAATGTTTGAGAGAGGGAAAACGATCGTGATCATACCACGTGAGTCCGGCCGTTGCAAACGTAGAAGGACCCGATGACCACAATGGCTCGCGCACGTTGTTCTGTGCGCAGAAGATCATCTCGGAATCCAGATCACACGGCCCCTCCACATTGGGCCATCCATAATTCCTTCCGGCTTCGAGTAGGTTCACTTCGTCTTCGATATCGTTGCCATGCTCGGATTCCACGAGCACTCCATTGGGAAGCATGCAAAGTCCTTGCGGATTGCGATGCCCCTTGGTGAACATGGGGTTGCCGGGAATCGGATTATCTGTGGGAATGGAGCCGTCGATATTCAATCGCAATACCTTGCCCTGTAGTGATGCATCACTCTGTACGGTTGATGCATCGAAGGAGTCGCCTTGCGTAATGAAGAGATGTCTGGAGCTGTCGATCAGCAGCCGACATCCTTGATGGAAAACGGCGGCGGGCTCGAAGAGGAATATCTCTACGGGATCTGTGAGTGTGTCGTTGTGATACGTGTAGCGCTGGACGGTTTTGTAGTAGTCACCATTGCGCCAACTCACGTAGGCAACGAAGACGTGCGGACTATCGGCGAAGTTGGGATGCAAGACCATGCCAAGCAGTCCTCCTTCCAATTGTTCAGACACAACGGCCCGTAGATCGAGGAGCTGCGTTTTCACACCAGATTCCGGATTGACGGTGCTCACAAGGCCCACGCGTTCGGTCATCCAGATGGAATTGTCGGGACCCCAAAGGATCTCCCACGGCACACGCAGTCCGGATGTGACTGTTCGAGTTGTAAGATCTTGCTGCGCGCTTACAACAACTGAACACAATAGCAGGCAGCTGAAGAGGATGCTTACGATTTTCATAGACGGTTCACCCTTGTTTGAGAAGAATTGCAATTCCATCGACGGTCCACCGTGCGCGAACGCGCAACGGCGTAGTAACCGTCCACACGAACTCGGACGGCTGATATGGTTTCACTCTACCGTAATCATACTTGCCGTTTCTGTTTGCATCAAGCACCACATCCATTGTATACGTTCCCTCGGGAACGTTCTCAATGGTCCACTCCCCGCCGCCTTGCAATACCTTGGTAACAACAATACTGTCTTTACCGAAGAGGATGCGAAGGAGGAAGGGACCACCTGCGTGCAGCGAATCTGTGAGCGTGCCGGTTATCGTTCCAGGGTCGGAGCGTTCGCTTGTCAGAAAGCGACGGACGAGAACAGTATCGCGCATCGACGATCCAAGCACAGATCTTAGCCCGCGCAAAGGAATTGCAAGAGAGTCCCATGTTCCTGACTTAGCCAACGTTGAATGGCGGTATCGATAGATGGACGGCGTGATCCATTCCGTCGACGTGGGATCTACAGCGTCGGAAAAGCGCACGTCGAGAACGACGGGAGTGTTGACTTTGCGGGCACTATCGGGGATGGAGGTAGACACGATGCGTAACCGAGTAGTGTCCGTCGCGGTTGATGCCATGCAACGAATAGATGCACCTGTGTCGGCCAAGAAATTTCCTGCAGAATCGCGTATAGTTGCTGAGTCGCCACGTACGAGATACATACCGGGTGGGAGCGCCTCGCTGGTGTGCAAGACAACCCGGTCTCTGCCATCGGGCGAAATCGATACGCTGCGTAGTGCTATGCGCGAGCCGCTCATGCTATCCCGCACAACAAAGGATGTGGCTATGAGTGCAGAGGAGTCTACGTTTTCACTCATCGTTGCAACGATGGTTTGTGTTGACGTGCTGCGCGCACGAGAGAGGTAGGGCCTGAAGATGTCGAGTGCAGGTCCAACTTGCAAGAGTACTGGATGTGCAACGCCGTTCTCGACTCGTGTGTCAGACGTTGGCATGCCGAAGTCTTCACTCGGGTCCAGCAATGCATTGCGGTTCACATCCATCACGGCCATCAGGCGATAGAGTCCGTCGTGCAACCCGTTGATCGTGAACGACCCGGAAGTGCCTACGGGCATACGATTGCGAGGCGATGTATGCGACGGGCGTAGCGTGTCTGCGTTGATTCCGTCTAGGGCATAGCAAAAGACGATCAAATTCTCTGTCGAGCCAGACTTCGCGGTGCCGGACACCGTACCGGTATCAATACGAGCGCCAGTGGAGAACACAACGGACGCGGCTTGTTCCGGGCGGTTGTTATGCGTGTCTGTGAAGTTCGTACCGATGGTGACGCTATAGGTGGTGTTCGAGTCGAGCTCGCGTTGAAAATCCACCGATATTTCATTTCCTGCGTACGTCACGCGATATGGTACTTCGGGCTGGACGATCACCATGCTACGCACGCCAGGGTCGACGTACTTGTTGAACAACACGGATACAGAGGTCGGACGCACGTTCGTAGCTCCATTTGCAGGAGAAAATGCCTGTACTGCAGGTGGCACTTTATCGCCAGCTCCACCAGACGGTGCAACCTTAATGGCGCATGAGCTGAGGAGAACGGCAAGGATGAGATAGACCGAACGAAGCATCATACAAATGTACGACGAAGAATGCACGCTATCTTTGCATATGCAGGTTCCCCCATGGATCAAGACGGCGTGGAAGGTTAGTAACGACTTCGTGGATATCACGGATCGGAGGCATATCTATCTCCTCGCGAGTGGCATTGCCTTTAACCAGTTACTCTGTTTGATCCCCTTCGTGTTGATGACCATTTCGATCATTTCCACGTTTCTCGATCCAAGTGCCGTAAAGCAAACTGTTGCCTTTACGCTATCCCAAGTTCTTCCAACAGGCATCAGTGCAACGTCTATCATCACCGACGTGATCCTGGAGCTTAGTAATGTGTTCAATTACAGCACGTTGGCAGGGTGGATTGCCGGTTTTGTTCTCATATGGACGGCCTCTGCCCTCTTTAGCTCGATGCGTAGTGGATTGAATGCCATCTTTCATATTCCCACGCCGAAGATCTTTCTGTGGTATCGACTCAAGGACATTGGTCTCACGATGATGCTCGTTACGCTGTTGAGTGCGAGCATCGTGCTAAGTCCACTCATGTCCTTCTTCCAAACCGCAGGACAAGATATTGTGCCCCTCGGTTGGCAAGCGTGGGTGTTCGGGTGGACGGTGCGCATCACGACCATCGTTGTAACGACGCTCACTTTTCTTGCTATGTACCGGATCATACCAAACGGGCGTGTTCCTTGGTCGATCGTTGTGGTGAGTGCAGGAATTGCAGTAATCTTCTGGGAGTCTGCACGCTTTCTCTTCGCATGGTACGTAGCGAGTTCACAGAACCTTGGTAAGTTCTATGGTGGCTACGTGATGCTTGCTAGTTTGGCACTGTGGCTGTACTATTCGGCTCTCGTCTTTCTGCTTGCTGCAGAGATCGCCCAATTCATTCATGCACATGTGAAGACGAAAGCGAATCCACCAGTGTGACACGTTAGAACTTGAGGTGTGTGCGCCACTTTAGATAGAGCTCCCATGTTGCGCGAACATCGCGCAAACAGTATTCGGAGATGGCCGTCATGTCGCCCGCTTCGAACAAGGACTGCACCTTTGAACCGTCGACGCCACCTGCCTTTGGAGAGACCACTCCAAAGGCCTTTGCGAACATATCGAAGTTGAACCTGCGTGTTGCGCCTGATGCAGAGCCACTGAAGTACGTGAGTTCGTCCAACAGATCTGTATGACCTTGATAGTTGAACTTCGTACCGGTCATTAGATTGCGCGATGGACGAATGCCCAGTACAGCAGAGCGCAACATCAGCCATGGAGCATCAAAGCCGCGTCCGTTGAAGGAGACAAGATGAGGTCTGCGCGATTCAAGAAGGCGCCAAAAATTCACAAGCATCCACTTCTCACTAGCCATGTAGAGCGACGCTCCACTTGGCAGCACCGATTTTGTAGACGTTGCATCGTCCGTGCACGAATCATCGAGCGAATACGCAACATCTCCATCTAACGTCCATCCCTCTTCGCCGCCCCGCATAACCCTCATGCCGATACAGACGATACGACCTGTAATGGGCGACAGTGCAAACTCAGAAATCTTCTTTTCGCGCTCTGCATCGTTCGCAGTAGAACGCAGGAGATACTCTTGTTGTGTTTCGTCAAACGAGTCGAATGGCAAGCCAACGGTCTCGAGATCGAACGTAAGAAAGAGTTCGTCGGTCATGAGGTGCTCCTACCGAGAAATGACGATGAATTCCGTACGACGGTTTTGCGCCTTGCCTTCGTCGTTGGTGTTTGGAGCAACTGGCTGTGCGTCTCCGAACCCTTTTGAGGTAATGCGCTTTGCATCGATGCCTGTCTTTACTAATGCATCACGTACTGCATCGGCACGCTTTTGTGACAACGTGGTGTTGTAGTTCACGTCCGACGATTTGTTCGAATTGTCTGTGTGGCCGCGCACTTCGATTGTCATGTTGGGATACACTTTCATAAGTGTGACAACACTGTTGAGTGCCCGTTTGGATTCTGCTTGAAGCGTAGACTTGTTGTTGTCAAAGAACACGTTTAACAATGCAATCGAACCAACATCCGGCGTGTTGTCGTAGGTGAACAATGATTGTACTGTGTCTTTAGGGAAGCATAACTTCACGTTCACAGTATGCACGCCGTATTCGTCTGGAGTGTACTCGAGCACGTAGTAGTTCTTGATGCGACGATACACGTCTTCGAACATCAGTGGAAATTCCGAGGTACGATAGATGTGTGAGTATGAGCCACCAGTAGGTTTGGAGATAGACTCCATGTAGCCCTCGTTGATGCCGGCGCCAAAGTCTACGGCGCAGACCGTAATGCCATACTTCTGTGCCATACGTATGGCTGAGTCTTTGGATATCTTGGACGAATTTTCTTTTCCGTCTGTAAACACAACAACGGCCTTCCGATTGAACGATCCGGCGGTTGCATTCAAGTGATCGATAGCTGCACCAATGCCAGAGTGGATGGCCGTACCACCTCCGAAGCCTTCGAGTCCGTTCTTGTGGAGGTGGGCAAGAAGCGTATCGACGTTCGTGGTAAGTGCAGACTCGACCACGGCATGTTCATCGTAGCGAACAAAGGCCATAGCGTCTTCAGGTGCCTTCTTCTTTGCAAACATCTCTGCGGCATCCTGCACAGCGCGTGCACGCGGGTCTCCCATCGAACCGCTATTGTCCATCACGAGAGCCACGGCTGTAGGCTCGCGATCTCGCTCGGTAACTTCCTGTAGCGTGTACTTTTTTACTTCGCTTCGATCGGAACCCACTTGCTCTACAATCGAACACCACAAGGACTTAAACGCCCCTTGCGATGCACCATAGAAGTAAGTGCCGGTACTATCCACAAGGTGCATGTACACGCGAATGGTCTTGCCGCTCGTGCGTTCAATGCGTGTTGCCTTCATACTCAGCGATGCGGGCTTCTGTGCGGGGAGTGGTGCAATCGAGCGCACGAACACGGGATTGTATCCGGGTGGCGGATCTGCATCCACGGTTGATGGTGGTTCTTTGAATCCAGTACAGCCAATCGCAACGAAGCCTGCACTCAGACAGGCAATAAGTAAACGCAACTCCATGAATCCTTCTCCTACGGTGTATCGATGTGTACTTCGTCCAGCTGTCGGATGGCAATACTACGCGGATCCATCATACGAACAGCCTCCCGAAGCTGTTTAAATGCAGAAGCGTTGTGCTCCACCTGCCATGCATAGCGAGCAGCTTGTGCGAGCGAGACAACGACGATCTCGCGTAACCCCTTGTCGAGCCGCTGATTGTGTCCTTTGAGACTTGCGGCAATCTCTGATACGCGTGAGAGGTTGAAAGGCGGCATGGCAATAGAATCGCGAACAAGTCTGATGAGCGGACCAGCTGGAACCATTCGGTGGTCTGTGGCAAAGCCTTGCTCTTCATTCACCATCTCGCCCGTGATGTAGACAGGCCGTTTGCCATCGTTCGATTGAAGAATCGCATTCAACAGTGCCACAAAGCGTTGTTGAATGGCCATTACCGCAGCGCGGTCCTTCATGAACTCGTCGCTGTTGTTTTCGAACATCTGCAGATAGGGCGCATAGGCGGCAGCGGCTGACTGTGCACCGGCCATTGCTGCAGGGTATCGATACGAGAGGTAAGGCACGTACCACGTGCGACGGAGGAGTTCTTTGTCGATGATCGTTACGTCCGGACGTACCCCTTCTACCGTCTGCAAATACCAGAAGGCACTACAGAAGTAGTCCCACTGATGCGTGATGATCATCGCATTCGGCGCGGCATTGTCGAGAATCAAACGCGTATACGCTTCAACGGCGCGATCATGTGAACGATTCTGTTCCTTCCACACGGATGTAGCGCTCACCATGGGCAGCAGCAGCAATGCGAATGCAAAGCGCTCTGCGTTGAACCGTTGCAAAAGGGCGTGGAAGCCAACACCACAACACATGATCGCCATGATCACCGATGGCAAGAAGTAGTTCTCGATATCAGGAATGGAATAGCCAAGCGAGATCCCAAGGTTGCCACCAAGGATGAGAGCTAGAGCCAGAGCCGTTCTGCGCTCGCGACGCACAAGAGCAACGCCACCAATGGCAATGGCAATCAGACCAATCCAAGCAACGGCCTGCGGTAGCATTGCAAGAAAGACCTTGAGATTCTTCCCTGCCACCTTATCATCACTAAATAACCATACGCCGAATTGTGTGCCCTTTACGTGATAGAGAAAGGCATCGAGTGAACGGTGCACCATGCCCCAATTCACCAGTGGTTCTTGCGAGCTGCGTAGCGGAAGGTAGGCATAGAGTGCGAGCGGGATCAGACCAATACAGGCGATCAAGGCAAGCCGTTTCCACTGAGCTCGCGTTGTGCCCGAGGGGAGCGCAAGCACCACAATGCCTGGCAAAAGAAAGGCAGAAGACAAATGGTTCGTGAGCATCAGGCCAAAGAACAAGGCCGTGATGGCAAACCAACGTACGTCGTTCTTTGCCGCATTGCGAGAGCGCAGAGCAGCATAGAGCGTTGTTGTGAGCAATAATGCGTGAAGAGAGTACACTTCGATGGACTGAGCTTGAGTCCACACGATCGACGTCCACCCATACAACAACGCCACGCTCATGGCCACATATCGAGAAACTCGAAGTTCGAGCATCACGAAAAACAACATGGAAACAGAAGCTGAGACGAAGACGGCGGCCAAGACGTTCAGGCCACCAATGACGGATGACCACGGAAGCAACGTCCACGTATGTCCGAGTAGCGTGAACAACGGATATCCCGTTGGATGCGCTACGCCAAGCGTGGCACAGGCAGCGGCGAGTTCACCGCTATCTGTGTACGACAGACCTGGACTCTGCGTGAGCAGGTACGATACAAAGGTTGCAAGGCCAACAGCCGCAGCTAGGGCGGCAGGGTGGAGAGGACTACGTCGATCCATAAACGCCGCTCGTTTAACGAACGACGGAAATCGTAGCCCGGTAGGCTTCGTTGGTCTTCGTAGAGAGCATCACTTGATACATCCCGGATGCCATTCCTTCGAACGGAACGGTGATCGTCGAAGAACCATTGGTGCCAACGACGCGACGGAGCGTACCGTCCATAGAGTACACATTCACGCCGACGATCGAAGAAAGCAGGTCGCCCGCAAACGTAACTACATCGGTGGTTGGGTTTGGACCCATGGTTACAGATGCAACAGTGTTGATGTCGGTAACTGATACGGTTGACGAGATGTTGAAAACAACACCAAATCGGAGTGAATCTGCAGGGTTCTTACCATCGAACACTGTAAAAAACGGAGTCGAGACTGCCTCGACGAGGCGTGGCACGATCTGCATTTTGAGGTCTTCTGTGGACTTGCCGGCCATAGGATATGGGGCGCGCTCATATGGATTGTCGTCATCACGATAGATATTGAAGCACAGATTGCCGAAGCAAATGGCCACGTCGTGATCAATCGTGACGCCGAACAAATCTCCGCGCACGCGAACTTCCTTTTGTGCGTCTGAAAGGTTCCGAAGAAGGCCGTTTGAGTACACAACCGACTCAGGAAGAGAATTCACCGTTTGCTGAAGGGAGTCAAGGACAAATGATTGAGCGCTTGCAAAGGTTGAACAGGCAAGAGCCACGACGGCAATGAGTAGCGACTTTTTCATATTTTCACTGGTCTTTCCCAAATGAGTAACTGACGAAACTACAAAGGTTTGTGCATATGCTTCGACGCCCATTCGCCGTTTTGGTTACTACCCTGCTGCTTGCTGGAGTCCATAGTTGGGCTCAGGATACGAAGCACGAGGCTCTCCCGTCCGTCCAGCTTCGGAACGTAGAGGGTGAAATGGTCAATACGGCCACACTTTCCACCGACAGTACACCCGTTGTGATCAGTTTTTGGGCTACCTGGTGCAAACCGTGCATCATGGAGCTGACCACGTATGCACCGCTCTATGAAGAGTGGCAGAAGGCAACAGGAGTAAAGATCGTTGCCGTGTCGATCGACGACAGCCGCAATGCTCTAAAAGTACCTCCCCTCGTGAAGGCACGGAACTGGCAGTTCGACGTTCTCATGGACGAGAATCAGAACTTTAAACGTGCCATGAACGTGAACAACGTGCCGCATACGTTCTTGGTCCAAAATGGGAAGATCATTTGGTCCCATGCGGCATTCGCCGCGGGCGACGAAGACGATCTGTACGAGCAGATCAGGAAGCTTGTTGGTAAGAAGGCAGCAGAGTGATTCATGCGTAACACGACGGTCCTTGCCGCCCTTCTCCTTCTCACTGCCGCGTCGTCCCTCCTTGCTCAAACAGTAGTTGAGGGCATCGGGATAATTTCTGGTTCGCTGCAAACGGATATGCAAACGTACACGCGCGACTCGATCATTGGCGCACCGGATGTACCGGAACGACTGCTCTCGAACAGCTTTTTTAACCTGTTGTTCCAGCGGGGCAAGCTTACGGCAGGAATCAGATTTGAGGCGTATCAAGGTCCACTCCTCGGCATCGACCCCCGATATCAAACAACTGGAGATGGCACAGGCTTAGGCATTCCATATCGATTTGCAACGTATGACGATACGTATTTCGAGATAACCGCAGGAAACTTCTACGAGCAGTTCGGTTCAGGAATGATCCTGCGCACCTACGAGGAACGTAATCTTGGTTTCGACAATTCGCTCGATGGACTTCGTCTGCGATTCATGCCAGTAGACGGGTTGAAGATCACGGGACTGATTGGACGTCAACGTTCGTTCTGGGAAAAGAGCGAAGGCATTGTGCGCGGAGGAGATCTTTCGGTAGACATTGGTGCACTGGCAGACTCGCTCTTGCCAAAGTCTATGATGGTGCTCTTGGGCTCGTCTGTGATGAGCAGGTATCAAGCAGACCAGAACGATTTCTTAAAGCTTCCCGAGAACGTCCTCGCATGGTCTTCTCGATTGACATTCGGCTACAAAGACTTCAACATGGTGGCCGAATACGCGTACAAGGTCAACGATCCCTCTGCGACCAACGCGTTCAACTACAATACAGGCGACGCGCTGTATGTGAATGCATCGTACGCTATGGCAGGATTTGGTATGAATGTGGCTGCGAAGCGTATCGACAACATGGACTTTCGTTCGGACCGGACCGCAACCGGCAACGTGCAGACGGTCAACTACTTGCCCGCACTCACGCGGCAGCACACGTGGCGGTTGATCACACTCTATCCCTATGCAACGCAGCAAACGGGTGAATTTGGAGCACAGGCCGACGTAACGTGGACGATTCCAAAGGGTGTACTGGGCGACAACGAAACAGTGGTGAGCGGTAACTTCTCTACGATCTACGCACTCGATACCATGCATATCGATCAGTTCACCTATACAGCAAAGTTCATGCCTTCGAACAGACAGTACTACCGCGATGCGAACATCGAGATCCAGCGGACGTGGGGCAAGGATTTCAAAACAACACTTGCCTACGTCGATGTTTTCTACGACCAAGACATTATCGAGCGACGTGCAGCGCCAACCGAGACAAAGTTTGGTGTGACACATGCGCAATTGCTCGTGTTGGAACTGCAGGCCAAGGTTGCAAGGGGGAAACAGCTACGCGTAGAACTCCAACACATGTGGTCAAAACCTGCCGACAATGCAACGCAGGTTGCACTGTTGAATGGGAACTGGGCAATGGTGCTGGTAGAGTATTCCGTTTCACCACTGTGGTATTTCACGGTGTTCAACGAGTACAACTACGGCAACCAAGACGAAAACTTGAGATTGAACTACCCCAATGCATCGGTGGCGTATTCGCACGATGCCCTTCGCGTACAACTTGGCTACGGTCGCGTTCGCGGTGGTATCCTTTGCGTTGGTGGCATCTGTCGTCCGGTGCCGGCATCGAACGGCTTTTCTCTTGGCGTAACGTATACGTTCTAGGACTGAAATCATGATCAGATCAAAACTCATTTCTGCACTCCTCGGACTTGGAGTTCTTGCACTCGTTGCTTCGTGCGACGTTGTTGAGAAGCCGTACACGGAAACGCCTGTAGGACCGGTTGATACGGCATCTGTAAAGCAGAACGTGCTGATTGAAGATTACACCGGACATACCTGTGGCAACTGTCCGGCAGCTGCAGACCTTGCAAAGCAAATCCAATCTGGGTATGGCGCCGATCGGGTGATCGTGGTTGCCGTGCATGCGGGGTCATTTGCTGAGCCGCATGTAGACTATCCTATGGATTTACGCACTCCGGATGGCGATAACCTCGACAAAACATTTCGTGTAAGCCGCGTAGGTAATCCGAATGGCATGGTGAACCGCGTGACGCACAACGGTAAGCTCATCATTGGCAAAGACGATTGGTCCACAGTGACGAGAGATCTTTTAAATCAAAAGCCGCTAGTGAATGTTTCAATGGTACACACGTATGATTCCACAACGCGGACGATCAATGCCGTTATCTCAGTGAAGTATTTGCAGGCGGGAACAGCAGACTACAACCTTGTTGCATTGCTTACTGAAAGCGAGATCGAAGGCGACCAAACGGATTATCGTGTAGTCCCTTCACATATTCACAACTATGTGTTCGAGCACGTTCTGCGTGTTGCGATGAATGGTGTGTGGGGGGAGCCGCTTTCGTCAACACCAGTATCGGCGGGTACAACGATCACAAAGACGATCTCGTACACCATACCATCAGATCGTACTTGGAATCCGAAGAAGTGCCACCTCGTTGCCTATGTGCATCGTTACAACACTATAAAGGACGTTCTTCAAGTTGTGTCGAAGGATCTTTAATATCCGATTCGAACTTCGAGGGATCCGTAGAGGAACGACCCCGGTGTATTGCCGCCACTTGTATTGCTGTAGCCAATTCGAAGGTCGGTAAAGAGATTCTTGATCCACTCGGCAGAGAACCACACGTTCATGCGTCGTGTAGTAGAGAAGTTACCCTTCAGAAACGAATTGCCGTAGAGAAAGTCTCCGTCGCCGCGAAGAATATCTCCGCCAACATTTCCTACGGGCGTCATCACTCCTGAACCCGGAAATCGTGGGTCTTCTGCCATCACGATATTGCCGTTGCTGTCCAAAAAGTTATCGCCGTGACGTGTGTAGTCCATATCGACCTTCACAAACGTCCGAGGCGTAAACCAATGCCGCACTTGTAGCGCGATGCGATCGCTATTGGGCTGCATGTTGTAACCGGCGAATGCGCCAAGGTGCGTGTACGACGCGTTGATGCTTCGGTGTGAAAACGTAAACGGAGAGATGTAGGCATACTCAACCGTGAATTGCGTTGGTGTACCGTGAGCATCGACGAGTTGTGAGACGCCAAGTTGAAGTGCGTTCTTGTTGTTGTTGCCCACCTGTGTTGTGTCGCCAATTGTTTCCCACGCAAGGTCGTCGATCATCAGCGAACCGTAGATCATCGTGCCCGGCATGGGACGCACGGCAACGTCAAAGCCAAGAATGGAGTTGTCGTTCTGACTGCGTTCTTGTGTGCCGAGTCCGGCCGAAACGAAGAAAGCCAACGGATTGAGGTAGGAGAAGTCAAGGCTTCGACCCCAGTACACGATCATGTCGCTCACCGCAACGTTCAGCCACGGCGTAGGATCGATGGCAAGTCGGTGTGTTGCGATGAACTTGCCTTTGATTGCTTTGCCGTCTATATCGAGTCCGTCCACTTGAGAGTGTGTACTCGTAAACCGCACGGACTTATACGGCACGTCGATGAGTAGTCCGTCCATCGGTGGTGCATTCAACGAATGCACGAAGTTATCGATAGGGCTAAAGCCGAATTGCACAGCTTCGCGACCAAACCTCATGCGAAAGAACTTGCTTTGATACTGTACATATCCAACATATCGATCGAAGAACTTCTGTTCCTCTTGCACAAACTTCAGTGTGCGTGAAAGCGTTGGATCGGTTCGCGCGATCATCATGGGATCGCCCGTTAGGCGCATTCCATTCGAAAGGTCGAGAAAGTAGGCAAGGCCAATATCGAAGCTTCCCATCAGGCGAACAGAGGGTCGTACCAATGCAAACGGTCCACTTGTCGTACCGGCGTCCGTGTAACCACCTCGAACCATCAAAGCAGCATCGCCCATGAGCGACGCCGTGCCATCGTTATACCGGAGCAAGCGAAATCGATCGTTCGACGTGCGAGCGAGCTCGGCACCGGATGTGCTATCGGCGCCCGACAGAAGTGGCGCGTAGTAGGTATGGAGATAACGACCAAAGGAATCGGAAGAGTCGGCCGCCAACGTTTGCACGTCAACCATCGATTGCGGCCATACAGACATAGAGCCAAGCATGGCATCACCACGCATGGCACGAAGCATTTGCATGTCCATTGAAACGCGCTCAGCGTTCACGTCGGCATTCTGTGCTGAAACACGCACAACGCTCATCACTACCACCAACGCAACAACCGTGCGTTGGATGGTCATCTTTTCACCACGAAGGCTTTACAACGACAAATCGACTTCACGGCGTTCACTTCGGCCTTCGCTTCATCGATCGTTGTGTAGTCGCCAACGTTGATGGTGAAGGATTTCCAGTTGCCCCTTGCCACCTCTACCACCGTTGCCCTCATGCGTTTTGCCTTGAAGGAGTCGAGCGTAGACTGAGCTTGGTCTTTTGATGTGTACGAACCCACTTGGATCGTAAACGGTCTTGAAGGATCTGCAGCAGGCGCAGCTGCAGGTGCAGCTGCCGGTGTTATTGTTGTGGCGGGCGCCGGTGATGCAGCAACTTTCTTGTCTTGCACGGGAGGAAGTCCCACGGTCATACGAACAAGATCGTTCGCGGCGGCTAGGTATTCGGACTGCAAATACTGCTCTCGCATAGTGAGCAAGGCCTTGCGGGCTTTCTCGACGTTGTTCTTTACACATGAATAGGCGATGATGCGAAACAGAGCATCATCGGCCCATTCGCTCTTAGGATGCGAATTCACGACGCGTTCGAACATCGTTAACGAGCGTGCGGGATCTTCCACAAGCGACGCGTGCATAAACATCACGCCCGGATCTTCTGGATGGTCCACTAACATGTCTGGCAAGGCACGCTTGGCCTCTGTAGTCCATCCATTGGCGATCTGAGTGATAAACTGTTTTACGTTCGGTGCTTGCGCATTCAGCGTGAACGGAAGCAACACAAGAACAAGGGCGAGGGATAGAGCGATTCTCTTCATCCTACAAGTTACGGAATGAGGGCCTGTTTCGGTAAATTCGGCAACATGCAAAACAGCCGCAACGATCGACTTCGCGTAGTGGTGGCCGCCGGTGGGACGGGCGGCCACATCTTTCCTGCTGTAGCGGTTGTGGAGCAGCTCTGCGAGCAGACCCAAGGTGCGTGCGACGTTGTGTTTCTGGGCAGCATGGATCGCATGGAAACAACGCTGATCCCTGCGCTTGGCTACGACTATGTAGGCATGCCCATCGTGGGCTTCAAAGGTGTGCGACACCCTTCCACGCTCACGCTGCCGTGGAAGATCCTCCAGAGCACCCGAATCGCCCGTGCCACTATCCGTCGGTTCAGACCACATGCCGTGATCTGTACAGGCGCCTACATCAGCTATCCTGCCGGTATTGCCGCCTCAAGAGAGAGAGTTCCTCTCTTCATTCTCGAATCCAACGTTAACCCGGGCAAAACCAATGCCCGCCTTGCCCCCTTGGCAACAGCCATCTTTCTTTCCTTTGACGAGAGCATTCGCTACTATGCGCCATCGCTTGCGTCCAAGCTCGTCGTTACCGGAAATCCCGTCCGATCGCAGATTCCATCGATGAAAGATGTGAGGGAGGCAAGGGAGGCATGGGGCTTGAAGCCCGATGTTCCAACGGTGCTCGTCTTTGGTGGCAGTCTTGGCGCACGGACGATCAATGCTGCCATAGAGGCAGCGCTACCAGGGTTGGCCTTGGCGCCATTCCAGGTGATATGGCAAACGGGAGCATCGTACACGTTTAAGGCCGATGTACCGCCGAATGTGGTGATACGTTCATTCATCGACGACATGGGTGTGGCCTATGCCGCGGCCGATCTTGTGGTGAGCAGAAGTGGTGCCACCACGATTGCTGAATTGGGGATCGTTGGGAAGCCGGCGGTTTTCATTCCTCTACCATCTGCATCCACGGGAGAACAACAGCATAACGCAGAGGTGATCGCCGAAGCCGGCGGAGCGGTTGTGGTGAAGGATGCAGATGTTTTGACGATACTTGCATTGACGATCGAAGAATTGATGCAACACGAAGAGCAGCGTAAGAAGATGGCTAACGTGATGCGATCGTTCGGACGTCCATGCGCCGCCGCAGATGCTGCTGCTGCGATCATATCGATGAGCACTAAACGAGGATCACGATGACCGACACCCTGCAGCCCGTCCACCTTCCCGCAGAATTCTATCACCGATATGATTTTTACTGGCAGTCGATCGCCTTTTATGCTGTCACGTTGATCGTCTACGTGGTTGCCAAAGCTCTCTGGGAGAACACGTTGCAAACAGGGGCCGTAAGCGTTGTGCTCACGGATCCCGTGGTTGTGCTCTTGGGTGTGTTCGTGCTGGGGTCGACGATTGCATTCGTAGTGAATCGTATCGCACGACGTATCATCATTGTGTCGGAAGACGGCATCACGTTTGCGAGTCGGTTTCACGAGCGAACCTTCAACGTCCGCGAGATCGAGCGCATTGCCCTTGGTCGGGATCAACGCATTCGCGTTCGCGGCATGTTCTCGGTGGTGAAAATCCGCATAGCGAATCGAAGACGTATGCTACGTGTTCGACCGGCTCTCTACACCAATGAGCACGCGCTTGTATCTGCACTTCTCAGTTTACGCAAACACACAAAGCACCACGCGTGAGGATGCGCGTAGCACTGTTGTTGCTTGCTCTCGTCGCGTGCCTGAGTGCAAGGGCTGGGGCCGATAGCACGGGACGCAGCACGGTGGTTGTGCTTGACGAACATCTCAGATTGTGTTTAAGCGAGATCACCAAAAGCATTCGCACGGGCGAGAGTATTCACGTTATTGTGGCTTCTCATCCGGACGCTCAGTGGATACAGTCAACGGCCTCGCAGGCAGTGCAAGAGCGGGGCGGTGTGTTGGTTGCCGAGGGTGGCGGCAAGGAAACGTCTGAACTCACGATCACGCCGGTAGATGTGTCGACGTCGTACGCAAATACCGAGTCGGCAGACACAGTCATTCGCACCATCACCACCTCATTGCGAGGAACGCTCGATACACCGCAGCGCGGCATATCGAGCGTTCCATGTTCGTCGAAAATAGAAGAGAAGATCTCACGAGAGCAGGCAGAGCGACTGCAATCAGATCAGCATCATGCAACGCGATCGGCGCTTCCACCGCGACCAACAACATTGTGGCAAGACATTCTCGAGCCCGCCATTTTCGTGGGTGCCGCCGTGATCACGGCAGTTCTTCTCTTTACCGTTCGTTCGCAGTAATCACCAAAGGCTTACCACAAGTGCTGAACAGCATTGCGTTCTTCGAGCAGTTCTTGATACGTAGCATCCATGCGTGTGCGTGAGAAGTCCGACACATCAAGTCCTTGCACGATCGTGTACGTTCCGTTCGAGCACGTTACCGGATATCCATACAACACACCTTCTGGAATGCCATACGAGCCATCGCTTGGAATGCCCATCGTTGTCCAGTCACCTGCAGGTGTATCAAGTACCCAATCACGCATGTGCTCGATAGCTGCATTTGCCGCCGATGCTGCGCTCGAGAAGCCACGAGCTTCGATGATTGCCGCGCCGCGCTTCTGAACGGTTGGAATAAAGTTCTCGGTCAGCCAAGCTTCGTCGTTGATCATCGACCATGCCTTCGAACCACTGGCTTCGACAGCGAAGATGTCTGGGTACTGCGTTGCAGAGTGATTACCCCAGACCGTCAAGTGCGTGAGATCTGTGGTATGCTTACCAATCTTTTGCGCGATCTGCGAGAGAGCACGGTTGTGATCTAGGCGCATCAGAGCCGTGATGTTTGCCGGATTCAGATCTGGTGCGCTCTTCTGTGTGATCAGAGCATTCGTGTTGGCCGGGTTGCCAACGACAACAACTTTGACGTTGCGGTTTGCAACAGCATTCAATGCCTTCCCCTGCACGGTAAAGATCTGAGCATTGGCTTCAAGGAGATCTTTGCGTTCCATGCCTTTCGAGCGTGGACGTGCACCAACGAGCAATGCATAGTCTGCATCTTTGAATGCAACCATCGGATCGTCCGATTGCACAATGCCTGCCAACGTCGGGAAGGCGCAATCGTCAAGTTCCATGGCTACACCCTTCAAGGCGTTCAATGCCGGGGTGAGTTCAAGCAATTGCAAGATCACAGGCTGATCCCTGCCAAGCATTTCACCACTGGCAATGCGGAACAATAAACTATATCCGATCTGGCCAGCAGCGCCAGTTACAGCAACACGAACAGGGGTCTTCATGGGGGTTGGGATTGGTTGAAATAAAAAACGCCTCTGCAAAGAGGCGTCCTATGATGCGATGATCACGATCATCAATTAGCTGCAGGATACACGGAAACCTTCAAGCGTGTCCTGTCTCTGCGCTCGAACTTAACATGTCCGTCGATCAACGAATAAATCGTGTAATCTTTTCCAAGACCAACGTTCTTTCCGGGATGGACGTGCGTGCCACGCTGACGTATGATGATGTTGCCGGCTACGACGGCTTCGCCACCGAACTTCTTCACGCCAAGGCGCTGAGCATTCGAGTCGCGTCCGTTCTTCGTAGATCCGCCACCTTTTTTGTGTGCCATGACGGTATTCCTTTAGATTGTAATGTCTTTAATCTTGAGCGTTGTGAAGTTTTGGCGGTGACCATTGAGCTTCTGATAGCCCTTACGGCGCTTCTTCTTGAAGACGAGAACCTTCTCGCTTCTGCCGTGATTGATCACTTCGGCCTTGACGCTGCCCTTGATATAAGGTGCGCCAACCGATACCTTGCCGTTGTCACTTGCTACAAGGATGTTGGTAAATTCTACCGTGTCGCCGACTTGTTGGTCCAAGAGCGGAACGGAGACGGTCTGTTTTGGCGAGACTGCGAATTGCTGTCCGGCTATCTCAACGACTGCGTACATAACGTCCGTTGGGGGTCTGTTTCAAAAAATGGACCCGCAACCTACCCAATTGAGTCGTTATAACCAAACGAGTTGCGAGATTTTCCACATTCACCTGCAACCCTACCCCCCCACTTGCGTACCCCAGGCCCTATGATCAGCATATTCAAAAAGATTCTTGCCACCCTTTCCTTTGTCCCGCTCGAAGCGTGGACGTGGACGCTGGCCCTGGTTGGACTGGGAATATGGGGTCCTGGACTGGAAGGACATCTCACCCTCTGCATTCCCACCTTGCTCGGGTTTGAGGGCTGCTGGGGATGCGGACTGGGCCGATCGATTGGGTATGCGCTTCACGGCGACCTATTTGGATCGATCCACGCCCATTGGCTTGGAATTCCGGCCATTGTATTGTTCATAATTCGTATCGTGACATTGACCATTCGTTCAACTACTTTCGCTGGAGGGTCCCGTGGCCAACATCTACCAATTCCTGCCCGACATTGATGGCGCCGAATTCGCCTACGTCTCCATGCTCGTCAACCCACTCACGGATGAGCAGGCCCAGCAATTCGCAATGATGTATCGAGCACGCCGGAAGGATCCCCAAATGATCCTGATCCTAGCGCTCCTTGGATTTTTTGGGATCGCTGGGATCCAACGTTTCGTGACGGGCCAGATCGGTTTTGGATTACTTTACCTTTTTACCCTAGGCCTATGCTACGTTGGAACGATCATCGACATAGTGAACTACCGCACAATTGCGGCAGACCACAACATGCAACAGGCATTCGAAGTCGCATCGATCATGCGTACAATGGGCGCTGTGTCTGCCTCTTCAGCAACACAGCCTCCTCCGATGCCTCCGCAAGACTAAGCACAAGGGCAGCATGGCGGCGGGGAAGCTCATTCCTCGCCGCCTTCTTCCTTCTAACGTCCCTTCTCGTAGCCGCGCCTCCAAAACTTGTCGTAGTGCTTTCCTTCGACCAAATGCGCGGCGATTACTTTGAGTCGAACAGACGCTTGCTGCGACGAGATGGCTTCCGCCGTTTCGAAGCGCAAGGGGTGATCTTCGAGAACAGTTCCTACAAGCACGCAAACAATATCACGGGTCCGGGGCACGCGGCGCTTCTCACGGGCTGCTATCCGCACAAGTCCGGTATCACCGGAAACGAGTTTTGCGATCTCCGCCTTGATTCATGCATGTATTGCGTGCAGGATAACAGTGTTGGATTTTCGCCTCGTAATCTCGAAGTGTCTACTGTAGGGGACGTGCTTCGCAAGCGTGACCCAAAGTGCAAAGTGTTCGGTATCTCCATGAAGGACCGAGCTGCCATCTTAATGGCGGGAAAGAACCCATCGGGGGCTATCTGGTTTGATGCCGCGTCCCTAGCGTACACCACATCTGCCTACTACAAGCGTCCTGTCTGGCTTACGGCGTTCAATGCAACCCAACCCTCATCGGCCTATGCAGGGCGTACATGGACGACGTCGATCGCAGATTCTCTCTATCCGCGCATAGACGATCAGGTGGGCGAGGGAACATTCTCTACGGGACGTCGGACGTTCCCGTATACCATGCCACCCGTGGCGAACAGGGATGCCTTCGTTGCCGATTTCGTTCGTTCTCCGTTTTCAGCGGAACAACTCTTTTCGCTCGCAACGTTTTGCGTCGATCAAGAAAAGCTTGGCAAGGATAAGAGTCCTGACTTGCTGTGCGTGGGCATCTCGACAACCGATGCACTCGGTCACAGCTTTGGTCCCGACAGTAGAGAAGTGCAAGAGATGTACATCAAATGCGATTCACTCGTTGCCGTATTCCTGCATCACCTGGATTCTACGGTAGGCCCTTCGAACTACGCCGTCTTCGTAACGTCCGACCATGGCGTAGCACCGATTCCCGAGATCATTCGAAACCAGGGCGCTGCTCAAGGTGTGACGGTGGATGCCGGACGTATTCGCGAGTCACAACTCAAGAGCGAACTCAACGCGATGTTGAATGCTCGGTACAAGTCCGACACTACGGAAGAGTGGGTGCGTGAAATCTTCGAACCTTCGATCTTCTTGCGCTACGACCAGATTCAGCGCAAGGCTCTATCGTACGATGCAGTTGTTAACGCCTGTGTGGAGTATCTGCGAGCTCGTGAAGGAATTGGTATCGCTCTGTCGAAAAACGATCTTGTACGCGGAAAGTGTCCGCCAGACTGCTCGCCCGAGCTCTGCGAATGGCTTCGGAACTCGTGCTATCCTAATCGATACGGCGACGTGGTGGTGTATCCAAAGATGTATTGGATTATCGGCGGCGCGCAAGCAACGCATGGTACACCGTATGTGTACGATCGGATGGTGCCAATGATGATACTGCTGCCGGCTTCTGTGAATGGCGGACTCACAAACAAGCGCGACATTTTTCGCAATGTGTCGCCCGTAGACATTGCACCAACGATCGCCGCATGGTGGCAGTTGCGTCTGCCGAACGTCGACGGAACTGCGCTGCCGTTAGACTGCGGAAAATAGCGCTCGAGAGATCACGAGTTTTTGGATCTCTGACGTACCCTCGCCAATCGTGAGAAGCTTTGAATCGCGCCAGAACTTCTCTACCGGATACTCTTTGATGTAGCCATATCCGCCATGGATCTGGATGGCATCTTCGGCGATGCGCACACTCGCCTCGCTTGCATATAGCTTTGCCATCGAAGCCGCAACAGTGAAGTTCTGCTTTGTGTCTCGCATCCATGCCGCGCGATATGTAAGCGTTCGACTTGCATCTATGTCTACCGACATTTTCGCAAGCTTGAATTGTATCGCCTGAAGATCTGCCAACCGCTTTCCGAATTGTCTGCGTTCTGTGGCATACTTCACGGCAGCCTCGTACGCGCCTTGCGCAAGGCCAACGCTCAGTGCGGCAATCGAGATTCGTCCACCATCAAGGATCTGCAAGGCCTGTAAGAATCCTTCACCTTCGCCACCAATAAGGTGTGAACCTGGAACGCGCACATTGTCAAAGGCCAGGCTTGCCGTGTCTGAACAGCGCATGCCCAGTTTGTTCTCTTTCTTCGAAGCATAGAAGCCCGGCATCGACTTATCAATGGCAAATGCACTGATGCCGTGCTTACCCTTCGATGCATCAGTAACGGCCATCACCACGCATATATCGCCCACGTTACCGTGAGTGATGAAGTTCTTTGCGCCGTTCAAAATCCAATCATCTCCGTCGCGCACGGCCGTGGTTTGCGTGCCGCCAGCGTCAGAGCCGGCATTGGGCTCTGTGAGTCCCCACGCACCCATCGTATGACCTGTTGCTAGACGAGGGATATAGAGCTTTTTCAGTTCTTCGTTGCCGAAACGGAAGATGTGACTTGTGCACAAACCGTTGTGGGCGGCTACACCCAAGGCCATGGCCGGACATGCTCGCGCTACTTCTTCGACCACGATCGCATACTCGAGATAGCCCATGCCGGAGCCGCCGTACTCAGTTGGGATCACGATACCAAGGTATCCTAGGTCGCCAAGTTTTCGAAAGATCTCCGATGGAAACTCTTGAGACTCGTCGTATTGCAAGGCAACAGGCTTGATCTCTTCTTCGACGAAGGCGCGAATGTGTTGACGAATGACCTCTTGATCATCGCTCACGTCGAACGAGAAGGAGCTTGTGGATTCAGACATAGGACAACCTTTGGAAGGACGGTTTCAAGACATAAGTGGCGAAATTAGAGAACACGCAGCGTTCTGCACTACACAACTCTTCGAATTATTAAATCGTTCACCCATGGACCTCTCTCTTCTTCGAGATCTGCGCACCGATCCGGAGCGACCATTTCACCGCGGGGTGGCCGTCGTAGAGGGCGCTAAGGCTGTGTCTATGATGCTCCGCGCAACCGTGCCCCTCTTCGTTGTTGGCACGGCAGACGAACTCGTAGGTCTTGCCCTGCCTCCCTCCGTCCCTACCCGCATTTTTGGACGAGCCGAATTGGAGGCTCATATCGGATTCAAGCCGCATTCGCCCGTCTATGCAGTCGTCCCGATTCCGGAGCGAACCGAGGCGCGCGTGGATGTACGTGCACCCCGGCTGTTTCTGAATTCTATTGTCGACAATGCCAACGTTGGCGCCATTATTCGCACGGCCGTTGCCCTGGGTATTCGAGACGTGATCGTAGACGGTGCTACCTCGTCACCATTCATGCGTCGTGCCGTACGCACGAGCATGGGCATGGTCTTTCATGCTACGATCAGTTATGTGGCGGATACAGAAGGGTTCTTGGAAGGATGCGTGGCGGCAGGGAATACCGTTTGTATGATCGAGCAAACGGACGAAGCTGTTCCGCTCTCGAGTCTGATGGAAGTGCCGGATGTGATTGTCGTTGGAACGGAAGGACGCGGTATATCGCCGCAGGTGCTTCGTCACTCTTCCTTACATTGTGTTATCCCAATGGACATGAAAGGTTGCTCGTTGAACGTCGCTGCTGCAACTGCCATTGTACTATCACATGTTCGTTCGCTTCGTTTGCAATACCCAGAATGTTGAAGTCTGCACTCATCATCAGTTCAGTCCTGCTCTGCATTGCAGCATCTACATGCACGCTTGCACAAGTGCGCGTTATGCCTCGTGTTGATGCGCGTGATCCGAGCATGCGTGCCGTTGTGCAAGTGTGGATTGATAGTCTCGAATCGTGGCGCGCATCGTCTGCGTCTATTCCAGTGTCGGATTGGGGTGCCGACGTGATTCCGGGCGGCATGAGCGGCATTGTGAAGAATTGGTTTGCGCAAGATGAAGAGGTTCGACAAACATTCCCGCCCACCATTCTTAGCGCAGAGCCACATGGTGATGCGTGGATCGTGCGCACGATGTTTAGTCATATCAACACCGCCACTGGCGATATCTATCCGCTAGGTATTCTACGAGTACGTATTGAACGACGCAATGGAAAAGATGAGATCGTAGATCCCTTGTCTACATCCACGATACATTGGATACGAACTCGAATTGGATCGATCGTCTACGTGCACGAGCCGGAGCATGTGATCAACGACGCGCTTGCACGCGAGTCGAACACGTTTCTTGCCTTAACCGCCCGCGAACTCGACCAGCCAATGCCCGATTCCGTGGTCTACTATGTAGCGCCAAACAGGGATGCACTCTGCGGTATTCTTGGCGTTGAATTCTATGCTGCGCCGCCCTCCGCCATCTCCTATCCGGCAACTGGAATCATCATTTCCGGGACGAACACAGAGTGGAATGCGCACGAGATAGTTCACGTTGTGCTGGCTCGGTTCGAAACGGCCACCCCTGTGATACGTGAGGGAATAGCCACGTATCTCGGTGGAAGTTTAGGGAAGCCGTTCGATGTGCTTCTAGAAGAATACTTGGCAAACCATGCTCCAGAGAAGATTCCGTCGCTCCGTCAGCTTTTTGAGCGAGCTACGCAAGAGGAGCAATATGTGCTGGGTGCCGCCCTGTGCAAGGCCGTGTACGATAGGCAAGGGAGAGATGGACTTGTAACTCTTTTGGCCGCGAGTACGCCTTTGCGCGCGATGGATCACATCGCACGGATCCTTGGCATAAGCAAGGATGCTCGGGATACGTCGCTCCATCCGGTACTCAGCGATGTGAACGCAGCCCAAAAGAACTCTGTGCGTAGCGGCCTTCGCTAACCGACTCCGTATCTTCGCAACCCATAGTCTGGCGCATCACAACTAGGAGATTACTATATGAAGCGAGTATTCTCGCCGATGACCGCTGTTGTCGCATTTATTGCCGTGCTGATGGTAGGCACGTCAACCCTGAGCACGGCACAAGTAGACCTCACCAAGGTCATACAGCCAAGCGGCGACATTACAATCGGTACGTTGCCCAACGGCATGAAGTACTATGTCAAGAAAAACAGTCAGCCGAAGAACCGGCTTGAATTAATGCTCGTGGTGAACGCTGGAGCCGTGCTTGAGGACGACGACCAAAACGGTCTTGCACACTTCTGTGAACACATGGCATTCAACGGTACGCGTTTCTTTCCAAAGCAGGACTTGGTGAGCTTTTTGGAGTCGACGGGTATTCGCTTCGGTGCCGACTTGAACGCCTACACGAATCAAGAAGAAACAGTCTATATGCTCACCGTGCCGCTCACCGGTGGTGGCACCTTCTCCAAGGGATTTGAAGTGCTGCGCGACTGGGCGCGATTCGTTTCCTATGATGATAAAGACATCGATGAAGAGCGTGGCGTTGTTACGGAAGAATGGCGCCTTCGTCGCGGTGCAGAAGAACGTGTACGAAAAGTTCACAACACCGCGTTGTACGGCGACTCCAAGTATGCACGCCGAGACGTGATCGGTGATACGGCAGTACTAGCGCATACTCCGGCAGACAGACTTCGCGCTTTCTACAAAACGTGGTATCGTCCTGAGAATATGGCAATCGTGGTGGTGGGCGATGTTGATGTAAAAGACGTGATGCCGCTGATCGAAAAACACTTCTCGTTCTCCGCAGATGTAAGTGGTGCACCGCCCGCACGTCCATCTGCTGTGTTGCCAGTAAGCAAGGAGACCATCGTGTCGATTGCGTCGGATCCGGAACTGCAAGCCGCCCGAGTAATGATCTATAACAAGCGTCTTGCACACAAGACCGTAACGATGGGCGACTTCCGGCACGACATTGTTGCTCAGCTCACGACGTCGATGCTCTCTGCACGCCTGCAAGAACTCACACGCAAGGCAACACCAGCATTTGCTGCTGCCTTCGCAGGCCAAACAACCATAACTCGCGAGACGATAGCCTACCTTGTTAGCGCAACTGCAGCCGATAAGAACATCATGAAGAGCATGAATGCCCTTCTCACAGAAGTGGCTCGAGCACAGCGTCATGGCTTCACGCAGTCCGAACTAGACCGTGCAAAGAGCGAGATGATGTCGCGTATGGAAACCTATTACAACGAACGAGACAAGACGGAATCATCTTCACTTGCTCGTGAATTCATGCGCAACTATCTCAACGGTGAAGCCATTCCCGGAATTGCGATGGAGTATGATATCTACAAGCGCCTTACGCCAGACGTTACGATTGCAGACGTGAAGGCCGCGATCAACGAGTACACGCCAACGGAGGATCGTGTAATCACCGTTTCTGTCCCAGAAGGGAACGGATACACGAAGCCTACTGTGCAAGATGTACATGCGCTTGTTGCCGCTGTTGCTGCGAAGTCTATCGATGCATGGGTTGATGCTGCACCTGTAAAGCCACTCATGGAAAAGGAGCCGGTGGCAGGATCGATCAAGGAGCGAAAGGACCTTCCGGAAGTTGGTGCGACGATGCTCACATTGTCGAATGGTGCCAAAGTGATCCTGAAGAAGACAGACTTCAAGAACGACGAGATTCTGTTCACTGCTTGGAAATCCGGTGGAACGTCGCTTGCACCAGAGGCAGACATTGTAACGGCAGATCTCGCTGCTTCCATTGTAGACGAAGGTGGTATCGGCTCGTTTGATGCGAATACACTTGCAAAGGTGTTGCAAGGCAAGAACATTGGGATCTCGCCATTCATCAATGAAGACAGAGAAGGATTCACAGGGTCGACGTCGCCAAAGGACATGAAGACCTTCATGGAGTTGCTTCATCTGTACTTCACAGCACCCCGCAAAGACATTGCTGGATTCGAGTCTCTAAAGGCCAAGATTCGTACGCAGTTAGAGAACAAGTCAAAAAGCCCGGAAGCAACATTGTTCGATACTATTGCCGTTGCATGGTCGAACAATCACCCACGGAAACGTCCACTTACCATCGAAGCGCTGGACAAGGTGAGCCTCGACAAGGCCTTTGCCTTCTACAAGGAGCGCTTCAAAAGTGCAGCAGACTTCACTTTCTGCTTTGTAGGGAATTTCGATGAAGCAACGATCGAGCAGGATCTTGCAACCTATGTTGCGAGCATTCCGGGCGTACCAACGAAGGACACGTGGAAAGACAACAAGATCAGGATGCCAAAGGGTTCTGTGAATAAGACCGTGTATAAGGGTAAAGATGCGAAAAGCACGGTCGTGGCAGCCTTCCACGGTTCGATGAAATATTCGTCTGCAACGCGCTACGACATGGTCGCACTCGCCGAAGTAATGAACATGCGGCTGCGTGAAGAGATGCGCGAAAAGTTAAGCGGTGTGTACTTCGTTCAGGTACAACCACAGCCTTCAAAATTCCCTGTTGAACAGTATGTGCTTTCCATCTTCTTTGGCTGTGCGCCCGACCGAGTAGATGAGATGTTGGCCGTCGTCAAGAGGGAAGCAGAAAACTTGCGCAACAACAAGGTGGACGATTCCTACATCCAAAAGGTGAAGGAGATTCAGACGAAGGAGCGCGAAGTGAATCTGAAGAAGAATCAGTTCTGGACGTCGGCAATGCCGAAGATCCTTTTCGAAGGTGAGCCACTTTCGGTAATCAAGGAACGCGATACTTTTATCAAAAACTTGACGGCCGAGCAAGTACAAGCCGCGGCAAAAACCTATCTCGATCTAGGCACGTTCAGTACGATCGTCTTGAAGCCAGAAGCGAAGTAAAAAAGCCAACACGTCGCTCGTTCTTGAAGGGCGCGAACGTTACTTGCCCAGAGTTTCAATGCTCAGCATGTTCGTTCGCGCCCTTCCTACGAGTGGCCGACCGATCGTGAACACCACGATGGCGCCAGGACCAAAGTGCTTGTTGGCAAGAAGTTCTTCCTTGATGTATTCGATTGTCTCGTCTGTAGTCGTGATCGTATCCACTACCCATCCCGTTACACCCCACAGCAGTCCCATCTTTCGAGCTACGGAGCGCATGGTCGTGATAGCTAGGATTGGTGCACGTGGACGTCGGTTCGAGATCAGTCGTGCGGTCTGTCCGCTATAGCTCAACGAGGCAATGCCACTCACACGAACTTCTTCGGCTATACGTGCGGCGGCAATGGCGATCGAGTCCGTGTTCTTCTCGCTTGGTGAATACGTTAGCGATTCGTCGTGATGAAGGTATCCATCGGAAGTAAGTTCATTCTCTGCCTGTGTGCAGATCTTGCGCATGTAATGCACAGCTTCCACGGGATAGGCGCCTACGGAGGTTTCCGCACTGAGCATCACGGCATCGGTGCCATCGAGAACGGCATTCGCCACGTCGCTCGCCTCTGCGCGCGTAGGACGTGGGTTGTAGATCATGGACTCAAGCATCTGCGTGGCTGTGATCACAGGCTTGGCCTTCAGGTTGCACATCGAGATGATCTTCTTTTGAACGATCGGTACAAGCTCTGCGGCAATCTCCACTCCAAGATCGCCCCTTGCCACCATAATGGCGTCGGACACATCGATGATTTTCTCGATGTTATCGAGTGCTTCTGGCTTTTCAATCTTGGCAATCACCCACTGCGTGCCACCATACTTTGTGATGTACTTGCGAACGTTCTCAACGTCGGTCGCTGTCCGCACGAACGAGATAGCGATATAGTCGCATTCGTGCTCGATCGCAAAACGTATGTCTGCTCGGTCTTTTGTGGTGATCGATGCTTGCGACACGGCCGTATGAGGAAGGTTGATACCCTTACGCGGTTTCAGAATTCCGCCATGCACCACAAGTGCTTTTACGATTCCATTGCTCGTACTCTTTACCTGAAGTTTCAACAGTCCGTCGTCGAGCAACAGATGGTCGCCCTTCGATACGTCGGTACCGATCGTTGGATAGTTCACGGGAATAAGATCATCGGCCGGCTTTAGTTTCTGTGCACGAATGGTACTCACGTCGGCAAGGAACACATCACGTCCCGAGCTCAATACCATGTTCTCTCGATCCGAGAAATCAGCAACACGGATCTTCGGTCCTTGCAAGTCTGCCACGATCGGAATGTTCAATCCGAGCTTCTCTTCTGCTTTGCGGATCACATCGAGATAGATTTCGTGACTGGAGTAGGAGCCGTGCGACATGTTCAGGCGGAAGGCGTTGGCGCCTGCCTTGACCATGCTCATCACCTTCTCGACACTTGCCACGGCCGGACCCATCGTGCACAAGATCTTGGCCTTTTGCTGGAGGAATGCATTCGAATGTGTCATATCGACTTTCTGGGCTGTGGACTCATGAACGGTTCTATCGAACGCGCCATACCGCTTACTTCGTCGATCACCAAGTGGACTCCACTTACTCGAACGTCGTTCTCGGCCACTTCGTACTTATGGGCCGTCTGTAAGAGGAATCTCTTGATGGCAACGTCTTTCTTCATTCCGAGGACGCTGTCGTACGGACCCGACATGCCCGTATCCGTGATGTAGGCCGTTCCTTGCGGAAGGATCGTGGCATCGGCAGTTTGTATATGCGTGTGCGTACCAAGAACGGCACTTACCGCACCATCGAGATACCAGCCCATGGCAATCTTCTCTGCGGTAGCATCGGCATGGAAGTCTACCACCACCATGTTCGTTTGCGCTTTGATCTTGGCAAGGGCCGCGGTGGCGCTTTTGAACGGACAGTCGATGGCCTGCATGTAGACCCGCCCTTGGACCTGCAGCACGCCAATGGTGCGCTGGTCCGGTAGGGTGATCACGTACCAGCCGCGACCCGGGTTTTCTTGCGGATAGTTGTGAGGGCGAAGGACATTTGGAGTGGAGGCAAGGAGGGGACGTGCCTTCCAGTTCTCCCAAATATGATTGCCGGTTGTAATGCAGTGTACACCAGCGTCGAAGAGCAGCTTGGCCTCTACGTCGGACAAGCCCTTGCCGTCTACAATGTTCTCGCCGTTGACAATAATGCACTCGGCTGCAAAGCGTTCTTTGAGGATTGGTAGTTGACGTAGAACTTCACGAAGACCAACATGGCCAACAACGTCGCCAATAAAGAGAACCGATAGGTCTCGTGCCACGGATGGACTCGCAGGGATTGAATAAAGCAAACAAAGATACGAGGGTGTGTGGCTAAATTCGTGGATAACGGAAAGGAAGTCATGTCAACTCGCATTTACACAAAAACAGGCGACGACGGAACCACGGGCTTGTTTGGAGGCATTCGGGTCCCGAAAGACCACCTTCGCATTCACGCATATGGAACGGTGGACGAGCTGAATTCGATCCTTGGAGTGGCACTTTCGCAAAATATGCCTACCGACGTGCGCGAGCAGTTGCTTGCCATCTCCTCGGAACTCTTTACAGTTGGGGCAGACCTGGCAACACCGCTCGACCCACCGCCATCTTTTGATATTCCACGCATCGTGGAGGAACATATCACCGAGCTTGAAGGTCGTATCGATGCTTTTGACGGGGAACTATCGCGATTGAAGAATTTTATTCTTCCGGGCGGAACTCCTGCGGCAGCTCAGCTGCACTTGGCACGAACCGTGTGCCGACGTGCAGAGCGTCTTACGGTTTCGTTATCCGTACATGAAGACCTTGGCGGATACGTAGTTCGGTACCTAAACAGACTTTCGGACTATCTGTTCACGGCTGCACGGGTGGTAAACCACCGTGCGGGCATCGAAGACACACCTTGGCGATCACGAGCCTAGAAAGCACACAGACCACGTATATTTGTTGTTCTGATTCACCCAGTTGTTCACTCAAGGAGTATCTGCTATGAAGCATCTGTTAAAACTCAACATTGTTGTACTGGCACTGACCGCATTGGTCATGGTTGGCTGTAATACAAATGATGTTGTCGATCCCGGTCCAAAGACTGCACCAAACGTTCCAACAGACCTGATGGCAAAGTCGATCAGCGAAACAAAGATCGGCCTGAAGTGGACAGCCTCCACAGGAACAGTCATTCCAACTGGCTACAAGATCATCGTTCGTGAAAAGGGCGCAGCATCTTCCCAAACGCTAGATGCGGGAACTTCTACCGTAACAGAGATCTCATCTCTTACCGAAGGTAAGATCTACGAATTTTCTGTCTACGCAGTAAACGATACGGCAAAGAGTACAGCAACGGGAATCGTCCAGTGGGCTCCTGCTCGTCGTGCAACCAGCACTTTCAAGCTTTACTCTTCGAACAACTCCACAAATGGTTCTGGTCTTGCCATCTTTGGTGTAACGAGCCCATCGGTCTTGAAGGTATCCCAAGGCGACTTGTGGGATATTTGCTTCGATGATAAAACGGCTGGCGATCCACTCCTCGGTTCCCCGGGACAAAGCCGTTATGTAGACGGATCCTACAAGTTCCCGAATGGCAAGGATGCCAAGGTTGTCTACCTTTCAGCACTTCAATATCCGACTGTAAATTCTATCGACGAGATCTATGAGACAGCTGCTCTTATGATCCCGGCGTCGAACGGCGAAAAGATGCTCAAGCTTAGCACCGTAACGGGCACAACAGGCTTTGGCTTTGTGATCGGCTCGAAGAACTCAGATAATTCTGTGAACTTCGCCAAGGTAGTTGTGAAGCGTGTTGGTGGAAACCTTGTTCAAGGTACGGGTGCGGACTCCTTCGTTGAATGCGAAGTATCGTATCAAACCTTCAAGGATGTTCCATACGCACTTCGTGCAGCATTCGAGAACTACAATGCAAGTGTTCACGCACCACGCGGCAAGTTCTAATTGCTGAACAGAAGTTCAAACAAAAAGAAAAGGGCACCCGATGTATCGGGTGCCCTTTTTCATTTCGATAAGGTGCGTTGGTTAGCGGCTCTTGCGAATCTGAATCGTTGTTGCAGTTCCCTCTGCCTTTGGATCGGTAGAGATCTTGACGTCAACACCGGAACCCCTCTTTGCAGGAGTTGCCTTCTTTACTGCCTTCGTAGCAGCAGCGGCCATTCTCACCGAGTCTGCAACGCGGATCGAATCCCTGATAGCAGTGCTATCTACAGGTGGCATCGTTGGTGCTTCTTCGATAACGATTGTCTTTGGTTCTTCAACCTTTTGGCATCCAACAGACATAAACGCCACAGCAGCTACGATCCCAGCTGCCTTCAAAAACATAGAACCCTTCATGTGATCTCCTCGAACGATTGGTGATAGAGTAGTCTGGACGTCGATCTACGATTTCTTGCGGAGGCGTGCCCCAAAAGCACCGTCCATTTTATGAATGTGCGGGAACGTTTGCAAGTAGCCATCCTTACATACGGGCCCTTGCAGGTACATATCTGCCGGCTCGAGCTCGAATTCGGGGTGTGACGCTTGAAAGCGCTCAACGGTTCCCATGTTCTCTTCCGGCTCTATTGTGCAGGTGCTGTACACCAAGGTGCCGCCAGGTTTGACCAGCGCGGCGGCGTGATCCAGCATGTCGAACTGAATCTTGCTCATTGTGCGTACATCGTCAAGATCTCGGCGCCACTTGATATCGGGCTTTTTCTGGAGCGTGCCTAGTCCGCTACACGGTGCGTCCACCAGAACTAAGTCTGCCAGCTCCTTCGGCTTGAACTCACGCGCGTCGCCGTGGGCTGTTTCAATGATCGTCACACCGGCTCGCGCGGCGTTATCGTTGATCAGACGCAGCTTGCTTTCGTATTTGTCGAGCGCGACGATGCGACCTTTGTTCTGCATGAGTTCGCCACAGTACACAGACTTACCACCAGGTGCAGAGCAGAGGTCGTACACCAACATGCCCGGTTTTGGGTCGGCCAGCTGCACCACAAGCGAGCCACTCGCATCTTGAATGCTTACTTGCCCCTCTTCGAACAACGGTGTGTTACGAATATCGCGCAGCGACGTGATGAGCACACTCGACGTGTGCATGGTGCCTACTTCGTGCTTGATCTCTTGTGCCGTAAGCGCGTCGCGCACCGCTTGAACAGACGTTTTCAGCAGGTTGACGCGCATTGTGAGCATTGGACGTTGGTTATTGGCATTCAACAGGGCCTCTGCAGCTTCCGAACCCATTCGTTCGAGGTACCGACGTACCATCCATTGTGGGTGAGCATAGACAATGCTCAGGTACAACACTTCGTTCTCTTCTCGCGCCGGATACCGAATGTTCGTGAGGTTACGGAGCACATTGCGCAGCACGCCGTTCACAATTCCCGCATGACGTTCGCCTTTGAACACCTTCACGATCTCTACGGATTCATTGATGGCGGCAGGGGCAGGAATCTTGGAAAGGAAGAGCATCTGGTACAAGGCAATGCGCAAGGAATTCTTGACAAGCGGGAGGCACTTTGTGAACTCACCGTGATAGAAGCCTGTTAGTACCCAGTCGATTCGAGATAACCACCGCACACAACCGTTAACGAGTTCCGTGCACAAGGCGCGGTCTGCCGGAGAAAGTTCGGCGCGCCGAAGCTCACCATCGAGGAGCTTGTCGATGTACGAATCGCTACTCTCGTATCGGCTCAACAGCTTAACCGCTATTCCTCTGGCAGTTTCAAAAATGGGTGCAGTTGAGGGTTGCTGCGACAAGGGTAGGTTTTCTGGTGTCATGGAACGTAACGAAATCGGCGTTCTTGCATCGTACGAGACAGAACGGCCGAAAAAGGTGCTTGAATAGTTTCCTGAGCGGCAATAATACTCAATTAATTTCCTTGCGTTGAAGGATCGGTCATGGTAGATTTCGCCCTCCACAACGCCCCTCCCACCTGTCCACCCTTCCCTATGCCTCGTCTTTTCGTCGTTATGACCCTGCTTGCAGCATTCATATGCGGAGCTTTTGAGGGCGTCGCGCAGGAAAATGTGATGGACTCGGATCCGCTGATGGCGAGGAAGAGACTCGTTTACAGCATGATCGGTCCTTATGGTGGCCTCTCGTCCAGCAATCAGGGCGGAACATTCTTTACGGCCTGCAACTGTGAATTCACGGGCGGAGCGGGTGCCAATTTGGTTGGTGGGATTGTGTTCGAGCGCCTGACACGGTCGAGAATCACCTGGGGAGCAACGCTTGGGTACGACAATCGGAGCATCACGGCGGCATTTCAAGAGGTGGAAGGGGTTATACAGCGGTCTCCGAGCACCGGCAGGGAGTATACGGTGCCTATCACATTCCGGAATGAAGCTGTTACGTCGATCCAATTGATCACGGCAATGCCATATGTGAAGTACCACCTGATGGATTGGGTGTTCGTTCGCGGGGGACCATCTGTCTCGTACATCTTCAACAGCACGGTCAAACACACAAAAGAATTACTGTCCGAAACGGTGTCGTTCCCAACAGGGGAGATCGCAAGGGTATCGTTGCCAGGGACGGACCAGAAAAGCGTTGTCTTGGAAGACGGGCCAATTCCACAGATTAATCCGCTACAAGTGGGACTGACGGCGGCTGTGGGCTTAGAATTTCATATTGGGAAGAGATTCCTATTGGCGCCAATCGCACAGTTTACGTTCCCGTTCACCACCATCTCCGGAAGGGGTGACGGGTTCACAATTCGGTCGTTTCAGCTTCTTTTTGAAGGCCGTTGGATCCTGTAATCATGGTCAAATGTGACATTTGTTTTTGCGAGTAGCGGGCAATTCTCTATTTTTTCCGTTCAGCGCGAAAATGGAGTGTGGAAAACACTCCTCAGCATGGGTGACTACCTTTTTCATGTATCGGGATGTGTGTTATGCAGCGTTTTTTCTTTGTCGTGTGCTGTCTGGTCCTGTCTGTAGGTATCGGACGGGCTGCTGCTCCAACGAACAACGAACCCACGTTGTACGGTGCGGTGATCGAATCTTCGACACCACCTCAGGACGGCAATACACGCGGCGATATTCTGGACGACCCTAAGAAAATCCGCATTCTGAACCTCGGTAAGGTCATCAATCACACTGGCTTGGACTACGGTCCGACGATCAGCGCTGATGGCAAGACGTTGTTCTTCGTGTCCAACCGTAAGGGCGGTCGCATCACTCGTGATGGCGACTTCTCGCACGATTTCTGGGCAGCAAAGAAGCTCAACAACCTCGACACGGTGTTCTTTTCACCGTACAACATCGATACCGTGGATGCCGGTGTGAATAGTGTGTTCAATGAAGGTGTGGCTACGATCGCTGCCGACCGTCAGACACTATACTTCACAGGATGCAATCGTCCGGACGGCTTGGGTGACTGTGATATTTACGTTTCCGAAGTTCAGGGCGACCGTTGGGGCAAGCCAGTCAACCTCGGACCCAATGTCAACTCCGAATACTGGGATTCCCAGCCAACGATCTCACCAGACAAAACACGTCTTTACTTTGTGTCGAACCGTCCATCACCCACAAATCCTGACGGAGAGGGCGAAACGGATACCGACATCTGGTTCAGCGAATATGACGACGATATGAACGAATGGAAAAAGGCCAAAAACCTTGGACCAGATGTGAATACGGCCAAGCGCGAAGCTTCTCCTTTCATTGGGGCAGACGGAAATACGCTCTTCTTCGCATCAGACGGCCACCTACCAAACATAGGTGGACTCGACTTCTACCGTACGAAGCGCAGTGGCGAAAAGGACCGCGAAGGACGTGATCGCTTTGCCAAGCCAATGCAGCTTCCCGCACCGATCAACACAAAAGAAGACGAGCAATTCATCTCCTTGCCTGCATCGGGCGACGTTCTGTACTTCTCGTCCCGTCGTAAAGATCTTCCTGGGTTCCAAGGCGATCTTGACATCTTCATGGCTTTCATACCATCGTACTTCCGAGCAGTAAACCTGATCGTAAACGTGATCGACGAATGTACGGGCCAGGCCATCCCAGCCACGGTAACCTTCAAGAACACGAAGACCGGTCGTTCGGTAAAAGACAGCGTGAACACGGCAACGCACATTGAAACAAATACGATCGTAACGAACGACGACTATGGTACCGGCGCAACAAAAGAACCAATGGTTCAGTTTGCCATCACAGCATTCTCTCCAGCCTATGGCGAGCGCAGTATCAACGTAGATGTAGAAGATCCGGGTGAGACCACCGATGCAAACGCCCTCAATGGAGGAGAGATCCGAAAGACGATCATGCTCGGACAGCGTCCGGTGATCGGTTCTGAAATGGCCTTCTCTGCTTGGTCGAAGCAGAAGAACAATGCCTTCCGCGGTCTCGTCATGGAAGAGAAGGCAACGATCATTCTCTATCCGCTTTTGAATTACATCTTCTTCGATCTGAACAGTGCAGACTTCCCATCCCGCTACACGCTCTTCAAGAACGCCTCGCAAACAGCAAACTTTAACGATGAGAAGATTCCTGGTGGTACGTTCGACAAGTACTACACGGTTTTGAACATCTATGGATATCGCCTGAAGAAGTATCCAAACGTGAAGCTGGATTTGGTGGGATGTTTGGACGAGACGAACGAAGACAAGAACTCAGATCTTTCGAAGCGCCGTGCTGAAGTGGTCTTCAATTATCTGAAGAACATCTGGGGCATTGATGAAAGCCGCATGAAGATCACGTCGCGTGGATGGCCAGCGCTGAAGTCGAACATCAGGGATACCTTTGGTGTTGTCGAGAACCGACGCACCGAGATCATCTTCAATGGCGATCCCGAAGAAGTATGGCAGTGTATGCGCCCGATCCTTGATAACGATCCAACACTCACGCCAGACCCAGACAAGATGAACTTCACGATGAAGAACGGAATCGACAACGAGATCGTTGCTTCACGCCGCATCGAAGTAATGCGCAATGGTCAGCTTTGGAAGACGATCAAAGAAGTTGGAACGGTCGATCCTACGAAGGAATGGGACTGGGCAAGCGAAATAGGCGACTATCCGAAGACCGAAGTTCCCTATGAGTGTACGCTGATCGTTACTTCGAAGAATGGCACAGAGTGTCGCTCGGATGTTCACAAGATCCCTGTCAAGCAGATCAGCACGAAGGAAGTTGCAACCACACGTGGTGAGCAAAAAACTCTTGAGAAGTACAACCTCATTCTCTTCCCATTCGATAAGTTTGAAGCAGGTCCGTTCAATGAGCGCATCTTGCAAGAGTATGTGTTCCCACGCGTGAAGACGAATTCTGAGATCAACATCGAAGGTCACACGGACGTTGTTGGTATGTACGATCACAACAAGAAGCTGTCTGAGAATCGCGCCGGCACGGTAAAGAAGGGCGTCGATGCAAAGACAAGTGGCAAGTACCTGAGCCTCGAGAGCATTGGTACCGGTGAAGACCAAGAGCTGTACACGAACAATCTGCCAGAAGGTCGATTCTTCAACCGTACGGTACAGGTTCGCATCGAAACACCACTCGACCTGTCTGGCCAACCATAAGCATTCGTTCATTGTCTGAACTCTAAGGAGGATGGAAACATCCTCCTTTTTTTTACCTCATATGATCCACTGGAACGTTAGCCCGATAGCCTTTGACCTTGGATTCATTGCTCCACGGTGGTATGGCGTGCTGTTCGCAACAGCATTCTTCTTGAGCTATGTTGTGATGCGCAAGGTCTATCAGCGTGAGAAGCGCTCGCAAGTTGATCTCGATGCGTTGACGATCACAGTGATCGTTTCTACGATCGTTGGTGCGCGCCTAGGCCACGTCTTCTTCTACGAGCCGAGTATCATGCTCGACAATCCGCTGGAGACGTTTGCTGTCTGGCACGGTGGACTTGCCAGTCATGGCGGCGCAATAGGCATCATCACAGGCTTGTGGATCTATCACAAGCGACGTCCGTCGTTCTCGTTCATCTGGCTGCTCGACCGCATTGCTATTGTAGCGGCCCTTAGTGGCATGTGCATTCGACTCGGCAATCTCTTCAATTCAGAGATCATTGGACACGAAACCACGGTGCCATGGGCATTTGTGTTTGAGCGCGTAGATATGCTTCCACGCCACCCTACACAGATTTATGAAGCCCTTGTATGCCTTGTGCTGTATGTGTTGTTGTGGCGCATGTATAGCACCGGCGTAGCACTACGCAAGCCCGGAGTACTCATCGGGACATTCTTGGTGCTGCTCTTCTCGGCACGCTTCGCTATAGAGTTCCTAAAGGAACGACAGGTGGACTTTGAGGCGTCGCTCCCCATTGATATGGGACAGATCCTAAGTATCCCATTCGTGATTGTTGGCGCGTGGCTCCTACTTCGCAATCGGACTAAATGACGCGACCATGCCAATGAGGTCGTTCTTCGTATTGGCATCTGTTAGCAACGCATTGTAGTCTGCCGAAGCAACAAAGACCGTGTTGTTATAGATCACAACCTTGACGTACGACTGGCCACCTGTCTCGATGTTCGTGACGGTAAGAAATGCCGTTTGACGTTGATCATCGAATTGAATCTCTGGATCCGAATTAATCACTCCGGAAGAACGCAGCGTGGCAACTGCTTCGCTTATGAATTGACGAATGTTGGAATGTCCAGTATTCGCACGACGGACGATCTTGACATTTCCGAAGCCGTCGCCTGTGATCGTTGTTACCGGAATGTCCGAGTTATCTAACCCGCCCCGATCGTAGGCTACGTTCCATTTTGATGGTTCATTTGCGGAGAGCACAAAGCCAGCCTCCGAGCTAATGAGATTCTTGCCGATGAATTTTGTGGGGTCGATCCTTTGACCTTGCGCCTCGACGTTCTTGATCACGGAGTCGCTAATCGTGCCCGTATTGAATTGCAGCGGACCGTCCTTCGTTGAGAGCGACGATGTTGACTGTTGCACTTGTTCGCCAATGGGCTTATCCAGACTCACCTTGAACTTGCCCGACGTGATGTCGATATCAAGGTCGCCCTTGCGATTGCCAACTGTATTGAAGAACAGGATCATGGCCAGCACGCCGAGAACGGCACCAGAGCCAACGGTGATCATCAGGCGCTTGGTCTTTTCTCGCTCGATGGCGATGTTGGAATCGTCGGACATAACCCCTCCATAGTGAAGGCTCAAACATACGTCTGCAAGCGGTAATTTTGTGCAACGGAAATCACCACGAATTCAGAGGCTAACATGTCGATTCAAACAATCACGGTTATCGGTGCAGGCACCATGGGCAACGGCATCGCCCACGTTTCAGCGCAGCATGGGTTTACGGTCACGCTATGTGATGTGAGCCAGGCCGCGCTCGACAAGGCTATGAAGACGATCACCGGAAATCTCGACCGCCAAGTAAAGAAAGAAGCGATCACCGAGGAAGACAAGAACGCAACACTTGCACGCATCACCACGCAAACCTCGCTTGAAGATGCGGCGCGTCATGCAGACCTTGTGATCGAAGCAGCAAGTGAGAGACTCGAGATCAAACAACAGATTTTCGCAACGCTCGATGCGGTGTGTAAGCCCGGTGCGATTCTTGCATCGAACACATCGTCTATCTCGATCACCCTGTTGGCAGGTGGAACGAAGCGTGCCGACAAATTCATCGGCATGCACTTCTTCAATCCCGTACCAGTGATGAAACTATGCGAGATCATTCGCGGCCTTGCCACGAGCGACGAAACGTATGCAACAGTGAAGGACATGGCAGAGAAGCTCAGCAAGGTTCCTGTAGAAGTGCAGGACTATCCCGGCTTCATCAGCAATCGTATTCTCATGCCAATGATCAACGAGGCTGTCTATTGCGTGATGGAGGGCATTGCCTCGGTCGAAGACATAGACACGGTTATGAAGCTCGGAATGGCACATCCAATGGGCCCACTCACGCTTGCAGACTTCATTGGCCTTGACGTGTGCCTTAGTATTATGGAAGTGCTGCACAACGGTCTTGGAGACACGAAGTACCGCCCATGTCCGCTTCTTCGCAAAATGGTTGCAGCGGGTCAGTTAGGGCGGAAAAGCGGCAAGGGCTTCTACGCGTATTGATCACTCACACGCACACCTGACATCTTTCAGAACGTCTATGTAAACCAACGAATGTATTGATGAGGGGCATGCCATGTTGTGGCGATGCCAATAGCATCAGTGCCAACTATTGGTGCGCGACGGATGATGGGCGTGCCTTGGGTGATGCCGTGAATAAGCCATTCGTGACCGATGAACTCAGTTGCTTGAATAGAAACATCAAGGGCAATACTCGCATCGGTGTTTTCGAGGGAGATGTTCTCGGGACGAATACCAAGTGTTCGACTACCATGCGGTATCAAGTTCATGGACGGGCTTCCGGTAAAGGATGCCACGAACGGTGTTGCAGGGTTGTCGTAGATCTCGCGTGGAGTTCCTACTTGTTGCAGCGTGCCTTCGTTGAGAATCGCCATGCGATCGCTCATCGTCATGGCCTCTACTTGGTCGTGCGTAACGTACACGCTCGTAACGCCAAGGCGACGTTGCAGAGCACGGATCTCTGCGCGCATGTGTGTGCGGAGTTGTGCATCGAGGTTGGAGAGTGGTTCGTCAAAGAGGAAGACGCGGGGCTTGCGAATGATGGCCCTTCCAAGTGCAACGCGTTGTCGTTGTCCGCCAGAAAGCTGCTTGGGCTTACGTTCAAGGAGCGACGTGATATCGAGCATCCTTGCCACCTCGCCAACTCTGGCTTCGATCTCTGCCTTTGCAACCTTGCGTACAGAAAGTGGAAAGCCAAGGTTTTGCGCCACGCTCAGATGGGGATAGAGGGCATAGTTCTGAAAGACCATTCCAACGTCACGCTTGCGCGCTTCTACGTCGTTCATGCGTTCACCATCAAAGAAGAGAGACCCGTCGGTAACGGACTCTAGGCCGGCGATCATGCGCAAGAGTGTGCTCTTGCCGGAGCCGGATGGTCCTACAAGAACAAAGAACTCGCCTGGTTCGATGGTGAAGGAAACAGAGCGAAGGGGAGTGACGTTGTCGTACGACTTCGAGACATTATCGAACGTGATTCTCGTCATAGCTTGTCCAGTTGTTCATAGAGCGTTCGCTCTTCGTCGGTGAGAGACGTTGGGATATGGGCCTTCATGGCAACATACAAATCTCCACGTTGGTCGGAAGAGCCGTAGACGGGCATTCCGAGTCCACGTAGCCGAAACCGTGCATCAGGTTGCGTGCCGGCAGGAATCGTGAGCATGGCCGTACCACTGAGTGTTGGCACGGGGTGTTTCTTTCCAAGAACCATGGTGGTAATGGGAACAACCTCTATGCACGAAAGATCGTTTCCGTCGCGCGTGTACCGATGATCTGTGGCAATGCGCACTTCAAGCATTCCTTGTGGAATCTTTAGTTGCTGCTTGTCTGCGATGCCGGGTTTGAATGCAATGTCGATCTTCTCATTGCCAAGGGCGAGCCGCTTACTCACGCCTGTGAATGCTTCTTGCAGCGTGAGAGTTACGCTATAGATGCGCTGTTGCGGTTTTGGTTGACGTTGCTTTGTGCGACGTCCACCACCACCACTACTACCACCACCGAACATCGCATCGAAGAAGTCCGACATAGAAGCGCCATCTCCGAAAATGTCGCTTAGGTCTCCTTCAAACTGCTGTCCGCCGCCTTGCGAAAAGGCATCAAACGAGGTGTTGCCGCTGCGTCCACCCTGCGACTTGAACTGTTGATACTGATTCGAAAGTGCATCGTACTTCGACTTCTTCTCTGCGTCGCTCAGTATTTCATTCGCTTGTGAAATGCGTTTGAAATTCTCTTCGGCCGACGGATCATTCGGATTTGCATCCGGATGATACTTCCGAGCGAGCGAGCGGAACGCCTTCTTGATGTCGTTGGCAGAGGCATTGCGTTCGAGGCCGAGGTCCTTGTAATAGTCGCGATAGTCCATGGTGTGATTGACGAATCAGGCTCGTCGTTCGAGGTTAGAGCACGTCGCCCAAACCCAAGTGATACCAACGTTTCAAGAAGATCGCGAAGAGGATAAGGAAGATGGTGCCAACAAAGAGGAGCACACCGATCACCTTACCTGCCGAGGAGCGCGTCGTACGCAACGAGGCCTTCACGACGGCCTCCGTGAGTTTTTCAACGTAAGCAAAGAGTGGTACAAAGATCAGCACAATGGTGCCCATGCCGAGCAGCGTAGCCGTTACAGGTCGAAACTGCTCCGTCTCGCTCATGATCTGGTCTTCTACCAATCCTGTAAGCAAATACGAGACCAACACTGTTACCGTAAAAATCACGGCCCTTGTCACATACTTCATCATTCGGCGGACTTTCTAATTCAGATCGGCAGGAATGGTGTGATGCATTTTTTCGATATGCAACTCCACGTCTCCATGCTCGGTGGTAGTGAACATTTGTTCGAACTTCGAGCCCCATGCCACCTCGTTCCCTTTGTAGGAATAACGGGAATAGAAGTGTTGTCCGACGGTATCGTCGAATGCATTCAAGATCACCAAGAACTCTGCGTTGCGATCCACCAAATCTGCGTGTGTGATGCCGTGGAGTGGACTATCAAGCGTGATCGCATGCACGAGAGTCCAGTTCAATGCGAGCGAGACGAGATGATCGATCTCGAGCGGCAGCTCGTAGTACCGACGGTTATGGGAATGCCCGTTCTCGTCTTGCATCACCATGAACAGTGTGGCACGCGCATCCATAATGGCGCTATCGCGTTCATTAGCGAGGCGCAGCATGAAACCATTCTTGCTGTCTTTATAGGGCGCTACCACGGCAACTTCAGAGAACAGGATGCGAGGTTTGATGCGTGAGAAGCGTCCAAAGGCTAGGCCAGTGAAGATGCCAAAAATAAAGAGGCCGGCCATGGCCTCGAGGGCCGCAACGAGGCTCACCAATGCGCTACCTGGTGCAAGATGTCCGTAGCCCACAGTGGTGAGTGTTTGAGCACTGAAGAACATGGCGCTGCCGAGTTCCTCGTACCAATCTCCATTTGCGCTATGCATAATATTCTCTGTTCCGAGCAGCATGTAGACCACTCCGAACAGGACATTCACGATGATATAGGCTGCAACGGTGAAGGCGAAATATCTCGTCCACGACATTGTGAGCAGCATGTGATAGATGTCGCTCGGATGAAACGTCTCGCCGCGACGCAACACATTCAACTCGCCATTGCGATTAACGATACGTCCGGTCGTGCGTCCGTATTTGATTCCGAATCCTGGGTCCGACGTTGGTCGCTGTGCCATCTACATCAAGTTCCGTTCTGCAAGGCTTGTGAACTCATCACCACCAATAATCACATGATCGAGTACGCGAATATCGACGATACGGCCTGCATCGACAAGCTGTCGTGTAATGGCCATGTCTTCTTTCGACGGTTCGGTATTTCCCGATGGATGATTGTGCACAAGGATAACGGCTGCGGCATTCTCGGCAATGGCTAGGCGAAATACTTCGCGCGGATGGATAAGCACGCTATTCAGCGAACCCTCGCTCACGGTAACATCGCGCACTACTTGATTCGCGGTATTCATAAGCAACACATGAAACGATTCCGTGCGTTGGTGCCGGAGTCGGGGCGCCATCAGCCGTGCAAGGATTGCAGGCGAGGTAATCACGGGTCGGGATTTAAACGGTTCTGCTTGAATCCGGTGAGCCAATTCAAGCGCGGCGCACACAGTAGCGGCCTTTGCGGCGCCCATGCCATTGATCGACCGTAATTCTGACACATCACGTGCGGCCAGATCCGTTAGCGATGGGAATCGTTCGAGCACGCTTCGGGCGATATCTCCGGCACTTCTGCCAGTAGTTCCGTGTCCGATAAGGAGTGCCATCAATTCTGTGGTACTCAATGCGCCTGCTCCGTGGTGCAGCAGGCGTTCGCGTGGCATATCGGTCATGGCGTCCTTGCCTCCTTCCCAGACCACTCATGCATATCGAGCATGGGGCAGAAGGCGGTATTCGTGGGTGTATGAGAATGAGTCATGGCAGGGTCTCTATGTTTTTACGATCTTAGCGCCTCAAAAAAATCACAGAACACGGTCAAAACATGCTCGATCTTCTCATCTACCACTTGCACATCGTTGGGGCATTGTATGCCTTTACGAAGAGGTGGCAAGAGGAGGGGCTCAAGGGCGGGTTCTTGGCGCTCGGCATATGTGGTTTGGCGTTCACGATCTTGTGGTCGCTTACGGGACCGGTAGCGCGCATGATCATGCCGCAAGCCGCGGCCCCAGGGGCGTGGTTCACATCGGACACGTTATCACTCGTACTGGTGTTGATTCCGGGGAGCATCTTCTTTTGGTTGTTCTTCTACAAGGGAAGTGATCGGACGGCAAAGGAACGTGACCACGTGGATTGATTTTTTCCACAATACCATTTGGTTGGTATTACCCTTTTGCCGTAAGTTTGTCCTCCCCACCACGACAATCGTGAGTCGGGGAGAGGGTTGAGGCCCGAAAGCTTCAACTCTTTTTTGTTCGGTGTTCTTTGACAACGGGAAGCATCCAAAAAAGAAAAAGGGTAGGTTTAAGCGCCTGGACTTCGGTTCA
>Ga0105044_10000502_pt1 | contig 47954 bp, 47 predicted proteins | sample MAT01_FD_78092 | JGI IMG/M metagenome (GOLD analysis project Ga0105044, IMG submission 78092) | Freshwater microbial communities from Lake Fryxell liftoff mats and glacier meltwater in Antarctica - MAT-01 | ecosystem: Environmental > Aquatic > Freshwater > Ice > Liftoff microbial mat | place...
GGGTCATAGACTCGACGCGGACTGAACCCGAAGTGGACTGGATCCGACTCGGCCTGGAATTAAATCAATACCAACAAGTTGCAATTCATAGTCTATGTCGGGTCGTAGACCCGACATAGACTACGTTCTAACTAATCCTCATTAATTTTGAGCTATGGAAATTCTAATAAGAAAGGCCACAAGTTCCGACATGCTCGCCGTTCACGCCTTAGTGCAACAATTGGCCGACTACGAAAAAGCATCTGAACAGTTAATTTTAACAGCAAGTGATTATGTCACGGATTTCGAATTAAAAAAATTCGATGTTATCATTGCCGAATCAACCACAACGGGCGTAGTTATGGGGATGGCACTATTTTATGCCGCCTATTCAACTTGGAAAGGATCTTATATTTGGTTAGAAGATTTTGTAGTTGATGAACAGTTTCGTGGATTTGGTTGCGGTAAATTGTTATTTGACGCTGTAGTTAAAGAAGCTGCACAAACAAATTCTTTCATAAAATGGCAAGTACTCGATTGGAATGAACCTGCAATTAAATTTTATAAAAAATACAAGGCCAATTTTCTAAGCGATTGGCTCACATGCAGATTACCAATTAGTCGTTAAAATTTAGATGTTCGTCTCAGTCAGTTTTATACCTTCTGCAATTATCTTTGCAGCATGAATGTGTTTAAGTTTGGTGGTGCATCGGTAAAAGATGCTAATGGTGTAAGAAATGTCGGATCCATTATTAACCGTTTTCCAGGTGAAAATATTGTTATTATAGTTTCGGCAATGGGCAAAACTACCAATGCATTAGAATCTATTGTAAAATTGGGTTACGATGGCAAAAATTATAACGATGAATTAGAAATATTGCGCAATTATCATCAAACCATTATTGATGAATTAAACATACATGTAGCGCTAAATTATTTTGTCGATTTAATAATAGAACATGTTGAGGGGCAGCGCAAAATGCCTTTCCCCAAGTATTATGACCAAATAGTTTCGGTGGGTGAATTAATTTCTTCTAGCATATTAAGCAGCTATTTAAATAGCACCAATATTTTAAACACTTGGGTTGATGCAGGCACTTTAATTCTTACCGACGATACTTGGCAAGCTGGCATAGTAGATTGGCAATTTACTACTGAAAATATTTCAACTAAAATTCCAACACTTTTACAAAACGGTCATATTGTTACGCAGGGTTTTATTGGCAGAACAATAAACGGTTATACCACAACACTTGGCAGAGAAGGTTCTGATTATACAGGTGCAATATTTTCCTCTTGCCTAAATGCAGAAGGGCTTTGGATTTGGAAAGATGTACCCGGCGTTTTAAATGCTGACCCTAAATTATTTGTTGATGCTGTAAAATTACCTGAACTTACTTATTACGAAGCTATTGAAATGACTTATTACGGCGCTTCGGTTATTCACCCAAAAACGATACAACCCTTACAAATAAAGACTATACCACTTTATGTAAAATCGTTTTTACGTCCTGAGTTACCAGGAACTGTTATTAAAACAAACGATAAGTTTATTGCCTACCCTCCTGTTATTATGCATAAAAGCAATCAAACTTTAATATCAATTGTGCCTTCAAAAAGTACGTTTGTTGGAGAAATGCAAATGGCAAATATTTACGCCATCTTTTTAAAGCATAAACTGAGAATTAATGTGATTCAAATTGCCGCACAATCGGTATCGGTTGTGGTTGATTATAATAAATACTTAATTGAACCAGTGGTAAACGAATTGCGCGATGTATATACTGAAGTTGCGCTAAAGGAAAACAATAATTTGCAACTGCTTACGGTGCGACATTACAATGCACATATTCTATTGCAACTAACTGAATCAAAAAATATTTTGTTGGAACAGCAAACAAGAAATACAGTGCAATTTCTTTATGAATAAGGTCGCTCTAAAATGATTCCGCCAATAATAGCATTGCGCAAATCAAGTTCAAACAGCTCATTTACTTCTTCATCTGTTTTTATAGCGTAGATTTTATTGGTGAGTCTGCTTTCTTCTGCGTCGTGCTCTTTCTTGCGCTCTAGTTTAATAAACTGTTCGTATTTTGCTGCCGCTTTCTTTTCTTTTTCGGCTCCGGTTTCTATATGTTTAGTTAGTGTTTGCTGCGCTTTTAATACTGGTTTTTTAGGCACCGCAACAACAACTTCTGGTTGTGCATAGGGAGGAATATTTTGCCCCGTTTGGGCTTCTTCCATCTTTTTCTGAAACTCCTTCATCATATCCTGAAAAGTAGACTTCGGCTTTTTTGGGTCATTGGTGTTGCTCGGATTGGTGTTGTTTGCCTTGCCAAACATCTTCTTTAGGAATCGGCCTATTGCATTCACAACAAAAATCCAAAACAGCAACATTAATATGGAACTTATAAAATCTGGCATACAACGAAGGTAGTTAGTTTTTGTATATCGAGGTAATAAAATACACACAATCATAACCTAAATTAATCTGCTTAACGCGACGCATTTTGCCTCGAATGCGATACAAAGATGAATTGTTAACGTGAACGCAAGTTAAAGTTATCAACGATTGTTGATTTTAATTTGACTCCATTTTTGATGATGGCATAGCAGTACATTTACTTTGTAGGCTGAGGGAAAGACTATGAAACTAAGTACATTAGAAATTAAGGGGTTTAAGAGTTTTGCAGACAAGACTGTGCTCCATTTTAATGAAAACATTACAGGTGTTGTGGGGCCAAATGGTTGCGGAAAATCGAATGTTGTTGATGCGATACGCTGGGTGTTGGGTGAACAGAAACCTACTGTCTTGAGGACTGAGAGGATGGAAAACCTGATTTTCAATGGCACAAAAAATAGAAAATCTTCGGGGATGGCCGAGGTGAGCCTCACTTTTGAAAATACACGTAACCTATTGGCGACCGAATTTTCAACAGTTACGGTATCGAGGCATTATTTTAAAACCGGCGAAAGTGAATACCGCATAAATGGCGTTACTTGTCGTTTAAAGGATATACATAACCTATTTTTAGATACTGGCATTAGCACCGACTCCTACTCTATTATCGAGTTGGGTATGTTAGATGATATTTTGCACGACAAAGACAATTCTCGTAGAAGGCTGTTTGAACAAGCTGCAGGTATTACAAAATACAAATCACGGAAAAAGGAAACACTCAACAAGTTAAGTGCAACCCAGGTTGACCTTGATCGCGTGGAAGATTTATTGTTCGAAATTGAAAACAACTTAAAAGAACTCGAAAAACAAGCCAAAAGAGCCGAGCGCCAGCAGAAATTGAAGGGTGAATACAAATTAAATAGTATAGACTTAGCCGTTTTAACCCTGCAATCACAAAAAGATATCTATAAAGACCTTAGCAGTCAGCAAATATCAGAAGCCGATGCCAAGCTTAAGATTGAAACTGAAATTAATGCACTTGAAGCTGGCATTGCCGATAAAAAAACAGCATTAATCGACAAAGAACAGGCACTCAGCAAGTTGCAGAAAGACTTGAATACTGTAACTAACGATATCCATACCAAAGAAAACGACAGCAACTTAAGTAAAGAACGCATTAAGTTTTTAGCGGAAAAGCAAATCAGCTTAACTAAAAACATTACCGAGGCGGAGCACTATATTACATCTACCGAAGGTGATATCATTAACTTAGAAGCGCGTGTAAGCGAAGAAATTGAGAAATTAAGTGTTATCAAGCAAGCGCTACAAAAGTTTCTGGAAGATTTAGAAAATGCTAAAAATGAACATGATGTTTTTAGAGGCAAACTTGAAACTACTCAAAATGTTTTCAAACAAGCTGAACGCGAATTATATGATGTAGATAAAAAGATTGCTATCAATAAGGTTCGCTTAGAAAATTACCATCGTGAATTAGGCAATATTGAATCCGATAAAGGGAGTCATGGCGACAAACTTGGACCACTTCGCACTGATTTAGTGCAACACGAAGCTGAAAAAATAGCCTCACAAACCGTTGTAGATGATTTGGTAAAAGCAGAAAATGAATTAAAAGCTACTATTGCAACGATTCAAAAAGAAATTGAAAAAACACGTACCGATTTAGGCAATGCGCGTAGAAGTTTAGACGCAAAAAAGAACGAATATAATCTCACCAAAAACATGTTCGAAAGTTTTGAGGGATTTCCCGAATCTATCAAATACTTGAAGAAAAATGTGCCTAGCATGAAGGAGTCTCCGCTCCTTTCTGACATAGTGAGTTGTAACGATGAATATAAAACCGCTCTTGAGAGTTTCCTCGATCCATGGTTGAATTATTACATCGTGCAAAATATGGCGCATGCCATTGAAGCTGTAAATGAATTAGCAGCTAAAGAAAAAGGTCGTGCTAACTTCTTTTTACTTTCCGAATGTAAAGGCGGACAAACACCAAAACCAATTGATGGTGTTATTGCAGCGCTTGATGTTGTTAATGTAAACGACAAATACAACGAATTAATTAAACACCTTTTAGGCAATGTATATATTGTTGCCGGTGATGAAGATTTTGCCACTGTTAGCGCAAAAATAAGTGCGCAATATCCTGATGTGCATTTATTACATAAATCAGGTAAAATTGCCAAATCTGGCAAAACAATTACTGGTGGTTCTGTTGGAATATTTAAAGGCAAAAGAATTGGTCGCGAAAAAACACTAGAGACGCTTGAAACAGCCATTAAGCAATTTACAGAAGAAGAAAATGCTGTTAACAACCTCTTAAAAGAGAAGCAAGCTAAATTGCAAGAATTGCAACAATCATCACATGACCGTGCCATTCAACAATCGCGTGATGAATTAAACAAAGTTGTTCAGTCGTTAATTTCTACCAAAGCGCGTATCGAATCTATTGAGCAATTGTTGCAACAAATGGAGGATAAAAAGAATGCTTTTACACGTCAGATTCAAGAAACAGACGAAGAAAGCATCAAGTTAAATGAAGCGCATGAAAAGCAATTATTGCTTAAAGAGGAACGTCAACGCGAATTACTCGATATGGAAGTGGCTTACCGCGAAGTTGCCGAAAAATTAAATTTCCATTCCAATCAATACAATCAGGAAAACATTAAATACCATCAACAACAAAATAAATTCCAGAGTGTTGAGCAAGATTTAAATTACAAACGTTCGCGTCGCGATGAAGCTGCAGCTACAGTTAGCAATAGCCGTAAGCAATTGGAAGATGTTACTGAAGAAATAGCCGAAACCAATAAAAAGGTTGAAGAAATTCGCGATATCTTGTTAAAAATGTATGACGAAAAAACCGTATTGGAGCAAATGCTTTCGCGCGAGGAGGCTACCTATTACGGCAGCAGAGGTGAAGTTGCAGAAACGGAAGATAAAATAAAGGCACTACAAAAGAAAAAAGATAGCAGTGAGCATGCACTCGGTTCTATTAAAGATAGATTAAACGAATTAAAGGTGCAATTGGCTGGTATTAAAGAAAGATTATGGGTTGAGTTTCAAGTGGAATTAGATAGCATTATCGACAATGAACCACCACAAGACATTACCATTGAAGAACTTCAAGGAAAAGTTGAAGCTGCTAAAAAACGAATTGAAAATTACGGTGAAGTAAACCCAATGGCAATTCAAGCTTTTGAGGAAATGAAAACGAGATACGATTTCATCAGAACACAGCGTGAAGATTTATTGGAAGCAAAAAAATCGCTGCTTACTACTATTCAAGAAATTGATGAAACTGCCCGTAAAAAGTTTGATGACGCATTTGTGCAAATTCGAGAGAACTTTAAAATGGTGTTCCGTTCGTTATTTAACGAAGAAGATGATTGTGATTTAATTCTTAAGGACGATTACGATCCTTTGGAAGCACAAATTGAAATCATTGCAAAACCCAAAGGTAAAAAGCCGCAAGTAATAGATCAATTAAGCGGTGGTGAAAAAACACTTACAGGTATGAGTTTATTATTTGCATTGTATCTTATTAAGCCTGCACCATTTTGTATTCTCGATGAGGTTGATGCACCTTTAGATGATAATAATATCACGAAGTTTAATAACACAATAAGAAAATTTGCGGATAAATCGCAGTTTATTATTGTAACGCATAACAAACGCACAATGGCAGAGGTTGATATGATTTACGGCGTTACAATGCCTGAACAAGGCATAAGTAAAGTAGTACCAGTTGACTTTAGAGGTTTAAATTAAAAGGTTGAGTTGTGTTTTTAATGAAAAAATTACACCTTTACCTATATAAATGAATCGCATCGCAACACACATACTGGTGCTGGTCTGCTTATTTGCAGTTGCGCCTGCATTAGGGCAAACCGTGCATACGTACTATTTTAGTAAAGATTACAAGCTATTAAAATCTGAAAAATCTGCAGCCTATAAAGCAGAAGTTACCACAGTAAATCCGGAAATTACTGGCAGTGTAGATGTAAGTGTATCTAACATATCAGGTAAGTTGCTACAAAAATATAGCTATGCCGATATAGCCACTGGCTTAAGAAGAGATTCGCTTATTTTATATTATCCTTTCAGTGGTATTCAACGCTATGTAATCTATAATAAGAAAGGGGAAGTTGCAAAGGATGAACAATTATTAGAAGACGGTAAAAAAAACGTTATTACTCGATACGAAGGCAAAGCAATTATAGAATACTTACATTTTTATTACGATAATGGTGCGCTGCATAATATCACTAAAATGGTAAGAGGCACTTTTATTGACTCTTCCACTACCTATTATCAAAATGGTGCAAAACGCTCCATTGCAACTTATTTCACAAATGGTTTGGTAAAAACAATGATCACTTACAATCAGGATGGCACTTCTGAACGCCAAGTAATTTACAATGAAAAAGGAGATGTCATTTCCGAATTAAATAGTATTCCAGGCACTGGCACACCCGCATCAAATAAAGCTGATTTTGATATTAAAAAACAAATCACCGAATTTAAAGGAGGTAATCAAAGCCTTTACCAGCATTTGGGCTCCCAATTAGAATATCCGCGCGACGCACGCGATAATAATATAACGGGAACAACATACATCAAATTTACAGTATCACCTGCAGGTGTAGTTAGCAACGCTAGTATTTATTTACCAGTATTCCCTGTGCTCGATTTTGAAGCGCTAAGAGTTGTGAGTAGCATTCCTGACTGGATTATCGGCAAGCAAGCAGACGTTCAAAAAGATGTATTTTACCGGTTGCCTGTAAAGTTTTCTATTCAGTAACAAGCTGTTTTACTTTATCCTCAATTAATCAATAAGCTTTAGCAAATTAATCAAACAATTTATTTAGTTGGGTTTACCTGAGCAGCAAATAATTTAAAAAGTACAAATTATTGCGTGTAAATATCTGATTTTGTTGCAAATTATAAGATGTTACGATTGATATTGATTATTCTGGGTTTATTTTATTTTTAAAAAGTAAGTATTATGAAAAAATGGTTCTTAAATATCGAATTTAGCTTAGTTGGATTGGTAATAATTGGCATGGGACTAAGATTGCTGCATTTACCATTTGCAGACTTAATTTTAATGGTAGCATTACTTACACTGTCGTTTATATATTTGTTTTTGGGGCTAAGTGCTAATAATGAAATTGATAAATCAATTAGTCCTTTTTTAAATGAAACGCCATTCTTAAAAGTAGAATCATTAACCTTGCTTATTGCCGGCATAGCAATAAGTGCAATGCTCGTTGGTATATTATTCGAAATACTGCATTGGGAAGGCGGCAAATATATGATTACAATAGGCGGCATCAGCAGCTTAATTGCAATGATTGGTGTTTATTTTTTATTGCGCATTAATCAAACTGTTGTTTACAACTTCATTTTCTTCCGACAATTACCTATCACTTTTATGGCAGGGGCAATGTTGTATTTAGGCGATAGGTTGAATTTGTAAAAATTTGCGTAAAAAAAAGCACCCACAAATATGTGGATGCTCGAAGTTATTTATATAAAATAATAATTATTTCGCTGGCGGTTCAACTGGATCCGCAAATGGCTCACCGTCTAATGGAGCTGCATTTTCAGCATCCTGCTGTGGTGTTTGATTAATGGTGCTTGCTGGTCTTTCAGCTTCTGGCCTTAATCCACCACCATTGTCGGCAACTGTTTGAGTAGGTTTTAATGCAGTTGCGCTTAAGCAAAGTGCAAAAACTACTATAACAAGACCCCAAGTAATTCTTTCAATATCGTCGGTAGAGCGTTTGTAACCAAAAATTTGATTCGCAGCACCACCGAAAGTTCCACTTAAACCACCACCCTTTGGGTTTTGGACTAATACCACTAACCCCAACAAAATAGCTGCAATAATGGCAATGATAATAACAATTGTAAATAACATATTATTTGATTCGTTTTTTTAATTGATCAATCAAGGCTGCAAAGTAATCGCTTTTTTGGGGTTTTAACAAACTTAACTTCATATACATCTCAACAGCCTTTTGGTATTTGCCTTGCATTACTAATATTCGAGCATAGGTTTCAGTCACCAATTGGTCGTTCATTTGCAAACTTTTACGCGCCAACTCCCCAGCAATAATTTCGTCTATAACCTTTTCCTGTTGGGCACTTTCATTACTTTTACCCGCCACCGGTGATGCTTGTAAATACTTTTTAACAGGCTTATTTCCTGCTTTCATTTCAACCAATTTCCCTTTAGATGGACTGCCTAATCTTTCGAGCCAACCTACAAAAGAATCTACAAATTCTTCCTCAGCTTTTTCTGGAACAGCCTGTTTGCGAATAAAAAGTTCGTATTTATCAGCCTCCGCTAAAGTACCAAGCTCACGTTCTATATCATAAGCAGGCAAATCGAATAATGGTTCATCATCATCAAATGAAGCCTCATCTTGCTGCCAATCGGCTTCCACTTTTGTTTCAGCAAGCAATTCGTCTAACAAAATTTCATCTGCAATTGGAGAAACTTCCTCAAGTAATAATGCTTCATCTGTTGCAGCTGCTTGCTCAATATCCAACATTTCAGGCTGCACTTCCTCGTTCAATTCAGGAATTTCATTTATTATGTCAGCAAGCACTGAATTGTCAATTGCTTTTTCGGGTAAGTTACTATTCATAACCTGCTCATTGTCAATTATTTCATCTAATACTACTTCCTCCTCAACAAGCATCACTTCCTCATCTTTAATTAAATCACCAACCATTGGCGTTTCTATAATTACCTCTGGCTGCACTTCGCTTGATAATTCGGGAATAGCTTCAATTTCCGCTGCTAACACTGGGTTTTCGTCCACAATTTCAGGAGGTTCCGGTGCAAATACGATTGCTATTGGCGCAAATTCGGTTTTTTCTGCAATAGAAATATCAATTGGCGATTCACTATTTGGAACCAACGTTTCAAATGGCATAACCATTTCGTCTTGCTCAACCATTGTTTCAATGAACTCATTTTCAAAAACGGGTTCAGCTTGATGTTCGTTTTCATGGCCATAGCCAGCCATGGCAGGCTCTTGTTGGGTTACTACTTGTTCTAAGTATTGGTACAATGCATTTCTATCATATACAGCAACCGCAGCGCGCTTTACTTGTTGATCAAATAAAGGTGAATTGAGTTCACGCAACTTCTTTGCATATATTACATGCGCTGTTTGGCAATATGGATATCGTTCCGCAATGCCTTTAATATCGGCAAGCGAAATATCCATGATACTCGCAGGATTCTGAATGATAGTATTATACTCTTCCTGAAACATTACCAGTTTTGCGTTAATTTTTGATATATATCATCTGCTATTTGATCCGATAATTTAGGCAATAACTCCCCTTCTACTTGCGACAATGTTTTGCTGCTTTCAAAATCTTCGAATCGCATAAATGTTTGATTCCAATTTTCAGCCTCATTTTTTCGACTGATAAAATCTACTTTTATAGTGATAGAAAGTCGGTTTAACGCTGTTGTTTCGTTGCCAGTTGGCGAAATTGGCGTGCTTTCGTACCTTACTACTGCGCCACTAATTTCCCAATCACCACCATTATCGGTTAAAGTTAAATCAGATTCACGTAAAAACTTATCTTTTAACAATTCTGTAAAAGTTTGACTTAAAACTGGAGCTACTAATGCTGCCTGATTAGGGAAATAATTTATCGTAATTGTTTTTACATCAATTGGAATTTTTGCACCACTTAACGACACATTACATGTAGCTGACATGCAAGCAAATAAAACCAAAACAGTAAAACCAGCAATTACAAATTTTTTATTCATCAATATTATACTCTTTAATTTTTCTATATAACGTTCTTTCAGAAATGCCTAAATCTAATGCAGCATCTTTTCGCTTTCCTTTATGTTTATTTAATGCCTTAAGTATTAATTCCTTTTCTTTATCAATTAACGATAGCGATTCTTCAATAACTTCATGTGTATGCGCATGATTATTGTTTTGAGAAATAAACACGGCTTGTTTGTTATTTATTTCACTGCTTAATTGTGGCGAAAATTGCTGCACATCGCTAGCCTGACGTTCAAAAAAATCGGCGCTCACTTGTGCATCGGTTTTTAATTGATTGGCCTCAGCCATGTGTAAAACAAATTGTTTAAGATCGTTTAAATCTTTTTTCATATCGAACAATACCTTATACAATATTTCGCGTTCACTAATTTCTCCCCCATTTTTCGCACTGCTCAAAACGGGTAAGGTTGACTGTCGTGTGTTCGGTATAAAATGCAATAACTGTTCAGCCGAAATATGCTTATCAATACTTAGAACGGATACTTGCTCCGCAATATTTTTCAACTCTCTAATATTACCTGGCCAAGGGTAATTTTTCAACATACTTGCCGCATCAGCATCGAGTGATATGCCTTGAGTGCGATATTTTTCTGCAAAATCGCTAGTGAATTTTCTGAATAATAAATAAATATCTTCAGGACGTTCACGCAGCGCCGGAACCTTTATAGGCACTGTATTTAAACGATAAAATAAATCTTCTCGAAAACGGCCTTCTGCAATAAAATTATGTAGATCAACATTAGTTGCTGCAACTACGCGCACGTCAGTTTTTTGCACTTTAGAAGATCCAACACGCATAAATTCACCGCTTTCTAATACGCGCAATAATCTGGCTTGTGTACCTAAAGGCAACTCTCCTATTTCATCTAAAAAAATTGTTCCCCCACTAACCGTTTCAAAATATCCTTTGCGGTCGTCGAGCGCATTAGTAAACGAACCTTTAACGTGACCAAATAATTCAGAGTCGATGGTTCCTTCGGGAATTGCACCGCAGTTAACCGCAATAAAAGGACCATGCTTACGCGGTGAAAACTGATGTATAATTTGGGAAAATATTTCTTTACCAACTCCGCTTTCGCCAGTTATAAGTACGGTTAAATTAGTATGCGCAACCCTTGCTGCTATGCTGAGCGCATAATTAAGTTCGGGGGCATTACCAATAATACCAAATCTTTGTTTTATAGATTGAATTTCGTCAGCCATTGTTCACTCTTTCACTTTAAACTAATTCACCAATAAGGGTGGCTTGTGATGCACTAGTCACTTTTACATTAACATAAGTTCCGGGTTTTAATTTTTCTGCCGGAAATACAATCAACTTATTCTGATCATTTCTACCACTCATATCTTTATCTGAGCGCTTCGATGGTTTTTCAACCAACACTCGAAATGTTTTGCCAATATCTGCTTGATTTTTTATTGCTGCCTGACGTTTTTTAACTTCAATTACTTCATTTAATCTGCGCAGCTTAACTTCATGTGGCACATCATCAACATACTTTCTTGCAGCTAAAGTGCCAGGGCGCTCGCTATAAAAAAACATGTAGGCCATGTCGTATTGCACCATTTCCATTAAACTCAATGTATCTTGATGTTCGGCTTCTGTTTCTCCACAAAAACCAGTAATAATATCAGTTGAGATGCCACAATCAGGCACAATGCGCTGAATTGCTGCAATTCTCTCTAAATACCATTCTCTGTTGTAGGTTCTATTCATGCGCTCCAACACGTTCGAGTTGCCCGATTGAACTGGCAAGTGAATATAATTGCAGATGTTATCGTACTTTGCTATTGCATACAAAACCTCATCGGTAATGTCTTTTGGATGTGAGGTAGAAAAACGAATGCGCAACGCTGAATTCACCTCTGCAACCATTACCATTAATTGTGCAAAAGAAATTACCTGACCAGTTTCTGGATTTTCCCATTTATAAGAATCTACGTTCTGACCTAATAAGGTAACTTCACGATAACCACGCTCATATAAATCTTGTGCTTCTGCAATAACAGCAAATGCATTGCGACTGCGTTCACGCCCTCGAGTAAAGGGCACTACGCAAAACGAACACATATTGTCGCATCCACGCATTATCGAAATAAATGCTGTAACGCCATTGGTGTCCAATCGTATTGGACTTATATCACTGTAGGTTTCTTCTCTGCTTAGTAATACGTTTACGCCCTTTTGTCCGCTATCTGCATTTTTTACCAGCTTCGGTAAATCGCGATAAGCATCTGGTCCACAAACTATATCTACTAATTTTTCTTGCTCTAATAAGTTTTCTTTTAATCGCTCAGCCATGCAGCCCAACATGCCAATAAGCACTCCCGGCCTGTTCTTTTTTGCATGCTTGAACTCCGACAAACGCTTACGCACGCGTTGTTCTGCATTATCGCGAATAGCACAAGTATTCAATAAAATAAGGTCGGCTTCCTCAAAATTGCGTGTCAAACTAAATCCATCTTCGAATAATATAGCTGCAATAATTTCGCTGTCGCTAAAATTCATCGAACAACCATAACTTTCAATATAAAATTTCTTGCCTTCCTGCGCCAATTCCATTGCTGCGATACCCAAAGCTTCCCCTTGTCGAAACTCTTCAAGCGGCTTATTCAAGTCTAATCCTTCCAATGTTGGATTATTATCGTACATTTCTCCTTAAGTTTGGTGCAAATTTACAACATATACTGCCAACTTGTCACTTTTTCGAACCCAGAAAATGAAATTTTCTCAACAAAATAACGACTTCCGCAATAATCTAAAACGCTTTGCTCCTGAAACCATAATCAGGGCTGCGATACTGTTTATTTGCATGTTCAGTGCCTTGTTGTTTCAACTTCCCTTTTACGGTGATCATGTTACGCTAATTAGTCAGCCCGCCCATTTTTACTATGAAAACGGTTTCAGCAATTTATACCTTCCTGATGATATGGCGACAGGTCACCCTCCGCTTTACCCTATGCTTACTGCCTTTTGCTGGCTTATTTTTGGGAAATCGCTTTGGGTTTCGCATGCTTTAACCCTCATTTTTGGTATTGTTTTACTTGCACAATTTTACCGTTTTGTAAAATCGCGATTACCTGCGCATTTGCAGGCATTGGTGCTACTACTAATGGTTTTTAATCCAGTTTTTTTAGCGCAAATGGCAAATATGAGTATCGATATTTTGCTGACAGCCCTGTTTTTTATGGGTTTGAACGCCATTCATGAAAATAAAAAAAATAAATTATTGCTTGCTGTCGGTTTGCTGAGCTTACTGAGCCTTAGAGGCTTTATTTTGATAGGTATACTGATGGTTTATGACATGTATAACAACCGATATGCCCTTAAAGCATGCTTATATCGGCTAAGCGCTTATGCTATGGCATTATTGCCTGTTTCGGCTTACTTTATCGGGCAATATCTGCAATCGGGATGGTGGTTAATGCCAATTGAGGGCAATTGGAGCGCTGATAGGAATTTCGTGACTGGAATTACATTTTTAGGGAAATCGTTTGAATTTGGATTGCGGCTCGTTGAATTCGGCATGTTAATACCAACTGTGATAGTTGTTTGGCATTTGATCACCAGGAAAAAACATAGCACAACTTATCCGAAACCTGCCATCTTAGTAATTAGTTTAATCGTTTTCGGATTGTTCTTGTTGCCCTTTACAGGCCCAATTTTAATAAGGTATTTACTACCCGTTCAAATGCTAATTTTCATTTACTTCGCTGCAGCAGTTAGCACGTTTAAAAAAAATGCCATCGCACGTGCTTGTTACATCGTAACCATTTTGCTGATGGTAGCACAACATTTTTTTGTTTACCCGCAAATGAAACGCTCCATTTTTGATTATAGCTGGGGCGAAGGCTCCTTAGCGCATCTTGCTTATTTTAATTTTAGAGCAGAAGGCCAAGATTTCTTAAACCAACAGAAAATCTCAAATAATGCAGTTTATACCGAATTTCCAGATTATAAGCCTTTTAGGTATACCAATTTAGCCGAAACAGATGCAGTTTATCATAAACTTACCATAAGTGCACTTGACACTGTTCCGTATATAATTTATTGCAACAATATGAATGATTTGCCTTACTCAACAGTGATGCACATTAAGCAAAATTTTATACCATTAAAAACCTGGTATCAATATCCGATTGAATATACCATCTATAAAAATATGAACTTAGTAGCAGGTGCTGCTCGTTAATCGTTTAAAAACAACGCATTCACCTTTTGCAAGGCAGTATTCATCGAAATCATATAGTTTTGTGGCTGCTTAAGCAATTTCTTTACATAAAAAAACATAGATGGAAAGCATAATTCCTATTGGGTATTGGATATTTTTTATTTTTTCGATTGTTGGAACCTTGGCGGGTTTGTATATGATGTTCGAAAAAGCTGGTGTGGCAGGATGGAAAGCATTGGTTCCGTTTTATAATGCATGGATTTGCGTTCAATTAATCGGCAAAAAAACAAGTTGGTTCGTCATGTTGATGATTCCTGTGCTTAACGTGGTTGTATGGTTATTAGTAGCTAACGAGTTGAGTAAAATTTTCGGGAAAGAATCGTTTTGGGCTTATGTAGGTTCAATGATGATTCCTTATATCTATTTCCTCAAATTAGGATTCGATAAAGACGTTAAATATGTAGGTATACATCCTTCAGCAAAAAAATCGGCCGGTCGCGAATGGGCCGATGCATTAGCATTTGCTGTAATAGCTGCTACCTTAATCCGCACTTTCTTTTTTGAAGCATATACCATTCCCACCACTTCAATGGAAAGCACATTAAAAGCAGGTGATTTTCTTTTTGTTAGTAAATTCCATTACGGTGCGCGTTTTCCAATTACACCTCTGGCATTTCCATTTGCACATCATACCATGCCAGTAACAGGAGGAAAAGCATTTTCTGATGCTATTCAATTATCATACATGCGCTTTCCTAGCTTAGAAAAAATTCATCGCAATAGTTCTGTTGTATTCAATTTTCCTGAAGGTGATACCGTGTATTTACCAAACCAGCAAAATAGTTATTACAGTATGGTGATGAATGATGCAGAAGGTATGCGCAATTACGACAGAAAAAATAATAATACAGAAAAGTCATATCAATTTTATTACAATAACATGCGCAGCAGATATGTTGCTAGTGGCGATTTAGCCTATCGTCCAGTTGATAAGCGCGATAACTATATTAAACGTTGCGTTGGTTTACCAGGCGATTCGCTGCAAGTTATTGATGGCATTTTGTATATAAATGGTGACGAAGCCTACGTAGGCGAATTTCAACAAAAATCGTATGATGTCAAATTCAAAGAAAATATAACAGCAAATGCCGGTGGCGATATATTATTAGCAATTGATTTAAATCCCGTTGATTTTCAAGATACTGTATTAATGGGGAAAAATTACCTAATTACTGCCAATATGAGTATTGCAGATGCTGCAACATTGGGCAAGAATAAATCTGTTGAAAGCGTTTCATTAAATCATTACGATCGCGTTAGATATGGTTCTATCGGATTATTTCCACACAACCCAAATCAAATGCCAAATTCAGTTGATGATTTTAGTCCAATTTGGATTCCGAAAAAAGGTGCAACATTAACTATAACGCCTGAAAGTTATTATATCTATCAGCGTATAATTGAAGCTTATGAACATAACGCTGTAACTAAAGATAAACAGGGACGACCTTATATTGATGGCAAATTAATTACATCATATACCTTTAAACAAAATTATTACTGGATGATGGGCGATAATCGTCATCGTTCATACGATTCACGTTATTGGGGATTTGTGCCTGAAGATCATATTGTAGGTAAACCGGTATTAATTTGGTTTAGCTGGGATAAAAATAAAAAATTAGGCGAACGAATTGCCGACATCCGATGGAGACGTATGTTCAACTTTATTTAATAAACTATGCGCATTAAATTATTATGTTTTATTGCTGTTGCAATGGTTGGGTTAGCGAGTTGCAAAACGCGCGACAATGCTGCTTTAGATGGCGAAAGTATAACAATCGATTCAGTTGATACCACTACACCGTTAGCAGAAATTATTGAGGATGAAGCTACAGCACCTCACTTTAAAAAAACGGATGATGGTAGTGTAGTAATAATGAACGAACGCTTTGGATTTACATTTGCTTTGCCTGCAAATTATTCAGCTACAGATAAAAGCAATAATGGTGATGGATATTTTATTGTAACTGGCGAAAAAGATGTTGACTTGCGCATTTACGGCGAAAACATAAACGGTAATGAACTGATGGCAGAAATGGAATTAAGCACTTGTGAGCGTACCGAAACATTTCATTTTGGCAATGGCTATCCAGGCATATTATGCTATCAGTCGGGCGATAAATATTATTATTACGATACACCGCAAACGCGCATTGTATTTTATGTGCACGGCCCTAAAATATGGCAAGAACGCAATGCTGTAATAATAAACACCATCGCAAAAAGTATTGCCGCCATTAACATTAAACCGTTAAATTAAACAGAACATATTCAGCATTAATGCCGCCACAAATAGTTTGTTCACTATTATAAATATATGGCAACAAAGGAAATTAATTTTCCGTAATAAAATGCTTAGGTGCTAATTTATCAAATCGAAAATAAACGTAATTATTGGTCATGCAAGTAACATTTATTAGCACAGGAAAAACGAATGACCAACTGCTCGCCAATCAATGTGCAATATATGCCAAGCGAATTAGTAACTACACAAAATTTGAGTGGAAAGAAACGCAAGACATTAAATCGTTGCCGCCTAATGAAATGAAAATTAAAGAAGGTGATTTAATTAAAAAAATAATTCAAAAAGGCGATTATATTATTTTGTTAGACGAAACAGGTTCCACATTCACTTCTGCACAATTTGCGGCGCATATTACTAAAAAACAAATTGAAAATAAAAAACATATTGTGTTCGCTTTAGGCGGTGCGCATGGTTTTAGCGATGCGCTTTACGACTTGGCAAATGAGAAAATTAGTTTATCGAAAATGACATTTCCACACCAAATGGTGCGGTTAATATTTCTGGAACAACTGTATCGGGCTTTCACCATTATCAACAACGAACCTTATCATCACTAAATGGAAAATTTAACTATCACATTACTAATCATCATACTCACTGTTATTTCATCTATAATGGCGTTTAATAATAATGTAATTAAAGGTTCTGCATTATTTTATCCATTTGCCATGCACAATCGCGGCGAATGGTATCGCTTTTTAACAAGTGGATTTATTCATGCCGATTTTTTACATCTTGCCGTAAACATGTATGTATTATATTCGTTCGGAACGGTTTTAGAAAAAAGTTATCTCCCCTTATTTTTTGGCGACTACGCGCGATTAATGTTTGTTGGCATTTATATTTTGGGGATGATTGCAGCGGATATTCCTTCTTTTTTAAAACATCGCAATGATGCCACCTACAGAGGTTTGGGAGCATCAGGAGCTGTTGCAGCAGTTCTATTTGCTTGTATTTTAATTGGTCCATTTAATGGCTCAATTGGCTTGCTATTTATTCCGGGTGTTGGCATCCCTCCTATTTTATTTGGGTTATTATATTTGGCTTATTCAGTTTATATGGGTCGCGCGGGAAGGGATAATATTAATCACGACGCGCATTTTTATGGCGCCGTGTTCGGCCTTATTTTTCCAGGTTTATTTAGACCTGAATTATTTCAGCTTTTAATTGAGCAAATTAAAATGAAACTTACATGATTGATTTAAGAAGTGACACCGTTACAAAACCATCGGCAGCTATGCTTGCGTATATGTTGCAAGCGCCAGTGGGAGATGATGTATTTGGTGAAGATCCTACAATAAATGCTTTGGAAGCAAAAATTTGTGCATTATTCGGCACTGAATCTGCTTTGTTTATGCCAAGTGGAACAATGTCGAATCAAATTGCATTAAAAATACTTACCCAACCTTTAGATGAAATTATTTGCGACCGAACAGCGCATATTTATAATTACGAAGTTGGGGGATATGCATTTCATTCGGGCTGTTCCATTAGATATTTAGAAGGTGATAGAGGTGTGTTTACGGCTGCTGATGTTTTAGATAATATAAATCCCTTAGATGTGATGAAACCCATCACAAAACTTGTTTGCATTGAAAATACGACTAATAGAGGCGGTGGAAAAATATTCCCATTAAATACCATCAAAGCAATAAAAACAGTTTGCGATGCAAATGGACTATGAATGCATTTAGACGGTTCTCGTTTAATGAATGCGTTAGCCGTAACTGGCGAAAAGGCTTCGGAATACGGAGCAATTTTCGATACCCTAACTTTCTGTTTCAGCAAGGCATTAGGCTGCCCTGTAGGCTCCGTGTTAACAGGAAAAAAAGTGCACATGGATAAAGCACGAAGAGTGCGCAAGGCATTTGGTGGTGGTATGCGACAAGCAGGAATTTTGGCGGCGGCTTGTGTATATGCGTTAGACAATAATTTAAATCAATTGCAAAAAGACCATCATCACTCAAAAGAAATAGCAACTGCTTTACAAGCCTTAAATTATGTAGAATATGTAATGCCAGTTGAAACAAATATTATCATATTTAAGTTAGCTGATAACCTTTCAGATAAAGCATTTATCGAGTATTTAGCACAAAATAATATTCAAGCATTTGCTATTGGTGGCAATCAAGTGAGGTTTGTTACACATTTAGATATTTTACCAGAACAAATAAAACTGGTTATAGCTGTAGCAACTAACTATAAACCCAGAATAAGCAATAGCATTCGTAACATATAATAATATGCAATAAAATCAGATGTTTCCTTCCAATAACATGCTCTTTTAAAATTGTTTGGCATTCGGGTTAAACCCAACTACATCGATAGTTTGGTTTATTTGCAAAGGTCTATTGCATAATTTGGGATAAAAAAATAAACCCTCAACTTTGGGTTAAGGGTTTAGCTCGTGCAACAATTAAATTACTTTTTAATTAATTGCTGAAGTATACTGTTTATCATTTTTGAATTCTGGTTATTTCCACCCAACATTCCTAAAACACTATTAATTAATCCTCCCTTTTTAGCACTAATAGTATTAAGCGCTGAATTGATATCAAAACCTTCGTTTTGAGAAGTTTTTACTTTGCTGTTCAGCATATTCATGATTATAGGCAATGCCATAACAGCAAGTTGCTGCGCACTTTGGCCTGATATATTTAGTTTAGATTGCAATTGACTTGATACAGATGTCTGTAATCCTTTAACTTCTTCATTTCCGTTCAAAGTGTCGTTACCAGATAACATTTCTTTTAACGAGCCAACATTTCCTTTCTTGGCTAGTTGCAGAATAGTGTTTACAACTGTGGTAGATGTAATGGAAGAAACCTGATGGCTGTCCAGGTCTGTTAATTCCGGAATATCCTTCGAAATTCCGTTCAAATTTTTGCTCGCCAATTCCAATAATTCGTTGAACATACCCGATTGTTTTTTGTAAATTTATATAAAAAAAACTGAATATCAGGACTTTAGCAGCATTAAATCGCAATACACTTGATTAAAATGGCATAAAAATCAATGAATTTAGAGTTTTACCTTTTTTTCAACAAAGTAGAAATGGTCGCTATCCCACTTGAAATTAGATTCTTTAATTGAGGGAATAGATGTTGATTGCCAAGCTGCCGTTGGCGTTAACCAAATTGCGTTGCCTTTAGCATCAAAATAACGTATTGGCATGGCAAAGTCCGTTACATCTGCATTCCACCGGTAATTCAGTGTTAAACCATTTGAAGTTTGTTCCGTTTTATATTCCAAAATTGGCAGATTGCTATTCCTTAAAAACTGGTCGAATTCCTTACTAAAATCTTTACCTGCGTGTCGACTAACATATTGCTCAATTTGCTGAGTGGTAACGGTTTGCTGAGCGAAATCTTTTTGAATACCCTTTATAATGCTCCACCACAAAGCATCATTATCGGTAAGGGAGCGCAATGTATTAAGGAAGATGGCACTTTTTTGGTACATGTCGGCGCTACCTTCATTATTCACATTGTATTGACCGATTATAGGGCTATTGTTGGCAATTTGGCCCTTCATGGCGCGAATATAATCCATGGCAGTTTCGTAGCCATACAAACATTCAACATAAATGCTTTCGGAGTAAGTGCCAAAACCTTCATGAATCCACATATCGGCGAGGTCTTTCATACTTACGTTGTTGCCCCACCACTCGTGGCTTGTTTCATGGATAATAATATAATCGAAATCGAGCCCAATTCCTGAAAAATCGAAGCCAAGGTATCCAGTTTTATATTTGTTTCCATAGGCAATTGCACCTTGGTGTTCCATGCCTAAATAGGATGTTTCAACAAGTGCAAAACCGTCGTTTGGGAATGGATACTTACCAAGAAATTGCTCAAAACAAGTCATCATTGGCTTAACCTGTGCAAACTGTTTTTTGGCCTTTTCGAGATTGTAATCTAATACATAATAATCCAAGGCGAATTTTTCTCCATCAACAGCAGTAAAGGTTTCACCAAAATGAACATATTTGCCAATATTAAGTGTAACATTGTAATTATTTATTGGATAACTTACTTTCCAGCTAAATTGCTTCCAGCCCATTTTAAACTCTTTTGTGGCAACAAGATTTCCGTTTGCGATGCAGATTAGCGTATCAGGTACAATGGCATTTATCATCATACTATCTGGTTCGTCGCTTAAATGGTCCTTATTTGGCCACCAAACACTGGCGCCAAGTCCTTGACAAGAAACGCCAACCCATGGGTTGCCCTTGTCATCTTTATTCCACGAAAAACCTCCATCCCAAGGGGCATTTTTAGCCGCTCGCGGATTTCCACCGTAGCTAACAGTTATAAAACCCTTGCTGCCCTTGTCTAACTTATTTGGAAAATGCACAAAAACAGCATCATACTCCCGGTCGAACAACAACGATTTACCATCATAGGTAATTCCAGAAATGGCTAATTCTTGAAAAAGGTCAATTTGTAAAGTTTTGAAATCCTCTACTGCTGTAAAATAGATATCGTTTGAGCCTTGTATCGATTTTTCACCAATATTAACCGTAACTGTTAGATTGTAATAAGTAACGTCAAAACAAGTGCGTTCTGGGCGCAAAGCTCCACGTAATGAGTCTTTTCGAGTAAACTGATAGGCTTTATCAAATAACTGAGCATGAGCAGTAAAGGTTAATAAAAATGAAAAACTAATAAACAGTACTTTAAGCTTTATCATATCTAATTTATTGTTTTGCAATAATAATTGGATTTTAAACAAATACAGATGCTGTTAACTACACTTAACGCAAATAAACTGAGTTTCAGGCTACAAATGTTGCGCCAATTGCAAATTTATCCCCAATTTATGCCTAGCAGCGTGTCATAGTAAAGACAAATTTTGGGAAATCAACACTTAATGGAAGCATAACACCAATTATACCTATATAAATTAATTACATTTGAAGCAAAATTGTAACATTTAGCTTAGTTAACTTACTTATTTGAGCGCACTACTTGAAATGATGTAAAAAGCAATTACTTTTACGGCATTAACATTAATTATACATTTACTTAAACTTAAATTAACGCCACTAGCAAGATTAATATGTCTAAAATACTCCTTCGAATTTCCTTTGGACTAATTCTTTTCGCCACTTCCAGTATTTTTTCAAGCTGTAATTCATTGCCAGGCGATGGTGGAACATCTACCATTACGGGAAAAATATTTGTTGACCACTACAATGCTTCAGGTATTGTATTTGAACAATATTATGCACCTGACCAAAAGGTATACATCATTTATGGCGATAATATTGCTTATGATGATGAAGTGCAAACTTCATATGACGGAACTTTTAAATTTCAATTTCTGCGCCAGGGCGATTATACCGTTTATGTTTATTCTGATTGTTTAAATTGTCCAGGTGCTACAGAAGCCAAAATCGCGCAAGTGAATATTTCCGACAATAATCAAGTTGTAAATTTAGATGACATTACAATTGAAAAACGTTAATTGAGTACTTTACCAGAGATATTAAACGGATTCAGCCCTATTTCGCTTGCAGAAATGGAAGTTGTGGAATTAATGAATCGAAAAGATAAAAAATATTTCTTCGACAAGGCAAAGCTGCCTTCTTTATTGCAGGAGTTAGCGCCAAATTATAGCGTGTTGGATATTAATGGATCAAAATTATTTAATTACCGCAATATTTATTTCGACACACCCGATTTTTACTTTTACACGCAACATCATAACAAACGTGTTAACAGATATAAAATTAGAATACGCCAATATGTTGAAAGCAATTTAAATTTTTTAGAAGTAAAATTTAAAACTAATACGAAGCGCACCATAAAATCAAGAATAAAAATACCTGAATTTTCGCCAATATTGAGTGATGAAGCGAAAGCATTTATCAGCACGCATACACCAATTGACCCAAACGAATTAGTGCCTACATTGCGCAATGACTTTAAGCGATTTACATTGGTGAGCAAGGATATGAAAGAACGAGCCACCATAGATACTGACCTCGAATTTCAGGTAACTAATCAAAGGCGTCAATTTAGCAACTTATGTATAGCAGAATTAAAATTAGATACTTCCTCATCGGGTTCTAAATTTAAAGTTGCAATGCGCGTGAATCTATGTCCCGAAGTTAGAATTAGCAAATACAGTGTTGGTGCTGCATTTATGTATGACCACTTGAAACAAAATAATTTCAAATTTAAAAAATTACAAATAAACCGAATCGAAAATGCTTAATTTTTTACTACAGGCTACCGAGGAAGCAACAAGAATTCTCGACTTGAAATTTTTTGATGCTGATGTTTACGACTTAATACTCAGATCGATTTTCAACTTTATAGTTGTACATATTTTGATAAAATACATTTATAGAAGCGACAAGAAAAATAAGAACTATGCATTTAGCTTTTATTTATTCAGCATGCTTATTTTCTTCCTGTGTTATTTATTGTCGGGTATTAAATTAGAAATGGGATTCGCCTTTGGTTTATTTGCTATTTTCTCGATTTTGCGGTATCGAACAATTAGTTTGCCAATGAAGGAGATGACCTATCTTTTTATGGTAATTGCCATTGCAGTAATAAATGCATTAACCACAAAAAAGGTGAGCTTTGTAGAATTGCTGTTCACCAACGTTTCATTAATGGCTGCAGCTTGGTTCCTAGAGCGAATATGGTATAGAGAAGGATTAAGCGAGCAAACAATTGAATACGAAAAAATTGAAAATATAAAACCAGAACGTAAGGCTATTTTAATGGCTGATTTAAAAGAGCGCACTGGGCTCGATATCCGGTCTGCGGAAATTTTAACAACAGATTTTTTGCGTGATATGGCTCGTGTGCGCATTTACTACAAAGCATCTGCTCAGGTTGCGGGTGAAGAAAATAGTGGCGACGACGACGATGATGATTAAAAAATTATCCATAACGTTTTTACTGATTATCAGCCTTGCAGCAAATAATTTGTTTGCTCAGCATATTGATGGTGGAACATGGGTAAATGCCGGTATTAGTTTCGAACCCATTAAAGATATTACCGTTGACTTAAATGAGGAGGCTCGTTATAATGCATCGATTGGCAGCTTGTATCAACTCAACACTAATATTTCGATTGATTATAAATTATCTAAAAAAATTAAAACTGGCGTCGAATATCGGTATTCAATCCGCGACAATAAAAATACCAATAGATTTGGCTGGGGAATATCCTACAAAGAAGGAATGGGCGATTTTGATCTAAACTTGAGAACTAAATTCCAGTATAGTCCTGTTTTAGATGGACCAGAAGGCACCTCTTGGCGCAACAAATTAGGCTTATCGTATGCAATAAATAAGGATTTTTCACCGTTTGTTTCATGCGAAATGTTTTACAGCATTGCAAATGAAATTAGTCAATTCGATAATTATAGAATTGAAGGTGGTTTAGATTATGGACCAAATAAACACAACGATTTTACGTTATCATGGATATATGACCACGAGTTTAATGTGAACAATCCTGATATTATGCATGTTTTATCATTTTCTTATAAATATTCATTCTAACACTTTGCGTATATTTATTATTATCGGCTTTACCTTTCTTGCTGCTCAATTGTTTGCACAATCGACCGAACAAATAGTTGTTGAACGCAAAATCAATTTGAGCATTCAATCAAAATCAAATTCCATAAGTCCAAATTTTACATTTGCCTTCGACAAGCAACCTGCAGCCAACATAAATAGATTTAATGAATGGAACAGGACAAATTATATCATACTTTCTAATATCAAAACACAACCACTTCAAAATTTATTGCAGCCAAACTTAATTTTACCTGCCTACACGCAAGGTAAGTTTTGCGATTTCGAAGATTACATCAACCGAAATAACAAAATGCGCATCGATTTTGGTGTGCAATAAAATATTGATGATTATTGTCATTATACCTCAGTCGGTATTGCCTTACCTTTGCATTGAATTTAAATTAACGCAAAAACCAAATAAATGAAAACCGTAGACAGATTTGTAGTAACCGATTGGTTCATGCAGCTGCAGGATAGAATTTGCTCAGCGCTTGAAAAAGCTGATGGCAAAGGCGTTTTTGAAGAAGAATTATGGCAGCGACCTGGCGGTGGCGGTGGCCGCACGAGAGTGATTCAAAATGCGCATATTTTGGAGAAAGGCGGGGTTAATTTTTCGCAAGTGCACGGTATTTTACCTGAAAAAATAGCATTGGCTTTGCAAGTAAAGGGCCGCGATTTTTTTGCAACAGGCGTTTCAATTGTATTACATCCTTTTAGTCCCATGGTGCCAATAATTCACATGAATGTTAGGTATTTTGAAGTAAGCAGCGGCGAAAAATGGTTTGGCGGTGGAATTGATCTCACCCCAATTTACGTTGACCCCAAACAAGCTCATTTTTTTCATAAAGAACTGAAACATATCTGCGATTTACATCATAACGAATATTACGCGCAATTTAAACATTGGGCTGACGATTATTTCTTTATTAAACACAGAAATGAAACGCGCGGAATTGGTGGAATATTTTTTGATAAATTAGCTGAAACCAATGAAATTACGTTGGCACAGCGCTTCGAATTTGTAAAAGACGTTGGCAATACCTTTGCCCCTGCTTATACTAAGCTAATGGAAGAAAATAAGGATTTGAAATATGGCAAACAGGAAAAACAATTTCAATTAATGCGCAGAGGCCGATATGTTGAATTTAATCTTGTTTACGATAAGGGAACAAAATTTGGTTTAGAAACTGATGGCAGAACAGAATCAATTTTAATGAGTATGCCGCCTGAAGCCAACTGGATATATAATTTCGTTCCTATTAACAATTCAAAGGAAGCACAAACAATGGCATTGCTTACAAAAGGTATTGATTGGATTAGTATTGTTTAAGCGAAATTTAAAAGTAACGTTAATTACAATTCAAGTAAATTAAACCAGTAGAATCTACATTGCTTTCGTGTCCAGCACGGTCAACAATGTAAATTTTATAGTAGAATGTATCTATCGCATCATCGTCGCTTAAACAAAATGTGATAGGATAATAAGTAGTAATTGTTCCCGAAATTGCTTTGGAATTGCCCTGAATATTTATGAAAGGAATTTTAAAAGGTATTTGAAACCCAGGAACCCTACTATCTTCCCAAAACATATTAATGCTGTCATCGCTGCCTAAATCGCCATCACCATCTTCAAAATAAACCACAATACTCAAACTATCTTCATCTAATTCGTCGAAGGTGTTTTGATTCATGCTAACAAACTCAATCCGCGGCTCAATTGGGTAATCCGGCGGCTTAACGCATGAAGCTGCAAACAAAATAAGTATTAGTATTAGGAAGCTGTATCTATGCATCATATTTTTACATTTCAAAATTACACATTCTATTACTCTTAAACAATGGAGGATATTGCTAAGTTCATAAACGAATTATTTGATGTAAATGACTCAACATTTGCTGACAAAACCTTGGCCATATTTCAATTTCAAGCAAAAAACAACCCCATTTATAGCGATTTTTTACACTATTTGGACATTTCCCCTTCAAAAATTACGGAAATAGCAGATATTCCCTTTTTACCAATTTCACTGTTTAAACACCAACAAGTGCTAGTTTCCGGGTGTGCAAGTAATTTTTTTTTCGAAAGCAGCGGCACAACAAGCGTGGAACGCAGCAAACATTATGTTCCGGATATCGATTTGTATCGAAATAGCTTTTTAAAAGGATTTAATCAATTTTATGGTGATGTACATGATATTTGCATTGTGGCATTGCTACCCTCCTACTTGGAACGAAAAAATACATCTTTAGTATATATGTGCAATGCACTCATTCAACTTTCGAGCAATAACGACAGTGGATTTTTTTTAAACGAATGGGATAAACTTGAACAGGTCGTTCGTAAAAATGAAAGCTTAGGGATAAAAACATTGCTTATTGGTGTTTCATTTGCATTGCTTGATTTAGCAGAACACTTTAACATGGCGCTTAAGCATACCATTATTATGGAAACTGGTGGAATGAAGGGTAAAAGAAAAGAATTAACCAGGGCAGAATTACACGAAGTATTAAAGCGCAATTTCGGATTGAAAGATATTCATTCAGAATACGGAATGACTGAGTTATTATCGCAAGCATACGCGAAACAAAATGGCATTTTTTATACGCCACCTTGGATGAAAATATTAATTCGTGACACCGAAGACCCATTGTCATTAATTGCGCATGGCAAAACCGGTTGCATTAATGTAATTGACCTCGCCAACATTTACAGTTGTAGTTTTATTGCAACCCAAGACCTCGGTAAATTGCAGCAGGATGGCGGCTTTGAAGTACTAGGCCGTTTCGACAATAGCGATGTACGCGGATGCAATTTATTAGTTGAATAATTATTTTCTATGCTGCTTTGTCCAATTAATTAGGTTGTTCGTACTCACATCATGTGAAGTAACTAAAGCATCTGAATTTAATTCAGGCAATATAACATTTGCTAACTTTTTACCTAATTCAACTCCCCATTGGTCGAAACTAAACACATTCCATAAAATACCTTGCACAAATATTTTATGCTCATAAGCTGCAATTAACATCCCCAAATTATAAGGCGTAATGGCATCAAACATTATACTGTTGGATGGCCTGTTACCTTCGAACACGCGAAAAGCTGTATGCAATGCAATTTCGCTTTCATTAAAGCCAAGTGCTTTTAATTCAACTTTTACTTCGGTTTCAGTTTTACCATTCATAAATGCTTCAGTTTGTGCGAAGTAATTACTCAATAATAAATTATGATGGTTGCCAATCGGATTTAACGAATTTGCAGGTGCAATAAAATCGGCAGGAATAATTGTTTTACCTTGATGCATTAATTGGAAGAAAGCATGTTGTCCGTTTGTGCCTGGTTCACCCCAAATTACAGGCCCTGTGTTATATTCAATTTTGTTACCGTTGCGATCAATGTATTTTCCATTACTTTCCATGTCTGCTTGTTGCAAATATGCTGCAAACCGATGTAAATATTGATCGTATGGTATAATGGCATGTGTATTAAAATTAAAAAAATTGGTATACCAAAAGCCAATTACTCCCATTAATACCGGAATGTTTTTTTCGAATGTTGTATTGCGAAAATGCATATCCATTTGGTATGCGCCATTTAACAGTTGCTCGAAATTTTTATGCCCCACAGCTAAACAAACAGATAATCCGATTGAGCTCCATAACGAGTATCTGCCGCCAACCCAATCCCAAAACTCAAACATATTATCTTTTGCTATACCAAATTTAATCACCTCTTTTTCCGCAGTTGATAAGGCAACAAAATGTTTAGCTACATCATCTTCATTGCCAACATGGTTTACAAACCAATCTCTTGCCGAATGAGCATTCGCCATGGTTTCTTGTGTGGTAAACGTTTTGGATGCAATTAAAAATAAAGTAGTTTCAGGATTTAACTTACTTAGCGTTTCAGCAATATGTGTTCCATCAACATTCGAAACAAAATGGATTTGTAAATGCTGCACTTTATAATGTTTTAAGGCTTCACACACCATTACAGGGCCTAAGTCAGAACCTCCAATACCAATATTTACAACATCTGTAAATTGTTTATTGGTACATCCCTTTCTAATGCCGTCAATTATTTCATCCGAAAAAATTTGCATTTTTTGTAATGCCTTTTTAACATCAGGCATCACATCGTTACCATTCACTAAAACTGGATTATTAGAAAAGTTGCGTAATGCAGTGTGCAGCACTGGCCTGTTTTCTGTAACATTAATTGACTGGCCTGAAAACATGGCGGCTATCCATTCTGGCAACTGCATTTCTGTTGCCAATGTACAAAGTTGTTCTATTACATGCTCATTTAACCTGTTTTTTGAATAATCGAAAAGCATATTTTCAAATTGAACATGCATTTTTTCAAATCTTTGGCTATCGCCTGCAAACATTTCGCGCAGATGTATATTTTGGATGGCATTGAACGAATCGGATAATAATTTATAAGCGTGGGTATGTTGATACGAATTATTAATAGGCATAATTAATTAGTGTTTAATATGATATTCGAGTAATCCTTCGATTGGTGAAGCAATTATTTTACCCACTTTAATTTCAAGTTTAGCACAAGCTTCTCGCAGTATGCTTTCAAAATGTTGCGCAACAGAGCCAACAAAGTGCACTTCTAACTGCTGGTAATCGCGGAACCGCAAAACATAAATTTTTAAAAATTCTGTCAGTCCAAAATCGATAAAATAATTACAATAAGGATGCTGTATATGTTGATTAAAAAATGGTAAATATGATGCAATAAATTCATTTGGTGCTGGTGTGCGATACACTTTTTCAATTAATTCATCGCGTGTTAAACCGTAGGTTGCCTTAAATGAATTTTCGAGTTCCAGCGGTAATATTTTATAAAAATAATCACGGAGTAATCGCTTGCCGAAATACGTGCCACTTCCTTCATCACCTAAAATATATCCCAAACTAAAATCATTGGCAAAAACATTTTCACCATCGGTAAAGCAAGAATTGGCCCCTGTTCCCAAAATGGCTACAATGCAAGGTTTATGATCCTTTACGGCATTTACAGCACCATCAATATCACCAAAAACTGTAATTTGCGCGTAAGTAAAAAGTTGACTTAATAAGGTTGAAAGTCGCAATTTATTGGCATCAGATGAACATCCTGCCCCATAAAAAAAAATTTCTTTTACAGCAGTGCTATCATCAATAAATAGTAAAATATCATTTAAAATTAGGCTAAGTGTTTCATTGTCTAAAACATTTGGATTTAATCCTTTTGTTTTAAAAAACACTGGCGCATCACCCGAAGCATTTGTAAATACCCAATCTGTTTTAGTAGAACCGCTGTCAGCAATAAGTAGCATTTCTCAGTTATGAGATTTATTTTTTCATGAAAATAATTTTGTCAATTCGCGTGCTGTCCATATCTACAATTTCGAATTCATACTGCTTCCAATCTAAACGTTCGCCTTCAGCTGGAATATGTTCTAATTGGTGAAGGATAAAACCTGCAAGTGTATTAAATTCCATTTCATCCAACATTTCAAACTCCTCATCCATTTCAAAATACTTAAGGAAATCGTAAAATGGCAATGCAGCGTCAACAAGAAATGAACCATCGGCACGTTCAATTATTGAATAATCGGGCAAATTTAATTCATCGAACTCTCCTACTAACGCTTCAAGAATATCGTTTATGGTTACTAAACCTTCTGTGCTGCCGTATTCATCTACAATCATTGCATAATGAATTTTCGACTCTTTAAATTTCGCTAATACGGAGTAGGCCGTATTATTTTCAAGTAAAAACAGCACTGGCTTTACTAAGTCACGCAGATTATTTAAACTTTTTCGCGCATCGGCAATAAATAAATCTTTTATGTAAACGATACCGAGCATTTTGTCGAATTCGCCATCACAAACTGGATATATACTATGCACTTCACTTTCTATATCTGCCAATATTTTTTCTAAGGGCTCATTTGCATCGAGCCAAATAATATCGTTGCGATGTGTCATCAGGCTGCCTATTTTACGATCACCCAAATGAAACACACGCTCCATAATATCTTGTTCAATTTCATCAATGGCACCATGTTGTGTGCCTTCCTGAATAATTGCCTTAATTTCTTCTTCGGTAACTTCATCGTTGGATGACGCTTTAATGCCCATAATTTTGATGAGTAAATTACTTGCTTTTGTTAAAAACCATACAAATGGCTTGGTAATAGACGAAAGCAGCATCATTGGTGCAGCCATAGTTTTAGCAATTGGCTCAGGGAATCGCAAACCGATTCGTTTTGGTACCAATTCGCCAACAATAAGCGAAACTGCTGTAATACAAATTACTACAATTATTAATGCGATGGTATCAGCATATTCGCTAATAGACTCAATTTGAACTAACCACTCTGCCACAAATGTCTTAATAGTTGCACCAGAATAAATACCCGTCAGGATGCTAATTAAAGTAATTCCAATTTGAACAGTACTCAGGAATTTCGTTGGGTCGTTTGCAAGCTCGAGTGCCCGTTTAGCTCTTAAATCACCTTTTTTGGCTGCTGCATCTAACCTAACCTTGCGGACACTGACCATGGCAATTTCGCTCATAGCCAACACTCCGTTAAACACAATAAGGAGTAAAATCAATAAAATTTCACTTATCATAACTTGGGTAAAGTTAATGAAGATAAAGGGATTTGGAGATTAAGCATTGTTTAATACCTATGTGCCTGCACCGTATCTACAAACAGTTTTACGTTATCAAGTGGTGTGTCGGGATATACACCATGGCCAAGATTAGCGATATGATTAGTGCCAAAAGCATTGAGCATACTTATGGTTTCTTGCACCAACGTTGTTTTGTCGGCAAACAATCCACAAGGGTCAAAATTACCTTGCAATGCCTTTTTGCCATTAATTATTGCTTTACTTTCTGCAATATCCATATTCCAATCTAACCCAATTACATTGCAATTAAGGTCGGAAAGTGCTGCTCTAGCAAAAAATGCACCTTTTGCAAAAACCGTTTTGGGCACCGTTGTAATGGCATCGCAAATTTGCTTGATATAAGGCATAGAAAATGTATCGTACTGCTTTGGCGAGAGTATGCCAGCCCAAGAATCAAATAGTTGAACAAGATTAACACCCGCTGCAATTTGCGCTTTCAAATAAACGATAGTAGAATCTGTAATCATTTGCAACAAGGTATGTGAAGCCTCAGGATGCCTATACAGAAAGGTTCTGGCCTTCGAAAACGTTTTAGAGCCTTTCCCTTCTATCATGTACGAAAAAATGGTCCATGGTGCTCCTGCAAAACCGATGAGTGGAATTGTATTGTTAAGTTCAGTTTTAATGAGCTTTATACCATCTGTAACAAATTTTAAATCGGCTTCGGGATTGGCTAGACGTAATTGTTGAATATCGGTTGGCGTATCAATAGTTTTTTCAAACCAAGGTCCTTTAGATTCAACCATTTGGTATGGAAGACCCATGGCTTCTGGAATTACCAAGATGTCAGAAAACATGATTGCTGCATCAACGTGCAAAGCACGAACGGGCTGCATAGTAACCTCACATACAAGCTCAGGATTTTCAACTAAATTTTTAAACCCATTAACTTTTTCACGCAATGCCCTATATTCTGGTAAAATTCTTCCTGCTTGTCTCATTAACCACACAGGTGGTCTTTCAACGTGTTCCTGCGTTGCAACACGCAACAACAAATCATTTTTTATCATAATGGCACAAAATTACAATCGTAATTACAAAAAAAGGTGTGAATAAGTTTTTAAATGGTTATATTATTTGAAATTAACTTCGCTGCAAACAATTTCGAATGAATAACGATATCCATTTTTCAGGTGTAAGTATATTTCAAGGTAAATCGCTCATTTTAAGTGATGTAACTTTTAACATTGCACATGGCGAATTTGTTTATCTTATCGGTAAAACAGGAACTGGCAAAAGCAGTTTATTAAAAACCATTTACGGTGACTTACCCTTAAACGCAGGCATGGCAGAAGTTGCAGGCTACGATTTAGGGAAATTAACTACCAAAACAGTTCCATTTCTACGACGTAAATTGGGTATTATTTTTCAAGATTTTCAATTGTTAATGGACCGTTCGGTAGATGACAATCTCGAATTTGTTTTACGTGCAACAGGAACCAACGACCGTTCTTTAATTAGGTTAAAAATTGATGAAGCGCTAAAACGTGTGGGATTGCAATCTAAAGGTTTTAAAATGCCACACGAGCTATCAGGTGGCGAACAACAGCGCGTTGTAATTGCACGTGCCATAATTAATGATCCAGTAGCCATTATTGCCGATGAACCAACTGGTAACCTTGACCCAGAAACTTCTGATGATATTATGCAATTATTACAATTCTTAAATCGGGAATATAAAACTACAATTTTAATGGCTACACACAATTACAATTTGCTAGAGAAATTTCCTGCCCGTATAATTAAAACAGCAAATGGCAAATTAATTACTGAGCAGGCGACTCCAATAAACGGATAAGTTTATTTACTTCTGTAATATCCGAAAAAGAGGCCATATATGCTTTGCGGTTTAACACATCTTGTGCAGTAAAATTAATAAGCATTAAAGCTTGTATTTTCTGTTGAACGGATAATAAATCATCTTGCACAATACATGTTTCAGCCAATCCTGTGTCATCTACCATCATACTGTTTACCAAACAAAATCTTCCACGAAAAAGGGCATTAAGCAATTTCAATTTTATGCCCGTATTTTGAAATGTAGGCAAATAATTAATATGTGCTGCTTCAATTAATGATTGCATTTTTTCCTGTTCTGGATTAGCAATTAATTGAATGTGGTCATATTTGGCAACGGCTGCAATTAAAGCTGCATCTGGATTATTACCTACAATAATTAAAGGGATTTGGAGGGATGAAAATACTTCGTTTACAATGTACAATGCTGCAAACTTATTTTCATTAACTTCCAAATTGCCATGGTAAAGCACAAAATCGCCTTTTCCAGATTTAGCAGAAACGACTTCGTTTCCATGAAATGCAGCTAAATAATTACTATTTCTAAATCGCTTACCGTAGAAGTTCGTTTCAGTTTTCGAAATACATAAAACCTGATTCGCAAAGGCTAAGATCCGCTCAAACTTCATCAACCTGCGATATTCAGCAAAAAAATACAATTGCTTAAAAAATTTGCGTTCCGTTTTACCCAGATTCAAATAATAAACTGCTTCATTGTTGTGCATGCGCAATAATTTATTTCTAAACCGCAGTGCTTCATCATTTAAAAAATAGCAACAGTGCAATCCTTCAAACAATATCGGATAGCTGTTCTTTTTTAAATTCAACAGTAAAGCAGGGTTATCGCGCGATTGAACAATAAATGGCTTATCTGAAAGCAATCCTTTCCACATAGCAGAACGAGGATAATAATGCACTTCCTCACAAAGATTATCCAACACATCACTTTTGCCTCGACCATATTCAAAACAATGCAAATGAATTTTTACGCCAGCTGCATGCAAAGCTTTAATCTTGTAAAACACATCAATAACACCGCCGTAATCAGGTGGCCATGGTACATTAAATGAAACGATATTTAGATGCAGATTACCCAATTTGCTTATAAAGTTGAATGAGTTTCACAGATTCCTTTTGCCAATTTAATTCTTGCTTTGCAATAAGTGTTTGCGCGTATAATTTTTTATAACAAACTTTATCAGTTAGTAACTTATTTATTGCATTTGCAATAGTATCCGGTTTTAAATTATCGATTAATAATGCCACTTCGTATTGGTTATTTAATTGTTCATATTCAGGAAAAGCCATCGAAACTTGGGGAACGCCAGCATGAATGTAATCAAAAAATTTATTCGACAGTGAATAGTAATAACTTAAACCCATGTGTTCTACTAAGTTAACACCAATAGTTGCCTTAGCGGTATATAGTTTTAAATCATCTGGTTTGATATATCCCAAAAAACGGATTTTTTGTTTATGCGGTAATTTACTTGCTATGTCGCGCAACAAATCAGATAAATCACCCTCACCAGCAATATATAAGTCTGCGTCAATAAATGCCATTGCTTCCATTAGCGGCTCCAGTCCGCGACCAATGTTTAAAGCTCCTTGATATAGTATATAGTTACCTTCTTGTTGTTTTAGTTCTGTGGCAGAAAGTAAAGGAACATTTCTTATAACTTCAAAAGGATGTCCGTACTGGTTGCTTAAGATTTTAGCAATAGATGCTCCAACTGTATAATTATATTTAATTCGCGGTAACAGCAATCGCTCTAACGTTAGCCAAGCTTTTTTAATTAAAGGTCGTTCAACTATTTCTGGCAGTTCGGTAAAGTATTCATGTGCATCATAAACTATTGGTTTTCCTTTAATTTTAGCATTGATAAAAACAGGTAAAAGCGTGTCCAAATCAATCCCGCAATAAATATCAAACCGCCTAAATAATAAATACCAAAAAAGTTTGAAATTATATTCTAAATAAAATAATTTACCTTTTTTAAAGAACACATTTAACCTAACCTGATTGTAAGGTTTTAGCGCAATTGGAACCGACCTCCTCTTTACTACCCCAATGATAGTTACACTAAAACCTGCAATTATCAAAGTACTGCAAATGCGATGCATTCGTTGGTCATACGTAATATCATTAGTAACGGTAAAAACTATTTTCTTTAAGCTTTCCAAATAAGAATATTTTCGGCAGTGTGTATTATTTGCTTATTATCAGTTAAAAAAGTCAAAGTTTCTACTACTTTTTCTTTACGCAAAGGTAACTTAAGTTGCAATAGTTTTTCAGGCATCATTGGCTTACCTTCCAAATGCAGTTTTAACCAATTGTAAACTAAAGTAAACTCTTTTTCAGACAACTCCAATTTATTTCGTTCAACACAAATATCGCAGGTGTTACAATTTACAATAGACTCATCGAAGTAACGTAATAAATTTTTGACTCTGCATTCTGATTTGTTTTTCACATAACCCAATACCGCTTCGAGTCTGACTTCTGCACTCATTTTTAAAAAATTGAGCATTTTTGTATCAAAAAACAGGTTTTCGGCAGCAACCCTTTCTTGAACGAAATCAACTTGGGGTTTCGTTTTTAATGGCGAATATATCAGCATTCCCTGTTTATTTAAAAAATTTAGCATTTCCTTTATTTGATGTACTTCCGCATTTAAATGAAATGCTAAATCAGATTCATATATCTGAACTGCATCATCAAAAACTCCTGGTGCAGTACGCAATATCAATTTAATTATCGGCTCGTAATTTTTATTGGAAATTTGATAAGCATATAGCGTTTCCCTGTCAATGCCAATATAAACCGTAGATAATTTATTGAATGCCTCACTGATATAAATGTATCCATGCTGTTCCAATAATTTTAAGGCATTTCGTGTTTCAACTGGTTTTAATTGATATTGTTTACAAAACACCATCAAATCGAAATCGAAACTTTCGCCTGTTCCAGCGCCAATTGCGAGTTGACAATAATTACATAAATGATGATAAACTTTACGCACCTGTTCTAATGGTGGAAATTGTTTTTCAAGATTTTCACGCAACGTAGTAAAGTCATTTTCATCATATAACAATCCTGCATACGATTTATGTCCATCGCGACCTGCTCTTCCAGCTTCTTGATAATACGCTTCTAAACTTTCAGGAATATCCATATGCACCACAGTGCGCACATCTGGCTTGTCGATGCCCATACCAAAGGCGTTGGTGCAAACAATAATTCTGGTTTTCCCGTTAATCCAATTTTCCTGCCTATTATTGCGTGTATCATTATCTAAACCCGCATGATAAAACCCAGCATTTATTTTATGTCGCAATAGCAAACTGGCAATGTCTTTTGTTTTTTTCCTATTTCTTACATAAACAACACCTGTTCCTTTTACTGAATTTAATATTTCAATTAATTTTTCAGCTTTACTATCTGTTTCACGCACTATAAATCCAATATTCGGGCGATTAAAACTAGCGCGAAAAACATTTTTTATTTTAAATTTCAATTTCTCCTGTATATCATCACAAACTTTATTGGTGGCAGATGCAGTGAGCGCTGCAATTGGAATGTTGGGAAAAAATTCACGCAATTCTGCTATCTGTAAATAGGGTGGTCTAAAATCGTAACCCCATTGTGAAATACAATGTGCTTCATCAATTGCAATGAGGTTAATTCTCATTTTTTTAAATCGCTCGCGAAAAACATCTGTTAGTAAACGTTCAGGTGAAACATACAGAAATTTAATTTTACCATAAACACAATTATCTATTGCAATATCAATCTCCTTACCAGTCATCCCGCTAAACAAAGCAACAGCAGGAATATCGCGTTTATGTAAATTAAGCACTTGATCTTTCATCAAAGCAATTAATGGAGATACCACTAAGCAAATACCATCCATAACCATTGCAGGCACCTGAAAACACAATGATTTTCCGCCACCAGTGGGCAGCAGTGCAAGCGTGTCTTTTCCGTCGAGTATCGATTGAATAATATCTTCCTGCATGGGACGGAATGCATCGTACCCCCAATATTGTTTTAGTACGACATGCATTTGTGACATAGAGGAATAATTAAGGTAATTTATTTTTTTCCAGCGAAAGCGAAATTATCTTTAAATGCTGTTAATTCTGCTTGTAATGTTTTTTCATTGATGTTAATAAAATTCCATAAATCAGAATTTGTGTTCACTGAAATACTGCCTAGCTGCAAATGCTGATTAATAAAAATGCGTTCGCAATTCGGATATATATCATTTATAACAATGGCAATATCGTTTACTGCCAAATTTTTAGTTACAAGGTTATAAGTGCCAACAGGAACTTGCTTAAATGGTATTTGTGCTAAAGCTGTTGCGGCATTATCGATATGTATAAATGCTCTTGTTTGAGCACCTGTACCGTGAATTGAAATTTTATTTTCAAAATTTGCTTGCAACATAAAATTATTAATTACTGCATCAAAACGCATAGAAGGGCTGTATCCATAAACATTACCGCATCGTATAATATGGGTTGTAGCTTTGTTGCTCATACGCTGAATATGCTCCTCTCCTCTCAATTTTGAAATACCGTAATAAGTGTTAGGATTGGGTATAGTTTGTTCCGTTGCGGGCTCACTAATTCTGTCGTATACTGATGCGCTGCTCAAATAAATGATATGTTGAATATTGTTTTTTTCAGCGGCTTCAATTAATTCAGAAGTTCCCCAGTGATTTATTTGCTCGAAAAAATGAGGATCTTGATTCGCAAAAGGCGTAATTACTTTTGCTGCTAAATGATAAACAACATCAATTCCTTTTAATGCTTGATTTAACTTTCTAGCATCTAAAATATCGGCTTTAATCCATTTAAATTTGCCCTTTCCTGTTGGTGGGCCAAAAAATATATTTTCGTTATGCCGACTCAAATTATCGTAAAGCACAATAGTTTCGACAGCATCATTTTCTGCCAAAACACTAGCTAGCGCAAACCCAATATATCCGGCACCTCCGGTAATTAAAATTTTCATTGCTTAATAAGTTCTGTGTGTAAACCACATTCTGTTTTATTCATCCCATACCATCGCGCTTGGCGTTCGTCCGTCATCATTTCGATACTTATTTTTCGTGTGCAAGGCTCGCAGCCAATGCTCATATAACCTTTATCGTCGAGCGGATGTTTCGGAATATTATATTCATGTAAATATGCGTAAATCATTTTATTAGTCCAATTCAACATAGGGTGATATCTAAAAGCATGATGATTTGTTTTTTCTTCAGTTTTAAATGCTGCGCGATTTGCATTTTGGTCTGCACGCACACCATTAATCCACACGTCAAATGTATTTAATGCTGGTTCAAGTGGCTGAATTTTATTAATATAACAGCAATAATCTGGATCAGATGTAAATAAGAATCTGCCATTGTCATCTACCTGCATAAGTTTGGGTGTAGCTGATTTTACATCAATGGTAGATAATCCGAACAAGTTTGAAATTTGTTCTTTATAAATCATGGTTTCAGGAAAATGAAATCCCGTATTTAAAAAATAAACAGGAATAGATTTATCAATGCGGGAAATAATATGCAACAAGACGGTACTATGGGTTTGAAACGATGATCCTGTAAAAAGTGTCAAGCCGTTTTCCCTATACTTACGAATTTGTGATTCAATTAATTCAAACCCTTCCATATACATCTTTTCAAAATTTGGGAAAGCAAAAACTGATGAAAGTTGTTATTTATGCGATGCTTTTTGCTAACAAATCTGCAATATGCATCACCTTTATCGGCTTCTGTTGTTTTTCGATATAAGCTTGTAAATGCATCAAACAAGAGTAATCTGTTGATACAATATATTCTGCTCCTGTTGCAATTGCATCGTTAACTTTCGAATCGGCCATACCAGATGAAATGGCTTCAAATTTAACAGCAAATGTGCCACCAAATCCACAACATGTTTCGGCATTAGCCATCTCAACAATTTCTATTCCCTCAATATTATTTAACAATTTTCTTGGTGCTTCTTTTACCTTACATTCTCTTAATGCACCACATGCATCGTGATAAGTAATTTTGGCATTTAATTTTCCTCCAAGATTATCAACTTTTAACACATCAACCATAAACTCACTAAATTCAAATAAATTCTTTTTTAGGTTTTTATGATAATTGTGAACAGGGGTATTAGCATTTAAATTACCATAAAAGTTCCTTACAAACCCAACGCATGAGCCCGAAGGTCCAACTACATAGCGGTCGGAGTTGGCGAAATCTGCTAAAAATTTCTTCCCAACATCTTCCATTTCTTTCCAATAGCCAGCATTAAAGGCAGGTTGGCCGCAACAAGTTTGATTTGGATTATAATGCACCTTACAGCCTGCTTTTTCGAGCACCTTAACCATATTAAATCCTGTTTCAGGAAATAACTGATCAATAAAGCAAGGTATGAATATGTCTACTTCAGTCATGAGCACAAAAGTAGCAAACCGAGCTCAAAAACAGGTATTTATTGTTAACACTAGTATAACAATTTCTTATTCCACCTCCAGCTGTTCAGTAGTAGCAATAGGCTTACCCCTTATGCAATATTCACTAAGCTCATTTGAGTTAAGGGTGGCCATGATTTCATAATTTCCCTTTTCAAGATTAATGTGATACCATTCACCATAAACCCTAGCAACTTTTTCACCATTTACATACAAATTAATATTGCCTTCACCCATTACGTGCATAGAATTAATTTTTTCGGGTGCAAATTTGAAGTTGGTGGTAATAAAATGAATATTATATCCATCCTTCAAGTCAGGGTTAATATCCATCCAAACGCTGGGCAATTCACCTTTCGGGTAACCTGCTAGCTCAATTTGTCCTTTTTGGTTTTCTGATTTTTTGGCTATAAACTCCATTTTTTTCTGGTATTTACTCTCTGCCAGGCCAGAATAGGCCACCACCAATAGCGAAAACATCAGCACAAAGGTTACTACAGTAAACGACATCCTTTTCAGCAAGTTCTTGAATCTATCTCGTAAACGGAGGTAAAATATACCAGGACCTTCCAATAAGAAAACAATTAGCGCACCGTGAATTAGCGTATGACCAATAATTTCAATCTTGCCGAATACTGATGACGTTATAAAGAAAACTACAGTAATAATGATAGCCAGCGGGCGTTGCAGCAAACAAACCAATAATAAAAATCCAAGTCCAAACTCCACAAAACCAACAGATTTCAAAAAGAAATCGAAATTTAAGCCCATTGCGAGGTTTGGGTGCTCTTTAATGAGGAATAGACTCCAATTCGGATAAATAAATTTCTCGAGTGCAACCCAACAAAGCGAAAAACCAACGGTGATATACAATAATACAAGACCAAAATCTTTAAACTTGCCGTTTTTTGCTGTCGCTAAAACAAGATAAACACCAATTCCAGCAAAAATCAAATAATCAAGCATGTGAAAAGGATGTAGGGTTATATTTCCAATTCCCCAAATTAGAATCATGCCTAACCCGCCAACAGGTACCAATCGGGGTATTAGCAAACAGAAAGCCATTACAAATTGAAACCAACCCAACCATTCAAATTTTTCAGGAACTGGAATAGTAGGAACAATCATTGCATTGCTTTGCCATGAAAGAATCAACACCATTGCCGCTGCCACTCGTAATACTATTGTTGAGTAGTTTTTTCTATTTTCGAGCCAACCATCAACACGCAAATACCAATTTGCTTTTGAAATCTTGCTATCAAGCCAAACACCAAATACAACGGTGAGTAATGTTACAATGAATAAAGCGTAAAAAAAGCGGCCTTCCATTACCTCACCCAATTTTAGTGGGCGATCGGCGAAACTGCCATCTGTAAACCATTTCACGTGTGCTTCGGCCTCATTAACATTAAAGAGAAAGCAAACTAAAATGGTTAATAAAAATTTAAAAAGTGGTGTGTTTATGCGCATATCTTATCACTTAAAACCTGCTACCCACAAATGTAAATACCTCATGTGGGCTGATAGGGTTTGAAGTGTAAAAGAAATGTAAATGGGGGAAGAAAAGGCTTTTCATCTTTATCTCATTATGATTAAGTCATAGCATATTTTAGAAATTTGAGCAACAGGTGTCCAATAATTGCAATAATTTTCTTATGTTTAGTCTTTATTGAGGTAGTATTTAATGATTATTTAGCTCTACCCCTTGTCAGGGAAGTTCCGCTACGCTCCACTTCCCTGACAAGGGGCTATACTGCGTGTTGCACTTATCACTTGAACTTACATAAGCACAAATTCAAATGATTATGACTTAGCATCATCAACAATAATTGGAGAAAAACGCTGGTTCATCAAAATGGATGGTTTAGGTAATATTGCTGATGAAAATATTATGTCTAGCACAAGTGACTTGCTAAAAACAAATGGTGAAACAATGATTTACCAAAACGAAAAATTTATTTATTCCGGAACCGGCAATCCAGAATCATTAATTTATACAACAACACCTGAACATTCAAGTAATGAAGTTGCAATTGCAATTTTTGATACTTTATTGCAAATGCAAACTTTTAAGCAATGGGGTGGCACTGGGTTTGACCAATTTAATAAAATACTTGTCGATAGTAATGATGATTATTTATTATTAGGTGCAAGCATGTCGTTAAATTTTGATTTACCGGGAAATTACAATAGTGGTGAGCGTTTTGATTTTTGGTTATCTAAGGTTGATAAGGAACTCAACCTAGTTTGGAGTAAAAATTTTGGAGGCAGTTATTCGAACGGTGATTTGGGTGGAGGCCGTTTTTTTGGCAACATGGTTTTAAGTAACAATAAACGCTATTGCTTTTTACAAGTAGTAGTGCCAGATATTTTACCGGATTACGATATTTCGTGTGGAGTTAGTGAGGGTATAGCTTTTTTCGATGCATGGATAGTTGCATTCGATTTGCCTACGTCAATTGTTAATTTACCGATAACAAATGATATTCAAGTTTTTCCGAATCCAAATGCAGGGAGTTTTACAATAGAGTCATCGTTGTTAAAGTCAGCCTGTGTTGTTGCTTTGTATTCGCTAGATGGAAAAATTGCTTAATAAGAAAAAATTGATGCAGCTAATAACAAGTGCTTTATAAACACGCAAAACCTAAACACAGGTTTTTATTATTTGGTAGTTACCGATGGTGAACAGTTATTGCGAAGTTCAATTATAATTGAATAATTGATTAAATTTGAAAAAAATAAGGTTGTAGAACTAAAATGCAGGCAATTAAAATTAAAAACTATTAGGCACTTTTCCAACCAACAAAATGGAATCAGTACGTTAACAAAATGTTAATTTTCACATTTATTTGCCTCAAATAAAAAGTAATGCTACAAGATAATATATCTTCATAATAAAATTTACAAAGCATGAAACAACTCCTACTTTTTACGCTCGGATTAGTTAGCTTTAACGGTTATTACACCTTAAACGCCCAGACCATTTGCAACCCAGCAGGTAACATCCTTATTTACTCCAATTACGATGGTGGCGATTTCACTATTAATATAGACGAAAACATTCCAAATTTGCGCATTGGGCTTTGTTCTTATGCAGATTTTCATGTTACTATAACAGGAGCTTATAGCAGCAATGTAGTAGAAGTGTTATATGCCGGTTACAACGCAGATTACACGACAAGTGTTACAGGTGTAGATGCTGGAATAGTTTCCATATTAAATTTCCCTCCAGTAACCTTATTCGATGCAGATGGTTACGGTTTTATGATTTGCGCCTATGAATGTGATAGCACTTATGTTCCAGGAGGATGCAATACTGTAGATCAGGCAACTGATTATTTTTTAACGTATTTGGACGGCTCGATTAGATATTCGAATTATGAATATGGTATTTATGCTGGCACATTTAATATGAGTGATGGCGGAAATTGCTGCTTTGGTGCTGTTGAGCCTTGTGTTATTGCAGTTGGTGCTGGACAAGATGGTGAAATTTGTGTTGGTGATAGTGTTCAGTTAAAAGGAACAGGCGCTGTAACCTATAGCTGGACACCTGCAATTGGTTTAGCGGACGCAAGTATTGCTGAACCGTATGCATCACCAGCAACAACTACAACGTATATTTTATTTGGAACAGATGCTGACGGATGTTCTGGCACAGATACAGTAACCGTAATTGTTTATCCATTACCACTGGTAACAATTAGCATATCAGGTTTTGGCACGTTAACCGCAACAGGAGGTGGCACTTATCAATGGTATTTTAATGGTGAATTAATTGATGGCGCTGTTGGTGAATTTTATATCGCTGAAGAAAATGGATTCTACTCAGTTGAAGTTACCTCAACAGAAGGATGCGTTGCCTTGTCAGAAGAACTTTTTGCTCAACCAATAAGCATTGCTAATTCGTATTTAAATCAATTTATCAATTATTACCCAAATCCAGCTAATGATGTTTTAAACATTCAAGTTACATCTGATTTAATAGTGGAGCAAGTTGTAATTTACAATATTAATGGTCAACTTATACAAACTTTAATTCCAACGGTAGGCAATACAATCACAATTTCTGTTGAAAGATTTTCTGCTGGCTTGTATACGTTTAAACTATTCACCAATCAGGGCTTGGCAACAGCTCAAATTATTTTGGAATAAAAAAAAATAAGTAAAAAATTGAGGCTGATTGTAAAAATAATCAGCCTTTTTTTATGCTATATCGCTTAAGCCGCAAATACATTTTTCTCTTATCGCCCAAATCTGTTCAAATGTATACGGTATATGTTCTTGTGCGATCCATCTTTTTAGAAACGATTGTTGCAAACTTTCCTTAAGTGAAATATCAATCGCTGCATTCAACTCAATTATCTGCATTAAATCTGCTTCAAATTGTAATGTAGATTTTGCAAAGGTGTAATCGTAAATATTATTGCCATGCATCAAATAACAGTGTGCTTCTGGTATTCCATGCAAATTAAATTCTTGTAAAATTCCTGCTACTTTAGGGCTATTAGTTGATGTCATTAAAAAAATTCCGACCACTAATTTAATGTCATTTCGGCCATGTTCCTCGGCAATGGTTTTAAGTAAAGCATGTTTTGTACTGCAAGTTCCGTACCTATCATCTAATACGCAAGTTACTTTACTTTTATTGGAATTTCGCTTATAATTTAAATGTGCAATTAATTGGCAAACATCTTCAAAACTTTTACAATAATCATCGCGTAGCAAATTCGTTATAGGAGCATCCTGCGTTAATATAAAATTAAAGGACTGATTATTATTCGAATTATTCATCTGCAACAAATGCAAAATTAATTCCATCATTAGCTAATGCAAGGCGATAAATTGTTTTGCCTTTTAACTCTTTTACAGTAATTATTCTAGTCCAGTTTGATTCTAAAGCTTTGTAGTTATACATCCAAATCTGATTGTCGCGTGGCATTAATAATTCGCCCTTTGCGGTCCACACAAAATCTTCGCTAACAGGAGGAATAGCAGCAATTAAACTGCTTGTTTGCGTATTTAAATCAAATCGTTTTATCATCCATTCTTTATTCGACGATTTTACGATATAACTAATTGCTTGTTCACCAGGAATTACTTTTATGCATCGGCCAATATTGCTATCAATTATTTTAGGGTTTTGCTTTTTTACATCTGTAATTATTAAAGTTGGTGTATCGGTAACTATAAAACAGCCATAGCGTTTATCGTCTATTGAACCATAATAACCAATGCTATCTATATTTTCGATAAACAATTTCGGCCTGGTGCCATCTAGTTTAAAAACCCACATCCTTTGAGTAGAATCTTGCTCCACGCGAACAACTGTAAATCCCTTCCCATTCGCTAACATTACTGGCGAATATTCACTTTCTACTGTGTTAGTTAATTGCTTTGTTCCTCCAGTTGCTATGGAATAAGCATATACGTCAGATTGCGTTGTGTCTTGTATTGCAACATAATAAATTGCTGACCCATCAGCAGAAAATGAAGGCTGATTATCGTAACCTTTGCGATTAGTAAAATTCTTTAATTCGGTAAGCGACCATTTACCATCTAGCGTTGCTATTTTGCCATAATAAATATCTACAGATGGCAACTGTGCCAAAACTGATGAAGCAATAAGTAGCATGCATGCTGAGAGTAAAAAACGCATAAGTTTGTATTTGGAACAAATGTAAAAAAAATATCCGCCAAAGGGCGGATACCTGCAATCAACTTGAATTTTATTTAAGCTAATATCTTAATGCGCTTTATTTATAATTAAAAGCTATCGTATTGCCTGCTTGATCATATTGCTGCGCCCATACTTTTTTGTCGTTGCGATATTGAATTTTATACGCTAAATCGCCATCGGCATCATAAACCTTCCATTTTCCTACTTTTTTTCCATTTTCGTAATAAGCTCTTGCCGTAATTTTGCCAGCTAACGAGTAAGTTATCCATTCACCTGTTTTTAAGTTATTTTCAGTATAGCCTTTTTGCATTACTGCACCATTTGGATAATAGTAAACTACTTCTGTTATATCACCAGGCAACTGTGTAAAATGCATTACCTCAGCATTAACATTGTTTGCGCCTAACGCAGTTGCAGTTAGTAGCATGAAACTTAGTAGATAGGTATTCATAGTCTTATTTTTTTGTTAACACAAATATAACGATGTTTTAACATAATATTATCATTTTGTTCATATTAAATTTACATTAGCCAATCCATAGTTTTACTATTTATTAACATTAGTATTTATTTCTTCGTACAGAAATAAAAAATTATCTTTGAAAAAAATTGAGAAATGTCTTACGAATTAACAGGTAAAATGCTAGAGATTTTCCCAACCCAGGAGGTTTCAGCATCTTTCAAAAAGAGGGAATTTGTTGTTGAAAAAAGCGAAAGCACCGGCGACCGAGTATTTACTGACACGATTAAGTTTCAACTTATTCAGGACAGGTGCTCATTGTTAGATGCTTATCAGCTTGGTGATGAGGTGAAAGTTACCTTTAATATCAAAGGTTCCAAATGGGAAAAAGAAGGCCGCACCAGCTACTTTGTTAACCTTGATGTTTGGAGAATGGAAAAAGTTTCCGGCGCAACTAGTCAACCAGTTAGCAATAATACCTTTGCTGAACCGGCGCCGCTGCCAGAAGCTGAGGACGATCTGCCGTTTTAATTTGAAACATGCAGGCTCCCGGTAAACTGACTTCGCAACAAAAACTTCGTTACGGGAAATTATTTGCACTATTGCGCAGGCGTAAATCGTCAGCAGATGATGTATTGGCAGAAACGACCCATGATGCCGTTTTTGCCAATACGAAGTGCTTAGATTGTGCTAATTGCTGCAAAACACATCCTCCATTATTAAAAGAGAGAGATATCACGCGCATTGCTAGCCACCTTCAAATTTCGCAATCGCAGTTTATTTCAACCTATGCTATGCTCGATGAGGATAATGACTGGGTAATGCATACAGTTCCCTGTCCGTTCCTGATGCCTGATAATGCTTGCAGTATTTATGCTGCGCGACCACAGGCTTGTCGTGAATATCCACATACAAACCATAAAAAGCTATACCAAATAGCTGATATCACATTAAAAAATGCAGAAATTTGCCCCGCTGTAGCACCAATTTTGGATGCTATGATTGCTAAACTTCCAACTAAATGAGAATTCTAGGCAGCATACCGCACAAAGTTTTTAAAATCAGCGTGTTTAGCTGGAACGAAAAATACTTAGTTAAATTAGAAGCAGGTTTTTTCGAACAAACTTACAAATTCCGAGAAGCCGATTTTTCTAGCTGGGAACAACTTATCCATTTTTTTGATGAAACAATGCTTGCAGATGTGCATGCCACATTCAAAAAAATGTCGGAAGACGCCATGTTAGCCGCAAAAAGAATGCACCAAAACACTTTATAAAAAATTGATATGCATTTTTATAAATCGCTTGCTGAAATTGGGTTAAGAAGTTTTTCTTATTGCTCGTTATTATTCAAAACAGAGTCTAATAACTGATCTACTGAACTATATTTGTATTGATATAACTTTTGGTAATACTCGTTTGCCATTCTATCGCTATCAAAATAAGGATACACATCGTGCATGCTCTTTTTAACAATTTGCTGCCATTTGTCGCGATTTTCATAATAGGTAGGCACCACTTCGTTTTCAAGCACCGACATTAGATTTTCAAAATCATAATTATCAATACTCACGTTATCCATCGTGTTGTGGTCGGCAGCTGGAATAACAAAGCTATTTTCACCATGTATCGAAAACTCAGGTATCCATCCGTCTAAAACACTCACATTAACAGCTCCATTCATAGCAGCAGTCATTCCTGACGTACCTGAAGCTTCGCGAGGCCTGCGAGGCGTATTTAACCAAACATCGGCGCCACGTTTTAACAAATAACTCAATTCTATTTCGTAACCGGTAACAATCGCGAGATTAGGCCTGTCCATTGTAAACGATATAATATCGTTAAAGGTATTGATAGCGCCATGATCAAAAGGATACGGCTTACCCGCCCAAATTACCTGCACCGGATACTTTGGATTATTAACCAAATTGAAAAAACGCTCTTTATTGCGAAACAACAAGTTAGCGCGTTTGTATTCCGCAAACCTGCGTGCCCAAACAATAGTCAGCACATTTGGATCAAATATTTTGCCAGTTTGGTTGGCAACCACTTCAAATAATTCGCGTTTCAATTCTTGCTTAACAGTTATCAATCCACTCTCATCTCTATTAATGAAGGCTTGATTCAACTCCTTATCTGCCCAAAACTTTTTTTGTTGCGCATTAGTAACACTAATTATATTGCAGGTGCCTTCATAGTCCTTCCACATCTCCTTACTTACTTCCCCATGCAGTTTACTAACACCGTTAGCAATTTTGGCCATGTAAAGCGCTGATGGCGTATAGCCTAACATGTCGCCTTCTGTTTTAGTAACTAGCCTTATAAGTTCTAAAGGCACTCCGCTAAAGAATCCCATCCTATCCATCGTGTTGATGTCGTGCTCTTCATTTCCTGCTTTTTCAGGTGTATGCGTAGTAAACACAACGCACTTGCGCACTTCATCTATATCTTTCAATTTACTAAAAAGATAAAAAGTCATTGCTAAGGCATGACCTTCATTCATATGGTAATTATCAACACC
>Ga0105044_10000504_pt1 | contig 47918 bp, 28 predicted proteins | sample MAT01_FD_78092 | JGI IMG/M metagenome (GOLD analysis project Ga0105044, IMG submission 78092) | Freshwater microbial communities from Lake Fryxell liftoff mats and glacier meltwater in Antarctica - MAT-01 | ecosystem: Environmental > Aquatic > Freshwater > Ice > Liftoff microbial mat | place...
GAGTTGGATGTCATGCCGTTTCGTACCCCGTCTCTGAACGCCGGTGCCCTTATGGCGCCGGCGGCGGCGGCGCAACTTCACGCCCGATCGCGCTCGCGATTGCCTTGAGCTGCTTCACCAGCTCCGTGAACTGATCGGGATACAGCGACTGCGCGCCGTCGGAAAGTGCCTTGTCCGGCGTGGGGTGCACTTCAACAAGAATGCCGTCGGCGCCCGCCGCGACTGCAGCGCGCGCCATTGGTGTCACCTTGTCGCGCAACCCGGTGCCATGGCTCGGATCGGCAACGATTGGCAGATGCGAAAGCTTGTGCACCACTGGAATTGCCGTGAGATCAAACAAATTGCGTGTCGCCGAATCGAACGTGCGCACGCCGCGTTCGCAGAGAATCACATGCGGATTTCCCTCCGACAGGATGTACTCCGCGCTCAACAGCAGATCGTTGATGGTCGCGGCCATGCCGCGCTTGAGCAACACCGGCTTGCCGATCTTTCCGACGTGACGCAGCAGCGAATAGTTCTGCATATTCCGAGCGCCGATCTGAATGCAATCTGCGTATTCAGCAACGAGATCCGCGCCGGTTTCGTCCATCGCTTCGGTGACGATCGCGAGCCCGGTCACTTCACGCGCGAGTGCCAGCAGCTCGAGTCCACGCTTGCCCATCCCCTGAAACGCATACGGCGATGACCGCGGCTTGAACGCACCACCGCGCAGCGCAGTCGCACCCCCGGCACGCACCGCGCGCGCGGACGCAAGAATCTGCTCTTCGCTTTCGACCGAGCAGGGGCCGGCAAACACCACGATCTCGTCGCCGCCAACACGCACCCCCGGCGCGATCTCAACGATCGTCGATTCGTTCTTCCACTCACGCGCAGCCTGCCGATATGGCTTCTGCACGATGAGGACGCTACTCACGGACGGTAGTGCTTCGATGTGTCCCCAATCGATCTGCGAGTCGTCACCGAGTAACCCGATGGCCATGCGCGTCTCGCCAGGCATGGGCATAGGTTTGAATCCCTGGCGCACGATCTCATCGCAGACGCGCTGGATATCGGCGTCACTCGCTTTCGGCTGCATCACGACCAGCATGGCACGTCCTCAGTCATTCAGAATTCGATGGACCAGCCGTCAGTCGCGAGGACTGACGGCCCGGCGTAGCGTTCCGCCACTTCGGCGATGATGTCAATCATCTCAACGGGCGGATAGAAATGCGTCAACACGAGGCGTCGTGCCTCGGCGCGCGACGCGAGCGCGCCGGCCTGCCGTGGCGTGAGGTGTTCACGGATGGCCATTGCGTCGGGAAGCGAACACTCGGCTAACAACAAATCACAGCCGGTCGCCCATTGTGCCAACGCCTCGTCTTCGCCGGTGTCGCCGGTATACACGAGATGCGTCTTCCCGTCACGGACGGAATATGCAATGCTCTCCAGCGTATGTGGTACCGGCTGCGCGCTCAGAGAGACGCCCTCAGCGAGCACAAACGGTGCATCAGGGGCAATCTCCTGGATGGTGAGCGGATATCCTGGATCAATCATCCACGCGCCGTACACGGCCGCCATGCGCTCCATGAGCGCGATTGTCCCAACAGGCCCAATGAGTGTGGCGGGCTCAGTGCGCGGCGGGAGCTGCCCCCACCGCCACCCCATGAGCAGCATCGGCAGGTCCGCGATGTGGTCCGCATGGAAGTGGGTGATCGCGACGTGGGTGATCGTTGGCCAGGCAACGCCCAACGCCGCCATCCGATGCACGGTCCCACTTCCACAGTCGAGCAGAAGGCGCACGTCACCCGTCTCGACGAGATGTGCAGCGGCCACGCGCGTCGGATGCGGAGCGGCGGTCCCGGTACCGATGGTGGTAAGGCGCATGGAGGCTCAGTCCCGGTAAAAAAAAGCAGGCCACGATTCGCGCGAATTACGCGAATACAGATTCCTTGAAAAAAAACGGTCCGCCGACGGTCACGCGAAGTTCTTGAATCTGATCCGAACGAATTCGTGCAATTCGCGAAATCTGTGGCCGCAGTTCGCTGTTTCTTGATCTTCCACCAACGCGGACCACGAAATCAGCGCGGCCGGAACAGCGCCTTTCGAAAAATTGGCGGTTCGTTGCCAACACGGAATCGAACGAGGTAGACCCCAGGCGCCACCACCCGTCCGTCGGCCCCAGTGCCGTCCCAGACAAAGCGATTATCGCAGCTGCTTCCGGCACCAGGTGCCGCACGACCATAGCGGCCCGGTGCGAAGATCACCGACGCATCGGCCGGCGTGACGACGCTCCGCACGAAGTTGCCGCGCGCATCGAGCACATCGATCACGACACGGCCGCCCGGTTCGCCCAGATCAAACCAGAAGCACGTGCTGAACGATGTCGCCGACGGAAACGGATTCGGAAAATTCTGATAGAAGATCGTTGTCGTCGGGAGCGCTGGATCGGTGATCACAAAGGTCTTCGCGTTCGACAAGCGAATCGATGCGCCCGTTCCGAGTCTTGCCCGCAAGCTCCATTGATACGACGTGTTGGCTTGCAGATTTGTACTCGGGCGAAAAGTCGTGTCGCGGATGCCGGAAGCGGCGAGCTCGGTTCCATTTGGCGTTGAGATTTCGAGCTCGTACGTCCATCCGCCAGTCGACGGGTGCACGACGGCACTGCGCCATACAAAGAGTGGCCGCCGAATGTCGAAGTTGTCGCCATTCAGCGAATTCGGAGTAATGAGCGTCAGCCACTGTGGTACGCGCCGCGGCCCCAATGTCGCGGACGTAACGGGAAAACCGACCGGCGGCTCCACGATTGCCCGCAGGAACACGGTGCCATCACTCGGCAACGGGCGCGTGATCTGTACCGTCGTGATGCTGTCGTTGCTGAAGAACGTGGAGTCGAGGACGATCGAGCCTGAGAAGTCTGGCGTCGCCGCAGCTTGTATTGAGATCCGGAACGGACGCGCGAGCGGAAACCCCGACGCGCGTACCGACAGCGATGGCGTCACCGTATTGAGCAACGGTTCCGCTGGACCAGTAAGCACAACGGTTTGCGCCCACGCACTCGCGAGCGGGACCATGGACAACATGCCAAGCCGACGCGCTAACCTCTGCCAGCGGAACACCGAAGACACGAGCGGCCTACGCAGGTGCGGACTCGCGGTCCGTCCCTTCATCAGCCACGATGTCTTCATCAGGCATGGGGGCATCGCTCCCGGCAGCATCGACGGCCGGTGCCGACGGCGACCCGTCGTCGATCACGGGGCCGCCGCGCAGACGTACGCTCACGATCGATGAGATTCCGGGTTCCTGCATGGTCACACCGTACACCGCATCGGCCGCTTCGGTCGTCGTACGCGGATTATGCGTGATGACGATGAACTGGGTGCGGGACTTGAACTGATTCAGCATGTTCACAAAACGTCCGATGTTCTGGTCGTCGAGCGGCGCATCCACTTCGTCAAGCAGACAGAAGGGACTCGGCTTCGTCAGGAAGATGCCGAAGAGCAACGACAGCGCCACGAGTGCGCGTTCGCCACTCGACAGCAGGTGAATCCGTTGTGTCTTCTTGCCGCGCGGGGATGCATGAATCTCGATGTCGCAATCAAGCGGCGCGTCGGGATTCTCGAGGCGCAGGTCGCACTCACCGCCGCCAAACAGCGTCAGGAAAATCTGGCGGAAGTTCTCGCGGACCTGCACGAACGTCACGAGGAACAGTTCGCGCGCCGTGCTGTCGATCTCGTGAATGGCCTGGTGCAACGACTGTTTCGCGGCTACGAGGTCGTTGCGCTGGCTCGTCAGGAACTCGAGCCGCCGTTGTTCTTCTTCGTGCTCTTCGATAGCGAGCGGATTGACCGGACCAAGTTCGTCCAACGACTCGCGCAGCTGCTGCGCTTCAGCACGCAGCGCATCGGTTTCGAGATCCAGCTCCTCGAATCCACCCAGCAGGTCTTCGAGCGACCGACGCCATTCAGTCTCCAAGCGCTGACGAATTGCTTCGCGGCGCCCCGAGAGCTCCGTGTGGCGTAGCTGCGCGCCGTGCAACTGTTCGCCCAACGCCGTTGAACGACGACGCGCTTCATCCAGCATCACTTCGGCAGCGTCAAGCGCTGCGGTCGATGCCGCAACACTCCGCTCCGCATCTGCGAGTCGGCCGTCGGCATCGCCCAGCGACTTCTGCTGCGTTTCCATCTCCGTCCGCCACGCCGTCAACTGCTCGGCGAGTTCCTGATCTGCGGTCGACAGCGTCGACAACTCCTTGGCCAACGATTCGAGACGCGCGGCAGCCGTGGAGTCCTCTTCGAGCAACCGCTTCTCGCGATCGATCGCAACCGAGAGTCGCGCCTGTGCTTGCGCTTGCGTCACCTGACACGACGCGCGGGCTTCTCGCGCGTGCTCCTGATCACGATCGGCGTTGGTCAACTCTTCGCGCGCATCTGTGATCGCACTGTCCGCTTCTCCGGCCCGCGCGTTCAGCGCGGCGGCCTGCGCGGTCAACTGCGCGGCGCGCGCCTCGAGCTCCTGAACGCGCGTAACGAGCCGCTCCGCAAGCGCAATTGACTGCTGTAGCTCACGCTCGGCGCGCTCGCGGCGGCGGCCAACCTCGGTGTGCACTTCGGTCGCGCGGCGCGCTTCCTGCTGCGCACGATTCGATGCTTCGGTCGCCGCTTGTTGCGCGCGCTCCGCTTCGCCAAGTGCAAGACGAGCGTCTTCTGCCGCACGCTGCGCTTCTTCGCGACGGATGTCTGCCGCCGCAAGCTCAGACTCGAGACGTGTCAACTCCGCGCGACGCTGCAGCGGCCCGGGCCCACTCGCCGTGCCCGGGAGAAACACGGCGCCGCGCTCGTCGACAAACGCTTCACCGGAGTCGATCGTGCGAACCTTGCCCAATAGCGCGCGCACCCACGACACACCCGGTCCGGTCGCCTGCACTCGCGTGGCCAATGCGTCGGTCTCGATGCCCAGTTCCGCAACGACATCGACGGGCAGCAGCAACAGGGGCCCAGGCTGCGTCTCTGCGTGCCACTTTCGAATGGACGCAGCGGCTTCGCCGTCGCGCACAACGATCGCGTGCATCGTCGCGCCGAGGTAACGCTCCACCAGTCTGGCCGCATCACCGTCTGCCGTGAGGAAGTCGGTGAGTGGCCCGAGAATGGCGCCTGCGCCGAAACGCTCGCGTTCCTTGAGCAGCTTCGCTGCCGACGGCGCGAGTCCGACGCGCTCACGCTCCAGCGCTTCGAGTGCATGCACGCGCCCTTCGAGCGCAGTCCGCTGCTGCACAATGGTTGCGAGTGCGCTGCGCGCCTCTGAGTCTGCGGTCCGCGCCGATGCGGCGGCGAGCCGCGCGCCTTCGAGGGCGTGCAACGCGTCCTGCGCATCAGACTGCGTGAGTGATACGTGTTCGGCTGCCGCGATCACCTCGCGTTCAATTGCGGCGAAGGCATCGGCCAGCTGTTCGCGCTCGTGCTCGAGGGCCTCCCGACGCTGCTGGGTTTCAGCGAGCTCGCGACCCGCGCCATCCCGATCGAGTTCGAGACGACGGGCCTGATCGCGATGTTCGCGCACCTGGCGTTCGAGCTGGTCGAGGGCAGCGCGCGCACGCTGTACCGCTTCGCGTGTCGTCTGCTCTGTAGTGATGCGCTGTTGCAGCGCTTCGCCTGCTTCGGCGAGTTCGCGTTCAAGCGTCGCGCGATCGGTGACGGCACGTTCGCGATCTTCACGCAGTCGCTGCCCAAATGCTTCGTTCTCGCGACGCTCTTCTTCGGCGCGCTGACGCCGTTGCATCGTGCTACGCTGACGCTCTTCAGCGACGGCGAGCTCGCGTTCAAGCCGCTGCGTCTTGTCACGCTGTTCGGCGGCCAGCCGCGCAAGCTCGAGGCGACTCGCTTCTGCCGCAGCGCGCGCGCTGTGAGCGCCTTCACGTGCGGCTTCGGCGGTGTGAATCGCTTCTTCCGCACCCGGCGCATCGGCGCGCAGCTCTTCGAGGCGCGTGTCGAGGGCGGTGAGTTCATCGCGCCACGCGGCCATCTCACGTGTCGCGAGCGAGAGCTCGACAGCGAAACGCCGCGACGTGAGTTCGGCATGTCGTTCGGCACGACGCCGCTGACGCGCGAGCGAGCGCACCTGACTCTGCACTTCGGCGATCAGGTCGTCGAGGCGTGCGAGGTCCACCGACGTTTCTTCGAGACGACGCTCTGCACTGCGACGGCGATCGCGATAGAGCCCCACGCCGGCCGCTTCTTCGAAGAGCTCTCGACGCTCGTCCGGACGATCGGACAACAGCGCATCGATCATCTTGCTTTCGATGACGACACCAGAGTCGGCACCAAGACCGGTGCCACGCACAAGATCCTGAATGTCGCGCAGGCGGCAGGGCGCACGGTTGAGCAGATACTCACTCTCACCCGAACGGAGCAGGCGACGCGTCAGCACCACTTCTTTGAACGGGATCGGCAGTTCGCCGTCGTTGTTCTCAAAGTGGAGCGACACCTCCGCCATGTTCACTTGCTTGCGTGCCGACGAACCGTGAAAGATCACGTCCTCCATCTTTGCACCGCGCATGGCGCGCGCGCGCTGTTCGCCCAGCACCCAACGCACGGCGTCGGAGACGTTCGACTTGCCGCTTCCATTGGGTCCAACGATCGCCGTCACACCGCGCTCAAACAGAAATTCCGTATGATCGGCGAACGCCTTGAAACCGTGGATCTCGAGCTTTGTGAGCCGCACTAAAACGTTCTCCCCGTTCGGTAGACGAGCACCGGCGTGATGCCGAGTGCCCGCAAGGAATCTGCAAGCGACGTCGCCTGAACTGGCGTCTCGAATGCGCCGATGTAGAGCGTGGCGCTGCCGTCCGCTTGCTGCAATGCATACGGCATCAGGCCGCGTTTGGTGTACTCAGCGACGCGTGCACTCACCACGCCCACGCCAACTCCGGCTTCAAGTCGGAGCGCGAACGGCACACTGATGATGCTCCCGCCACCAAGAATCTTGTCGCTGCGCAATTTTGCCAGTTGAGCTTCGGCGGCCGCGCGCGTGGTCGACGCGCCAACGGTGACACGGACCCACTGCTGGCCAGCTTCCGGCACCGGTGACATTGCCACCGCGGCCAGCGACCTCACGCGCGCGTCAGGCATGGCCGCATCGCGAGTGTTCGCCTGCGCCACATAGATGGAATAGCTCGCCGCCGCCGATGAATCGGCAAGGTTCGCAATGTCGAGCGGAGCGCTTCCGCGCTTTGTGGTCGCGCTATCGCCAACCCCGACTCTGCCGGGGAAAAGCCCTGAATCCGCGCCCGACGCGCCCATCCGCAGGCTGTCGGGCGAAATCGAGTCCATCTTCTGCGGCGGCACCAGCATCTGCGCTGTGTCAGGCGCGGGCGCAGACCAGAGCGCGGTCACCTGTGCCGGCAGCCGAGTCTTGATCTGCGGCCAAAATGCGCCAACCGCGACACCCACGGCGCCGAGTGCGACGAAGGCCGCAATGAGCTTGGTGCGACGCTGTTCCGAATTGGCTCCCGCTGCGGCGCGCGCACGCGCGGCGCTCTCGCGTGGAGGAGACGGCGGTGGTGGTGGTGCAGGGCGTGGCGGAGGCGCAATGATCGGTACGTCGTGCGGCACCGGAAACACGGTGTCGCCCACCGGCATCAGTGCGCCGATGTAGCCGCACAACTCAGCGAATCCTGGGGTCCCCGGAACGGCCACAACCAGCAGCAGTGCCCCAACTTGATGAAAACCGGCCGCCAGCCGCCGCCACCGGTCGTTCGCGTACACGGCGTCATGCGCGACCGCTTCGGTGCCACTGGGCATGACGAACACGTTCCCGGATTCGTTCACCGCGCGCGCGATCTTGTTCAGCGATACGCCGTAGAGAAAACTGTCGCTGATACCGTGGGGATCATCGCCGGTCACGAGCGACTGCAATGGCGGGATTTCACCGACCAGGTCTGCGACCGCAACGCGACGCCGCATGCCTTGCACGCGCGCAATTCCGATAGCGACCGACGCCGCAGCGAACGGATCGGTGCCCGCGATAACGGCCGCGTACACGTCGTCCAGCAGGGGCGCAAGACGCTGCCCTTCATTCTCCCACGAATTCGGAGCAGCTGGTGAAATGCCGGTCAAGGTGCGCCTCGGAAAATCCAGTAACTCTGTGCGGATGCTCGACCGACTCGCTCGGCTTCATCGCGGGTGGGGTATGGGCCGAGCACCACACGATAGAGCGTCTTGCCTGCGCGCTCTGACGTAGTGATACGCGGAACCTGCCCATTCACACGGATATTTGAAGCCAGTGTGCGCGCCTGCCTTTCGTCGAGCACGGTCGCGAAGGATACCGTGAACTCGGGCGAAACGGTGGTGTCACTGCGCACATCCCTACGATCGGCGGCCGGCGCGGCGGGAGGAGCGCTCGCCACTACAGGTGGGGCCAGCGTGTCGCCATCGGCGGTACTGTCGATATGGGCCGCGTCGCGCGGCGCGCTGGTGCGGAAGCGGACCGGTTCGTCGAGTCCGGCGGCCCGCGGCCGGAAACCGTTCCAGCGCAACGCGTGCCAGAAATCCTTTCCACCGCCGGCGATTGTACGACCCTCGGCGAGCGTGGCCGGATTCGCCAGCACGACGTTGACGCCACGAGCCAATGCAATGGATCCGTCAGGGAGCACGAGCGGCAAATCACCACGCCAGTCGCTGCGAACAACCCCTTGCAACTCGTCGCTGCCGAGACTGACGATGAAGACACTGTCACCGGCGCCACGCGCGAGCAACACGCGCCCAAGTGGGTCCATCCGCAGTTCGGTTGGAGGAGCAGGGAGGCGTATTTTCCCGCTCAACCCCTCTTCAAATCGATCAATGATGCGGACGGCTTTCTGCTCGGCGAGTGCAATAAACAGTCGATCGCCACTCGGCGTCGCGGCAATGGACACCACGGGATTGCCAAGGTCGACTTCGAGGGCTTTCCCCATGTCGCGCGTGCGCACGACAATCACCGACTCGTGCGCACCGAAGTAGATGCGATCGCCGACCGTGCCGGACGTGGTGGCGAGTGTCTTCTCGATCGCCGCCGGTTCTCCGCCAACGTCAAACGAGATACTGTCCGAGACGGTCTGCCCCGGTGGGCGCACGCGCCACACCACGACGCGCTTTTTGAGTACACCGGCGACAATTAATGAACCATCCGCCTGCGCGAAGAGGGCGGAGGCCGGGAGAGGTGGATGAAATCTCCAGTCGCCGCCGCTGGGCGTGAAGCGGGTGAGATCGCCGGCGCGGGTCATGGCGTACACAGCCGAGCCGTCGGCGGATGACACGGTCGTCAGCGTGTCCTTGCGCTCGGATGTGACGGAGCCCACGCGGAGGTCCACCCGCACCGGCGCCCCGAAGGCGTCGGTCGCGGCGAGGTAGCCGTCTTCGGCACCGAAAGCGATGATGTGGCCGAGCGACGGGGCCTTGCTACTCGAACGCCAAATGACGGAATCGAGTGACGGGTACGCGTACGCCGTGACCGTGCCGCCACCGCGCGAAACGCGCAGGACGACGGGGTCGGGACCACCGGGAATACTGGGAGGGGCGCCGGCTCCAGAAGGGCGGGACGAGCTATCGGCACAGCCGCCGGCAAAGCCGCACGCGAGGAGCACAAGCGCCGTCATGGGGAGCGTGCGCACGGGCGTAAAGTACCCGTCGACGACCGACGCGGGCAGGGGGCGAAGGGGGTGGCGTTGGCTTACGGCTGAGCTCGTGAGCCACGGCGCGCGCAGAGTGCGCTTCCCTGGTCGAGGAATCTCACCGGAGAGTAGTCCGCATGGGGAGCTGGTCACCCCGCGCGCGGCCAAACTACCCACCGTACCTCGCCATCGTCGCCCCCAACGAGGAAGTCGGCATGTCTGTTCGTTTCGCACGTACGCTGGTCAGTCTCGCATCCGCGCTCGTCACCAGCGCAGGCATCGCGGAGGCACAGCTGCCCGTTACCTGGACTCAGGGAGTCTCAGGAAACTGGAATCAAACGGCCAGTTGGACGGGGCTGCAGGGGGGCGATCTCTTCCCGCAGAACGGTGCGCGAAGTTACACGGTCACGATCGGCGCGAGCGCGGGGCAGGTGGGCCTGACGAGCGTTGTCTTCGATCAGAGCACCGGCGCGGTGGGCAACCTCATCACGCTGAGTGGGCTGAACCTGACGCCGGTGCTCAACGCCGCCGGGACTCCGGCGGCCGAGTTGGTGCTCGGTCCAGGGACTCAATTGAATGCGGGCACGCTGGCCAACTTCTCCGGATCGACGCTCTCGGGGGGGCGCTATTTCATCGATGGCACGTTGCGATTCAACGGTGCGAACATTCAGACGCTCGCCAGCGGCACGACGCTGGTCTTCAACGGAGCCGCGGCGAGTATCCTCAATCAGGCGAATAACGCGAACGCGCTGACGAACTTCAGTGTGAATCAGGGCGAGTTCGATATCAGAAACGGCTTCAATCACAGCACCGTCGCCGGATTCCAGAACTCAGGGGTGGTCAGCGTCAGCGAAGGCTCAACCTTCGGGTTTGGCGCGAATTCGGTCAACACAGGGCTGGCACTCGCGTCGGGCGTGTCGGGAATCGGCACGGTGTCGCTCAACGGCGGTACTTTCACCAACACCGGCGGCAATCTGATTGCGGGCAATCAGGGCGTGGTCGTGATCAGCGGTGCGAATCTGATTGGCGGAACCGTGAGCACCAACGGGTCTGGTCGCCTGGTTGCCACCAACGACGGCAACAACTTTGCGTCCGGCGTGACACTGAACGGGACCCTCGATCTTGCCACCAATGTCGGCATTCTCCGCACTCAGAATGGCCTGACGCTCAACGGCACGGCGTCGATCAACAGCAACAGCATCCTCGCGTTTCAGGGAACGCAGACGCTGGGCGGCACGGGCACGGTGGTCTTCGGCAACACCGGCTCCAGCAATCGATTCACGATCGACGCGAGCAACTCTGTGGTGACCATCGGTTCCGGCGTTCAGCTGCGCGGTCAAAACGGCACGATCGGTGCGCAAACGTTCATTTCGAGCGCTAGCACAACACTGGTCAACAACGGCCGCATCTCCGCCGACGTGTCGGGCGGTGTACTGACCTTCCAGCAGGCGGCAGTCACCAACAACACCATCGTCGAAGGGTTGAACGGCGGCACCATCCAGATCAACACCGCGTTCTCAAACGGCAGCGGTGGCCAGCTGAATGCGGCGAACAACGGGGTAGCGCTACTGAATGGTGTGACGTTGACCGGCGGAACGATCAACACGACGACTGGCGGCCGGTTCGTTGCGACGAACAATGGCAACAACTTCGTGAATGACGTCACACTCAACGGCGTGGCCGATCTCGCGACGGCAACCGGCATCGTGCGCGTGAACGGTTCCACCGGACTGACGCTCGGCGCCGGTTCTGTCTTCAATATCAACAGCAACAGCGTGCTTGCGTTTCAGGGCGCGCAGACACTCGGTGGCAGTGGCGCCATTGTCTTTGGCGGCACCGGGGCGAGCAATCGCGTTGCCATCGACGGGACCGGTTCGCAGCTCACGATTGGCGCAAACGCAAAGATTCGCGGCGAGAACGGCACGATCGGCACGCAAGCGTTCATTGGTAGCAGTAGCACAACACTGGTCAACAACGGCCGCATTTCCGCCGATGTGAACGGTGGCACGATCACCATTGCGCAGGCGACCGTCACCAATAACGGCGTACTCGAAGCGCTCAACGGCGGAAGACTCGTACTGAGCTCCGATGTCGTTGGCACGGCAAACGGTCAGATTCTCGCGGGCGCCGGGAGCACGGTGTCGCAGAATGGTGTCGTGCTTTCCGGGACCATCAACACGAGTGGCTCGGGCACGTTCACAGCCAGCAACAACGGCAACAACTATCTGAGCGGCGTGACGCTCAACGGTAACATGGACTTGGCGTCCGCCACCGGCAACAATCGGGTGCTGGGTGGGATGGTCCTCAACGGCACCGTCGGCATCAACAGCAACAGCGCGCTTGCCTTCCAGGGCACGCAGTCGCTCACCGGCAACGGTTTCCTCCTCTTTGGTAATACGGGCAGCAGCAACCAGCTCGCGATCGACGGCAGCGGCACCGCGCTCACCATCGGCTCCGGAATTGTCGTTCATGGAGAGAATGGTACAGTCGGCGCCCAGCGATTCGTCGCCAGCGGTAGCACATCACTCATCAACAATGGTCGCATTTCGGCGGACGTGGCTGGTGGGACGATCACCATCGCGCAGGCGACCGTGACCAACAACGGCACGCTCGAAGCGCGCAACGGCGGCCGCCTCCTATTGAGCAGCGATGTTGCCGGCACCGCGAATGGACAGATTCTCGCGGGCGCCGGAAGCACGGTGTTGCAAAACGGTGTCACGCTTTCAGGGATCATCAACACCAGCGGCTCGGGGACGTTCACGGCCACCAATAGCGGCAACAACTTCCTGAATGCCGTGACGCTAAACGGCAATCTGGATCTCGCGACCGCCACAGCGACCAACCGCGCGTTGGGCGGCATGGTGCTGAATGGTACGGTCGGTATCAACAGCAACAGCGCCCTCGCGTTTCAGGGCAGCCAGTCGCTCACGGGCAACGGCTCGATCCTCTTCGGCAACACCGGTTCCAGCAATCAGCTCGCGATCGATGGCACCGGTACTTCGCTCACCGTGAGCTCAGGCATCGTCATTCACGGCGAAAACGGCACGGTCGGTGCCCAGCGATTCCTCGGCAGCGGTAGCACGGCGCTCATCAACAATGGGCGCATCTCCGCCGACGTTGCGGGCGGAGTGATCGATCTGTCGCAGGCCACGTTCCAGAACAACAACATTCTGGAAGCGAAGAACAGCGGCACGTTGCGCATGAACAGCGCAATCAACAACAGTGCGACCGGCCAGATCAACGCGAGCAGCAACGGCGTCGCTCTGCTTAATGGTACGACCATCACCGGCGGCACTATCAACACGTCGGGTGGAGGTCGCTTCGTTGCAACCAACACCGGCAACAATTTCCTCAACGACGCGACGATCGCCGGCACCGTCGACATTGCATCAGCCACTGGCGTTATCCGCGTCAACGGTGCCACCGGCCTCGCCATGCAGTCGGGCGGCGTGATCAACATCAACAGCAACAGCGTCCTCGCTTTTCAGGGCACGCAGGCGTTGAGTGGCACCGGCGAGATTCTCTTTGGCAACACCGGCTCGAGCAACCAGATCGCGATCGATGGCTCCGGCTCGCAGCTGACGATTGGTTCCGGCATCCTCGTTCACGGGATCAACGGGACGGTCGGACCGCAACGCTTCATCGGATCTGCCGGTACCGTGTTGATCAACAACGGCACAATCAACTCGGATGGCGGTGGCCTGATTACCGTCGCGGGCTCGCCAGTCGGATCCTTCACAAACAACGGCACCCTGCGCGCTCAAAACGGCTCGCTCAATCTCGCACTCCCGGTCACAGGAACGGGCACGCTGCGCGTTGATGCCGCCGGCGTGTTGAACATGAGCTCTCTTGGCGCAAGCACACAGAATCGTCTTGAGATCGGCAACATCGGCGCTGCGCTCAACACGGCCAACCAGAATATCACGATCAACGCGGATTACACAAACGGGGGCAGCGGCGTCGGCAACGCCTTCAACAATCGCGCTGGCATCGGTGGCACCGGTCTGATTCTCGCCGGCGGCAACGCCGCACAGGCAATTACCGGTGCAAACATCACCAACGGCGCAACGACCAACGCAACTCTGACGATCGGGAACGTTCGTGTCGGGAGTAACACCTTCGGGTACCAGATCGCCAACACCGGTACGACCGGCCCCGATCTGCGCGGTGCCGTTCAGACGTCGGTCAACGGCGGCAACATCATCGACGCCAGGTTGTCCGGCAGCGGTGTCACGGCCAGCACCTACGGCCCGATCGCAACGCAGAGCAACTCCGGCAATCTGAATGTCGTGTTCAACGCCGCGAGTGCGGGCGTCATCGCGCCACTCGCCGCACAAGCGGTGAATCTCCGCAGCAACTTCGCGAACATCGCCGACCAGAAGCTCAACATCGTCGTGGGCTCGGGGGCCGCTGCGTACAACGCGGCGGTCGGCAGCGCGTCCCCGTCGCCGACAAACCTTGGCAACGCGCGCATTGGCGGCACGCTCGCCGGCACCCTCACGGTCGCCAACACGGCAGCGGCCGGACCATTCTCCGAAAAGCTCGACGCGACATTCGGTGTGAGTGCAGGCCAAGCGTCGAACAACGGCGGCACCATCAGCCTGCTCGCCGCCGGCGGCTCGAACACCAGCAGCATGGGCGTCGCCCTCAGCACCGGCGCCGCGGGCGCACGCACCGGCACGGTCACGCTCGACTACGCGACCAACGGCACGGGCACCAGCGGACTCGCAACCGCGTCGGCCGGCAGTCAGGTCGTGACGGTCAACGGGAATGTCTTTCAAGCGGCCGTCGGCAACCTGAGCAACTCGCCCTACAACTTTGGCACCGTCCAGGTTGGCCAGAGCGTGAGTCAGAATCTGAACATCAGCAACGCCGCGACGGGCCCGGCCGGCTTTGTTGAAGATCTGAACGCCAGCTTCGGTGCAACAAGCGGTCAGGGTGCCAGCCAGATCAGCGGTAGCGGATCGATCAACGGCCTCACTGCCGGCGCGTCAAACTCCAACGGCATGCTGGTCACGGTCAACACCAACACGGCCGGCACGATTAACGGGGCCATCGGCGTGAACTTCTTCAGCGCCGGTGCCGTGAATGGCGTGAGCAACGGACTCGGCTCGCTCGCGGTCGGTAGCGCTTCGTTTGGTGTGAACGGCACGATCAACGCCGTCGCCAACGTCATCAACGCGGCCAACCCGGTCGTCAACAACGCGCCGATCAACTTGGGCAACGTTCGCCTCAACAGCGCGTCGCCCACGGCCTTCGTGAGCCTGACGAATCAGACGACGGCCGCCCCGCAGGCGGCACTCAACGCGACCATCGCCGGCAACGGACAGATCAATGCCTCGGGGAGCTTCACCCTGCTCAACCCCGGCGCGACCAACACCAGTAGCCTGCAGGTGTCGATGAACACCGCGACGGCCGGCCTCAAGAACGGCATGGCCACGATCGGTCTCGTGTCCGATGCGACCAACGTCGGCAATTGCGGCTCGTCCTGTCAGATGGCGTTGCCGTCGCAGAACGTCGCCGTGAACGGCGCCGTGTATCGCATGGCCAACCCGACCCTCAACACCGCGTCGGTCACACTCGTCGCCCGTCGCGGCGATGCCGGGCCGACGGCCAACGTCAGCGTGACGAACAGCTCGCCGGACATTTACACCGAACGGCTCGACGCCTCGTTTGGCAGCACCCCTTCAGGCTTCACCACGTCGGGCGCCATCAGCGGCCTCGTAGCCGGTGCCAGCACCAACGCCCTGAGCATCGCACTCACCACTGGGACGGCCGGCGCCTTCGGCGGCAGCGCGGCCATCGACTACATCTCGAGTGGCGCTGGTACCACGGGTGCCGCGGACGCCAGCGTCGGGACCGGGATCGTCAACGTGATCGGGAAGGTCTACGAAACCGCGGTCGGACAGGTCAATACCACCACCGTGAACTTCGGCATCGTGCACGTGGGCGATGTGGTCGGCCCGTTTGGGGTGTCGGTGTCCAACGGGGCGGCGGTCACGGCGCTCAACGACATGCTGGTCGGCAACATCTCCACCAACAGCCCGATGTTTTCGGCCAACGGCACCCTCGGCACCGGCGTGGCGGCGGGTGCCACGAACGCGTCCTCGCTGTCCGTTGGACTGAATACGAGCACGGCGGGGGTGTACAGCGGGTCCGCCTCGGTCACCCTCGCGAGTCGCAACGGCGACATGGCCGACCTCGCGCTTGGCAGCACATCGATTGTGCTCCAAGGCCAGGTCAACCACTACGCAAAGTCGGCCTTCGCCAAGACCAGCGGCTTTGGTCTCTTCACGCAGGTGCTCGGTGGCTTCACGCTGGACTTCGGCACCGTGCTGCAGGGCACGAGCGGCCTGCTTGCTGGACTCGGCATTGCCAACACGGCGAATGGACCGTCGGATTTGCTCGGCGGTGACTTCAGTGTCGGCTTGGCCAGCGCGTTCATGCTCAGCGGACTCGGCGCCTTCACCGGCATCGATGCCGGCCTGCTCTACGGCGGGATCGGGATCGGGTTCAACACCAACACGCTCGGCGCCTTCTCGCAGGTCATCACGCTGCACTCGTTCGGCTACAACGCGAGCGGCTACAACGCGGCACTCGCCGATGTCCAGCTCACCGTCAATGGGTTCGTGACGTCCGCGCCCGTGGAGATCGTGCCGGAGCCCAGTACGCTGGCGTTAATGATTGCGGGCTTGGCGGCGCTGGCCTGCGCACAGCGGCGCACGCGCGGACGTCGCTAGTGCGCGTAACTCCACCCGAACGCGAACGTCAGGTCGCGCCGTGATTCTTCCAAACGATCTACCGCCCACTCTCACGCCATCTCCCATGCTCGCTCGCTCGCAGTATTTCACGCTCACCGGCCTCAGCGGAGTCGCCCTCGCGCTCGTGGCTGTCAACGGCACGCTGGCGATGGGGAATCGCTCCCGTCAGGCCGAGATCAATGCCCGACAGGCCGGCGTGCAGCAAACCGCGCAGCTCCAAGTGCTGCAGACGGAGATCGCCAAGGCGCTCGCCGATCTAGCCATCAAGAGCAACGACCAGCAGGTGCTCGCCATGCTGGCCAAGAACGACATCACGGTCACGGTGAACAACCCCAATTCAGCCGCGACTCCTGCGGCGGCGAGGACGCGCTGACATGCCGAGACCCGATGACGCACGGAACGACCTGTTCCTGCCGATGCTGCTCATGGCGACGGCGCTGGTCGGCTGGTTTGGCATGCAAGCGTATGCGCTGGCGGGCGATCGCAAGCAGCTGACGGCGATCATGACAACGCAGGAGACGCAGGTGGCGGCCGCGCTGAAAATTCGCACCTCACTCGACTCGCTGGCGGCCGATACGCAGCGGCTCGCGAACGCCGGCAACGTCAACGCGCGCGTCATAGTCGAGGAGCTGCGCCGGCGCGGCGTCACGATCAACACCGAACCCAAGGTCGCGGCGGCAACGCGGTAGCGATCATAACGCAGCAACACAAACACGAAGGCCGGACACCGATGCAATGGTGTCCGGCCTTCTAATTGTTCGAGGCGGAGCCGAGCGACTGCATTCGACGCTGCTCACCTGAGCTTCGTCAGTAGCGCGCTCCAAAGAACCACGTTCCAAGTCAGCGAGTGGCCCCGTCGAAGGCGAGCCCGCTGGAACCCTCTCCGACTCCAACCGACACACGCCGAGCGATCCAACGGGTGCGTCGCCCGTCCGTCGTGCGCAGCAGCGATGGGACACGACAGACACGGACACCTTCGCGCGGTACTTCTTCCTCAAACAGTGTGAAAGGTGTCGGATCGAGCAACTGCCCCACTGATTCATCGGCATCGGTCATCGTCCCTTTCCGCAGCACAAACCCCCCACGACGTCCGGCCGTCGGAACGGGGACTAGCGGAATCCAGAACGGAGGGACGCCGGTCGCGAGGCGGTACTGCAGCTCGGCCGGCGGCTGCGGATTCGCAGGATCGATTGCCGGTTGTGGTTCGTCGCGCCGCCGCCGTGGATCGCCTCCAACGTCTTGCACCGTAGACTCAATCGCCCACGCCATGTTCGCGCTTTCGTCGCGCAGAAAGAGGACTTCCTCAACCGCCGTCCCTTCGACGGTGGCGCGCGTGGAGGGCGGAATGAACAAGCCGTTCAGCGTCTGATCGCTGCCGATCTGGTCGAGCCCGAACAGACGAAACCGGCCAGTGCGACCGACATCGTTGGCCGGGGGCACGACAAATCGATCGCCGAACGTGGTCGTGTACGCGAGTTCAGTGACTGTAGTAAAGCTCCCAGCGTCGAGGTCGATCGGCACAACGAACCAGTCGCTGCCGTAGATCATGGCAAACTCCACAAAACACAGCCGCGCGATGTCATGCGGTTGCACCTCGAGCTTTCCGAAGTTCACCGCGCCGTCTTCGAACTGCCACAGCCGGTCGGAAGCCATGCCGCCGTAGCTCACCGGCGACGCAATGACTGTTCGTGTCGCCGTGGTGGTCGACTGGTCAAAGGGCTCTTCCGGCAGACGCAATTGTCCCGTGGGCGCACAGTCGAACGAGTACCAGTCGATGGCGCCGCCGTCGTGCAGGGGAGCGGTGAGCACCCGTTGCGAGTCAGGTGCTCCAACACGCACCGAGAAGCGATACTCGATGCGCTCGTCGATCCATGAATCGGGTGCCACCGCTGTGGCTGCGGAGACGCTTTTGCGATACCACGACAGCCAATCGGCGGCGGCGGCGAGGGCAGCAGGCCCGGCTCCGTCGAGCCACGCAGGTTGGCCCACGTCGAGCGCGTCCGCCGCAGCGTGCCCGTCGGGACAGGTCAAGGCAAGTGACTGAAACAGACGCGGGACGCTAGGCACGTTGGCCACCAATCGGCACGAGTCCAGTAGCCCGATGCGCGCGTCAAACCCGGCGTCGGCGAGCGACGTAACCAGAAGCGAACCCGCTTCGGCGCGTTGGCGCAAACCCGGTCCATTGAGCGTTGGTGGCTCCCGTTCCACGATCGGGTCCAGTGGCTCATGCACCGGCATTGGAAACGCTGGCGCATCATTCTGCAGGGTACCGGGTTGCCAGGCCGTTACGCATTCGCTCGTGGAACCGACGTGCACCGCGAACGGCGTACCGGCGTCCTCTCCGCGAAACTCACCGAACTGCCATTGCCGAGAGAGCATCCACAGCGGGTCGTGCACCCGCGCTTCGAGGCCAGGGCTCGGATCGCCGCTGACCGACTGCGGCTCTAAACGAGTCCATGCAGCCGGTCCGCGTGCGATCGCCCTGAGATTGTCCGGGATTGCCTTGATTGAGACCTGTATGTCGGAGCTCACGGCTGGTCCTTGATAAATGCGGCAAACGCGCTGAATGCGCTCACCTGATTCACGCGATCGCTGAGTTGCATGACTTTTTCGCCTTGCAGTGACCAACTCGATTCGTACAGCGCCGGCAAAATCCGCGCGATGCCGTTGGTACGCTCGAGCGTGACGGCGCGGAGTCGCGCGAGTTCCATCGTGTCTTCAAGCACGTCGACAATGGCGCTCCCAGTCCATCGTTGCGCGTGCGGGGCAATGGCAAGCAGGATGGCTTGCGGCGCGCGAGCCGAGGGTGCCATCGCGTTGAAGGTGATGCCCGTCGTGCGCCGTTCGACGATCGGCGCATCGGCGCCCGCGCCGCGTCGTGCGCGGACAGGCACGACTTCAACCCATTCGTCGAGCACGAGCGCGACGGTTGCGCTCCCGCCGTCATATCGGCCGGCGACGTCAAGGATGGTGCAGACGACCGGCGTGTCAGGAGTGGGCGAATCGAGCGACAGTGTCCCTCCCACCCAAGTCGTGGGTGGATTCTTTCCAGGACCAGCCAATTGCACGGCGATCGGCGACCGCGCGTTGGTGAGCATCGATACCTCGAGATAGCGTCGCGTGCCATCACGCACAGACGCGTAGTCGGTGAGCATCATCCGAATCGAAGTCGCCGTGGCCCCGTCAGGGGTTTCCGCAAGCGCCGTCGTCCAACCGTCCACCCCATCGGGCGCATCGATTGTCGGCACAATCCAGAATCCGTCGCCGAAGACTGCCTGCCCGACCTCCACCACGACATCGGAGGAGAGAGGACGAGCCAGCGCCGCATCGGCGATCCGCACTCGGCGGATCGCGCTGGCGAGGATGGATTGGGCGATGATCGGCAGTTGGTCCTGCGCGACGAGTGGCGGCACCAGTCCGAACGCCGCGAGGTCCTCCAACACAGGCAGCAGTAGCGCAGGCTCATGCACCTCGTCAGCCAGCATGGCGTCAAGCACGCGGGCGCGCAGTTCCAGCAGGTCGCGCGCCCTCGTCGCCCGCGCACGGGATGAGAGCAAAGCGTCCTCGCTTATCACACGGGTCGCCGGCGCGTTGGGTAGCGTCAGATCACCCGGGGTTGCCGCCCGTGCACGCAACAGCATGGCGCGAATTGAGGCCGCGCTCTCGAAGACATCGCCGATGGCGCGGAGTTCGGGAGTCCAGGAGGGATCCGGCGTGTCATGAAAGGCGGCGTCCGCAATATCAGCCAGCGCAGCCCGCAGACGTTGATCAAATGCTCGGCGTTCCGTGGCATCGTACACGAGGTCGAGCGCGCAGAGGCCAGTGTCAGCGACGGTGCGTCGCGTGCCGTCGGCGGTCGTCGCGATGACGATCGTGGCCGCCTCGCCGAGCCGCGCCGCTGCCCACGACTCGATACTCGGCTCGGCGGCGCTACGCGGGCGACTCAGGTTCCACGGTACGGCATCGCCATCAACGGTGTCGCCGGCAACGGCGACGATACGATACGTGAACGGCATGCCGTCGGTCGGTGTGGTCACGAATTCCGGCTCAGGCGGCGATGAGTCCCCGCCGCCGGCGGCGTCAAGCGCGGCGGCTGCCCGTGTTGCACTACCCGCCACCAACTGGTGCACCGATTCTGCGAGCAGCAGATCGGAGGTGGCGTCGAGCGCCGCGGCGATATCACGAATAACGGCGTCCATGCGGTTCCACTCCATATCGCTGAGCGGTTCCCACGCGCCAACAAGGTGCGGATTGTTGGTTGGCTTCGCATCCAGCTCATCGCGAACTTTCTTCGCATTCCATCCGGCAACCTTTCCCTGATATTTCTCCACCAGCTCGATGCCGTCGAGGACATTGCCCGCGGCCAAGGCTTCCAGCGCTCCGGGAGCAACGGTTTCACCGCGATCAGTGAGCTTGCCCTGCGTGAGCGGTGCGATTCTCCGCAATGACAAAATGAAACGGTCGAGCCCCGCCTCATGCACACCGCGCTCGCAGCGGTAGCCGAGCAATCCGGCCAAGGGCTGTCCCTGGCGAACGCCGTCGAGCAGGTACAGCGCCGAGCGCACGCGCGCGCTCGACAGATCAATGGCGAATGCACCGTCGCCGGCTGCATCGGCGTTGTGTGAGAGATACGCGCTGCGCAACACGCCCGCCGCCGCAGCCTGCGTGAGGCTTGGGGCGTGCACGAAGCCGCCGGTGGCATCGCGACCATCGGTGGGCGCGATATCCTCGACCCAACCATACGCACCGATTGAGAGACCATCGGGCTTCGTCGCGCGTTGCGCCCGCCGTCGTCGTTCGACCAAGCCCGTGATCCACGCGTCAAGTCGGTGTGACGCAATATCGAGCGTCTCCGCCACGAGAATGCGTCGCTCGTCCAGCGCCGTCGAGCGCAACTCGCCGAGTGCCTCGCGAAGCTCGTTCAACCGGCCTTGCGACTGCAACCACGCGTGCACGCCGTACTGCGCGAACTCCGCACGTGCGGATACATTCGTCGATTCGAGGGTGAGCTCGGCAAACGAACGCGCTTGCGCCGGTACTGGCTGGAACTCGGAAAGAGTTGGCGCGATACCGGAGAACGTGGCGCTCACGCGATTTGCTGCGGCGAAGAGCGCGACGGACGACGTCGTTGCCGCCTGCGTCGCGACCGCGAGCGTCTGCTCTCGCTCGAAGGCTGATAGTGTTGTGGCGTTGCGTGCGACTTCCGATAGTCGGCCATCTGCCGAGTCTTTGATGACGGCCTTGCCCGCACCATTCCACGCCAACTCGAGCAACGCCTGGAACACGCTGGTCGCACTTCGCGAACGGTTGTTCAGCAGCGCGTCGATGAACACCGGATCGGTGTCCACTGCAAGCGGCAGGGAGAGCGGTCGCGCCTCGCCCATCGATCCGCTGGGATGCACGAGGCTCGCGTTCGCAATCACGTCTTCCCAGATCATTTCCTCGAGGATGCGTTCGAGATCCACATCGGACTGCTCGCTTCCGGATACCTCGCGACCCAGCTGCGCAAACTCGGACGCAATGACGGGGCGCACCCGCAGCTCGACGGAAACCGGAGTTGATCCAAGCAATTCGAGTAAGGTCTTGTCGATCGGTCCAACGCCGATTCGTGGCACGTTGGGAAGCGATTGACGCCACTTCTCGCGCAGACGTGTGAGAATCGGCAATAGGCCGGCCTCGAAACGATCCGGACGCCACCGCGACGTGCTGCTGACGGGGAGAATCCCGTACGGCTGATTGCCAATACGCACCGCGGGCAACGGTCCGCGTCCGCGCACGACGTCGCGGTGAAAAGCGCGCGTGTCTTCGCGTGCTGCGTCGGTGAGCGTTGCGCCATCCTTCGTCACACGATTGATCTTGTCCAGAAATCCGCCCCAGGACGGGCCCCAGAGCGCGACGTTCATTGCCTGCGCGCGCGCCTGTTCGCGCTCGTCGCTGTGATCGAGTTCACTGAGCACCACAGGCGCAAGGCCGAGCGCACTCGCGAGCACCGCTGCATTCGAGCGCGGGTCGATCGCGAGGACATCCAGTACCGGTGCCCGCGGTTCGATGCGACCTTGCCAGCCGGCGCGATCGCTCTCGGTATTGTTGGTCGGCGTGCCTTGCGGCACGAACGCGAGACCACCAACGCAGCGATGCGATTCGAGCAGGTCCGCGAGTTCGGCAGTTGCTTGCTTCGGCTGCAGGCTGCGCCGCACCCCGTATACGAACAGCCGATCGACTTTGGCTCCAGTCAGCGGCAGAGGCACGGTGATCGCCATACCAACGCGTACCGCCTCGTCGTAATCGGCCAACCATTCCGTACCGGCAACCACCTGGGCACCGAGGACACTACTCAGTTCCGTTTGATCCGGCGCGAATAGACCGACGGTGACTTCGGGAAGAATTGCACGACCGGTAACAGTGCGTCGTTGCGCACCTTGGATGACCACGGCGGAGAACGCGTCCGGCAGCAGTCGGGCGACGGCCGGGCGCTTGGAACGGGGCGTTACGCTTCGGAATTCAGGCGCAGCTGCGTCGGCGCGCTGCTCCAAATTTGTTGGCCGAAGCTCGCGCACGACCCACTGCGCGCGCTGTTGTCCAACCGACCGCAGCAGGGTGCGCCACGCCTCGGCGGCAGTGGATTCGTCCAACGCGCGCCACACCGCCGTCCAGTATGCGACACCGGCCACGCTTTCCTCGTCGCTGACTCCGCGATCGAGCGCGTCGATATGCACATCATCCGGATAAATACGCACGCGTAGCGATGCTCGATCGTCCGAGTAGCGCGTTTCGAGACGCACCGGCAGCAACATGAGCGGAACCGTCGCATCAGCGTCACCGGCGTCCACACCCATGCCGTTCAGGATATCACGCAGCCGTTCAGTCGCGGCGCCAAACTGCTCGACGTCGGCCGCACGCGCATCAGTCAGTCGCGCGCGTTTTTTCTGCAAGGCGGTCGTGGCCGCACCACGCAGCTGCAGGTCGGCGATCTGCGTTTCGATAGTGCGCAGTTCAGCCGCTCGTGCCACGATACTCGCGTTCAGTGCATCGCGCGTATCGGTAGTGGTGGCGACACTCCGTTGCCATAGACGGAGCTCCGCGAGGGTTACATCAGCCATGTCGTCAGACCCGCGGCGTGATGAGTTTGAGCGCGTTGAACGCGGCGCGAAATGGGCTCTGCAACAACGTGCGTGCAACCACGCCGGCATGATCGGGCCAACGTACGGGTGCGCCCACGCCGTCGACGATTTTCAGTGGGCGCGCAGCCGTGCTGAGAAACCGGTTGTACGACAACGGCCCGAGGTCATTCCAATCGAGATTGTTTCGCTGCACACCGTTTGCGGCCGGTCCGTTACCCTCGCCAGCCAAGTCCAAGCCGAAGCGCGGCGCACTCGGATTTTCGGTGAGAAAGAACCACCACCGCTCCGACTGGATCTGGCTCGGAAACAGGTCGAATCCTATCAGCAGGATGTCGGGTTCCAGATGGTGGTGAAAGAGCAGCTTCGCCGTATCGTTCGGATTGGCGCTGAAACGCGGACGTCCCTCCGCGTCTGGCGTCTTATCGGCGCGCATCGCCAACAGCATGGCGTCCGGGTAGCGTCGCACGACTTCACCGCGCACCACGAGCACGACACGTCCCTGCCCGCTGCCAGCCAGATGCGAGCCCAACGGCGTTGGAGTAAACCCATGAATGTCGGCGGTCAGCTCGTCAGCGTTTCGCTGCCAGAATCGGCGAAAGTAGGTGCCGCGCTGGTCCGTGGGATAACCGCGCCAGAGAAGTTCGCGACCCATCTCATCCGACAAGCCCAGCAGAAATGTCTCGGTAAAGACCGGGTTCGTTTCGAGCACGGTCACAAAGTCAGTGAATGGAATGCTGCCGAGGCCGGGAATGAGCCAATCGCGGTCGTACGCGTTCAGCGCGTCGAACATGGCGTGATCGAAGTGCGGTGCCGCCATGATTGGCGCGATGCGACCGTCGGCGAACCAGTTCGATGGCAACCACTTCGGAAGGACACCGAGACGAACGCCGGCATATCGGGTCGAAGTCAGCGCCGGCGCAACCGTCGCGAGCAGTGCGGTTTGCGTGAAGGTCAGCGCGGGGCGATCCGGCGTCCGGGGGAGGGCCGAGACACCGACCCCGAGCAGGAGTTGCGACAGCGATTGGGCGACATCCGTGAACGCGAGCGCTCTCGATGCGATCAAGGTTGCCGTGATGTCCCGCGACGCAACGGTTTCGAAGCGCGCGCGAGGCTGCAGCGTTGTCGCTGAGACGGCTGACGCCGCACTCGCCGCACTCGCCGCACTCACCGCACTCGCCGCACTCGCGGACGCCGACGCAGCGACAACACGGCCGGCTACGACGCGTGGCTTGGCAAAGACCATCCCACCACCAATCACTGCGTTGCCGATATTGATCGGAACGCCCGCGTTAGGTGGAATTCCCGAAAACGGTAGACGAGCCGAAATGCGGGCGAGCGTGTTTTTTGCCCGGTTGGACGCCTCGGGCACAGAGCTGTTCGCCACGCCCACCAACAGTGGAGCCAAGGCTTCAGCGCGCGCAGATTCGCGAGCGAAATTTACCGGCATGGCGAGGTCCACCTGCGATGCGATGGCCGTCGCGGAGCGCAGTGCAAGGTCTACCGTGCCGACTGGAATCCGCCAACTCGACACCGGTTGCGACAGTCGATCGGCGACCGACACGGTGCTGCGATCGGCCAGTCGCTGCGTGAGTGTCGCGGAAGCGACGGCCTCCGAAACGCCGAGCTTCCGTGCGACCAGCGCCGCTGGGAGCGATGCAATGGCGCTCGCCGAAAGCGTCCGCACCCCGTCGAGCTCCACATAGCTCCGCCGAAAATCCCGATACGTTTGTCCGGGCGCGACGATCGCCTTAAGCGCCGCAGAGTCAGCGGCCCTGACAAAGCGCGCGAGTGGCCCACGCACTCTGGAGAGGCGGCGAAACGTGGCGGTCATGGCGGCCGGCGCTGACGTGCTTCGCGCAAGGACTCCGTGCAACGTGAGGGCCGTCCCGCTTGCGGATACGCGCCCGTGTACGCCACGCATAAGTTGCGTCAGTTCGCCAACGCCGAGTCGTGTCAGATGATTGCGATGCAACGACTCGCCGACGTAGCGGCCCAATTGCATGCGGACCAGCGCGGCATTGGCCTTTTGCAATTCGCCAACCTGCGCCCACGCCGATTGCATCAATTGCTCCTGATTGCGCTGCACAGCGCGTGTGCCGAGACCGGCAATCAGCCGGTGCAGTGGCGACGTATTGAGCTGCGCAAACCAATCGGCATCGGCGGCGTCGGCGCTTTGTGGTGGTACCCCAAATACTGGGCCCAGCTGATGCTTCGCGCGCTGGTGTTGGGCGTAGAGCCGTGCACCGACGCGGGGCAGATCTTCATCGACCGCGTTGGAACGGTCCACTTCCGTGCGGAGTTCGTCACGTTTGGCGAGGGACCACGCACTCGATTCCGGCGGCTGATCGACGGGCACGGGTGTCGGCGATACCAGCGCGCATCGCAGCACTTGCACGGCTCCGCTGTCACCGGCAACGAGGTCGGTCACGTTACCGCGAGGCTCACTGACGTCGATCAGACGGCGGCCCACATTCCAAGGGGCGACAACGCCATGCAGTCGCGTCGCGAGTTCCTCAAAATCGCCTCGATCGGCCACGGAAAAATGCCAGCTGTCGAAAACCGGGAGTACGATCTCGTTGTCGGCATCGCTGCCATCGGTGGCCCGAATCCACGCCGGATCGAGTGTGCCGCCGAGGGCGCCGAGTGCGGCCTGTCGACCACAATCGAACGCTGGAACCAGTGCGGCGATGTAGTGCGTGTTGTGGTCGAGCTTTCGCGGACACAGCAACCGCGAGAGGTTGACGGGGCCGTAGCTCGCCGCAAGACGATCGGCGACAGTTGGCATGCCATCCTCCGGGCCCACGACCTGCGCATGCGCCCATGCCCACGAATCTTCCAGCGACTGCAACTCGCCTACGCGCGTACGAAGCTGTCGCGGAAGTCCCGGCGGACCGGGTTGCTCGGTGGAACGCGCGGCATCACACACCACCAACGCAAGCCATGGTGGTATTCGGTTGCCATCCGATGCGAATGGCGAGAAGAGCCACGGCAACTCCGGGCGGTCAAACTCAATGTGCGCGAGCACACTCTCTTCAGCGTCGATGGTGCCGGGCGCGGGAAGTCGCCGAATGATCTGTACCGGATCGAGTCCGATGACGTCGCCGGGCCCACGCACGACCAGCGTCCGTTCCACAACTTCAGATGTGGCCGCATCGTCCTTGACTGTGAACGACACGCGCACCGTCGCACGAAGCGGGTCCGTGCCCGCTGACTCCTGCGCTGCGGCCAGGCCGGTGCGCGCCCACGGCACAAACGTGTACTCGCCAAAGACCGTATTCTCGGGCACGAACGGAGTCGTCAGCGCGGACGAAAACGCGTTCGTGACATAACCGCGTGCATTGCTGAGTGAGCCGGGCATCTGTCAGGCGGTCATGAGTTGAAGTGCACTCCCGTGCAGCGACGCCAACGCGTTGAGGCGGTCGACGGCGTCGGTCGTGGTCATGGTCTCCGTCGCGTCGGCCACCGTGCTCAGATCATCGCGCCGAACGATGCGGACGCGTCCCGTATCGGCAATCGTCAGCGGAGCGGGATCCGGTTGCGATGGCATGTACGGGTTGGCTGCTTGGCGCGACGCCATGGCCGCCGCGTTCGACTGCAGGACCGCCGCCGCCACGATGCCGAGCTGCGCAAAAGCGGCGCGCTGACGACCGAACGATTCATGCGGGTATCTGGTCTCCCACTCGTACGTCACCGAGCTTGGCGTGCCGAATGTCGCGCCGCTGCTGGCGGCGACCCGGATGCCGCACGGAAACGCTTCGAAGCCCGGACGCGAGGTCTGCTGATCGCGGGTGAGATCCTTGAATTGACCCGGTGCGAACTGATCGGTCGCGTGCGACACCACGTGCGCCGCAATGCTGCCAACCTGCGGATCGGCCACATGCACGCGACGCGACGTGACGGGACTCGATCCGATGCGGTCGAGATCTGTTTCAAGCGGGACGCGGAGTTGCTTCACTTCCAACGCACCGAGCGGATGGACCAACGCGGGGGCCAGCTCGTCTTCGCGGAAGCGCGCCAACGTATCGGTGCCCGCCGGCAGCTGTGGCTTCCAAGCCGCGTCTGCGCGCAGCGCTTCAGCCGCCACCTGCACTGGCGACACGGCAGGAACCGGCGCGACGTCCTTCTCGCCCCACTCAATCGGGCCGAGCTCGAATGGCACGGTCCACAAGAGAATCTTGACGCTCGCATGCCCCTCGAGACGCCACGGCGTCATACCCGCCAGCCGCCCCTGGAACCGCACCCCCGCGATCGTTTCACCGAGTGCGGTGAGTTCAATACCGGCGTCAATCTCAAAGACGAAGTGCAGATGCGGCGTCCAGAAGAAGAGGGCATCCACCCCAATCCACGCCCTGCCGCCGATGATCCCGAGATCGGCCGTGAGCGACACCCGGCCACCGAATTGCAACGTGCTCGCAGTGATCGCGAAATACGCCTCGGCACGCACCGTCAGCCACGGAATCGGTGGTGACACTTCGACCGCGATGCGGCGCAATCCGGCCAGCTGGAGCGGTGGCAGGTATCCCGGAAAGAAACCACCGACCGAGATCGCGAACTCCGCGCTGCCGGTCCATTTCACGAACAGCCCGAGGTCACCGGACACCGTCATGTTCGCGAGCTTCGATTTCACGAGCGAGACACGCGTGACCATGTACTCCGGCGTGATCGCGATCATCAGCTCAGCGTGCAGATCGACCGTGCGCAACAACACCGGCACATCGGGCGACGGTACGATGACGCTCATCACGCCCAGCACCACGAGCATAGGATCGGGCAGGGCGAGTACCACGCCAATCTTCGCCTTCACAAAGCCCGCCTGCGACCCCCACCCCAACTCGGCGATTGGTCCGACGACCACGGCCCCCTTCCGTGGCGGAAATATCTTTCCGATGCGATCCAGCATTTTGGGTGCTGCCGCGATCGGGTCGCTCGGGAAGAGCAACTGATCGAGCGCGCCTTCCTGCAATCCTTTCGCCAATTCATCGATGGACAGACCGCGATTCAGCGCGATGATGCCGCCCAATCCGTTCAGCGTGAAACCGTAACTCAGCTCGATTTTTGGAAAGAAGTGCACTCCAATCACAAGCACGAGCGAGAACGGATCGAACGTGATCAGTCCCGCGGCAGTCACGCCGATCTTCGTGAACTGCAGATCAAGCACGCCACCGTATTCGCCCGCGTCCTCGCGATAGCGCAGGTATCCGCCGCCGGTGACGATGCCGGTCTTGAGACGCAGTCCCGTGCCGGTCGGTGGTTTGGGCAGCACCTCGACGGCCGAATTCGCATCGCCGGTCCAGCGGATGATGACACCGCCGCCTTCGGCGACCACACCAAACACTTCGCCAAGTTTCCCGGCGACGGTGACCATCAGATCGATACGACCGCTGTTCTCGTCCTTGCCGATCGGACGCGCCAGCGACATCTCGCGCAGTTCGATGCCAGGGAAATTGAAGCGGACGGGCAGGACGATCTTGCGATTTGGTCCTTCACCGAACGTCAGTCCATCCTTGGTGTCGAGGGCGATCGCGACGGCATTCGAGTTGGCCGTGGGCGCCTGCTCAGGGATGATGGATTGGAGCATCTTGTCGCTCCGCAACCCGCTGCGCAGGCGCGTGCGAATCGCGATGCCGAGCTTCGCTGTGGTGAGGTAGCTGAAGAACGCCTCGACTTCCACACCATCGAGACTGAGCGGTGTTGCACCACGCGGTCCAGGCGTACCGACGCCGATCGGTCCCAGCGCGCCGAGCGTCAGCGCGAGCCGCTTCTGTTCGCGCGACCACGTCAGCTGCTTGGCGAACTTCTCACCGGCCTTGTCCATATGGAGCAGGGTCTTGCATAGTGCATCGAAGCCGGAGGACGTTCCTGCGCCCAGCGCGCGAAACGGTGCGGCCCAAGGCTCGCGAATGTTCCGGATCCGATCTTCGAGTTGCCGGCGGGTGACCAGGTTTCGCTCGGGCTCGGCCGCCGTCTTCGCGACAATATCGAGAGCTTTGTCGAGGGAAATGAGTACGTACGACAGTTCCGTCGCAGCGCGCGTCGCAGCTTCCCACGTAAACGGGTCTGTGTCGAGCTCCTTCGCCATTTGCGCGACCGCGTCCGACGCCTTCTTCGACTCCGCGTCGACGGCCTTCTTGATTGGCGCGAATGCGTCACCTGCCGCGCTCAGGTCCTTCTTGAGCTTTGAGAGTCGGTCCTTTGCAATCCCCGTTGATCCGGGAAGGAGCGAGCTCACTAGCGAGCCCGTGTCCTTCAAGGATGTGCGGACCAGACTTCCCGCCTGCGTGTGCGAAAATGCAACGCATCCTTTTACCAGCGCGGACCACACGTCGTTAGCCATAGACCATTCAGTACGGCCAATCGATGGGCGACGCAAGCGAACAGGAGTGCACGCAACCTGACTGAACGCCGGTTACGAAAGTGGCGAGACAACTCCGTTCCTGAGTTGGCCCGACAGTCCGACGCCGAGCGCGGCTCCCGCTCGGCTCGGTACGTCCCGAACGTCAGACGCGATATTCAGTAACTCGCCCCAAAGAACCACGTTCCGAAGCCGCTGGCGTTCGGCCGATTTACCGGCACGGCCCAGTCCCACCGTACGATGGCGATGTTGAACAGGTTAAGACGAAAGCCGTAGCCATAACTGCGAAGCAGTGCCCGCTGTTTGGAGAAGTCGTAATTAGACGGCTGTGCAAGGGAGACCGTCTGCCCCTGCGACCACGCCACGCCTGCGTCATAGAAAATCAAGCCATCGAGTGGCGGCAGTCCGATCGGGAGTAGTCTGGAATTCATGGCACGGAGGATCGGGAAACGCAGTTCTGCGTTGGCGAACGCGACTCGACTACCAATCGTCTCGACCGTGTTGCACTGCGAATTTTGATCGGTGGGCAGCCCGCTGCACTGCACGCTGCTCAGATCATCGCGATTGTAGCCGCGAATGAAGTCAGGGCGAGCCAGCCATTTCGGGAAACGATTCTCATCCTTGCCGACCGCCATGTTGGCCGAGAAGCGCGTTGCAAAGGTGACGTAATTGAAGAGAATCGGAACGTAGGCGCGCGCGTCCGCGAGATACTCGTTCCACCGCCACGTGCCAACGTTTGGCTGGACCTGCAGGCGCACGCGTTTCCCGGAAATGGGCCCGGTGAAGCCGTTGAGCGTGTTGTCGGTCACCCATGCCACATACGGCGAAACCCAGTTGGCCGACGCGACGTTGCGGGTGGGGCCGCGCTCGTAACCGCTGGCGACGCCAAACGTGTAGTCGACCACGCGGGTGAACGGAAACACCTGCTGATCCACATTCTGGAACCGCGCGCCGAGTTCGAACCGCGTGAAACGGTTGAGTGGATACAGTGCCGTCGCAAAGACCTCGCGCAGCACCAGCCGATTGATCTCCTGCGTCTGCGCGAACTGGTTGTTGCCAACCTGCGTTTGCGTGGCGTTCGACAGCAGGTAAATGGGCTGCTGCGTCACGCCGGTTGTGTACTGCAGGCGTTTGCCGAGACTGGTGTAGCCGATGAACACCTGTGCGTCGCTCAGCTGGCCATTGATTGAGCCCGAGAGCGCGAGTCTATGGTCGCCGAGCAAGTCGCTCAGGACGATGGTGGTGCCGCCGTACGTGCCCTGTCCAAACCCGCCCTGCTGATACCCGATGTTCGGCTGCGCGATGTACTCCGGCGTGAACCGAACCTTGTAGCGCGTGTCCCGGAAGCGCGTGGTGTCGGGCAAGTTGAAGTCGAAGCTGTCCATCATCGCACGAACACTGATCTGCTCGCCCATCTTTGCGAGCGTAAGCTGCGGCAGGTCGCTCGACGCGCGAGCGGTAGCTGCAGTCTGCGGACGATAGAACGACTGACGCGATGCTGCCGTATCGCGGACGGCGCCTCGTAAGAGGTGCGCCGTCGGGTCTGCCGGCGGCGGCGGGGCCAGAGGCGTTGCTCCGACAGGCGACGCACCCGGCGCGAGCCCGGCCCCCTGTGCGACGACGGCGTTCGGCACGCCAGGCTTGAACGGCTCGCGCTTGAGCGAGCGCGGATTCTGAATCTTCCAGATCGCGTGCTCACTCTTTTCGTAGTACACAAACGCGAGCACGTCCGCACCATGGGCCCACGTGATCGCCGGAGAGTTTTCGGCAACCGCGTTGATGGCGCCCGCCACGTTGGTGAGCTGGTAGTGAAGCTTGGACGCCGTCTCGTAGAGAAACAGATTCGAGATGCCCGTGCGATCGGAGAGAAACGCAATGCTCTTTCCATCCGGTGCCCACTGCGGATTGATGTTCAGTCCGCCCTGACCCGGCAGCACTTCGACTTTGCCTGTCTCCAGATCGTAAAGACAGATCTTCATCTTGCCGATCTTGAGGATCGAGAAGTCGGTGTCGTCGCCGCGATCACTCGAGAACGCGATCGTCTTCCCATCGGGGGACCACTGCGGCTGCAGGTCCCCGTACATGTCCTTGGTGAGTTGCTGCATGCCCGGCGCATCGAACGACACCATATACAGGTCGCTGATGCCATGCTTCATGCCGCTGAAAATGATCTTGCGACCGTCGGGCGAGAACGTTGGACTCAGCACCTGATCGAGTTGCACATCAAAGCTTTTGACGATGTCGCGTGACTTCACGTTGAGCACATAAAGCACATCGCGCCCGCCGCGCTGGCCGGAAAACGCGAGCAACTTACCGTCGGGAGAAAACTCCGGCTGCGAGTAGATGAAACGCAGCTGTTCGAAATCGGGATTTGTCGTGGTCTTGACGAGACGCGAGATGCGCTTGCCCGTCTGCGCATTGGCGAGATATAACTCGGGGAAGACTTCGCCCCTCAGCAGACTGCCGTAGGCGATATACGAGATGAACTTCCCATCGGGCGACAACGAAGGCGCAACGAAGAGGTTCGAGATGCTCCCCGAGCGCCGCTGTGACAACAACGGCTCGGCGAACGACCGCGGACGCTGCAAATCAGCGATGATGGGCAGAAACTTGGCCGACATCGCCTGCTTCCACTCCTCGCTCAACTCGTCGAGCGTCAACCCGATTTCCCGACGGAATGCGCGCTCAAGCCCAAGACTCGGCACTGCGTTCATGATCTCGCCGATCACTTCGTCGCCCCAACGCGCGCCAACGTACTGCCACACCGACAACCCGTAGCGATACGGGAAATACTTGTCGGGACGCTCCGTCATCATCTGGATGCTTGGCAGCGTGCCATTGACGACCGCGTCACGCACCCAGGCATCCGTCCACGGATGCTTGTCGCCGATCGAGAAGTATTCCGCCAATCCTTCCATGAACCAGAGCGGCGGATTGACCATCGCCAGATTCTGCAGCCCGCTGCCCGCGCGTCCGCGTGAGAAAATGTCGAACTGGAAGACGTGCACCATTTCGTGCTGGAGCACGTGTTCGAAGCTGCCCCAGTCGCCGCTGAAAAACTGAGCCATGCGTTGGCGAAGCGGGTCGGTGACACCGCCGGTGCCTTCGCCCAAGTCGCCGAAAACATTGCTCTGCGCAAAGTCGCCCGAGGAGCCGAAGACAAGCACCGGCTTCTTCTCGCGGAACTGGTGCGCCATCAGGCGCGACAGGCGCGCATACGAACGTTCGGCCATGCGCGCGGCATCGGGCGCGACGTCGGCTTCTTCCGGGTAGTAATGCACCAAGAAGTGCTCCGTCTCGATCACGCGCCACCGCAGTCGGTCGTACTGCACCTGATTCTGCCCGAAATATCCCTGAGCCTCAAGCGGCGCGGCGAATGCGCCGACGTTAAGGCCAATCATTGCCACCCACCGCGCTAACCGTCCCGCTGTCGGCTTCACCGCGTGCCCCCTATTGCAGCCCCGAGTTGGACCGGCGTCGCGTCGCTCCACAGCCGTTCGAGCTGATAGTACTGCCGCGCCGTCGGGTGGAACACGTGCACCACGCAGTCCAGGTAGTCGAGTAACGCCCACCGGCCCTGCGCCATACCTTCCGTCTGTTTAGTAGACACGCCAGTGGTCTTGAGCCCTGCCTGCACATGATCGGCAATCGCCCGCACATGGGTGTCTGATGTCCCACTGGCAATAACAAAGAAGTCGGTCATGTCCGTCACTCCGCGCAAATCCAGGACCATGACATCCACGGCCTTGAGTTCGCCCGCCAGTTCAGCGGCTCGGCGGGCGACGGATTCTCCGGGATTAGCAGCGCGGGGACGAGCCATAGTGGGCAGACGGGCAGGGAGGGGAAGGGCCTGAAGCGAGCTGGTGTATCACGTTGCAAGCCACCTGCCTTGCTACGTCGTAGTACCCGGGGCAGATGCACGAAGTTCGCACAGCGACCCCGACATTCAATTGCTTGTGAGACAGTATGTGCAGTGGCACGCGCCGCACAACAGCCAACTCGCGACCCAATGGTCACTTCCAAGGCTCTGGCAATCAGTGAGGCGCGCTGTATGTTGGGGGCGCGTCCGGCCTCATCGGAGGTGCAGTCGAACGAATTGTGTTTTCCATTCACTATGCGAGGTGCTGGAATATGAAACGATTACTCTTGGCCGCTTTGTTGGTGGTCGCGCCATTCGAGAAGGGCGAAGCTCAGACGTACCAGTTCTTCGGTTGCGATGGGGCGAACCGGTCGTGTCACTTAATGCGCTTTGAGCGACTCGGGACGGTTTCGGCGTTCGGAAACCTATCCAATCAGTTCGATCAGTTTCGCTTTTCGGGTCACTCCACTTTCTCGGCCCCCGGCGTCTTCGAGCGTTATCAAGGATGGAACGCCTCCCCGTTCGACTACACGATCGGGCCGCCGCTCAACGCCGATATTTTCTACGGACCAGGCCCCTGCTCATGGGCAGACCCGTTGGGATATCTGGCGAGCGGTGGCACCCCCTGCCCGGCTGATTTTGAGTGGGGCGGCCTCGGGAATGGAGGACAGCTCTACCAGGCCGTAGGCTGGCAGCCGACATACGCCGAGGTCACTGTTGGTTTTGCTGGCGATGCGAGCCTCACCACAATCCCGCTCAGTGCCGTCCCCGAGCCCTCGACGTACGCGCTTTTCGGCGCTGGACTTGCCGTCGTCATCGTCGCCAGCCGCAGGCGCTCGCGGTCGTCCCGTCTGATGCATCGCAACCTCGCCTAGCGGCGAAGATGGGCAAACGAAACGCGGCCGTCGCACTGCGCGACGGCCGCGTTCTAGTCTGACGGGTGGAGCCAGCGTCAACGGCTGTGTCGTGCCCTCGAACTTCGAGCAGGCGCCGTCCCCGCTGCCTGACAAGTCGTTCGGCAGAGTTTGCCGTTGTGCAACGCGGACGCGGGACGTAGGCTAGCAATGATTCTGTTACGAATCGCCCGGTCTTGGTCCCCTCTCGTGTATTCCTGAGGCCGGACGACACCTTCGACCCAAAGGAGAATACACATGAAATCTGGCCGCCTACGTTCGTCGATGGGGTCCATGGCAATCGCATTCGGCATCGCGACTGCCCCCCCGGTGTCCGCGCAGGCCACAGGCACCGTGGAGGGCAAGGTGACAGCTGCCCGCTCAACCGACGGTCTGGCAGGGGTGACCATCAGTTTTTCCGGCACCACAGCGTCTGCCGTCACACGCGCTGACGGTAGCTATCGGGTGATGGTACGCGCCGGCACCTACGAGCTCCGCGCACGGAGTCTGGGATACACCAGTCGTCGGGACACGGTCGTGGTTGAAGCGGGCAAAGTGCTTATGCGCAACTACGAACTGGCGAAGTCGACCACACAACTTGAGCAGGTCGCCGTCACCGGCTCTCGCGCCGGCGCGCGGACCGTTGTCAGCAGCCCCGTACCCGTCGACGTGATCAACACCACGGAGCTGCGTGCGACCGGACGTGTAGAGACGGCGCAGATGCTGCAAGCCGCCGCCCCGTCGCTCAACTTCCCGCGCCCCGCGGTCGCTGACGGCACCGACCACGTCCGACCGGCCACGCTGCGCGGCCTCGCGCCGGATCAGACTCTTGTGCTCGTCAATGGGAAGCGACGCTACACGAGTGCCCTCATCAACAATAACGGCACTATTGGACGCGGGACGTCGGCGGTCGACCTCAACGCCATTCCTGCGTCGATGATCGAGCGCATCGAGATTTTGCGCGACGGCGCCGCCGCGCAGTACGGCTCAGACGCCATCGCCGGCGTGATCAACATCATTCTCAAGGGCGCGAGCGCGGGCGGCGCGTCAATTCAAACGGGCCAGTTCGACACCGATGTCGAAGGACTCGGCAAGCGCAACGACGGTGGCAACGTGGCCATGGCCGCCGATCACGGTCTCTCGTGGGGCAGCGGCAGCTACATCCACGGCGGCATCGAATACCGCAACCGCGCCATGACCAATCGCAGCTTCGCCGATCCGCGCGTGCAGTACTCCGCGACCGATCCGCGCGAAGCCACGGCCAACCGCGCTACTCACTGGTCGGGTGATGCGGCCACAGCCGATATCGTCGGCATGTACAACGCCGGCGTGAACCTGCAGAGCGGGACGCAGCTCTATTCGTTCGGCTCGTTCGGTCGGCGCGACGGGCGCTCCACCGGATTTTTCCGCCGACCCACGCAGGTCTCGCAGGTGGTGCTCAAGCTTTACCCAAACGGCTTCCTGCCGAACATCGAGAGCAACATCAACGATCTCTCTGTCGGCGTCGGTGCGAAAGGCACGATGAAAGGCTGGAAGTGGGACCTGAGTGAAGTGTACGGCAACAACTCGTTCCAGTTCATCATCGGCAATTCCAACAACGCTTCACTCGGCCTCGCCTCGCCAACCACTTTCGACGCCGGTACGCTTGGTTTCGGTCAGGCGCTCACCAATTTCGACTTGTCCCGACAGTTCAATCCTGGTGGTACGCCGGTGCGCTTCTCAACCGGCGGCGAGTTTCGCTGGGAGAGCTACACGATCGAGGCGGGCGAACAGGCGTCATACCAGAACGGCGGCAGTCCTGTGCTCGACATCAACGGCAATCCCGTACGGAACGCGGCGGGGGCAACGACACCGGCCCTCCCCGGATCGCAGGTGTTTCCTGGCTTCACACCCAGCGACGCGACCGATCAGAATCGCACGGCGGTTGCGGCGTACGTGGACGTCGAAAGTGATCTCACCAAGCAACTGCTGGTCGGCTTCGCCGGACGCATCGAGAATTTCTCTGACTTTGGCTCGCAGGCCACCGGCAAGCTGACCGGGCGATTTGCACCGACGGAGAAGTTTGCGTTTCGCGGAGCGGTCGCGACCGGGTTTCGTGCGCCGTCGCTGCAACAGAGTTTCTTCACTTCGCAGGCCACCACGTTCGTGAACGGACAGCCGGTCGATATCAAGACGCTGCCGGTCGCCAGTCGCGAAGCGCGTCTGCTCGGCGCGCGCGATCTCACCCCGGAAACCTCCGTCAACCTGAGCGGCGGCGTCACCCTGCAACCCATCAACAGCCTGACCGTCACCGCCGACTACTACGACATTGCGATCAGTGATCGGATCGTGTTGTCGGAGAACTTTATCGGCACCGGCATCCAGACGTTTTTTGCCGCGAACGGATTCCCTGCAGTGAACGGCGGTCGCTACTTCACGAATGCCATCGACACGAGGACAAAGGGGCTCGACGTCGTCGCCAACTACGGCATCGATCTCAAATCACGTGGACTGCTGCGGCTCACGGCGGGATACAACCAGAATCGTACCAAGGTGACCAGTGTTGTCGTCAACACGCCAGCGCAATTGGGCAACCTGAACGAGCAGCTGTTCGGCCAGGCGGAGCGTGGGCGCATCGAAGTGGGTCAGCCCCGCAACAACCTGTTGATGACGGCGATGTACGATCGCAAGCGATTCACTCTCACCGCGCGCACGCAGCGTTTCGGTGAGGTGACGTCGATCGCCGTGCTGGCCACGGGCACCGCGCGTCAGGTACCCAATCAGACCTACTCGGCCAAGTTCATCACCGACCTGAGTGCGTCCTATCGGTTCTTCAATCGCGCGACGCTCACGATCGGCTCGGACAACATCTTCGATGTGTATCCGGACCAGAACAAGGATCGCGGCGACGTGGCCGCGAACTATGCGGGGCAGGGCACGTTCGGTGTGTTCCGCTACTCCGGACTCTCGCCGTTCGGCTTCAACGGACGGTACGTGTACGCGAGGGCGGGTTTCAGTTTGTAGGCAGCACTGGGTGTGGTGACCAGAACACGAAACCCCAGAGGGCAGGTTCGCCTTTGGGGTTTTGTGTGTGCCTAACGCCCGTCCACCCGCACAAACCGAAGCCTGCGGACCGAGTCTTCCCCGGGCGGTGTCGATACCGTGAGGTGCGTGAGCTTCCCGGTGCCATCACGATGAAACTGCAGTTGTGCCGGGGTCTCACCCAAACGCCCGAAGCCGCGCACGAATAGGTCACGCGCGACCGGTCGTAGCGAGAGGTCGTTCTGGCCTCGGCGCCGCAGCACGAGACGCTGGCCTCGGAGCTCGAGCTGCCAGCCCACATCGAGATCCTGACTGAACCACGTCCCCGCATACTCCCGCAGTGTGGTGGGAGACGGGCGCCAGCGCGCAGCGTCGCCGACGCGCTCGAGCATCTCGGTCGGCCCGCCGTTCCATGAAACCTCCAGGCGAGGCGACGCGCCGGCTCGGGGCGATCGGAAGGTGAACATGCCCACGTTCCCCGTGGTCCCAATCTCGAAAAATCGTGCGTCGCCAGTCGGCGTCATCGTAAAAAGCGTGTCGTCCGTCGCGTCATTGAACACGACCTCGCTCAGCACGCCATTTCGCATGACGATCGACGCCACGTTCCATGGTTGGTCGACCGGTCGATAGCTACCGGCGTAGCGGGCAACCGCTGCCGCTGGTAGCGGGACGGCGACGGGCGCCTCCGGTCGTGAGCGCGCGGGACTCATACGATCAGAGAGATAGATATCCGCGACCTCCTCAGCGAGCTTCTTCGAGTCCAGATGATCGGCATTGCAGAGCGCCGAGACGGTGAATCCGTGATCCCGGAATCGCATAATGATCGTCCGCGTCCCATCCGAGTGTCCGCCCCGTTCGATCGTGCGGAGGCCGCGATACGTGTCGAGGCGTAACCCGTACGCATACGGAATGGTGTCGCCATTGGCGAGCTGCGGCCGTCCAACCATGCGCGCGATTATCGCCGGACCGCCAACCGTCGGCGTGGTAAAGTTGCGGTCCCAGCGCGCGAGGTCCTCGACCGAGGCGTACACGTTGTCACCACCAATGGTCTGTGACGATGGGAACTGCACACGGGCGCTTCTCCCGACCGGAATGTGCCCGAGCGCGCGATCCGTCGTCGCGCGCGGGCGCGCATCACTGACGAAGCTCCCTCTCATGCCCATGGGATGGAGCACTTCGCGCTCCAAGTGCTCGCCAAAGGGCACGCCGACAACGCGCTCGACGATCAGGCCGAGCAGCTCGTAGTCACTGTGACTGTACTCATGCTTGGTTCCGGGCGCGAAGTTGAGCGCCTGCTGTGCGGCAATGAGTCCCAGGAAATCCGCCATCGTCGACACAGCGCGCCCGGATAAAACGCCGAGCGTCCCGTAATCGCGCAGACCGCTCGTGTGCTGTACGAGGTCTCGCAGGCGCATCGGCGTGCCATAGTCGCGCATTTCGGGGACCCAGCGGCGCACGTCGTCGTCGAGTGACAACTTGCCCTTTTGCTCCAGTATCAACACCGCGAGCGCGGTGAATGGCTTTGAAACGGAGCCGAGGTTGAAAGTCGTGCGCGGCGTGATTGGGCGGCCGTCCTCAACGTTTGCCAGCCCATACCCCCGGGCGAGCACGACCTCGCCGTCTTTGTAGACGCCGAGGGCGCAGCCGGGACCGTCTTTTGAGATGGCGCGATTGAACAGCGAATCCACGCGTTGCTCAATGGGTTGCTGGGCTGGCAGTGGCGTCCATGCCACGAGCATTGCGAGCGAGGGAAGCCAGTGGCGGCGAGCGGTCAATTTTCACTCCGCAGTTGAATGTAGACGGCTCGGTCTTCCGGGATGCTGATGCGTTCGCACTCGTCGCTCACGACTCGCTCCAGAAAAAAGCGCCCGTTCCGATGTCGGAAAGGGCGCTCAATTCCAAAGAACAATGCGTCGGAATTCGCAGCAGCAATCGGCGTATCTGCTTACTGCTTAATCACCCACACCTTGATTTCAGGCTTCACATCTGCATGCAGCCGCACGCCAACTCGGTACACGCCCAGTGACTTGATCGGCTCGTTGAGCTCGATCTGGCGCTTCTCGATCTTGTAGCCCTGCGCTTCGAGCTGATGCGCAATGTCGGCCGTGGTGACCGAGCCAAAGAGCTTGCCTTCTTCGCCGACGCGCGCGGCAAAGGTGACGGACACTTCGGCAAGCTTTTCTGCAATCTGAGACGCCGCATCGCGACGTTCGGACTCGGCGGCTTCGAGGCGGTTCTTTTCGGCCGCAATGCGCTTGCGGTTGCCTTCGGTGGCTTCGAAGGCGAAGCCGCGCGGCAACAGGAAGTTGCGGGCGTAGCCGGACGACACGGAGACGATGTCACCCGGATGGCCGAGCTTGTCGATGGCGTTGCGTAGAATGACTTCCATGAGAACTCCGGGTCGAGCCGGTTGAAGATCAGGGGAGCGACGACGGCCGGCGCGTGCCGACGCGGAAATCGCGCCACGTGTCGCCCAGCCCGAGTCCGAAGGTCGTCGCCGACACCACAGCAACCACCAAGACAGGGCCGAGTAGAGGAATAAGAATCAGCAGGGCGAGGAGTGCAACGACAGCGATCCGATCAGGGATCCACCAGGTCAACACACCCGCACCACGAAGAGCGTACAACGTGCCAAAGAAACAGACGAAATTTGCACCGGGGATCCGCCACTCTGAAAGCGTGGGGAGGAGCACCAGCGTCACGCCAACCACCAACCCCCAGATCAGCTGATCGTTGAAGCGAAGGTCGCGCAGCTGAGCAAGCGGCGGCCCGATTCGCACCCGCGACAACCGATGATACGACGCCCACCCCAACCCAAGAGCCAGCAGCGACTCAAGCGCCAGCAGCGCCGGCGCAAGGAGCACTAACGGACCTCTGGGCGACCGATCCCGTGCCTCACCAAGTGCAGCGAGCACAGTCGCCATGCGATCAGCGCGGGCGGCGGCTTCGGGCATCTGACGCGCGAACGTTTGCCACGCCCCCGAGTTCGTCCGATTTTGCCACCCCGTCAACGATTCACCGAGACGATGCTGATACTCGTCTCCAAGCATCCGCGCGGCCTCGTCGAACGAACCAGCATCGACCGGACTGCGGGTGGCGAAACCGGCCACGCTGACCGCCCCTGCCAGCGCGACCGCCGCCAGCGCCCGACCAAGAAACGGTCGCGAACCGGTTGCCAAGCACACCAGCCCGAACGCGGCGCCGAGTGAAAGTGCCCAACCACGCACAAACGCACCGTAGCCTTGAATCGGGAGCGGGACGAACCAGACGACTGTCGCCGCGAGCGCCACCCAAGCGAGCGCAAACAGGAGTCGTCCACCACTCCACCAGCCAACCACGGCACAGGTGGCGATCGAGACGAGCACCAGCAGCGCGAACTGTTCGACGGGAAGGAGCAGGCGAACGAGGCCGGCAACCAAAGCAAACGTCGGCGGCCACGTTGGCGCCGCAGTGACCGTCACCATCAGTACAAGCGCGACGACGAACCATCGCCATCCGCGCTCCTGCGCGGCAGTCGCGGCGTTGTCCGGCGCGACTGCCCCGGTCATATCAGCCCGTCTGCCCCTTGACGTACGGAAGCAGCGCGAGGAAACGCGCCTTCTTCACGGCCTTGGAGAGCTGACGCTGGTGACGGGCATCGACGCCGCTCAGACGGCTCGGCAGGATCTTGCCGTAGTCCGTGATGAAGCGGGCGAGGAGGCGATCGTCCTTGTAATCCACGTAGCGGATGCCCGCTTCAGTGATCGGGCAGGGCTTCTTCTGTCGGCGCATGGTCTATTCCTCGTCGTCGTCGTCATCGTCGCTGCGCCCACGACGGGCCGCAAGCTCTTCGTCCGTCAGCTTCGGTGCGCCAAGCTCGTGCTCGTGCAGCGTGATGAGGTAACGAACCACACCTTCGTCCAGCTTCAGCGCGCGCTCGAATTCAGGCAGAACCTTGGGCTCGGCGCTGAAGTGCGTGATGATGTAGTAGCCGTTTTCGTGACGCCCGATTTTGTAGGCGAGGGCGCGGCGGCCCCAGTGCTCGATTTCGGCGGGCTCGGTCAAACCGAGGAGCGCCTGCACCTTGTCGAGCTTTTCCACGATCGTCGTATCTTCGAGCGCGGAATCGTAGATGTACACCGCTTCGTACCGCCGCGATGCCAGGCGGCGGATCTTGAGCTTTGCCACTCGGCAATCCTCCCTATGGACTTAAGTTGCCCCCTGCAGTGCCGTTCCGCAGGAGGAGGGGCCGCGACGGGAAAGCCGACGCGGTAGAACCTCCAAACCTAGGGGAGGGGAGTGGTGGGGGGCAAGTCGAAACTCGAACTGCCAACTCCAAACTTGTTGGGTAAACCCTACGACCCCGCCTTGGTGTTATGACTCTTGAGGTAAAGGTTCAATGACCCAATCGACAACTTTGACTTGAGCTGCACCACAATGCGCGCCGCGTCATCGCTCACCCAGACTTCGGCTTTGCCATTCTCGCTGAACAGCCCTTTGCTGCGGAATGTCGGCTGCAGGACGACCGTTTTGAACGTTCCGGCTGGCGTCTCGATGGTCTCGCGCCGGACCACTTTGATCCGGACCGGATTGGCTTCGGGGTTGAAGTAGCGGGAGAAACTGTACTCTTTGCCAACTTCGAGCGGAATCGTGCGCACGAAATAGAGGAACGACCCGTCGTCGAGCGGATTCGCGACCGTCGGCTCCTCCGGCTCGTCGTTTTTGCGGTACATGCCGCGCTCAGGGAACAGCTCGTAGTGGCGCTTCGGCTTGTAATTGCCTTCTTCGATGTCTTGGTGAAATCGACGGGACGTGAGCGTGGACACGTCGAACCACGACTCCAGCCGGTCATTCACCTTGAAGAGCGGAATGCTGCCCGTAATGCGAAAGAGCGTGTGCCACGAGGGGCGACCACGGACGTCTGGGACGCCGAGCACTTCCATACTGCCATTGCCGACCTTGATCGCGCCGAACTTCACGTCGTACTCGAGCTTCTCGCCGACGAAAAACGGCACCTTCATCGCGTCGGCCGGCAGTCGCGGCGAGGTCGATGGTGCCATGAATGTGTCGACTGCCTGCGCGTATGCCCGTGGGCGCGGCACACCGACGAAAAGCCCTGAGATGAGCAGGGCCCGCACGGTGACTGTCGACATCAGAGCGCTGCGATTCGTCAAAGCCGTACACCCGAGGCATTGCCACAATTGCGTCGCGCACTCACACGACCACACTGCGGCAGAGATTCTTGGAGATACACCCATCGGACAGAAAAGGGTCGCCCACTTATACGCCCCACGTCACCATTTGGTGACAACTTTCCCGCTTGGTCACACGTTGAAGCGGAAGAGCAGGACGTCCCCATCGTGTACGAGGTACTCTTTCCCTTCTGACCGCACTGCGCCTTTCTCGCGAGCGGTCTTCCACCCGTTGTACGCGACGAAGTCGGCGAACGATGCCGTTTCAGCGCGAATAAACCCACGCTCGAAATCGGTGTGAATGACACCGGCCGCCTGAGGCGCCGTCGCGCCGCGATGAATCGTCCAGGCCCGCACTTCCTGCTCGCCGGCCGTGAAGTACGTCTGCAGGCCCAGTAGATGATAACCCGCACGGATCAGTCGACCGAGTCCGGCGGTTTCGAGCCCCAGCGAGGCCAGAAACTCCGTGCGCTCTTCGGTGGGCAGTTCCGCCAGCTCGGCCTCGATCTTGGCGGAAAACGGAACCACTTCGGCGTTCTCGCCACTCGCGGCCACCGCGGCCCGCAGCGCAAGCAGATACTTGCCCTCGTCACCCGCGAGCTCCGCTTCGGTGACATTCGCCGCGTAAAGCACCGGCTTGGCCGTGAGCAGCTGCATCCCTGACAGTTGGGCGAGCGCGGCCTTATCAAGCCCGGCACGCCAGAGCGGCTGCCCATCGGCGAGCGCCGCGTTGGCCGCTTCGAGTGCGGGCAGTTCGAGCTGCGATTCCTTGTCACCGGTACGCGCCGCGCGCTTCACCTTGTCGAGGCGCTTCTCGACGATGGCAAGATCGCTGAGCGTGAGTTCGAGCTCAATGATCTCCTTGTCGCGCGCCGGATCTGGCGAACCCATAACGTGGGTGACGTCGGGATCCTCAAAACAGCGCACCACGTGCACGATCGCGTCGGTCTCGCGGATGTTCTGCAGGAACTTGTTGCCCAGTCCCTCGCCTGCGGACGCGCCCGCCACGAGGCCGGCGATATCGACGAACTGCACGACGGCCGGCACGGTGCGCTTGGGCTGCACGATCACGGCGAGCTTGTTCAGCCGATCATCGGGCACTTCAACCATTCCCACGTTGGGCTCGACGGTGCAGAACGGATAGTTCGCAGCTTCGGCCTTGGCGGCGGTCAGGGCGTTGAAGAGGGTGGATTTGCCGACGTTGGGGAGACCGACGATGCCGAGGCGGAGCATTCGAGAGGGGCGGAGATGACGGAGAAATGGAGCGCGAGCGCCGACCGCACTGCAACCACTGAGTTTCGAGTTTGCAGTTTGAGTTCGGAGTTGCCAGTTGGTTCAACGCGTAGAAATGTAGCAGGGCGCGGTGAAGCGATGACGATCATCGCGGCGAGTCGCCCCATCGTGGGCGCATGCAAGATTTCACGAAACTAGTGGTTTGGCAGCGAGCCCAGTCGTTCGCGATAAGCGTCTACCGCGCAACCGAGCGCCTTTCCGAAAGCCGATCCGCTGGACTCAGGAGCCAGCTCCGCCGTGCTGCCACTTCGATCGCTGCGAACATTGCTGAGGGTGCGTCCGCCTCAGGCCAGGTCCAATTCGCACGCTACCTCCAGATCGCCATTGGCTCGGCGTCCGAAGTTGAGAGCCATCTCGATTTCGCCAGCAGGCTCGAATGCATTCCCCCTGCCCGGCTCACACCATTGGTCTCCGAGGTGCAAGCACTGCGTCGCATGCTCGTGGTGCTGAGACGACGGGCGCTCGAGGGGAGCGGTGAACTGGCAACCCGAAACTCAAACTCACCACTCGGTACTGAGTAGTTCCGAGTGGTGAGTTTGAGTAACCAGCGACGAGTCTTCTACTGCTGACAAACCCCCTTCGGGTTCGGCTTCGGCTGATTCACCACAATCCGATGGTCCAGATTCCCGATCGTCATCGCCGCGTCGGACACGAACTTCGCGACCCGCATCATGTGCGGGAAATCGATGTACTGCGGCTCATCGGTGAGCTGGTGGTAGTCCGAATGCCCGCCGGTCGTGAAAAACGCGATCGGAATGCCATAACGCGCGTATTCGTAGTGATCGCTGCGGCAGTAGATGTTCATCGGATGCCCGTTCGCATCGAGCGAATAGTCGAACGTGAGCTTGTGCTTGCCGGTCGTGTTCACGGTCTCGACGAGATCGCCCAGTTCCGTTGAAAGTCGACGCGATCCGATCACCTGCAGATAGTCGGGGGTACCGTGCAGTGTCGCGCCTTCCTTGGTCGCGCCGGTCACATCCCACGCATTACCGCGGCCGACCATGTCCATGTTGAGCTGCGCAACAATCGAGTCACGCGGCACGGTCGGATGATCGGTGAACCACTCCGAACCCCACAGCCCTTTCTCTTCACCGACGTGCCAGACAAACAGCGTCGAACGCTTGGGCTTCACCTTCAGCGACGCCATATACTCCGCGATTTCGAGCACGGACACAGAGCCGGAACCGTCGTCATCGGCACCGTTGAACGTGGAGTCCATCCGCGACGGATTTGTCTTCCGCCATTCGGCGAGCTGTGCGTTGATCTCCGTCTGCTGCTCGGGCGTTGCGCGCTTGCCGTTGTCTTCGGCCCCACCGGGGCGCACGATGTGCGTCATGATGCGCATCGAGTCGTGGTCGAACGCCTTCGGACTCATGCCGACGTGATCGTTGTGCGCACCGACCGCGACATACTGCCCCTTGAGCTTGGGATCTGAACCGGGCAGCAGTGCAATGACGTTGCGCGCTGGATGCTGGATGGGGGTGGCGGTGATGACGGAGTTCAACTGCGCCTTGGCGCCGACGGCGCCGAGGGTGAGCGAGTCGAGCGGCTTGGCAAAGAACTTGTTGACCGCCGTCGACGCGAGAAACACGCGCGTTTCGATCGTGCCGTCGTCGGTGAACATCTTGAGCTGCGTCTTCAATGCGCCCTGAATGGCCGGCAGCACCTGCGGCGGCATCACCAGCATCACCGCCGCTGCGCCCTCGGGTACGAGGCCGCTCCCGACGATCGCGCGATTGATGGACGGGCTATTGAGCGGCACATTGAGCACGACGAGCTTGCCAGCGGCCTGCGCGGCACTGAGATGAACGGTGTCGCCAAGCGCGCCACCGTACACCACTTCGAGATCGGGCTTGTTGAGCGTCGCTGTTCCGAGCGCAATCCACTCCTTCGCATACTCGAGCGACGCACCGCCCGCGATCAGCGATGACATCGGGTCGAAGGTGCGGTCTTTGAGGGGCAACGTCTGGAAAAAGGTGCCGTTCTCGCCCATCGGAACGAGACCCATCCGCTTCACTTCGGCGGCGAGGTAGTCGGTGCCCATCGCGTTCCCCTTCGTCCCCGCGTCGCGACCCATCATCGAGTCGTCAGCAAAGATGTAGAGGCGCGTCATCAGGTCTTCGACCGAGATGGCGGACTTGGTGGGCTTTGCGGCCAGCTTGAGCGGAAGGGTCGATGCGGGAGCGGGAACGATCGGCACGGGCGCCGGCTTTGGCGCGTCCTGCGCGCCGAGCAATGCCGGAACAAATGCGGCGACCGAGAGGAGCGTGAATCGCATGGATATCCGCGGAGAAATTCGGGTCATGTGAGATAGAGATTGGGTGTGGGCGCGCGTGGCCGGCCGCGCGTTCATACTACGGCGATGAAGCGCTGGAGTTACCGACCCATCGCGCTGACCGCTTTCTCGGTACCGTCGGCCAACCACAGCTCGAGCGCTTTGGCCATGCGGTCGTACACGCCTTCGACGAGTTCGCGCTCGTCGCTCGGCATCGTGTGTAGCACAAAGTCGGCGAGATCGCCGATTGTGCGGCGTTCATCGACCGGCCGGATGCCGACGCGCAGGCGAGGGTAGGTGGCGGACTTGAGTTGGGCTTCGACGCTCTTGAGCCCATTGTGTCCACCCGGGCTGCCGGCGGCGCGCAAGCGATACTCGCCAACCGGGACCGCGATTTCGTCGACGATGATCATGAGATCTTCGGCCGGAACGAACCCTTCGCGTTTGAGGAAGGGGCGCAGGGCGCTGCCGCTCAGATTCATGTAAGTCTGCGGCTTGGCGAGTCGCACTTTCTTTGTGCCCACCAAGCCGGACGATGTGAAATTCTCGCCATCCTTGCGCCAAGCGTCAAAGTGCCAGCGGCGCGCGAGATGATCGACGAACCACCAGCCGACATTGTGCCGCGTGTCTGCGTACTCGCGGCCGGGATTGCCGAGTCCAACGATGACTTTCATACGGGGAAGACGCGCGGGGCGCGGCACGCGCCAGCGTGGGGTGACCATGCTGAAACGTCCCGCGCCCCGTCGTGAAAACGAACAGCGACGACTTACTTCGTGTCGTCGGGCTTGACCTTACGGATCAATTCCGGCTCTGCGATGTTGCTCTCAGCGGTGGCCGCTTCGATGCTGGCACGCGACTGACCAACGACGCACACCGTGCCCTCGGCATCGTCGAGCACCTTGATGCCTGCGGGGAGCTTGAGATCGGCGACGTGCAACGACTTGCCGACCTTGAGATGCGACACATCGACGTCGAGGTGGTTCGGGATGTTCGCCGGATCGACCGCGATGTGCAACTGGTGCATGACCTGGTCGAGAATGCCGCCTTCATTGCGCACGCCATCGGGCACGCCGACGAACGCGAGCGGGACGTACATATTGACCGTCTCACCGACCACCAGCTCCTGGAAGTCGATGTGCATGATCTGCTTCTTGTACGGGTGGCGCTGCACTTCGCGGATGAGCGTCTTGGAGACGGCGCCATCGATGTTCAACTCGATGACCGTCGCGCCGGTCGCGATGCGCGTGAGGAGACGATCGGTTTCGCGCGCGTTGATCATCAGCGACATGGGCTGACGGCCGTGCCCGTAGATGACGGCGGGAATGTTGCCGGCCATGCGGATTTTGCGAGCGGCACCTTTGCCGTTTTCAGAACGGGCAGACGCGTTGAGTGATGCTGTTGCCATGCTGGTACCCTGTGTGTGATAAGGTGGCGCGGGAGTAGCGATGGATTGCCGGCCCGCCGCTCGACTGCGGAAACTGCGTACAACAACTGCAACTGCACCACGCCTGATGGCAAACTGCCAACCCGAAACTCGAACTGCAAACTGC
>Ga0105044_10000508_pt1 | contig 47429 bp, 45 predicted proteins | sample MAT01_FD_78092 | JGI IMG/M metagenome (GOLD analysis project Ga0105044, IMG submission 78092) | Freshwater microbial communities from Lake Fryxell liftoff mats and glacier meltwater in Antarctica - MAT-01 | ecosystem: Environmental > Aquatic > Freshwater > Ice > Liftoff microbial mat | place...
TGCTGGATCTCTTGAACTTGGTGAAGGAAACTATTCCATTATTGCTAAGAACAAGATTAGTAATTGTTCTGATACCATTCAAGTTACGGTTAAATGCTTGCCTACAACTCCGTGTCCAAATATTATAAGCATAAAATCAACTGTTATCCAAGCAAATCCGTGTCCAAATGGCGCTGACTTATGCATAGAAATACCATTTATTGACATAGGATTGTATCAAATCACTGATAATGGTCAAATCTACTCAGGCAAACTTGGTAATTGCATTTTCTCTGGAAGCTCTGGAACATCTATAAATCTTGCAAAAGGAAACCATGATTTGATTTTTGAAACTTCCAATGGCTGCAAGGATACTTTAGATGTTAAAGTGATTTGCACAACTGGGAAGAACTATACCGATACTATTTATGTTGCTGATACAAAGTCAATTGTTTTGGAGAATAATGAATTGTTTGGTGGGTCCTATGTAATTAAGCAACAAAGCCCGATAGTAGAAGATAATTATGTTGCATACTTTATCAATCAATCTGAGTCTAGAGTTTATTATACTGGAAAAACCAGAGGTGTATCAGAGGCACTATTTATTTATACTGATGAAATTGGTACAATTGATACTGCCTACTTCAATATTTGGGTCATCGATCAAGCACCTAAGAATCTGCCAATTGCAACAAATGATACTTATGAAACAAAAAAGAATCAAAATGTAGAGAAGAATCTTCTGATAAATGACAATCCTTCAGGAATCATTAAGGCTTTGAAAATTATTCAAGAGCCTAGCAACGGAATTGTTAGTCTAAAGAATAATGGGGCTTTCAAATATGCTCCAAATCTTGATTACTGTGGAAAAGACGAATTCATTTATCACTTATGCAATGAGAATGGTTGTGATGAAGCAAAAGTATTTGTCAGTGTACTTTGCAGCAAGCTTACTATATACAACGGATTCTCACCAAATGGTGATGGACTAAATGATTATTTCACCATAGAAGGAATTGAAGAATTTCCTGATAACAATTTAGAAATCTACAATAGATGGGGTATTAAAATACTCAGTCAAACTGGTTATCAAAATAATTGGGATGGTCAATGGGAGGGAGAATTATTGCCAGATGGAACCTATTTCTACATTCTTAAAGTTGGTCCTTCCGATAGATATACTGGATATTTGGAAATTCACAGATAAAATACTTAGGGCGCCAAATTTATTTAAGCGCCCTTTTTCTTATTTGACTTTGGCTTCCACAAACTCCATTTTACCTTCCTTTTGGGTTCTTTTTTGAAAATATATCTGATTGTCAATGCAGTCTCACCGCTGAACTTTCTATCATCCTTTCCCCAAAGATTTACCGTTGGCTTATAATCCCAAGAAACATTAAGTCGACCAATTGAAATTTCTGTACCCAATATCAATGAAATGCCACCAGGCAATGCCGTCATTGTGTCTCTAGCAAAACACTGATAAGGCCCTACTCCACCGTAGAAATTCAAACGATCGGTAAGCAGATTTTGATGTTGTTCGATAATGACTGTAGCTGCTTGATAATTTCTGTAAAGAGAAGTATGAACCATTGATTCAATGGTTGTATGCTCCAAAATTCTCGTTTGAGCAGATAGTCCAAATTCTGATCCCATTCTGATACCGGCAGCAATATCATAATGTTGGGCAAACAAAGGCCTGACCGTCAAAATTGAGACTATAAAAAACAACAAAATTGATTTCATTAAACCTAAACGCTGGATATGGAGGTCAAAATTGCAATCTTAAACTATTTTATAGGTAAGAATTAATAGAATAGTTTTCTTTGCAGTTGATTAAATCAAATGAAAATTCATTCTATATTACTTTGGTTGAGATATTATTACAATGCTCAAACAATCTATGACCTAGATAGTCCATTTATTGTGGAGCTTATTAAGTCCTTTAGTGAAAAAGAAGAAAAGTGCCAAGCTTTAAACGACATTGAAAACTTAAGACATGAAATAAAATCAAGTAATGCAGCTTTTGAAAGAACTGATCTTGGAGCCGGAAATGATAATTTCAAAATAATTTCAGTCAAGAATTCTTTAAAATCCAGTTCAACAAAGTCAAAATGTCAAATATTATTTAAAATATCGCAATGGGCCAAACCCAGTCGAATTTTAGAATTGGGAACACATTTTGGGTTTGGATCAATAGCATTATCAAGTGGTGCATGCACACTGGTAGACACAATTGAGGGCGATCCATTTTTGTCGGAGTTGGCAAGCAAAAACCTTGAGATCATAAAATCCTCAAATATCAATATACATTTGGGTGCTTTTGATGAAATTCTTCCGAAGTTGTTATCGACAAATACCTATGACTTATTTTATGTTGATGGATTTCACGCTTATGACGCAACTATACGTTTTACAAATGGTATTATATCACGAACAGATGGAAAGTTTCTGATTATTTATGATGACATTTATTGGTCAAAAGAAATGTTTGGAGCTTGGCAAGAAATCAAGAAAATGAAGTGTTTTAATTACAGCTTAGAATATTTTGGCTTTGGATTAATAGGATATAATCCGGATATCAAAACACCCATACATAAAATTATATGCCCGACAATACTCAAACCTTTCAGAATGGGTTTTTTAAGAAAAAGCGATTGATCCAAAGATAATTAATGGGAATTATTTTGACCTAAGTTCATCGCAGAATCATAAATATTTTCCAACTGGGCTTAGATACAAGAGATAAAACGAGTGTCAAAAGACCAATAAGCCTTATCTTTGCGTTCGTTTATAAATTGGATATTGAAATGGCTATAATTATAACTGATGAATGCATTAATTGTGGCGCTTGCGAACCAGAGTGTCCTAATAATGCAATTTATGAAGGTGGAGTTGAATGGGCGATGGTAGATGGTACTTCGTTGGAAGGGTTCTATATGTTAATTGATGGAAAGCAGCTTGATGTTCAGGAAAAACAGATCCCGGTATCTGATGATTTTTATTACATCGTACCAGATAAATGTACTGAATGTGTTGGATTTCATGAAGAGCCCCAATGCGCCGCAGTTTGCCCTGTTGATTGTTGTGTGCCTGATCCAGCCAGAGTAGAGACTGAAACAATATTATTAAACAGGAAAGAAAGTTTACATTTATAAATTAGTATTAAATCATGAAAGATATTGATATAGCACAAAAAGCAACTTTACAACCCATTTCCCAGATAGCCAAACTTTTGGATATTGATGTTCTAGAATTAGAACCTTACGGGCATTACAAAGCAAAATTGCCTTTGCACCTGATTGATCTACAGAAGGTCAAAAAATCTAAGCTTATATTAGTTTCTGCAATTTCACCAACCCCCGCAGGTGAAGGAAAAACGACCATGTCAATTGGTTTAACCCAAGGGCTAAACAGGATAGGCAAAAAAACAACCGTTGTGCTCCGAGAACCATCCTTGGGGCCTGTTTTTGGAATAAAAGGTGGAGCTACAGGCGGAGGATATTCACAGGTATTGCCAATGGAAGATATCAATTTGCATTTTACAGGAGATTTTAATGCAATTGAAAAAGCACACAACTTGCTAAGTGCCCTAATTGACAACAATATCCAGAATAAGAAAAACAACCTTGGCTTGGATCCCAGAACCATTGCTTGGAAGCGGGTGATGGACATGAATGACCGTTCACTGCGTAAAATGGTAATTGGTTTAGGTGGCACATCGGCTGGTGTACCTCGTGAAACTGGTTTTGACATCACTGCTGCCTCAGAGGTTATGGCAATCTTTTGTCTATCTAATGATTTAAATGACCTAAAAAGAAGGCTTGGGAACATATTTATCGGATTTACTTTTGACAGAAAGCCAATATTTGCAAGAGATCTAAAAGCACAAGGAGCAATGGCTGCTTTGTTAAAAGAGGCAATTAAACCCAATTTGGTGCAGACCCTTGAGGGCAACCCCGCAATAATTCACGGTGGCCCATTTGCAAATATTGCACAAGGAACCAATTCGGTAATTGCCACAAGAATGGGCATGAGTTTATCTCCTTATGTTGTAACCGAAGCAGGATTTGGATTTGATTTAGGAGCTGAAAAGTTCTTCAATATAAAATGTCAATCAGCTGATTTATCTCCTCAAGCCATTGTGATAGTTGCAACAGTCAGAGCTTTAAAATATCATGGCGGAGCTGATTTAAAAACATTGACGACGCCAAATCTTGACGCATTAAAAAAAGGACTTGCCAATCTTGAAAAACATCTTGAAAACACTAAATATTATGGAATCCCAGCGGTTATTGCAATCAACAAATTCGTTACGGATACGGATGATGAGTTGTCCATGATTAAAGATCGATGCGAGTCACTTGGATTTTCAGCAATTGAAACCAATGTGTGGGGCAAAGGGGGTGAAGGCGCTATTGAACTTGCAGAAAAAGTATCTGAATTGATAGATAAAGGTATCTCACAATTCAAACCATTATACAAATGGGACCTGCCAGTTACTGAAAAGATAGAAACAATTGCTAAGAAAATATATGGTGCAGACGGTGTTGAGTACAGTGTTAAAGCCAAAGCTGATTTGATAAGAATTACAAAACTGGGTTTAGATGGTTTGCCAATTTGTGTTGCCAAAACTCAAAAATCACTTTCTGATAATCCTGATATAATTGGAAGGCCGAAAAATTTTGTAATCAACGTACGTGAAATTGAAATAGCAGCTGGGGCTGGATTTTTAGTGCCAATAACTGGAGAAATGATGCGGATGCCTGGACTTCCAGAAGAACCAGCAGCCGAAAGAATTGACATTGACGAACAAGGCAATATTTCAGGATTGTTTTAATTAAAACTTATTTATTTCCACATTGTTAAATATCTAATGGCTAAAGTAACATTCACATTTGAAGACCCTAGTATAGAATCCGTTGTTGTTGAAAACGTGGAATCAGGTTATTCAATTTTAGAAATATCAGAGGACAACGACGTGCACCTAAATCATAATTGTGGTGGTGTATGTGCATGCAGCACATGCCACATTTATGTATCTTCAGGTGATAATTTTCTAGAAGAAATTTCAGATAAAGAAGAAGATTTCATTGACAGAGCAATTAATCCAACATTGCAATCCCGCTTGGGATGTCAGTGCGTCATATTAGATGCAAATGCATTGATCTCTGTAAAAATACCCGATCAAAAAAGGATAATTGGTCACGAACATTGATAAAATAAAAATTCATGTCATTTAAAGAAATTGATAATTTGCCTTTTGGCTGGAGTGATCACGAGGACATCGCAATTGGTTTATATGATCGTTTTGGTGACGATTTCAATGAAGGAAAAATTTACCGGATTCGATTTACAGACTTGCTTGATTGGATAGTTGAAATTCCTAATTTTACTGGAAAAAAAGAAGATTCAAGCGAAGGTCACCTTGAGCAGATTCAAGCAAAGTGGGTTTATGAATGGCGAAGTAATCAGTAAATATGATTTTGCCTTCGCACGACTTGCTTAATAGTCTAAAAAATATTAAGTCGTTTTTTCTGGATGTTGATGGAATCTTTACCAACAACGAAATCATTATCACCGAAGCAGGTGAAATGCTCCGTACAATGAACGTCAAAGATGGTTATGCCATCAAACAGGCGATATTAAATAACTATTTTATCGCAATCATCACAGGTGGTAAATCAGAAGGTGTTGTTAAAAGAATGCAATTTCTTGGTATCGAAGAAATTCATTGTGGCATCAAGGATAAGCTTACGGTAGCTTCAGAATTGGTTCAAAAATACCATCTCAATTGGGATGAAATTTGTTATATGGGAGATGATTTTCCAGATCTACCCGTAATGAAAAAAGTTGGTTTCCCGATTTGTCCTGCAGATGCAATTCCTGAAATCCAATCCATATGCAAATATGTTTCTCATTTGAATGGAGGCCAAGCATTTGTGAGAGATGTTATAGAGAAAATTCTTCGCTTGAACCAAAGTTGGGAATTAGATAACTTAAACATTTCGGTTTCATAATAAATTTATGCAACCCAAGCCACCAAATAATATAAGTTGGGTAAATTTGCTTAAAGGCCTGAGAATCAAAAATCTTGCTATTATCATTGTTCTATGTGTGATAACGCAAATACATATCAATACCCAACTTACCAATGATTTCAGATTGCCATTTTATTCAGAAGTCGGAAAATTGACAATTTTAATTGCTTTTTTAGTTTCCATTACATTGGGTGGATATTTCAAGAATGACATAGATGATTTAGAAATTGATATTGCAAACGGCAAAAAGACCAATCTTGCAGATCTCCTTGGAAAATCTCTTTCATTCAAATTTTACGTCTCACTTGTGTTTTTTACATTGGCTCTTTCATTCTTATTGGCCTTTTGGTATGATAAATGGATGTACTGGCCCTTAGTTCCTGTTACAATACTCCTTTTGCATGGGTATTCAAAACGAATAAAAACTATTGTATTTGCGCCCAACCTGCTAGTTGGATTACTTTGTGGATTGGTAATTTTTTTCATAAAATGGGCTAATGAGCCACAATACGTTGAAACGGCGGTAATTAATTTTGCAAGTATCCACTTGAGTCTCATTGATATTTTTGCATTGTTTGCAGTATTGACTACTATTTTACGTGAAATAGTTAAAGATTGTCAGGATATTGAAGGCGATAAATTGTTTCACAAAAGAACTTTTCCAATTGTAAATGGCTTAAGCTACACTTACAATGTCCTTAAAGCTGGACTACTCTTATTAATGGCCATCGAATTTTTCTGCTTACTTAATTTTCATGAAAATGAATTGGTGGTAGGCTTTATTTTAGGTCTTTGCTTTTCATTAATCATATTATTGCTAATTATCAAAATGACAAATATCGAATCAAAACATAGACTGTTTTCAGCCCTGTTGAAGTGGAAAATGATTCTAGGGATGATGGTTTGGCTATCAAATAGTTTACTTACATGAAAAATTCCTTTTTACCCGCTATTCAATTGGCATCAGGCTCACCACGAAGAAAGTCTTTGCTTACGGAAGCAGGATTTGATGTAGAAATCGTGCAAAATAATGTTGAGGAAACTTATCCCAATGATTTACCATTGGACTCCATTGCAAAATATCTTGCCGAGCTCAAAATTAGGGAAGCAAAACTACATTGGAAGGAAAATTTTATATTGTTGACAGCAGATAGCACAGTAATCCTCAATGGTGATAGTATAGGTAAACCAGATTCGGAAAATCAAGCAATTGAATTCATCAACAAATTATCTGGTCAAACCCACGAAGTCATTACAGGTGTATGTTTGTATAATGGATCCGAAGTCATCTCATTACAAGATACAACCAAGGTTACATTCGATCATATTACTTGGGAAGAGGCTGAGTTTTACGTAAAAAAATACAAACCGTTTGATAAAGCAGGAGCATATGGCATTCAGGAATGGCTCGGACTTTGTAAAATTATTCGAATTGAGGGCTCATATTCTAACGTGATGGGGTTGCCAATGCATCTGGTTTATAAAAATATTGTTGAAATTAGTAGGTTAACTTAATAACAGTAAAAATATATATAAAATCAAACATTTGGATCCAATCACTGAAATGCGAACAATAAATATCGTAAAATATTTGTTAAACAAGACTAACTTTATGTAAATTTATGATGTGGACAACATTTTGTTAACCTACGTACTCTAATATTAGGATGGATTATAAGTTTGAGCATGAATTGATTAATGGATGTCTGAAAAACGATCGGATTTCTCAAAAAAAGGTCTTTGAGCTTTTTGCAGGAAAGATGATGAGTGTTTGCATAAGATATGCCCGTCATCATGCGGAAGCTGAAGATCTACTCCAAGATGGTTTTATAAAAGTTTTTCAACACCTCGACCAATACAAATTTGAAGGGTCATTTGAAGGGTGGATGAGAAGAATCTTTGTAAATACCGCTTTGAAATCATTGCGTAAACTCAGTTTTCAAAACGAAGTCATTGGCATAGAGATAATGCCCGATGAACACGTTGATGCATCTGCTATTTCACAAATGAGTGAAATGGAAATACTGATTGCAGTGAAGTCATTGCCAGATGGGTATCGTACAGTATTTAATTTATGCGTGGTGGAAGGCTATTCACACAAAGAAATTGGAGAAATGTTGAACATAACAGAAAGTACATCAAGAACACAATTGCTCAAAGCAAGAAGAGAACTACAAAGAAAAATTGAGCAATCGGAAAAAATTAGATTATGAACAGAAAGGAATTTGACAAAATTTTAGGCGACAAACTAAGAAATTCGGAGTCATCAGTAAACCCTAAAATTTGGGACAACATAGCAAATGCTTTGGAAACTGAAAAAAAGCTTGGCTTTCTTCCTTGGTTTTCAGCCAATATGGTGATATTGTTTTTTTTAACTGGCCTAGGAGCTGCGGGAGCTTTCTATTATAGAAATGAAATCAAACAGCTTGTAAGCAATCACAGAACTGTTGCATTGGCAAATCAGAATCCAGTAAAAATCACCGCAACCAAAGATTTGGATCAAGTGACTAACAACAATAATACAAATAGTGAATCTATAGTTTTGTCCAGTAGTTCAATTGATAATCAGTCTGATAAAAACACAGAAATCGAAAGCGATTTGAATACCAGTTATATGGGAAATAACAAAATATATAACACGCCTAACTCGAAAAATAAATTAAGAGCTGGAAACACATCTTTAAAAAATATTCTAGGCAGCTCAAATCAAATGAGCCCAGCAATGGATAAAGAAAAAGCAATAAAAATTAATGCTTCTGCATTGGATATCAGTAAAAATGAATCAGTTGACGGCTTTACCAAAGAAAGCACTTTAGATAAATTACCTATCAGCATTTTTACCAATTTTGATATAATTGAGAACAATCCGATTTTTATAAACAAAAACGGTCCTAAGAAAAGACCTAAATGCCCTAGATTTTACTCAACTGCGCCCAGATATAGTTTTACATTTTACGGCGGCCCTAGCCTGCTAACTAAAAAATTGAATGTTGACAACAAGGAATTTGCAGCTTTGAAACCTGCAAGAGAGCAAACTGAATCTGCATTGGTTGGAAGTACATTCGGATTTTATGCTGATGTTACATTCAGGAATAAATTCTTGCTCAGAACCGGTTTAAACTACTTCATTGCCAGAGAAAAATTTAGATTTGTTCAGGAAGATGATCAAATATTAAAATCAAAAGTTATTGTATCTGACACCATTCAAGGAACTGATGGCAAAACCTATCTCCAGCTAGATACCTTATTTTATTTAGAATCTGGAACACGTGTGCGTCAATCAGTCAATAGCTTTAGAGTAATTGAAATGCCTTTATTGGCTGGAATTCAATTTGATCATGGCAGATGGTATGGAAGTGTAATTGGTGGTCTTTTGCTTCAATTATACCAATTTAATGAAGGTTTGATATTAGATAAAAACACCCTAGAACCAGTTGCATTTTCCTCCAGAAGCCAAAATGAACAATACTTCAGACAAAGTTGGGGTTTAGGCGTTTATGCAAGCTTGCAATTAGGCTACAGGCTAACTGATGCTTACTCGGTCATTTTTGAACCGAATATCCGATACTACCCCGGAAATACGCTTGTGGACGGCAACCCATTGGTACAAACCAATACTATTCTGGGTTCAAACCTTGGAATAAGGTATTCATTTTAACCCAACAGGCAACGTCCATGACATTTAAAGTATCTTGAAATTAATATTATGAAATTATTATCCACATATATCTATTTATTACTGCTACTTTCACTAGTTGGAAGCAGCTGCGTCAAAGATATTGACTCCTTTACCTCAAATGGCTCCGGCCCGAATTTCCAAGGTGATGTAAACAAGATGTATATTGAATTAAGAAATTCAGTTACACCTATCGTAACGAATGTTCCATCAAATACTTCATCAAAAATTAATATTGGTAATTCAAATTTTTTAATCATTCCCGCTAAGGCATGGGTTGATAAAAATAACAAGCAAATCAAGGGAGATGTTTCAGTTTCGATACGATTGATTACTACTAAAGCTGACAAGATTAGATTTGCCCAATATTCTAATGTTTCAGGCAAAATTTTCAATTGGCTGAATAATATTGAAATTTTGGCTGTTTCAGAAGGCAATCCTGTATTATTAGGTGTTGGAAAATCAATTGAACTCTATTGCGAAACTGATACGCAATATCCTAATTTAAAAGTATACACTGGCAGTTATGTGTCAACTAGGAAATTTGAAGTGGCATTGGCACAAAATGATACTATTATTAATACTTCCTGGGTAAATACGTTTGGTACTATAATCAATGGGTATCAATCAAAAATAACCAAGACAGGTTGGTCCTGTCATGGTTTCGAAGTGCCAAATTCTTCAATGAACGCTGCTGCAATAACACTGCCTACAGAATTGCGTGACTTCAATACTTTGGTTGCCCTTACGGGTGAGTCAAGTGATTTGGTGATCAATATGCAGCCAACCAATCCCTACTCGAGCACCTTTAAAGGCGCCATTGATATTACAGATAATATTAGGTCACTTTGCTTGGTTGATCAAAACAAAAGCAGTAAACTTGGTATTTTGGACTACTTTATTCAATTACCTACCGAGACATCTACAACCAAACCAGTAGCTGTTACTCAGGTAGCCTTTGAAGAGCTGTTAAATGGCTTCTAAGATTTAATAAATTGGTCGAGTGAAGCTTCGCTGTATCCTACAGATTTGAGAACCTTGTGGTCTGATTTCCTATATACCAGAAACTTGTCTTCTTTTTTTACAATATACCCTTCGGTACCTGACTGAGCATACTTACTTAATGTTGCTTCTGCTTGTTCGAGCGAATCACAAGCTTTGCTCATGTTTGAAGATTGAACTTCATCAAACAATGCCTTAAATTTTTCCCCAAGACCAAATTCTAGAATAGCCCCTGACAAGACGTATTGTAAATCGCACAAGGCATCGGCGACAGCAACCAGGTCATTATCAGCAATAGCCTCTTTGAGTTCATCTAATTCTTCTGCCAACAAGTTAATTCTCAATTCGCAACGATTGATTGCTGGAATGGTAGGGTTGTTCAAAATAGGCAAATCAAATAAATTATGAAATGCTGCAACATCATTAAGGGCTTGTGGTTCTCTAAACATGACAAAACTATAAAAAATAAGGGAAAGACATATGTAAATATCCTCCCCTTATTTTATGATTAAAATTAAACTATTTGAAATACGGTTCGCTATGTTTTCCTTTAGCATCCAAAACTTCTATTCTCTTTTTCATGGCATTGACCAATTCAAAATCATTCTTTCTTGCTGCAATTTCCTTGATAGCAATTAGAGTGTTCTTATCATTAGGATCAATACCTTCCGCCTTCTTAAAAAACGGCAAAGAAATATCCAATAATTGGTTCAATTCTGATTTTTTAGCATCATATTTTTTCATGCCTTCTTTGGTGAAATCATCACCCATGCTGTTCAACACTTTTGTTGCCGCTGCTGCCTTATTATAGAACAATGCACCAAGGCTATAATTTGCATCAAAGTTCTTTGGATCCTTATCAAGGGCTTGTTTATAATACGACTCTGCAGAATCGAAATATTCTTTAGCTTTAGTTGGGTTCCCGCTTTCAGATTCTTTTTGAAAAAGTTGATCGTATACATTTCCAGCAGTAGTGTATAAACTCACATTGTTTGGCTCTTTTTCAATTGCAAGCTTAAGTTTGCTTGTCAATTCGTCTAGTTTGTTGGTTTTTAAAAAATGATTAATTTCACTAAACAACAATGAAATATCATTTGGAAATTTCTTGCGCCCTGCCTCCAAATATTGATACGCAGCATTCAAATCGGCATCAGCATTCAGTCTGTAAAGAGCATCATAAATTTCTGACTTCTCCATATTGAGCTTATACAATTTTTCAAACAGCAGCTTTGCCTCTACATTTTTATTAGCGTTCATTGCCGCCAATGCCGCTATATACATTTGATTGTTGTAATCTTCAGGCTTATCAAGTATACTTTTTTCAGAATTTGCTTTCAACAGTTCATGCACCTGCAACATGGCATCAAATGCTGAAAATGCTTTGTCGTAAGCTTGAGATTCATATGTGGCAACACCATAATTGTTGAGATAACCCATATTCTCAGACAATCCTTTAATGGCATCCTTTGTTTCATATCCTTTTGGAGAGAGCGTCAATGCCTTTTTAAATGCTTGATAAGCCTCAAACGAACCATCAGGAGTTGTCTCTTTATAATTTGGATTCATCAACTTATTTCGAAGATCGCGGTTGCATAGTTCGTTGTAAATCTGACCCTTTGTAATCCAGGCTTTGGCTGTGGAGCTAATGGTTGGATCTGCAATAGCAATAGCAATATTTCCTTTTGCTTCATCCAACTTAGCAGCATTGGCATTTATGTCGAGAAAATAAGTTCCTAATTCTCTAGAAGCTTTTTTCAGGGCTTTATCAGGTTCAACCTGAGCATGGACCATTTGAAAAGAAAGGCAAGATAAACCGAGAAGAAAAAAAAGTTTGCTATTCATTTTAATAGTTTTGGTTAGATGTAATGCTTAAACAATTGTTTGGTCTAAATAATTTCTGAAGAAAATGTTATTATTCCTCTTCACCTTTAATTTTGGGGTCGGAAATGATTTCTGATTCTGCAATAGGTAAAGCTTCAATTACTTCCTCAGTTTCTTCACGTGCTACTACTGCAACATCGGATATTTGATCTTCTTCATCAAGACGAATTACACGAACTCCCTGAGTTGCCCTTCCCATAACTCTTAAAGAAACGGCTCTCATACGAATTACAATTCCTGATCTATTTGTTATCATCAAATCATCATCGTCATGAATAACTTTGATAGCAATCAAATTACCTGTTTTGTCAGTAACATTAAGTGTTTTGACACCTTTACCTCCGCGATTGGTAATTCTATAATCTTCAAGATTTGAACGTTTGCCATATCCGTTCTCAGAAACCACCAAAATATTTCGTGAAGTATCTTCTGAGTCAACACAAATCATCCCTATTACCTCGTCATTACCTTTATTCAGGGCAATTCCGCGGACTCCTGTTGCTCCTCTACCCATTGACCTTACTTTTTGCTCTGGGAAACGTATTGCTCTACCAGAACGGATTGCCATCAATATATCATTAGCACCATTGGTTAGCTTGGCGTCCAATAATTGATCGTCGTCGTTTATATTGATTGCAATTATCCCATTGGACCTAGGTCTTGAAAAAGCTTCTAATGAGGTTTTTTTAATTAATCCTTTTTTGGTACAGAATACAATATTATTATTTCCTACAAATTCTTTGTCTTGCAAGTTTTTGACTATGATATAGGCTCTTATTTTGTCATCCTTATCAATATTGGTAAGATTTTGAACGGCTCTGCCGGAAGCAGTTTTAGTAGCTTCAGGCAATTCATAAACTCTGATCCAATAACATTTACCCCTTTCGGTAAATAGCAATAAATAGTCATGATTGGTGGCAACAAACATTTGATCTACGAAATCTTCATCTCTTGTTCGTGCTCCCATTGAACCCCTTCCACCTCTTGTTTGAGTTCTATATTCTGTGGCTTTGGTACGTTTGATATAACCCAAATGAGAAATAGAGATTACTACACTCTCATCTTCAATCATATCCTCAATACTGATTTCACTATCGTCGTGTGTTATCTCAGTACGTCTTTTATCTCCAAAACGAGTTTTGATGTCGTTTAGCTCATCTTTTATGATACCTTTTTGCAATTCTTCATCCGCAAGTATGCTTTTTAGGAATTCAATTTTCTTGATCAATTCATCATATTCGTTGCGTATTTTATCACGCTCCAATCCTGTAAGCCTCTGCAAACGCATTTCAAGAATGGCTTTGGCTTGAATTTCACTAAGATTAAAACTTGTAATCAAACCATCCTTGGCTTCATCAGGATTTTTGCTATTGCGTATTAGAGTAATTACAGCATCAAGATTATCCAGGGCAATTAATAAGCCTTCCAGGATGTGCGCTCTCTCTTCAGCTTTGCGCAGTTCATACTTGGTTCTCTTAACAACTACTTCAATACGGAATTTGATAAACTCCGTAATCAGTTGCTTCAAATTCAATATTACAGGTCTTCCTCTAACTAAGGCGACATTGTTGACCCCAAAATAAGATTGTAAGGCTGTATATTTGTACAACTTTGAGAGAACAACATTAGCCATGGCATCGCGCTTAATTTCAACCACAATACGCATACCTGTCCTGTCACTCTCGTCCCTAATGTCACTTATGCCTTCTACCCGCTTTTCATTGACCAGTTCTGCAATTTTCATCACCAACATGGCTTTGTTCACTTGATAAGGTATCTCTGTAATGATGATAACCTCCCTTCCATTGTCTGTTTGTTCTATCTCTGCTTTACCTCTGACTACTACCCTGCCACGGCCAGTTTCATAAGCTTCTTTTACTCCTCTTACACCGTATATAATACCACCTGTTGGAAAATCCGGAGCTTTGATGAACTCCATAAGACCGTCGATCGTAATTTCAGGGTCTTCAATTGTTGCAAGTGTTCCATCAATTACTTCAGTTAGGTTATGCGGCATCATGTTGGTTGCCATACCTACAGCAATTCCTGATGCTCCATTGACTAATAAGTTTGGAAACTTAGTTGGCAAAACTGTCGGCTCTTCTAATGAGTCATCAAAATTAAGCTTAAAATCAACGGTTTCTTTTTCAAGATCATTCAGCATTTCATCTGAAATCCTATTCAATCTCGCCTCTGTATACCGCATCGCTGCAGGACTGTCACCATCAACTGATCCAAAGTTTCCTTGACCTTCAACAAGCGGGTATCTTAAAGACCAATGTTGCGCCATCCGTATCATAGCATCATACACTGAACCATCACCATGCGGGTGATACTTTCCCAACACCTCTCCAACAATACGAGCTGATTTCTTGTATGGCTTGTTGTATTGAACGCTTAGTTCACTCATTCCGTAAAGTACACGTCTGTGAACGGGCTTTAGGCCATCGCGCACATCAGGTAATGCCCTTGAAACAATAACCGACATAGAGTAATCTATGTAGGCGGTTTTCATTTCATCTTCAATGTTTATAGGTATAATTCGCTGTGAATCTGCCATTTATGTTTTCAATATTTATTAGCCTTAAAACTTCTGCAAAGGTACTAAAATCATCGACAATGACATAATTCAATTGTGTCTTTAAACAAATTAACACTTTAACAACATTAATGACTTCAATACGTTTGGTAAGATTATGATGGATCAGGTTAAACCATACAACCAATTAGAGAGCAAGAAGAGTCAAGTTAAAAAAATGTTTGATTCCATTGCTAAAACCTATGATTTCAATAATAGGTTATTGAGCTTCCGAATTGACGTTTTGTGGCGCAACCAACTAATTAAAGCGCTCAAATATCAAAAAGCTAAAAACATCTTGGATGTTGCTACTGGTACTGGTGATGTGGCCCTTGAAATGGCAAAAAAAATAAGTGGAAGCACCATAACAGGTATTGATATCAGTGCAGGGATGTTAGAAGTAGGGCAAAAAAAGATAGTGCAACAAAAACTATCGAATCAAGTTAAAATTGGTCTTGGTGATGCTGAGGCAATTGAACATCATGACAATTCGTTTGACGCCGTTACAGTTGCTTTTGGAGTAAGAAACTTTGAAAGACTTGAAATTGGACTAGCAGAAATGTTAAGGGTGCTTAAACCAGGCGGCATTCTTGCTATTTTAGAGTTTTCTCACCCTAAAAAACAACCAGTTTCTGCTTTTTATAATTTTTATTTCAGTAAAATTCTCCCTCAAATAGGAAAAATGACATCAAAAGACCCTTCTGCCTACAAATATTTGTACGAAAGTGTCAAGGCTTTTCCAGAAGGAGATAACTTTGTTGAAATTTTACGTAAAATAGGAGGAAAAAATCCTGAGTGCAAAACATTGAGTTTCGGAATATGCAGTTTATATATCGTTTACAAGTAGTTGTTGTCATTTTATTTTTACCATTTTTGGTAAATGCCCAAAAGTTTGGTAGCAATCAGAATTTCCTGGATTTCAGCGGAAAAAGATACTACTTTGGTATTACTCTGGGCATAAACAATAGCGACTACAGACTTTACAGATCCAATAGCTTTATCGCCAATGACAGCATCAGATCAGCTGAGTCTCTGAAAGGCCCTGGTTTTAACTTGGGTATTGTGACCAATTATAAGATAAACGACTATTTTGATCTGAGATTTTTGCCTACTCTATCTTTTGCAGAACGAAATATTCGCTACGAGGTACCAAGAAATATCAAACCACCTTATACCAGAAAAGTTGAATCGGTGTTTTTTGAATTGCCTGTTCATCTCAGATATACAAGCCATCCTTACAAAGACATCCGACTTTTCGTCATCGCTGGGATGAAATACTCAATAGATGTCGCTAGCAATAGCCGAGTGATACAGCAAGCATCGTTGGTCAAGATTTCACCAACCGATTTTGCTGCCGAATTTGGTGTTGGTCTTCAGATTTTCTTTCCTTACTTCATCTTTTCACCAGAATTAAAGATATCAAGAGGAATTAGCAATATTCTCATTTACGATCAAGCACTTCGAGAATCATCCGTTTTGGAAAAAGTACTTTCACAAGGATTTACCCTGTCGTTTCACTTTGAAGGCTAGTCAACAACGGGAGTCTATTTGCTCATTAGATCCAACAATTTTTTATTGGTTGCTAACTGAAGATCAGGATAAAAACTATTAAACAAGCTATTCAAAGCCAATTCATGATCCAATGTTACTTGATTAACGGATAAAAAGACGTACTCTTTTTTAATTCTTCTTCTCATTCTTGAGAAAACGTTCTCTATACCCTCAAGTGATTTGTAACTGTCAATAAATCGATGAAAAACCATATTACCCACTCTACCAGCAATTTTATCAGGGAGTAAATGCAGTGAATCATTTAAGGAATCATAGATTTTGGAAGTCATGAGATCCAAATCTATATCATAATGCTCATTCCAATTTTTAACCAAGAAGTAATCCATTACCACATCTGCAACAACCGGTGCGTATCTGCTTTCGGACGATTTGTAATAACCACAAAACTCATCAACCACTGGATGGCTATCAGTAAACTGATCTATAAACAAGTGCAATTCATATCCGCATCTGAATCTATCTGGCAAGTTCAAAGTTTCAGCCCTGGTCATAAAATCGCCCATAAGATTGCCAGTCATTATCAAGGGGTCCATTTGGGATAAAGACAAGTGTGCGAGGAAATTCAAAGATTAGTTGTTTTTGAAAAATTTAGTTGTATTTCCTGTTTTTATGAAAGTTATGTAATACATTCCAATTGGCAAAAAGGGCAAATCCAAAATTGAGCCTACCATAACTTTAGCAAGTAGAATAGAGCCAACAGAGTTAGTGATTACAATTTCACCATGAAATGGCTCATTGAAAATCAATTGGCTCTCAGAATAAACAAATTTAGGCTGATTCTTATAGTTGTCATCCAACAACGACGTTTGCTTATCTTTCTCAAAGCATAGAATGTTGATTTCCTTTCCTTGCAAACAAATCGAAAAACAAAAATTGTTTTCATACTCAATCCATGCTGTGTCCCCCTCAATCAAGCTATTGAAATCAGGTGGTGCAACACATGGCAATAATAATTCACCATTTGATACAAGTTTCGGCAATATGCATTCAACCCCTTTTACCATGACTATTTGTTCAGAATTGGGACAAGGCTGAGCTTTGAGTTGAATTGAGCACAGAAAAAATGCAACAATTACAAAAGATTTTATGTGGGCCATGATCGAAATATTTAACAAAATTATACAATGATTTAAAGTTTCAATAAAAACTTGATTCAAATAAACCCTCTAAAATAGCACTTCAGCAAGGAAGAACTTACCTTTGCGCCTCAATTTAAATAATATTTAAGGTTATGGGTTTAAAATGTGGAATTGTAGGCTTGCCAAATGTAGGAAAATCAACACTTTTTAATGCTTTAACATCAGCTAAGGCATTAGCAGCTAATTATCCATTTGCCACGAAGGAACCTAATTTGGGGGTGATAACGGTACCTGATCCAAGACTAAATAAATTAGAAGAGTTGGTTCAACCTCAAAAAGTACTTCCAACTAGCATAGAAATTCTTGATATTGCTGGCTTAATCAAAGGGGCAAGCAAGGGCGAAGGACTTGGAAATCAGTTCCTAGCCAATATCCGGGAGGTTGATGCTATTATACATGTAGTTCGTTGCTTTGAAGATGATAATGTGGTACATGTTGATGGGAGTGTAAACCCTGTACGAGACAAAGAAATTATTGATCTAGAGCTTATATTCAAAGACCTTGAAACGCTTGAAAAGCGGGTTGACAAACAGCGTAAAATAGCTAAAAGTGGAAGTTCAGAGGAAAAAAGAGGCGTAGAGATAATGGAACAAATCATAAAGCATCTTGAATCTGGAAAGCCAGCGAGATCTTTTGATGCAGATGATCTTGGCAAGGAGATTATCAATGAAATGATGTTGTTGACCGGTAAGCCAATTTTATATGTGTGCAATGTAGATGAGGCTTCAGCCAACACTGGGAATCAGCATACTGCTAAATTCCAAGAACTTGTTGCCCCCGAAAAAGCAGAAGTTATCTACATCTCTGCTGAAATAGAATCTCAGATAGCAGAGTTGGAAAGCCGTGAGGATCGTGAAGCTTTTTTAAGTGAAATGGACTTGCAAGAAGCCGGTGTTAATAAGATAATTCGTTCAGCCTATTCTTTACTGAACTTGATTACCTATTTTACTGCAGGAGTTAAGGAGGTTAGAGCCTGGACTATCAAAAAAGGAACATTGGCACCTGGCGCTGCTGGAGTGATTCACACCGATTTTGAAAAAGGTTTTATAAGAGCAGAAGTCATCCACTATGAGGATTACGTAAAGTACGAATCAGAAGCCGCTGTAAAAGAGGCTGGTAAAATGGGGGTTGAAGGAAAGGAATATCTTGTTTTGGATGGAGATGTGATGCATTTCCGTTTCAATGTCTAATTCTTTCCCACATAGCTTTCAAAAGTAATTGATTCAAAATCCTCGTCGCTAGGTTGTTCAAGCAGCTCTTTTGGTGGTGACTTAGTGAAATTTTTAGCAGCTAATGTAAAGCCAATGTTTTTTGCACTTACTTTTTCAGGAATAAATTTTGCTTCAAGAATTGTATCATCAAGCCCAGGTATATCAAGGTTAAAACCAAGTGGTTGCTTGAACCCAAAATCAATTTTGTCAGTAACATAAGCTTCAATTTTCTGTAAATCGTCATTTGCACCCACGTTTAAGGTAACCAAGTAACACTTGAATCCCAATATCTCTTTAGTCTTAGCCTTATTCACCTTGTATCCATTTTTGTTCTTATCTAAGATATTTTGAAGGTTCAAATTAGAAACCTCAACTTTGAATTTTCCATAACTGTCCTCAGCATACCATATTTGGCCTGCTTTACCGTTTATCAAAAACTTGCGGAGTTTACCTTGCATATTTTGTGAATAAACTACAGCCTTTTTACCATCAGAAGCCATGTCATATTTCATACTTGTTAAAAATCCAGTAAGCAATGGATTTATTGAGGTATCTGTAGCCTCAGGAATGATTACGAAACTTATAATTCCTGAATCTGTCTTGCCAGAAGTATTGCATCCGACAATAAGAGATATAGTTCCAAATATTAAAACTGTAAGAACAGTTAATTTGAACGCAAAGTCCAATCCTTTATTTTTCATAAACTATTTTACGCAATTAAGTTAAAATGGGTTTTGGATAGATGAATTTTTCATTGATTTATACCAGAGGTCTATATTCATAAACTCAAATGGTCATTGATATGCTAAAATCATGTTAAAAATCAGAGAAGAAGGATTTTTGAAAACCCAATCAACAAAAATTCCGTTTCTTTGCATTAAATAACTTTTTACGATATGAAAGTCAAAAACATAATTTATGTTGCTGCAATGTTTTTTACAACATTAGGATTTGCTCAAAATAGTTATAAACTACAAGTTGGAGAAATAAAAATCCCCTTAAAAATGGTCACAGCTGATAATTTTAATGGTCGTGTGGAGCTTTACAAGGAGGAGGCACTTTCAGCGATATCTGAAACAATTAGTATTTACAATAATGGTACACCTGTTCTTGGCAAGAGACTGGTCCTTTATTATATGCCAAACAAAAGGGATCAAAGCCAAGGTTTGATTTCATATACATTAGACCTCGATAAGGACAGCAAAATTCCTCAAGAGATTTTGAATAGTATCAAGGACAAACTTGATGTTTCTGATAATATCACTTTTCAAACTGTTGGCGAAGCCAATGGATTTGCCATCAACAGTGCAGCATTGTATATAAAAGATCCTAACCAACCATTCAAAGCTCCAATATTTCCCCAGTTTAATAATGATTCGGAGATATTTTCTTGGCAACTGGTTGGTAATCTAAAAAAGTCGCTACTAAAAGCAGATACCACAGTTGCGGCAAATAAGTCACTCGTTGCCATTTACAAAAACAAAAGCAAATATGATATCCTTCACATCCCGGGATACACAACAAAACAACGCTATATCAAAGCTGGAGAAGATTTTTGGCCAGCAGATGACGTTTCATCAACTATTAACTTGTCTAAACTCAAAACACAGCCAATTTATATGTATTCAGAGATTGCTGTTGCCCAAGAATACAGTGTAAGTGCCAGTTGGGGATCAATGAATGCGGCACCAATTAGTCAAAACCATTCAGTTCAAGTATGGAAAGAAAATTACGGCAAACCATTCAATATCAACGTGCCATCAACGGCAATAACCTTAGAACAGTGCGAGTTAATTATCGTGCCTGATCGAGGTGAAGTGTTCAGGGTGATTGCTCAAAAATGGGATGATCCTAAACTACTCGATATTTTTAGTAAAATTGAAGACAGAACTACTATTTATTTCCAAAATATCTTAGTTAAAAACGATAAAGGTCTTGTAGTTCATCTACCTATGGTTTTTGGATTTCTAATTGCCAATCCTCCTCCAGCAGCTGCAACGGAGCAAAAATAATAAATACTTCATCGGCCAAAAGGGTTTTTATTCATTCAATAGAAAGAATAAAAACCCTTTTCTTTTGATGTCACAAAAGGCCAAAGTATTCTAAAGAATTGATGTGATAAAGTGTTGACTAATTTTCAGGAAAACCAGCATCAATCCAGTTTTCAACTTTTGAGATATCACAATCATTCCATTTTGCAGCACCTTTAGGCATAGCCGAAAAAGTAGCTTGATGCTTTAATGCACCAATTAACTTCCCCCCTAGTCCAATTGTCTTTGCATCAGCGTAGTTGGCTAAACTTCCATCAGTAGATCCAGAATTGTGACATCCAGAAACTGCGCAACTTGAAAATAGATTTTTTATGGTTCCCTCATAGGTGATATTAGACACATTACAAGGTGTGGTTTTACTCTCTTTGGTACATGACAAAATCATGAAAATAGAAATAATGAACACAATAAAAATTGAACGTATCATCCTGTTTGCTTTAATATTATTTGACTGCCACAAGGTAATACAAAAACAATACCAAGCACGCTATAGTTTAAATTTTGTAAGGGAATTGATCATTACTATTTGCAGCCCATATCAATTTTGGATTGTTCATCATTATTAGGGAAGCAATTACCCGAAAGCACAAATGATGGCTTATATCTCAAAAGATTCGGATCGTATAAGGCATTTTCAAGGAAATCAACAAGATCAATTATTTCATCTTCTATTAAACCCAATGGCTTAAATAAGGGATCAATTCGAACAATTGGAACACCAATATTTTCAGGTACCGCATTATTGAAATACTCTACAACCTCACGTAAAGATTTTTTGGAAGCTCCATGAAAATAAAAACCAACATCTTTCATGTTATAGAGTTGAGGAACCTTAAACTTATACAAATCCTCATCTTTCAAAGTAAAACCACCTCGACCTTTATTTCTGGCATCATTTGGTCCTGTTCGAAACACAGGAAAACCACTTTGGTGCAGGTCCTTTACACCAATTGCAGCAAACCTTTGATTATTAAATGAAGGGCTGTTGTGGCAATTGATGCAACCCGCCTTACCAAAAAATAGTTCAGCGCCTCTTTTCTGCTTGATTGTAAGAGCTTGTAAGTTACCTTTTAGATATTTTTGAAAAGGAGCTTCGTTTGTCAGTATTGTCCTAAAATACGCGGCAATCGCATTCGCCGCAATTTGTAATGTGTAGCGCTCACTTTCTGGTACTTCAGAGAATGCCTCATCAAACATTTCTAAATATCCTAAATCAGTTAGTATTTCCTTGTCAATAAGTTGTCTGTGCGTTATGAGAGCTCTGTGATTATTTGCTTCCAATCCTTCGATCCCATTCATATTGATATCGGTCAATGGATCAGTAATTCCCCATGCAGCCTCAGTGCCAGTGTTCATACCAAAGGATCCAAAAGCTCCATTCCAAAGCGCATTCCTTACGTATGTTAGATTCAACATTGGTAAAGGCCTTGCACCTTGTGCATCCACTTCTGACCCGTCATACAAGCCATTTTTTTGTCTGGCTTCACCCAATAAACCAAAACCGACACCTCCATCAGCAATTCCTTGAAAACGACCAGCGGTAAAAGCTTTTTCAGGAATATGACAGGTGCTGCAAGAATAAGTCTTCAATGAAATCGTTCTTTGTGGCATCCTTCCTATACCAGTTTCAAAAAACAACATTTTGCCTAATGATACTTTTTTCGCCGTTACTGGATTTTTGGGATCTTGATTAGGAAGATTTGAATAATCATCGCTAGCAGGCATTATATAAGCATCTAGAGAACCGGTACGACTGTTATTTTCAATTAATTGTATTAAGCTGCTGTCAGAATATGTTGTTACGATTTCTTTTTGACATGAAATCAAATAAAACAGACAAGCCATCGCGAATATAATAGATATCTTTTGCATCTTCAAATAGTATTTCAGTATGATATGTTCTTAAAACAATACAAAAATAGAACAATTTCACTACAATTAAAATAATAGAAATGCAACATCTAAAATATAAATCGATTATACTTTTTTGATAAGAAATAGTTATGAAAAAAAAAGAAGCCCTCAAAACAACTTATCGCTCTGAGGGCTTCCTAAATTTATGGTATTACCATCAATCCTTTAAGACTTCACGTGAAATAACCAATTTTTGTATTTCACTGGTTCCTTCGCCAATGGTGCACAATTTACTATCTCTATAAAATTTTTCTACTGGAAAGTCTTTTGTATATCCATATCCGCCATAGATCTGCACCGCATCTGTTGATACTTCAACAGCTACCTCAGAGGCATAATACTTTGCTATTGCTCCTTCCTTGGTCATCTTCATGTGATTGTTCTTCAAGTCACCCGCCTGTCTGGTTAACAATTCAGCTGCTGCTATCTTGGTAGCCATATCAGCTAGTTTGAAACTAATACCCTGAAAGTTACTAATTGGCTGTCCAAATTGTTGTCTTTCCTTTGAGTATTTAACACTGGCTTCGTATGCCCCTTTTGCAATTCCAAGAGAAAGCGCTGCTATGCTTATTCTTCCCCCATCTAAAATTTTCATTGCTTGAATAAATCCTTCCCCTTCTTCTCCCAATAATTGAGACTTATGAACGCGACAATTATCAAAAATTAACTCTGCTGTTTCGCTCGCGCGCATTCCGAGTTTATTCTCCTTTTTACCTGCTTGGAAACCCGGTGTGCCACGTTCGATGATAAAAGCGCTTATGCCGCGACTATCCAATAATTCTCCAGTTCTAACTACTACAACAGCCACATTGCCTGAAATACCGTGCGTAATCCAACATTTGGTTCCTGTTATGATATAGTCATCTCCGTCTTTAACTGCAACACATTGCATACGACCTGCATCAGAACCTGTATTGGGCTCAGTTAATCCCCAAGCTCCAATCCATTGACCAGAAGCCAATAATGGTAAATATTTCTTCTTTTGTTCTTCATTGCCAAATGCCAAAATGTGTCCAGTACACAATGAGTTATGTGCGGCAACACTCAAGCCAATAGACCCACAAACTTTTGCTATTTCTGTAATAATTGAAATGTATTCTTGGTAACCCAATCCTGCTCCACCATAAGCTTCAGGAACTAAAACTCCAAGAAATCCATATTCCCCAAGTTTGTGCATCACTTCGATAGGAAAGTATTGACTTTCATCCCATTCCATTAAATTTTGACGAATGTGTGCCTCAGCAAAATCCTTTGCACTTTGCTCTATCATTTGCAAATTTTCGGATTTCATCACTGTTGAATTATTCATATCTAGTTGGTTGTATTTATCATTAATTAACTCTCCTTATAATCGTATTTATTGCCCCAATTGTTCACCAACTGTTGCAAAATTTTTTGTTCATTTGGATTATCACATGGCTTATAAAAGACCGGATTCCCTAATTCGGTGGGAAGATAATCGATAACTGTAAAATGTCCTTCAAAATCATGGGGATATTTGTAATTTTTACCATAATCTTGCTTTTTCATCAAACTGGTTACTGCATTCCTAAGGTGCAAAGGGACAGAAGCATTGGGAAAATTATCAACCATTGCTAAAGCGGCATCTATAGCGAGGTAGGCACTGTTGCTCTTGGGGCTGGTTGCCAAATAAATCACGCACTGGGAAAGGGCAATTCTACCTTCGGGCCATCCTATCATTTTTACCGTTTCATGAGTTGCTTTAGCTAAAAGAAGTGCGTTGGGATTGGCAAGACCTATATCTTCTACTGCCAAAATCAGCAATCTTCTACAGATAAAATCTGGATCTTCACCACTTTTGATCATCCGTGCCAACCAATACAACGCGGCGTTTGGATCACTTCCTCGAATTGTCTTTATAAAAGCGGAGACAATATCATAGTGCATTTCTCCATTTTTGTCATAAGCCCCTAGGTTATTTTGGATGGTTTTGCTAATCCAATCTGAGTTCAATTCGGTGGTCAAGTCATCTGGTACTTGAGCAGAAAGCAATTCTAATATATTGTAAAGTTTTCTGGCATCACCTTGAGCCAAAAAAATGATCCTATCCTGATCAAGTTTTCTGTTTTTTAAAGGGAGTAAAATTTCATTTGAATGAACTGCCTTTTCGAGCAGCAATTTCAGTTCAAACTCAGTCAATGATTGCAAAAAATATACCTGACAACGCGATAACAATGCCCGATTTAATTCAAAAGAAGGATTTTCAGTAGTTGCTCCAATAAGAATTACAGTGCCCTTTTCAACTTCACCTAATAAGCTATCTTGTTGTGATTTACTGAATCTATGAATTTCGTCTATGAATAGAATGGGCGGTAATCCATGAAATGCTTTTTCTTTCTTAGCACTTTCAAATACTTCTCTCACTTCCTTAACGCCCGCCTGGATGGCACTCAATTGATAAAAGGTCCTTGAAGATTGTTCAGCAACAATTTTAGCAATAGTGGTTTTTCCAACACCTGGTGGACCGCAAAGGATAAAAGAAAAGAGTCTTCCAGACTCGATTGATTTTCGCAGTATTCCTTCTTTTCCTACCAAATGATCTTGACCCGCTACGTTGTCAAAATTATGAGGACGAAGATTTTCAGCAAGTGGGGTATTTGACATACTATACGCCTTTGTCCAAGAGCTCTTGGATACTTGTTCTGCTGACATAATGATAACCTGGGCTTGCTTTCTCGAAAATTGCGGTTGCTTCAGTTTTCATATTGTTTTTGACCATTGCTTCATACAATGGCAAAAGGAATTTCCTCCTACCAACCCTTACCAGAAAAGACTCTATGTCTGGTACAATTTCCTTACCGTAGCCATTTTTGATACACACTTCCATCCAGCAGGCTTTAATTTCGTCATTCGGCTTACTACTTAACTGAAATTTATTGTTCCAAACTTTGGCAATTTTGGCATCAAACGAACTGGGCAATTTGCGCAATAAGTAAAGCCATTGCTGTGTTAACAAGTTATCTGGTACTAAATTAGGGTCAAAATCCTTGTTGGCCAATTCTTGCAATAATGTATCGATAGTTTTGAGCTTTTTACTTACAGGTATTGTGCTTTTAGCTGGAACACCTACTTTGTAGATCCAATCACTGATATCTGCATTAAGTTCTTTATCATCATGAAGAAGTTCTTGGTTAAGAATTTCAATAAAGTTAACAGTGGTCATTGAATGAAATGAATAAGTTGTGAAATAATTCTTCAGAAACTTATCAAATTGGTTTCTTCCTACCTTGGACTCGATAAAACATAACAAATCATAACCTTTTTCATAGGCTATACTTGTCATTCCATCATCAGGATCCCTTCCAGTAAGGTCAAGATACAGTTTTGTGTCTTTGTTGGTCTCTCCCATTCCATCCATTTCACGAATCCAATCTTGATAACCCAGGACAGCCTCCATTTCTGCAAAATCTTTTCCGTAGATTGCTTCACAAATCCTCCTTTCAAAATAAACTGTAAAGCCTTCATTCAGCCAAAAGTCATCCCAAGTGGCATTGGTAACCAAGTTCCCGCTCCAAGAGTGTGCCATTTCATGAGCAACCAATGAAACCAAACTCTTGTCACCCGCAATTACAGTTGGTGTAGCAAAAGTCAGAACAGGATTTTCCATTCCGCCAAATGGAAAGCTTGGTGGCAAAACCAAAACATCATATCTTCCCCACTGATATAGCCCATATAATTTTTCGGCAGCGACCAACATTTTTTCCATATCTGAAAACTCCTGAGCAGCTTTCTCGGCCATACCTGGTTCAGCATAAACTCCTGTTCTTGGCCCTACAGATATAAACTTTAAGTCTGCGACCGCCAAAGCCATCAGATAGGCAGGTATTGGATGTAGTTGCTTAAAATCATAGAGACCCGAAGTATTGAGGCTTTGAGAATTAACAGCACTCATGACGGCCATTAATTCGGAAGGAGTTTTTATACTCGCATGATAAGTAAACCTGATGCCAGGGCTATCCTGACATGGAAGCCAGCTTCTTGTTAGAATAGCTTGCCCTTGAGTGAAAAGAAATGGATGTTTTTTTCCATAAGTTTGGGATGGCTCCAACCACTGCAATGCTTGGGCAGATGGTCTTGTTGCGTAATTGATCTCAACGATTTTACTGGCTTTGTTTATTGGAACGTGAAGAGCAGAACCAAGAAAATCTACCGGTTTATCCAGAGTGAAATTAACCTGCTTACCATCGACTAAAATGGAAGCTATGTCAAGATCTCTGGTATCAAAAATTATTTCATTTCCTTGAAAAAAATCAATGTGCCATATTGCCCTTCCAGAAAGTATTTTTTTTTCAAAATCTACTCTTAGGATCAAGTCCAAATGTTTGACTAGAGCATGATCAGCTTTAGCAAAACTATGATTATCCGTGACAGAGTTTAGCTTTTTTGACTTTACGGAGTCAGGGTAACAAGCAATCAAACCAATAAAAAATAGTGATAAAAGGGCAAAATGTTTAATCATTAGTAGATTACTTTAGTTCCAGTATTTTGAAAGAAGAATGACCAGTAGTCTGCTTGTTCTTCAATAATTTTTTTAGTTGGTTTGCCTGCCCCATGCCCAGCATTTGATTCAATTCGAATGAGAGCTGGATTATTGCATGATTGGCATGCTTGCAATGTCGCGGCAAATTTAAAGCTGTGAGCGGGGACAACCCTATCGTCGTGATCAGCAGTTGTAATCAGTGTGGCTGGATAACAAGTTCTTGGCTTTAAATTATGTAGCGGAGAATATCGGTGCAAATACCTAAACATTTTAGGCTCATCACTTGAACCATATTCAGGGACCCATGCCCATCCTATTGTGAACTTATGGTATCTAAGCATATCCATGACACCCACTGCCGGTAGCGCTACTGCATATAGATCAGGTCGTTGAGTCATACAAGCACCCACTAGCAATCCTCCATTGGAACCTCCTGCTATTCCCAATTTTTTACTACTTGTATAGCCTTCAGCAATGAGGTACTCAGCTGCCGAAATAAAATCATCAAATACATTTTGTTTGTATTGTTTCATTCCAGCTTTATGCCACTCTTCACCATATTCACTTCCTCCTCGGATATTGGGCATTGCAAACACGCCACCGTTTTCGAGCAGCATGATTCTTGAAGCACTAAAACCAGGAGTCAAAGGAACATTAAAACCACCGTAGCTGTACAAATAGCAAGGATTATTGCCATCGAGCGTTATGCCCTTTTTGTGCACTAAAAACATAGATACTTTGGTGTCGTCTTTACCAGTATAAAAAACTTGCTTCTCAATAAAATCATTTTGATTGAATTTTAAATCTGTTTTAAAAAACTCAATAGATTTTCCAGTTGCAACATTGTAACTATAAATTGTGACTGGGCTTATGAAGGAAGAATAGGAATAGAAAACTTCATTTTCGTTCTTTTTGGATCCACCGATTCCCGCACTTCCGACTCCTTGTAATTTGATTTCTATTGGGTTAGAGCCGTCATAATCAAGTTGTAAAATAAATGATGTTGCATTTTTTAAATAGGTAGCAAAAAGTTTTCCGCCACCAGTTGTAACAGACTCAAGCAGATTGCTATCTTCTTTAATTATTTTTGTCCAATTTTCTTTTTCAGGCATATTGGGATTGACACGAACCAATTGATAGTTGGGTGCATCAATATCAGTAAGTACCAATAAATCAGAACCAATGTTATCGATCACTGAGCTTTTGTTTTTAAAACCAGAAAACAAACACTTAAATTCTGATTTTGGAATCGTCAGGTCTTTGTACCAACATTCAAATCCATCAGTACCGGTAGCTGGATAAACCAAAAGGTACTTCTCGTCTTCAGTTACACCAGCACTGTAGGTAATCAATGGTTCTTTTTTGTTGTCAAAGATTAATAAATCACTTGATTGTGGTGTTCCAATTTCATGATAATAAACAGCATGAAATTGATTGGCATCTGAAAGTTCCATTCCTGGCTTTGGCTCAGGAAAACGACTATAAAAATAACCATTTTTATACCACGAAGCGCCTGAAAATTTAACCCATTCGGTGACGTCAGGGATATCCTTGAGCGTAGTTAAATCAATAGTGTGTATTGATGCCCAATCGGAACCAGCTGAAGACTTTATATATGAAATGTAGCGTTGATCTTTTGAGCTGCCGGATAATTCTAGAGCCATAGTCCCCTCTTTGGACATCATATTTGGGTCCAATAGGACTTGTGGAGTGCCAGTCTTCCCTTCTTGAATAAAGTAAACTGATTGATTTTGGAGCCCATCATTTTTTGAATAGATATATTTATTTCCAATTTTAAATGGTGCTGACATTTTTACAAAATTGAAAAGCTCTTGAAATCTGGCTTTGACTTTATCTTTGTATGGTATTGAATTCAAATATGATTGAGTCACTTTGTTTTGTTCCTTGACCCATTGGGCAACATTTGCAGCGGTGTCAATTTCCAGCCATCTGTAAGGGTCTTTGACATCAATACCGAAATAAGTATCTACTTGATTAACTGTTTTGGTTTTTGGGTAATTCATCTTTGAGCTTGATGCAGAATCTTGTGCGTTCAGTGTATTCACCATTATGAATCCAGCACAAATCATTAAAAAATATTTCATTCTCTATTGTTTAAAGCGTAAAATTAGGATTTTTAAAGGATACAAAATAACTATACAGCGAATTCACATGGTAGCTAGACAAAAATTATCCTTAATACGACAAGGAAAGCGGTTTCAGAACCTGAATTGATTCCCTTCCTAGCTTGCATACCAGATCAAGAACACTCAGTTGATTGAAATTCATACTTGAACCATTATAATTTGAAGGATAGTTAATCTTTAAATCTGCTTTAACATTTTTATCAAAGTCAATGTAATTGTATTGGGGCAGTTTATAACCCTCGGTAAACTTCATTTCGAAATCAATAGATAACCACTCCGCAATCAAATTTATCAGACCACAATTCCAGTCTATCAATAAGCTAGGTTGGTTTGAATAAAAATTGATTAAATCATCTTTAATACAGTCATAAAATGCTGATTTACCATAATTGGATTCAAAGGCGTTTAAATGTAATTTTTGCCAATTTTGATCATAGCTGATCTTTAAGTCCATTACATTTTGGGCTTCATTCTTACCTTTAGCAAGCGGAATACTTAGCATCAAAGGCCCCGAAGAAGTTGAGATGAACATCCGATTAAGAATACTCCTCTTTTGATAGTTTGAATCTAGATCCAGCAATATATTTTTGTCGGATATGATTACTGACCAAAAGTCCAATGGAGGGAAATAGCCTATTGGAAGCACATACGATTCAATTTTCAAACCGAAACTCTTATTATTTATTCATTGAATAAAATAAATATGCAAGGAGCATTAGTAAGCCTGTTGCAATAATCAAAATGGAAAAGAATTTTTTTGCGTCTTTTGAATCCTTAACTTGTACCTTTTGAGCTTTTCTGGATAATGTCATGATGTTAAGATTGATTGGTTCTGTTACTAAGGTAAGGTTTGTTTCAGAATTGTCAATGGTTTGTGAATAAAAAATAAAAAATTAGTGAAAAAAATAAAGATAAATTTAAGGATTATTTGAACCTGAGCCGGCTATTTATTTCTAATAGTATCAATCGCAAATTAATGAAGCTTATAAAAAGCACAATTCCCCACCAGATGTACATCCATTGATTCGTAGAAAACAAGCCAACTTCTCTTTCATAATAAGCCAGATCAGAAGAAGGCCCTACTCTAAAGTCCCGAATAATATATGCCAAGCTGCTCAATCCCATAAAAAACAAAAACTCTCTGTCAAACGGAGTGAATCTTGCTATGATAATTAAGCTGAAAGCAAACATTAATTGAAAGGCTGTTGCAAAAATTGAATAAAACCAAATAAAGGATGAGACTAGCATCACCAGTGCAACAACATACAAAGTACGTTCAGCAATATGCTGTTTGAATAAGGAAAGTCTGAGCAAAATATTTCCAAAAACTGCACTACCAATATATCCACCAGATAAAACAAATGCCCTATTTCCTCCTGCAACTGTGGTAAATCCACTGCCATCATTGTTTATTTGTAAACCCAAAACCTTTCCGTCTGATAAAAATCCTGCGGAAGCATGACCAAATTCGTGCAAGAACGTAACAAAAAGGTTGAATGGGTACAATAACCAATTGGTCAAATCGCTTGACTTTAGCAAAAAATAAACCAATCCCACAAAAAGAATTCTAAGAATTGATTCCGGAGAAAATTCTTCAGCTGATTGTGGTTGAAACCATCTCATTGTTAAATATAGTTGATAGCCGCTTCGGGCTTAACAAAAATAGATCGAATCTCTTTTGCATCTTCGGGTTTCATTCTTCCACTCAATACAAGTCTCAATTCTCTTCGTCTAATTGCACCGTCATATAACGATTGTTCCTCATTGGTCAAGGGAATAATTTCAGGAACAGGCTGAGGCTTTTTATCAACATCACCAATTGCTACAAAGGTAAAGTATGCATTGTTGCATCTTCTATTATTTCCCCCTTTCATATCTGCTGCAAGCACTTCGAGATATATTTCAACCGAAGTAGTGAAGGCACGGGTTATTTGAGCATGAATTGTTATTACATCACCAACATGAATTGGATTTTGAAATGAAATATGATCCACTGATGCAGTTACAACATGCGATTTGCAATGCTTAGCAGCGCAAATACTTGCAATAATGTCCATCCAGCGCATTAGATTTCCACCCATTAAATTCCCTAGTGGGTTGGTATCATTTGGCATTATCATTTCGGTCATAGTGATTTTGGATTCACTGACCTTTTTTGGTTCAAGATTGTTGTTCATAATTTTATTTTATCATCACCCCAGCTCTATCAAGCAAGGGAATGTGACTAAAAAAATCTGGTTCTAATGATCCAGGCACAAAAATATATTTCTTATCGTACATATAGCCTTCCAAACTGAAGCTTATCCAATATTCGTTTGCCAATGTGAATAGTTTTCTCATGATTGGTTCAACTAAAACAGCTTCATTGGCTGGAAGTTCATCAAAAAAATAACGCAAGGTGGAGGTCCTCAAAGACTCACCTTCTATTTCGCCATATCCTATACTAGCGATCAAAACATCACGGAGTGGCTGATCCTTAGTATTGACTATATAAACTTGCCACATTTCTGAATCAACATTGTCATCTTCAGGAATAATTGCAATAATTACATCCTCTACTTTTTTAATAGGTATATCTTTTTTCATGACGCATTCAAATAATCAAACAACTTTAACTTCAAAACACTTTTCAAAGGCCTCGATAAAGACTTTTTTGCATTCTGATACGTCAATTTGTCTGTTAAGTTCTATTTGGAGGGAAGTAACTCCTTTGTCATCGTCTGCAATGCCACATGGAATAATATATTCAAAATACTTCAAATCGGAATTGACATTAAACGCCAATCCATGCATGGTAACCCATCTGCTCAGATGCACCCCAATAGCACAAATCTTCCTCCAAGGCTTCTGATCGTTTGGTCTTAGCCAAACACCTGTATATCCTTCAAGTCTTGTTCCTTCAACATGATAATAGGCTAATGTTTGGATAACAATCTCTTCTAAAGTTCTAACATATTTATGGACATCCGTAAAAATGCGTTCTAAATCTAAAATGGGATAAGCAATCAATTGACCTGGACCGTGATAGGTAATATCTCCTCCTCTGTTTATTTTAAAAAATTGAATATCATTGTTGATCCGTTCCTCTTCAGTAAGCAACAAATTCTCTACACTTCCACTTTTACCTAAAGTATAGACATGTGGATGATCACAGATTATCAAGTGATGCGGTGGACGATTTTCCAGCTCAACACCTTCTCGCTTTGCAATAGTCTGAATATCAACGAATTGCTGTTGCTTAATCCATGCGGCCTCATAATCTACTCTTCCCCAATCTTGAAATATTACTTCTTGTATCATTTAAACAAATAATTCTTTGAAAATTTATTGCTTCTAATTACTAAATCTATTATATTTGCTGTTCAAAACTTCCTTTAAATTTGGTTCACATGAAAAGGTTTTTACAATTTTTTATTTGTCTGACCATTCTCAACCAGTTAGACGCTCAAAAATTACAAGATTCTAGTTTCTCAACTGTGGATTCTGGGCAAACTTACTATTTAAATATCGATAACATAAACAAAGATAAGTTACTTACAGGTGAATCGTTTACAACTCTAACTTCTCCTATACGAGGACAATTAAAAGTTTATGGTTTTGACAAGTATGTGGCAGGAATAAAATTATGCAATAGCCCTGATCTTGTGTTTAATATCTCTAACCCTTGTTTCAATAACTCGCCTGTAATTCCTTTTGATCAAGAAAACAGTTTTAGTTTCAATCCCGAAGACTATGGTTATTCCAGCCAAAACCTGTACATGGGGCTTGTCTTTTATTTGGATCCTTCTGAACTCCCTGCCTCCAAAAATTTATCAACCGTAGATCTTGCTTTTATAAAAAGCCACATACTCGGAATAAAGGCCCTTTCTACAATTCAAAGGCTTGCTGCGGATGTAAATTGCAGCAAAAGTGTATCACCATCAGATATGGTGCAAATCAGACAAATAATTCTTGGAATCTCCGATGGCTTTAATTGTGTGAAAAATTTAAAACTCCTTAATCATGTGCAAAAATATGAAGAAACAAAACCGGATTCCATTTACATCTCGACTGTAATAAGAATGGGAGATGTATCAAGTATAGAGCCTAAAGTCAACGGAACCAACGGCAAAAACGAAACAAGGGACAACAACCCGGTTAAGCTACTTGTAGACAATCAAATAATCAAGCCGGATCAGAACTACAAAATTGATTTTTATCTCGATAATGAACTCACAACTAAAGCCTTACAGTTTACATTGGAAACTCATCCCGCTGTAACAATTACAAAAGTCGTTGAAGGATTGGGGTCAGATATTGGCGATAATAATTTTAACCTTTCAAGTGACGGAAAGACACTAACCTTGTCTTGGAATACCAATGGGCAGCCTTTACCTACAAAACTTTTGCTGTTCTCAATAATACTTCATTCAGATATTTCACTTGAACTTAACAAAGCGTTTAGCCTCACTTCCAAAGTTGCAATCCCTCAGGCTTATGATGAAGATGGTACTGTGTTTCCTTTAAACCTAGATTTTATTGATAAGGGTGGCGAAAAAGCCCTAACTATTCTATATGGTCCAAATCCTGTAACTGAAAAATTAAATTTCAATATTTCATTACCTGAAGAAACCAACATCAAATTATTCATGACTGATGTACTTGGAAGAACTAGTCCCATATTGATGAACCGCACTTATTCTGGTGGCAACCATTTTGATAGCGTAGATATGGTGAACATTGCAAATGGGATCTATCAAGTAACGCTCATACTTGATGATAAGGTGTACCAAACCAAACAAGTACTCATTTACCATTAAATAGTTCGGCCTTTTCCATGTTTGGAATGTTCATGGCATTGCTTTCCCATTTTTTTACACGAGGTGACAAGAAATGAATTGATTTATCATACCAAAGTGGTATGATAGGACATTCATCAGAAATTATTTCGTTCATGCGGTTGTAATATTTTTTGATCAACTCCTTATCGTTTGATGCAGTTGATAATTCATATAATCTGTCATACTCTGCATTACTGAACCTTGTATAGTTTGGTGGAGCAGAATTTTTAGAATAAAATAAGGTGTAAAAATTTTCTTCGTCAGGGTAATCAGCTATCCACGAAGCTCTGAACAAATAGGTTTTGTTGTTGCGCATCATTTCACGAAGCGTTGCATTTTCTACCAATTCTATCCTAACAGGTACGCCCAATAACTGCCATTGTCTTGCTATAAAGGTGCAAACATCTACATACTCCTTATTACAATGCAGAATGAGCTCAGGTATATTTTTAGGATCATAAAAGCCGCTTTTGATCAACAAGCTTCTTGCTTTTTGCAAGTCAAAGAATCGGTAAGAAAAAGGGTTAAAAAGAGGCAAACCCATAGGCACTATTCCATTATAAGCAGGGGTGCCATTGTTAAACCGAAGTAAACGAATCAGTGTAGCTTTATCAACTGACGCGTCAAGTGCTTGCCTAAAGTACTTATTCTTTAGAGGATGGCCATTGGGCAAAGAGGAAGCATTGATACCAATAAACTCAGTATTCAAGAAATCATTTTTCACTAAGTTAATCTTTGACCTCCATTTTGTTTGAAGCTCTCCATTTGCATTCAAGAGTGATTTGGCAAAAGAGGATTCTATTCCATTGATGAAATCAGTTTTTCCACGCAAGAAATATAGAAATGCAGTCATTCGATCAGGTACAAAATCTATTCGGATTCCGTCTACCGCTGGCACCGCATTGCCTGGAGAATTTTGAAAATAAGTAGTATTTTTGGAAAGAAAAATAGTTTGAGATTCAATCCATTTCTTGAATTGAAAAGGCCCTGTTCCCACAGGGTGAGTCCTGAAATCATCTTTATAGAACTCAACAGCTTCCTTGGGTACAATGCTACAATATGCTGAGGTCAATAAACTCAAAAATGGCCTGAATGGTTGCTTTAAATTACATACCAAAACTGAATCGTTCAAGGCAACAAATGGCTGAATCGTATCCATTTTTCCTGTAAAAATCCACGAACCTGGAGAATTGATTTGAGGATCAGACAACCTCAAAAAGGAATAAACAACATCTGTGGCAATAAGGGATCTTTTATCCAGTTCAGGCAAATTCTTATTTTCATGCCATCCGACACGGCTTCTCAAAACGAAGGTATATTTCAAGCCATCCTGACTAATTGACCATGATTTAGCTAAACTTGGCTGAATAAGCATATTCGAATCAAGACTGACCAAAGTGTTATAAAGATGTGATACAACCCAAATATTAGATTGGTTGCGAGCAAATGCAGGATCCAGCGATGTAACAGAGCTTGGTAAAATATACTTGAATACATTGTTTGAAGTTGGATTAACTTTTCCACACGAAATCAACCCAAAAACGCAGATAATTGAAACAAATAATTTAGAACGATGCCAACAGAGATGCATGTTTTTGGAGTAAAAGTAAGGTTTCGTTGTCAATCATTTCACCATTCGCTTTAAAGATCTCATTGATACCAGACAAATATTGTCTTTTGGGATGGACCAAAACACCCAAATAATTCAAAATTGCGGTCAACTGATCGGTTCCCCTCATATTACCTGCTTTGCCACTAGATATTCCTACTATTGCAGATTTTTTCATAAAAAAACACTCCTTAGAATCTTGGATAGATGCAGCATCTAAAAAAAGCTTTAAGGAGCCAGGAAAGCTTCCATTGTATTCAGGTATAAAGAAAAATAACTTTTCAGATGGAATTAAAAAATCATTTTGTATCTCGGACAACCAAGGATCTCTTTTTTCCTTGATGTACATATTCTCGCTCAACAAGCTCGATGGCATTTCTGCCAAATTTATAAGCTTTACGGGTTGACTTTGGATATCCTTCAGAATATCAACGTAGGTTTTAGCCACATTTAAGGTTTGGCTATTGAGTCGATTCGTGCCCGATATTACTGAAATCATAAATTTTAAATTGTCAGTGAAATAAAATTACTTGCTTTTTGTTCATTTAGAAAGGAACGAAATGGATGAATGATCCTACCTTTACATTCTACAAGTATAATTTGATTACAAATGAAGTTGACATTTCATGGTCATTCTTGTTTCACACTTGAAATAGGAAACAAAACCATATTAATTGACCCCTTTTTAGAGGGCAATCCTCAATCTAAAATAAAAGCTGATGAATTAACAGCAGATTTTATTTTGCTTACGCATGCACACGCTGATCATTCGGCTGATGTTGAAAGCATTGGTAAAAGAACAGGAGCTCTGTTGTTGGGAATTTGGGAGATCAGTGAATATTACGAAAAAAAAGGATTGAACACCCATCCATTGAATATCGGCGGGACAAAAGACCTGGGATTCATAAAAGTAAAAATGGTCAATGCCGTGCACAGCAGTAGCTTTCCAAATGGGGAATATGGAGGTTCAGCAGCAGGTTTTGTAGTGTACAATGAAGAAACCTGTATTTACTTTGCAGGTGATACTGCGCTCACCTTAGACATGCAGTTGATTCCAATGACTTGTCCTCCACTTGACATAGCAGTGTTACCAATAGGTGATAATTTCACAATGGGCTATGAGGAAGCTCTGATTGCCAGCGATTTTATCCATTGCGAGCGGATCGTTGGATGTCATTATGACACATTTCCATATATTGTATTAGATAAAGAAGCTGCGATTGCACGATTTATTGAAGAAGGAAAAGAATTGATTCTTTTAGAACCAGGCCAAAGTATAACCAATGGGTAAAATAATAGCAATAGCCAATCAAAAAGGTGGCGTAGGTAAAACAACAACATCCATAAACCTAGCAGCTTGCTTGGGAGTACTGGATCGAAAGGTTTTGATTATTGATGCTGATCCACAGGCAAACGCAACTTCAGGAGTGGGTGTCGGTATGACTGATGAAGATTACACTTTGTATGATTGTATGATCGATAATATTGATCCCAAATTAGCCATAAAGCGTACAGAAACTCCCAACCTTGATATTTTGCCATCAGGAATTGATCTGGTAGGTGTTGATATAGAACTTGCAGGCAGGACATCACGCGAATTTGTTTTAAAGACTCTAATTCGACCGCTTGCCGATGATTATGATTACATATTCATTGATTGTCTGCCAAGTTTAGGTGTTCTTACCGTAAATGCACTTGTGGCGGCTGATTCCGTATTAGTGCCAGTGCAATGTGAAATTTTTGCGTTTGAAGGACTGAGTAAACTGAAGAATACAATTAACATGGTCAAACAACGATTAAATCCAGAACTTCAGATGGAAGGAATCATATTAAGTATGTTTGACAAACGCTTGAGACTGGCAAATATCGTGCTTCAAGAAGTAAGAAATCACTCAACAGAAAGAGTTTATAAAACTGTGATTCAACGAAATTCCAGAATAGGAGAATCTCCATCAATGCACCAGCCGGTTATCTTATATGATGCTGCTAGCAAGGGTGCTGAAAGCTTTTTAACATTGGCCAGAGAGTTCCTACATTATAATGAAGGATTGGTTATGCCTGAGAATCTTACTATGCAAACAGTATGACAATAATGAAAACTAAGAAAGACCTTGGAAAGGGAATCCGAGCCTTATTGGGTGACGTAAATATTTCAGAGGTAAAAACCACTGATTCCGTTGTAAAAAAATTGGCGAATGAAACAGCCATGGTGCCAGTGAGCGATATTACAACAAATCCTTTTCAACCGAGACAAGATTTTGCCGCTGATGCACTTTTAGAATTGTCACAATCTATTAAGTTGCACGGTTTGGTTCAGCCATTGACAGTTAGAATTCTTGCTGATGGAAAGTATCAACTCATATCAGGAGAAAGACGACTGAGAGCCTCAAAACTAGCAGGATTAAAAGAAGTTCCCGCTTATATCAGAATTGCAGATGATCAGCAATTATTGGAATGGGCTCTGATTGAGAATATTCAACGAAAAGATCTAAATCCCTTGGAAGTTGCTTTGAGCTATCAGAGGCTGATCGATGAATGCAAATTAACACATGAATCCTTGGCCGAACGGGTAGCAAAAGACCGAAGCAGTGTTACCAACTTTTTAAGATTGTTAAAACTACCTCCGGTGGTGCAACAATCTCTGAGAAATGGGCAAATATCAATGGGACATGCCAGAGCCTTAGCCGGAATTGAAGATATATCCGCGTTATTAGAACTGCATAAGGAGACTTTACAGAAAGAATACTCTGTCAGGGCATTGGAGCAAGCGGCTAAATCAATACAATCTTCCAAACAAAGTAAAGCTGTTAATAGTAAACCAGAAAGAGATTTTATGCTTAAAAAACTAGAAGATAGAATGGCTAAAATGTTTGAAACTAAAATTCAAATTAAACAAGCCAAAATGGGTAGCGGTAATATTCAGATCCATTTTGCTTCTACAGAGGAATTAAACAGAATTCTTGAAACCTTGGATATCATTTAGTTATGCACTTTAAAGAAATCTTTTCTGTCAGTTTAGTTTTGTTTTCCGTAATTGATATTCTGGGAAGTATTCCTGTGATCATAAAATTAAAAGCTGAAGGAAAGTTAATAGAACCTTTAAAAATTACTTTGATTTCTGGCTTGTTGATGATTGCTTTTCTTTTTACAGGTGAAGGAGTTTTAAAGTTATTGAACCTAGATGTGAGGTCTTTTGCCTTGGCAGGTGCTGTTGTTTTATTTTTGATTGGACTCGAAATGATAAGTGGTGTTAAAGTATTCAAAGACACAACTGAAAATGATGCACCAACAATTGTTCCACTAGCATTCCCGTTGATTGCAGGTGCTGGAACAATGACTACTTTGATATCCCTCAAGGCTGAATATCACGTCGATAGTATTCTAGTAGGAATTCTCTTGAATTTGGTTTTTATTTATTTCACTATAAGGGGTAGTTCATGGCTTCATCGCAAAATGGGCAATACTGGAACTAATATTATGCGCAAAGTATTCGGTATGATATTATTGGCTTTAGCAATAAAGCTCTTTACTTCTAACTTCAGATTGGGCTGATGAATACATTGAAATTTCTTCTTTGTGCTTTTATCGTTTTGAGTGCTTACAATAACTTCTATGCCCAAGATTCATTGAAGATTGTATCAAAATCAGATAGCATCGAAAAGAAATTTCGACCCAAGGTAAAATTTAGTCCATCACCCAAAAAAGCATTGTTACTGGGATTGTTATTACCTGGAGCAGGTCAAGCTTATAACCGACAATGGTGGAAAATGCCAATAGTTTACGCTGGTATTGGAGGAATGGGCTACTTGAGCTACTTTAATTATACTGAGTATCGCAGGTTTAAAGTGGCACGGGAAGCACTGCTTGAGATGCGCCCGAACGCTTTTCCCGGAATCAGTTCTGCCGCTTTGAAATCCAATAGAGATTTCTATCGTAAAAATTTCGAGTTGAATATAGTTGGATTTGGTTTGGTTTATGTGCTGCAAGCAGTTGAAGCTTTCACAGCCGCCCACCTAAAAACTTTTGATGTATCAGATGATTTGAGTTTGTATATTATTCCTCAGCAAACTCCCACAGGATTATCAACTGGACTGACACTGAACTGGACAATGGGGACTCGCTCAAAATACAAACAAGTCCCGACTGTCTCGTTGTATTAATGTTGCACCATCATTTTTCCAGATGCTGCTTCTCCCTCTGATTCAATGGTAAACAAATAAATCCCAGATTTTAGCACAACTGCATCTACAAGGATTTCATTGCGTCCTTCAGACATGAAATGTTTGCCAGAAATCAATTTTTGTCCTGCCATATTGGTAATAGACAAATTAACAGATCCACTTACTTTGCTGTGTACAACTATCCTTGCTGTTTCGTCAATTGGGTTAACTGCAATTTCAGCTCTAAAATTCTTAATTCTAGCATCAGTGGTTGATACTACAAAACAATTAGAACTGTTTTCTTCCTCAACTTTTAGGATGTATGTCCCCGGAAACAAGGCTGCATTTGGAAAAGAGAATGGAAAATTAAATCCGATATTCAAAGTCCCATTGATCAACAACTCATAATCTCCTACTGGAACGGCATTTGTTACGGTTCCAAATATTGCAATACAACCCACCGTGTTCTTATCGAATACACAATTTGGCGGATTACATGCATAAGTAAGACCAGCAGGCAAGTTGCTTATAGCACCAGACGTTGCAAGAGATAACTTCTGAAGTGGAACCATTTGACCCAATAAATTTACTGTATCAGGAACATTGATATTGAAATCAAATTGATATGGCTTATTCTTACATGCTGATTTTGTTATACCTCCATTTGGGTTAGCAACTGGATCATATGGCAAAGGATAAACCCCAACAGCTGAATCAGCATAGGTTGGATCAGGAGTACAAGTCCCAAATTGCCCAAAGGCAATTGATGTTCCCGCTAATAGAATAAAAAGAAGTAGATTTTTTTTCATAGTCAATGGTTAAAGTTTAAAAAGAATAGATTCAAAAGTAGGATTAAATTATGACAAAGCCCTAATTAAGAAGGATTTTTTAGAATTATAAAAATTGACATTAGTAGACTGTTAGCATTTCATGATGCTTTGAAAACTAAAATTTATCTATATTGCAGTTACAAACACCAACCATGCGGAACTTATTTACTTTGTTATTAATTTTGACTAGCCATATATTTTGTTTGGCACAAGATGCCATCGTTTCAGGAAAAGTTATTGATGAAAAAACCAAACTTGGATTAGACAATATAGCAGTCCAAATAGGTACCACAGGCTCAATGACTGATGCTGAAGGCAAATTTAGTTTTAAAACCAATCTGGGAACAGGTGAAATGAAAGTCTCTTCTGTGGGATATGAATCTATTTTCAAACGCGTTCAAATTGGCGTATCCGGTCTCTCCAACTTGGTCTTCGAAATGATTGAAAATCGGAAATTATTGGAGACTACCACGATAACTGCTGGAAAATATGAAGCACCAATACAAGAGAGCACTGTCTCGTTAGAAGTAATCAAACCAAGATTAATTGAAAACAATAATTTGACCACTGTTGATCAAGTATTGAACAAAGTTCCAAGTGTTAATATTATTGATGGTCAAGCTAATATACGCGGTGGAAGTGGATTTTCCTACGGAGCTGGTAGCAGAGTGTTGGTATTGATGGATGACTTGCCGATTTTACAATCCGATGCTGGATTATCAAATTGGAATGATCTGCCGATAGAAAATATTTCACAAATAGAAGTACTCAAAGGTGCGGCTTCAGCTTTATACGGTTCGGCTGCCATGAATGGCATCATCAATCTGCGAACTTCTTATGCGACATCGCAACCAGTAACCAAGGTTGCACTTTTTACAACAGCTTATTTAGAACCAGAGAATCCTGATCAAAAATGGTGGTCCAACACTCCATTAAAGTATGGTACATCAATTTTACATAAAAGAAAAATTGGAAAAACGGATCTTGTGCTCGGTGGATTTTTAACAAATGGAGACAACTACAATTACATAGACTCTGTCTTCAATAAATATGGGCGTTTTAATGTTGGGATTAGGCACAGGCTCAATGACCGTCTCGTGTTAGGATTAAATACTAATTTCAATAAAGGGCTCAGCAGAAGCTTTTTCTTGTGGCGGAATGATAAAGCTGGAGCTTTGCAGGGCGATAACGGCACCATTGCAGAGTCGGATAAAGTTCGTTATAATATTGATCCATACGTGAACTATAGGGACAAATGGAATAGTCAGCATAAAATATTGGGACGATGGTTTTCAATCAACAATGACAACAGTGCGGAACAATCCAATAAGTCTGAATATTTCTACGGGGAATATCAATGGCAGCATAATTTCACCAACCTAGGCCTTATTGCTACTGCCGGTCTTGTTAGTACTTATACTTCTGTTAATGCTGATCTGTATGGAGATACCACTTATTCCATAACAAATAGAGCAGCTTATACGCAATTGGACAAAAAGTTATGGAATTGGTTGACGCTTTCCGTTGGTGCCAGATATGAATACAATGCAATCAAATCACCAGAAATAATTGGGTCGAAATTTGGCTTGGATACCATTCCCAATGGATTATCAGAAGAATCAAAGCCAGTATTCAGAGCAGGATTGAATGCCAAGCTAGCTAAGGGAACATTTTTAAGAGCTTCCTACGGACAAGCATACCGTTTCCCAACCATCGCCGAAAAATTCATTACTACCAGATTCAGCATTTTTCCTGTTATACCCAATGCCAAACTCGAATCTGAAACTGGCTGGACCTCCGAAATAGGATTAAAACAAGGATTTAGAATCATGGATTGGCAGGGATTTGTTGATGTTGCAGGATTTTGGACTGAATACAACAACATGATGGAATTTACTTTAACCAGTTTGGGATTTCAGTCCCAGAATATTGGAAACACTGTGATTAAAGGTATAGATTTTAGTGTTGTCGCGGAGGGAAAAATAGGGAACGTTGAAACTTGGCTTTTAACCGGCTACACCTATATTGACCCCAAGTTCAAAAACTTCACTGATGTAGAAAAGAATAATTCCAGTTCAGATGAAAATGTACTCAAATACAGGTTCAAACATACTGTAAAATGGGATATAGAAGGAAAGTACAATTCTATTTCATTGGGCTTTTCATACTTATACAATAGCAACATGGATGCAATAGATAAAATTTTTGAACAGTTTATCCCAGGAGTTAAAACCTTTCGGGATGCAAACAACAAAGGATTTTCGATATTGGATATCAGAACTTCAGTACAAATTTCAAAACAAATCAAAACAAGCTTGATCATGGGCAATGTGCTCAATACAGCATACAGTTGGAGGCCTGCACGACAGGAAGCTCCAAGAAGTATAAGTTTAAGAATTGATTATTCAATATAAAAGAACCGTTTAGTCTCTTCCGTTTCTGTTATACAATGTTGCACTTGCTTGTTGGGAAGACATAACCAACACATCCTGTATGTTCACATGTGAGGGTTGCAATATCATGAAATGGATAATTCTGGCTATATCAGACGCCCTCAATGGTTTGTAGTCAGAATAAATTTTGGCTTTTTCATCATCCCCTTCAAAGCGCACCTTTGCAAATTCCGTATCCTCTGTGGCTCCCGGACTAACTTGCCCTACACGAATACCATGTTTGAAGAGATCTTGCCTCATACTGCGTGTTAAAGCGTCTACTGCAAATTTCGAAGCACAGTAAACGTTGCCTTTAGGATATACCTCCTTGCCGGCAGTGCTGCATATATTTATTATGAACCCTGTTTTTTTAGCTACCATAAAAGGTGCAATCAATCGAGTCATGTATAACAAACCCTTAACATTGGTATCAATCATCCGATCCCAATGATCCATATTGGCTTCATGAATATAATCTAGGCCAAGTGCTAAGCCAGCATTATTGATGAGTATATTGACGTTTTTGAAGATATCAGTATGCTTTTCTACCATATATTCAACAGCCTCTCTTTCAGTAACATCTAAGGACAAAATTTCAACATCAACTTCAAATGCTTCTTCAAGCTCTAATTGCAATTCTTCCAGTTTTGCTTTCCTTCTTCCAATCAACAATAAGTCGTAACCTTGTGAAGCCAATAATCTGGCAGTGGCTTTACCTATGCCTGAGGTAGCGCCAGTAATACATGTTCTGGTCGCAACATTTACAGCAGTTTTAGGCTCGATTATCGGAGCTTCGATTGGCTCAACATGTTCAATTGGCTTCGCAGGGATCTCGGTTTCAAAATTTTGAATTGCAACTTCCTCACCTGAGCCTTTGGCAAAATGAAACTTTGCCTGCATTCTATCTCCTAGTTCAAGGTATAATTCTGCCAGATGAAAATGGGCAGAGGGATGATCAGGCTGGACTTCAAGCAGATTCAAATATGTTTTGATGGCTTTTTTCCTTTTTCCTTCTAACTTTTGTAAAATCTTTGCTCGTTTATCCAATAAGTGATACTTCTTGGTGTCGTGTTGATAAGCTTTTTTGTAGAATTTGGCGGCTTCCTCTTGTTCTAAAGGAAAATGTTCTACCAAAAGGTCTCCCATTTCTTCATAAACTCCCGGATAATCTGGTTGCAAACTGATCAATCTTTCCAAATAAGTTCGAGCCAATTTAAATTCTCCTACATTTGAACATAACTGAGACAAAAGGTAAATTGCTTCAAGGTTATTGCGATCTTGTTTGAGCACGTTTTCCAAAACATCGGTAGCTTCCGTAAAATGTTCTTTGTTATCTATGATCTCTCTCACCAATTCCAACTGTAGTGGAATATTATTGATTTCAATCTTAATTTTTTCTCTTAGCACACCAAGACTTGATGGAAGTAGCGGAGTTTCATGAATGGTTTGTTCCAATTCATTTTTGGTCATCCCGAGTTTGATAGCCAATTCTTGCTTCAATTTCTCCACATCTGCATCAATTGGTCTTTCAGGATGTTGACTGGGAATAGTTGGAGAGTCAGTGGAACTTGTTAAGCTTGACTTGTCTGCATCGCTCAATACACCGTTTTTATAATCTTGCAGTTTTTTAAGCAAGTCAGATTCTGGGGATTGATCCAGATCATTTGTCTTTTCATCTTCCTCGTCTGAACCATTTTGATGAGATTCTGGAAGGCTTCTTTTGATTAAAGCTTCTACCCTTTTTTGAATCAATTCGTCCTTTTCGTCAAAATCATCGCCACTTTCATCATCAGCAATTGAGTTCTTCAAACCAACCCAATCAAAAAAGATTCTGTAGTTATTGGCTTGAAATTCTTCCAACTCGATAACTCCTTGTTTTCGGATAAAATGCAGAGATTCTCCGACATCAGAAGCAATTTCGCGCAGTTGTTTCAGATCCTCATTTGCCTCTAATAATGATCTATCTTCAGTTAAATATTTTTTTCTGGCTTGCAAATATGTGTCTTGCCAATAATTGATATAGTACAAAACATCTCCCACAGTGGTCAAGCCGACTTCTTCATGTAGATTGGGATCACTTACAAAAAGAAACAATTGCTTGGTGCCACTTAACTGAATTTGTTGCATAGCATTGTGCCATTGATAAATACAGTTTGCATCCGTCAAAAACTTCTCAGAAAGAAAAACAATCACTTTTTGATGAATAGTGACAATAGGATCTGCTATTCCAACATGAGTCAAATCATTGTTGGCCTCGATAGGATGAAACGTAAAACCCAATGGAGTTAAAGAATGACTAACAGACTTTACTTTCTGATAATCAAGATGATGAAATACTATTGCTATTGTATTTGTTGACATGGGAGTTTTAAAACGTTTCTTATTTTTCTATTCTTTTAAATTCTGATCCAATAATGCTTTCAATTCATTTTTGAACTGAGCATATTCATCAGTTGCGGGTCCAGCAAAGCCTGTATGAATTTTAATTATCTTATCATTGCTATCCAATACCAATAAAGTTGGATATGCAACCAATTCATTCATAAAAGGCAGAAACTTTATAGCCTCTTCCCTTTTAGCAGGTCCACCATGTAGTATGGCATATTTTATGCCAAGTATGTTTCTGTAGCGTGCAATCAAAGCTTGAGCTTGTTTAGGATCCTCATATCTTTCAAACGATAATCCAATAATTGCCAGATTCTTGCCTTGATACTCTTTGCTTATTTCACTCAATAATTTAGATTCATCTTTACAATTGGGACACCAGGTCCCCATGATTTGAATCAATTTCAGCTTTCCCTTGTATTCAGCACTTTTCAAAGAAACCATCTTACCATTTTCATCCGGAAAATTAAAATCAATGGGATTGGAAGATTTGGCTTTGGTAATATTGTATGGATCATTGAGCTTGAAAGCTGGATTTCGTTTGGCAGCCCAAATACTCGGCTCAGACAATCCTGACCTAAAAGAACCTTGGATACTGCCATCTTTTTGGATTTTTCCTTCAAAAAGAAATGCATGTGCCCCATCAAAACAGGACAGGTACAATTTTTTATCCTGAATGGTACCTTCCAGATATCTAAAATCACCAGTCTCTGTTTTAAATGTTCCTGTCAACTTGTTTCCGGCTTGTTTGAAAACACCTATTGCATTATAAGGAGCTGGAGTATTGATATCAAAATTCACCTCCCAATTGCCAGACATATCGATAGCAGGCTTCTTTCGCAAATCAGTGAACCTGTATGATTTTCCAAACTTAGCTATGAAAGGTATTTTAAAATCTTCCTTGCTTTTTATTACAAATTCGCCTGCCATGATGGATCCTTCACACAAGGCTTTGATGTAACTATCGTATTCCGGAAAATTAGCAAGCAAGGTGTCTTTACCAGTCTTTCTGTCTCTACCAAAACTTATGTCATCAACCAGAATCCGCTCTTCCCCATTGATTATTGTCATAGTAAACATGCTATCTGAAACATATTCTACTTCAAAATTAAAGGGCAATTTACCCTCAGTTACTTCATCAAAATTGATATTCAATTTTTCTTTTAAAGGCTCTCCTTTCTTGTTGGGTGTAACTGTGCTTGGAGTCAATGACAACTCCGCTCTCCACATACCAGGGGCAATGAGATTATAGGGCTTATTGACCTCCATGCAGGAAGTAAATTGCAAAAGGATTACTAAAGCTAACAGTTTTACAATTGTGCTTTTCATGATATTTTAATAAAATCGGTATTGGAATTGAAACACAAAAATAAGCATTGGCCCTCACTTATTTTAACCTAATAATGGCAATAAACTATTTACCATTCAGTAACTGATGGATTGCTCATAATGTTCATGAAATATTAAACTTAATGTATTGATTTCATGACAAGAATAAAAA
>Ga0105044_10000510_pt1 | contig 47391 bp, 40 predicted proteins | sample MAT01_FD_78092 | JGI IMG/M metagenome (GOLD analysis project Ga0105044, IMG submission 78092) | Freshwater microbial communities from Lake Fryxell liftoff mats and glacier meltwater in Antarctica - MAT-01 | ecosystem: Environmental > Aquatic > Freshwater > Ice > Liftoff microbial mat | place...
GAACGACACATACACTGGCCCGCTGTACGAAGTGGGTCCCGGCAGCAGCAACCCGCGTTTGGTCAGAGCGGCTGCAGCACGACAGAAGTAGTAGCTGCAGCAAACATCATGGTGAAAACGGTGGGGCCGTCAGTGAGAGATGGTTTCGCAGCCGGCCCTTTCTTTCAGCAATCGCCGTACACCGGATCGCAGACTTCAACCATCCGCAGTAGGTGACGCGCTGTGGCCGGTGAGATGCAACCACAGCATCAGCGCAACATCAGCCGGCAACGCAAACGATTCGCGAACGATGTATTCCATCGCGACCGGTAGGTTCGCCGAAATCGGACTGGTGCGCGTTGGTGACGGCATTGGCACCAGTCCGTGCAGCCGCGCCAACAGATCCAGGCGCAGCATGTGAAACGGATCACTCACCAACAGCACGCGTGGTCGAGTCGAGAGTGAATCTCCTCGCGCGTGCTGCAGCAGCACTGCCGCGCCGTGGATCGATGCCAGCGACGTGCGCCCGTGCGCCTCGAGGAGAATGGCCTGCGCAGGCACACCCCGTCGCATGACATAGCGACGTCCCGCGGCGGCTTCACTCAGTAGATCGCCTTCGCGTTGCCCGCCGGTGAGCACCATACGCGACGCACGCGCGTGATGCCACAACACCAGCGCATGATCGAGGCGCGCGCTGAGGACGCGCGACGGCCGGCCGCTGTACTGCGCAGCGCCGAGCACGACGATGGCATCGGCGCTACCGTCGGACTCGCGCATCGACCACCCGACGATCGCCACGAGGACCAGAATCCATCCTGAAAGCAGGATGGCGAGCGCGCGCACCGCGACGCGCGAAGCTCGACGAGACATGATCGTTCAAACTACTGACTTGACGCGAGCGGCGCGCCTGTCCGCGGCAGGTTTGCCCGCAGCAGTTTTGCCTGCAGCAGGTTTGCCCGCGGCGGGCGTATCGCACCGCTCGCGCAAACGCCCGGTCAGATCGTCCGCACTTCCCCCGCTGCGGGCGCATCGACCTTGTAGCCGCCGCCCGTCAGCGAAGCGGCGAACGCATCCTGCGCGTCGCGTTCACCGTGTACGAGATGGACCTTCGGATTACCCCGTCCGTCCTTCGCACCGCCATCGCGCACCGCATCGAGCCAGTGGCGCAGTTCGGTGCGATCGCCGTGTGCGCTGTAGCCATTCAGCACCTCAACCTGCGCGGCCAGCTCCACCTCGTCGCCAAACACTTTGATCACCGCTTGCTTCTCGACGATACGGCGGCCGAGTGTGTGCTCGGCCTGAAAACCGACGATGAGAATCGTGTTGCGCGGATCGCTCGCGCCATTGCGCAGGTGATGCAGAATGCGTCCCGACTCCGCCATCCCTGACGCCGCGATGATGATCATCGGGCCGTGTGCACTGTTCAGCGCTTTCGACTCGCTCACATCGCGGGTGAACCGGACGAGCGGAAAATCGAAGAGGTTGGGCGTGGTGCGCACCAGCTCTTCGCTGTGATCGTACACTTCCGGATGCATGCGAAACACATCGGTCGCGTTGATCGCGAGCGGTGAGTCGACGAACACTGGAATGCTGGGGATCTTTCCTTCGAGTACGAGCGTGTGCAGATCGTAGATCAGCTCCTGTGTGCGTCCGACGGCGAAGGCGGGAATGAGAATGCGCCCACCGCGCGCCGCTGTCTCGCGGACGATGCGGGCCAGCTGTTCCCGCGCGCCCTCAACCGATTCGTGATCGCGATTGCCGTACGTCGATTCGCACAGAATCATATCGGCCCCACCGGTCGGCGCTTCGGGATCCCGAATGATCGGCAACCCGGCGCGACCGATGTCGCCGGAAAACACGATGCGACGTGTGTCGCTTCCTTCGCGCGCTTCAATCAGCACACACGCGGAGCCGAGTATGTGCCCGGCGTCTGTGAAGTACGCACGAATGCCTTCAGCGACGTCGAACCATTTGTGATACGGCACCCCGATGATGCATTCCTGCGTCTTGGTGGCGTCGCGCATGGTGTACAGCGGCTCCGCATGCGGACGACCGTGTCGCTCGAGAAACTCGGCATCCTTTTCCTGGATATGCGCCGAGTCGGCGAGCATGACGGCGCAGAGGTCACGCGTGGCGGCGGTGGCCCAGATGGTTTGCTTGTAGCCCTGATTGACCAGGAACGGGAGTCGTCCCGCATGGTCGATGTGGGCGTGCGAGAGGATGATCGCGTCGATCTTGTCGATCGGTAGCGGAAGCTTCGCGTTCTTGGACCGACTTTCGGCGCGGCGCCCCTGAAACATGCCGCAGTCCAGCAACACCGTGCGCGATCCTACGCGCAGAATGTGGCACGACCCGGTCACTTCACGCGCGGCACCACTGAATTCGATTTGCATGGGCGGGGGTTGAATGCGAGATGAGACAAGTCTCCCACGTTCTGGGAAGCACCGATAGGGGACACCGAACTCATGCGAAGACGTTTTTCGCGCGCAACGCTTTCCGGCAGCCACCGCGCGAGATACCCCGCTGTCACACTGCCCGCTGCTTCCAGGACCGCATCCGGCGGCCCCGCAGCCACGACCCGCCCACCTGCATCACCCGCGCCCGGGCCCATATCGATCACCCAATCGCTCGACGCGACGATTCGCATGTCGTGCTCCACCACCACTACGGTGTTTCCTGCATCGACCAGTTCCTGAAGTTGCCGCATCAGTCTGTCGACGTCCGACGGATGCAGGCCGGTACTCGGTTCGTCGAGGACGAACAGCGTATCGCCTCGGTTGGATCGCTGCAGTTCCGTAGCCAGTTTGATGCGCTGCGCCTCGCCACCCGACAATTCCGTCGCTGGCTGACCCAATCGCAGATAGCCAAGGCCGATGTCTTTCAGCACAGCGAGCGCTCGCGCAATTTTTTGCTGGGCAGCAAAGAACTGCGCGGCATCTTCGACAGTCAGCTGCAACACCTCAGCGATGTTCTTCCCCTCCCAGCGGACCGTGAGTGTCGCGGGATTGTATCGTGCGCCGTGGCAGGTCGGACACGCCGTATACACCGAGGGCATGAAGAGCAACTCGACGGTGACGAAGCCTTCGCCTTCGCACGTCGCACATCGCCCATTCGGCATGTTGAACGAGAATCTTCCGGCACTGTACCGGCGTGTCCGAGCAGTCTTGGTCGAGGCGAAGAGTTTGCGCACCTCATCGAACAGCCCCGTGTAGGTCGCCAGGTTGGAGCGCGGCGTTCGCCCGATCGGCTTCTGGTCAACTTTCACAAGACGACGGATGGCGTCGGCGCCTTCCACAATGCGCCCACGCGTCCGGACTTCAAGTGTCGGTTCGTTGTCGTCGTCCGGGTCCGCGACGCGATTGTCGCGACCAAGGTGATCCGAGATCAAGTCGACAAGGGCTTGGCTGACGAGACTCGATTTGCCCGAGCCCGAGATTCCGGTCACCATCGTGAGTGCGCCGATCGGAAAGCGCACATGCACGTCATGCAAGCTGTTGCGGGATACCTCGGTGAGGTGAAGCCACCGTGATGGAACGCGCGCGATACGTACAGCGTCGACACCTTCATCAAACAGATACGGCGCCGTTCGCGACGCCTTCACAGTGCGGAGCCCCTCAGGCGGCCCGCTGTACAACACCTGGCCACCGTTGCGCCCACCGTCCGGTCCCACATCGATCAACCAATCCGCACAGCGCATGATCTCGAGATCATGCTCAACCACGAACACCGTGTTGCCTGCCCGCTTCAGCCGATCCAATGCGACGAGCAGGGCTGCGTTGTCCGCGGGATGCAGTCCAGCCGACGGCTCATCCAACACGTAGACAACGCCGAACAGGTGAGAGTGAATTTGGGTCGCCAATCGCAATCGCTGCAGCTCCCCGGCAGAGAGCGTCGGCGTCGTGCGTTCGAGCGCGAGATAGCCGAGGCCCAGCGCATCGAGCATCTCCACGCGCGAGACAATGTCGCGGGCAATGCGTTGGCCCACGATGCGCTTCTCATCGGCGGCGGTTCCGGACGCGCCTCCCGCACTCGGCCGCAATTGGTCCGCCAGTGCCGTCAACGTCAGTTGTGACATCGTGCCAATGTCCCGCCCGGCGAATGTCACCGACAACGATGCTTTCTTCAGGCGACGGCCTTCGCACACTGGACACATCGTACCAACCATGAAACGCGAGACCCGCTTCTTCATCAGCGAACTCTGCGTCGTCGCAAATGTATCGAGCACGTATCGTCGCGCACCAACGAACGTGCCCATGTAGCTCGGCGCTTCCTTTTTCTTCAGCGCACGAAGCATTTCGGCAGACGTGTAACCCGCGTACACCGGCACGGTGGGACGCTCTTCAGTGAAGAGGATCCACCGTCGCGTGCGCTTGGGCAACGACCCCCACGGCGTGTCCACAGCATAGCCAAGTGTGACGAGGATGTCGCGCAGATTCTGCCCCTGCCAAGCACTCGGCCACGCGGCGATTGCGCGTTCGCGGATAGTGAGCGTGGCATCGGGCACCATGGAATGTTCGGAGACGTCATAGACCTTCCCCATTCCGTGACAGTGCGGACACGCGCCCTGTGGCGTGTTGGGCGAGAAGTCTTCCGCGTGCAGCATCGACTGTCGCGCAGGATATGCGCCCGCGCGGGAATAGAGCATTCGCAAGAGGTTCGAGATCGTCGTCACACTGCCCACGGACGAGCGAACGCTCGGCGTGCCACGCTGTTGCTGCAGTGCAATCGCAGGGGGCAGTCCATCGATCGAGTCGACGTCAGGCACACCGACCTGATCAAAGAGTCGCCGTGCATACGGTGCAACCGATTCGAGATAGCGACGCTGCGCTTCAGCGAACAGTGTACCGAATGCCAACGACGACTTGCCGGAGCCGGACACACCGGAGAATACCACGAGCGCATCGCGTGGAATGTCGACATCAACATCGCGCAGATTATGCTCGCGCGCGCCGCGAACCCGAATGACGGGATGGGTATCTGACTCCGTGCTCACTTCATCGGGTGATGCGCGTATTGACATATGCGTTCTGAGTGGAATCGGCGTTTAGCAGTGGCCCGGAATTTGAATGCTGCGATCGGCCCAATCGACACACCTTCGATTCGGCATCACGATCTTTCATCGGGGTCAACCATGCCAAGCTTCACAAGGGTATCCGTCCGGATATTCGCAACAGTGGCGTTCAATGTGTCCACGCTGCTGTTGGTCGCGAACTCCGCAGGAGCACAGAACAGTACGACCATCAATTTCAATGCCCAAACAGAAAGCTCGCTCGGCTCGGGTACGCGCTTTCTCACCAATTGCTACACGGAGAGTGGATACGTATTCACTGCCGTTGGACTTCCGTGCACAGGGTCAGGATCAGCCGATGCCTTTCTCGCCGGGAGCGCCAATAGCCCGTTGTTCGGCGGTGGTCCGACACCATCGCTGATTCTCGATTCGCCGTGTGCATCGTGATGTGCGCGATCACGAAGTGGTGCATCGCGATTGTTTTTCCGCCGCCCTCGGGACGGCGCGCATTCGCGATCTCACCCCCGATTTCAGCTCGATCAACTTCGCGAACCGAATCAGCGTGCTGCGCACGGCGAAAACGTTCGAAGATCTTGGCGTGAGTGCAGACAACAGTGCAGCGAAGCATCTCGCCAGCGCTGCATATCTCGGCGTTGCAGGAAAGATTGTTTCGGTTGAGGCGCAGGCCGTGCTCACCGCAGCAGATCCGTTCATCGTCGAAGCTATAGCCGTCATCAACGCCTAGGAGCGAAGATCATGACTACGCCTTCCAGTGCTCCTACGGTCGCATCGGGCGTGATTCCGATGGCCGATCGGACGATCTTCACCATCGTTCAAGCGCACGAGAACCCGAACGTCAGCTTTCTTTGCAGTTTGTTCGGCGAGTCGGGGCTACCTAAACCGCGCTTCGGGCTCCTGACCTACTCCGCCTCGGCGTCGCCCAATGACGACATGTCAATTACATAGCGGAACCGCACGTCCCCACTAACCACGCGTGAGTATGCCTCGTTGATATCCTGAATACGGATGACTTCGATATCGGGACCGATCCCGTGTACCGCGCAGAAGTCGAGCACTTCCTGTGTGTCCGCAAGGCTTCCGATGAGCGATCCGGCCACAGAGAGGCGATGAAACGCGACGAGTTGATTGTTCACCGGGCTCATTCGCTCGAGCGCTCCGATCACGCAGAGCGCTGAGCCACGCTTGAGCAGCTTGATGAACGGATTTACATCGTGCCGTTCCGGAACAGTCGAAATAATGAAGTCGAACGAGGCGTCCAGCTTCTTCATCGCATCGTGGTCGTGCTCCAATACCCCGGTCACACCCATGCGCTTGGCGTCCTGCAGTTTCTCTATCGTGCGGGTAAAGACGGTAACGCTCGCGCCCATCGTTTTCGCCAGCTTCACGGCCATATCGCCAAGCCCACCGAAGCCCACCACGCCCACATGCTGGCCTTTTCCGACGCCCCAGTGCTTGAGGGCCGAGTAGATCGTTGCACCCGCGCAGAGAATCGGCGCGGCGACCTCGGGCTTGAGCGCTGCGGGAATCGAGAGTACGAACTTCTCGGACACCACGATGATATTTGAGTATCCGCCGAACGTGTTGTCCCGACCATACATATTGCTGCCGGTCACTGCCTGTGATGCGGGGACCATCGGACCATTGTACGTGGAGAGCCAGCTGTTGGGCCCTTCACAATAGTTTTCTTCTGCATTTGTGCACGGCTCGCAGCTGCGGCAACTGTCAATCATGCAACCCACGCCTACCACATCGCCCAACGCGTGCCGGGTGACGTTGGCTCCGACAGCACTGACTCGGCCCACCACTTCGTGACCTGGAACGCACGGATAGACCGTGTTGTCCCATTCATTTCGCGCTTGGTGGATATCCGAGTGGCAAACGCCACAGTAGAGCACGTCGATTGTCACGTCGTCCGGTCCACCCGCCGCACGTTCAAAACGAAATGGCCCGAGCCGACTGTGCGCATCTGGCGACGAATACCCATGTGCTTTGATCATGTTGCCCCTACGGCTGGACGATGCCAAATGCTTCAGGCACTCAGCAGACGCTGCTGTGCCTCGAGTTGTGCCTCGATTTGTCCACACATCAGATCGCATTGCTCCAGCACGCTGCGGTCGGCAAGGGCGTAGTACACAAACAGCCCCTCTTTCCGTCGCTTGACGAATCCGAGTCCGTGCAGGACTTGCAAGTGCTTGGAGACGTTCGCCTGTCCCAGACCCGTCACGTGGACGAGCTCGTTGACGGAGAGTTCGCGCGGCTGCATGGCCTGCAGCAACTGGAGACGCGCGGGTTCGGAAAGCGCTTTAAACCGCTCGGCGACCATGCCCAGAACCTCCGTCGTCAATCCTGTCTTTCCCACGGTCAGTCCCTCGCTTGAGAAGCGACTCCCAATTGTAAGGTCCCACTCAGATGGCAGAGTCACGTCGCAGGTCTCCCGTCTGCCGCAAGTCGCGACGCGCCAGGAGCTTTTGCAATGACTGACGATGCAAACCAAGTGCCCTGGCAGTCCGGGCGATGTTGCCACCGTTCCGCGCTAATGCGGCGCTCAGGAACAACCGGTCGAACTCCCGAAGTGCGCGTTCCCGTGCTTCAACGAACGGCAGGTCCGCAGACTGTTCCAGGAGCGCCATCGGAATCATCGTCGAAGCCGGTCGGGCTTTGAGATTGGCGGGGAGATCTTGCGCGGTGATCCAGGCTCCATCAGCCATGATCAGCGCCCCCTCGATCACGTTGCGCAGCTCTCGAACATTGCCCGGCCAGTCATACTGCATCAGCAACGCGCGGGCATCGTCGTCCACCTCACGCATCGGCATTCCGTAGCGCTCGGCGAACACCCGCAGAAAGTGGGTTGTGAGCAACGGAATGTCCGCTTTGCGTTCCCGAAGCGGCGACAACACAATCGGAATGACCTTCAACCGATAGAGCAGGTCTTCGCGAAATTTCCCCTGCGCAACCATCTCATCCAACGGGCGGTTGGTCGCCGCAATCACGCGCACGTCAACGTGAGTGCACTTCGTACCGCCCACACGCATGACCTCTCCACTCTCCAGCGCACGCAGCACCTTCGCCTGCGCGAGCGGACCGAGATCGCCGATCTCATCAAGAAAGAGCGTGCCCCCGTTTGCCGACTCAAACAAACCGGCGTGATCTTTGACTGCGCCGGTGAAGGCGCCGCGCATATGACCAAACAGCTCGCTCTCCACCAACTCTGACGGCAGCGCCGAGCAGTTGAGTGCAACGAATGGGCGATGGCGACGGGTGCTCTCTTCATGAAGCGCGCGCGCAACCAGCTCTTTGCCCGTACCGCTTTCACCAGTCACGATGGTGGTGACGTCGGTGCGACCAACCCGCGAAATCATGCGGAAACACTCGAGCATTACCGGCGTGGTGCCGAACATGCCGTGGAATTCCGGCGGGGCGTCGGCCACCGGTGCAGCAGGTTCAAGACGGATCGTGCGCATCGAATCGGCGCGACGCAGAAAGGCCAGCGCCTCGTCGATGTGAACCGGCTTCGCGAGGTAGTCGCTCGCGCCGTGTCCGAACGCCTGACTCGGCGCATTGGGAGAGTCAGGGTTCGTCAGCAACGCGGTCAGCGTCGATGGAAACTCACGGTGCATTGCGTCGAGCAGTTGGAGTCCGTCGCCGTCAGGGAGCTGGTGATCGATGATCACGAAATCCACTTCGGCGCGGGCAAGCTGCTCGGTCAGTCCTGCCATCCGCGTCGCGTGCAACACTTCGCGCCCCGAGGCCTCGAGCACTTGGCGCAGCGTGCCGAGTGATACGCGATCGTCCGTGACCACGAGAATCCGCTTGAGCGGAGCACGCGTGGCGCGGTCGTTCACTGGCGCGATTTGCACCTGGCGGTCGCGCAACCGCGACGGGCGGGCATTGGTGGCAGTGCCGGCGTCATGACGGGCGCTGGTGGCATTCGATGGCTGATACAAAGCGGCGTGGCTCATATCCGAGATCCTAGTAGGCGCACGTTGAAAAACAAAAAAGGCGCGTCGACCGCTCGTACTCTGAGCGATTCTTCGCGCCTTCAACTGCCGGGGCCATTTGCCCTGGTCGTCAAGGTGGACCGAGTGAACGGTCCTTATGTCGTCATGCTTTCCCTGCTGCACTTCTGATACGCGGCGCCATTTCTACTTCGTCGTCGATATTCGTGCAACGCCACACGGAGGAATATGGTACCTACGATCAGGATAACAAGGGGGCGACGGAATGCCATTGCGACTTCAATCACGATACTGTGGGAAAGTGGGCCACTTATCCACTTGTACCGTGTTCTATGACATAAAATCCACGTATCGGCCGTGCGCGATGGGTCTCAGACGTGCTTTGTCACGAGCTCAAGACGATGTCGCAGATCACCGAGCGTCTTCGACTTGAATGTCCCTTTGGTCTCTTCGAGAACGGCAATCGTATCGTCGATCGCCTGCTGCAACTGTGCACCACGCGGACAGTTGATCAACTGACACGGATGCTGCTGTTCATCAGTTGTACCAGCGAGCGCCTGCTCGAGATGCTCGAGATCCGAGAGTGAGCCCATCACATTGCGGAGTGTCAGTGTGAGGAACATGTCAATCTCGGTCGGGCCATTGGCGCCCCCAGTCGTGGGAAGCACTTCGAGTTTGCGTCGGTAGTCCCGTAGCCGAACTTCTGCATCCTGCATCGCCTGATACGAGCGAAAGCGCGCGATTGCAGCGGACACTCGCGCAAGTAACGCGGTGAACTCCACCGGCTTCACGAGATATGCCGTGACCGGGAGTTCGATGCACCCCATCGCCGATCGCACCGACGGGAATCCCGTGATGACGATGATCGGCAGTCCGCCACTGATATTCGCAATCTGCTGTACGAGATCAAGATCGGCGTTTCCCGGCATCTCGAGGTCGGTGATCAGCAAGTCGAACCGCGAATCACTGATGGCTTTCACTGCCGACGGTGCGTCGTCAACTGTCTCGACCATGTACCCTTCGCCCCGAAGCAGTTCGGCGGTGGAGTGCAGAAATGTTGGTTCGTCATCAGCGATCAGAATTCGACCACGGCTCATATTAGTGCTCCAGTATGGATTGGTTGCATGGGAAGTCGAACCTCAAACTGAGTCCCGCCCTCGGGGCGATCGCTCACCGTCACCTGCCCGCCGACAGCCAGCACTGATTGTCGTACCAGCGACAGGCCGATCCCCATCCCACCGGTTTTCGTGGTGCGGTTTTTCGTGGTAAAGAATGGCTCAAAAATACGCTCACGAATATGCTCGGGGATCCCGGGACCCTCATCGCACACTCGAATCACACACCATTCACCTTCGAGCACCGACGACACTTCGACGGTCCCGTTGGGCGGTGATGCATCCAGCGCGTTCTGCACCAGATTGTACAGCGTTTGCCGCAATAAGGCATCCGGTACAGGAACCATCGTTGGCGCACGAGCCACACTGGTCACGATACGAACGTTGCGGGCGCGATTCACCTGCTCAAGAAAGCTGACGGCATCGCTGATGGCCAGAATCACCGACGACCGCGAATCCATCGTCTGATCTGGACGATACGTCTCGTACAGTTGTCGCGTGATGGCGGCGATGCGGGCGATTTCGCGTTCGATGGCGCCCACAAAGCGAAAATGGGGATGGTCAGCGCTGATCCCACTACGCACGAGTAGAAACGCATTCTGAATGCCGGCGAGCGGATTGTTGATTTCGTGCGCAACACGCGCCGCAAGCTGCCCCATCGTGGTGAGCGCTCCAATCTGCCGAAACGATTCTTCCACGCGTTTGCGTTCCGTCAGATCGTGGCCTTCGACCAGCACCTGGATCACCGCATCGTTGGCATCGCGAATGGGGCGCAGCGAAAAGTCGATCGTCGCGACGCGTCGCTCGGCCGCGCTGATCTGCACTTCAAAGCGCGTTGTATTGCCGCTGCGGGCGCGCTCAAAACGCTCCTGAACGCGCATCGACGTGACGTCATCAGCGTTCCACCACCCAAGGGCGGAAAACTGCGTACCCTGTATCACGGCCGCAGCCAGGCCGGTAATATCGGCGGCGGCGTGATTCACTTCGAGAATGACGCCGTCGCTCCCAAGCAACAGCTGCAACTGATAGGCGCTGTCAAAGATCGCACGGAATCGCCGATCGCTCTGCTCTTGAGCTGCCGCCATACGGGTGCGTTCAGTGGTATCCGCCGAGATGCCAAGCAATCGCGCCGGCTGTCCATCTTTGGTCCGTTCAATGACCCGACCCCGATCGACAATCGTATGCCAACTCCCGTCGGCCGCTCGAATGCGGTATTCGCACTCGAAGACGTCAGTCTCCCCCCGCACATGTGCATTGAGCGCATCGGTCACGCCTCCAAGATCATCTGGATGGACCAGCGCGCTCCACGCCGCGCTTGAGCCGTTGACGGTCGCTGGATCGTGGCGGAGCGAGCGTACCAGCGCGCCACTGCGATGGGCGCCGCCGTGCAGCAGATCCAACTCCCACACGCCGTCGGTGGAACGTTCGACCGCCCGCTGCATTCGCGCCATGCCTTCAACACTCGCCTGGTCCCAACTCTTGCGCGCCAGCCACAGGGTGACCGACACCAGCGCGACAACCGTGAGGCCAAGCAGCAGCAGCAGCAGTTCCGGAAAGGTCGAGCGCGCCGGAGCGGGATCGGGCGCAAAAGTGAAATCAACCCGCCGATCACCAAGCTGCATGAAGCTCCGGTACACCGGCTCGTCCTTGGTGCGCGGCAGTCCGGCAACCAGCGAGTCGTTGATAAATGCGCGAATGGCAAAGCCGCTGCTGTGATCGGTGATGAACTCACGCAGCAGTGCTGCTTCCGACACGTACCCAACGATCACTGCCGAACCTCGGGCGGTCGCGCCAACCGGATGCAGCAGCAACAAGCCAAACGGCGCCACGGCACGCGCTTCGGTCGGGATATCTTTGACGGCAGTGCCTGTGTTCGCAGTCGCGGTGGCGGCCGTACGTCGGGCAAGCTCGCGCGCCAACTGCGTCATCGATTGTGCTACCGATGCTGGAACGGCAGCGCTGGTGGTCGCGTGCAACAGCACACCGGTCGAATCCAACCAGAGAACGCGCTCCAGTCCCACCGTTTCAGTCGTGAGTCGTTCTATCAAAGTGGGCCAGAGCGGCGCATCAGCGGGCGCGGTTGCAGCGTATATCCCGACGCGCGACAATGCTCGATCGACCGCCACAAATTGCCGCTCAATGGCGCGTTGCACTCCGTCCGACGCGATACTCGCACGCGCCACCGTTTCAGTCGTCTCGCGCGCGAGCAACGATTGCCAGAACACCAGCATCAATACCGCGCCAGCCACACCAACGGCGACCGGCAACCACTTCGGTGGCCGAACACTGGCGGCCTCATGGGCGGCGACGTATCGCAACAACGCGATACTCAACGCGCTGATGCCGATCAGTGCGTTGAGCGACACCTGCGCAAAACGACGACCCATCTCCGTCTGCAGCATCTCGCCCACCGACGCGACCACCAGCACCGCACACATCGCGAGCATCATCGCGCCCATCGATCCGGCAATCGCCAGCGCGCGACGGGGAAGCGGCGGCCGCGACACCAGCCGTATCGCCAAGCCACATACGAAGAACATCGTCGCCACCGTGAGCACGATGGAGAGCGGTTTCACGGGTCCGAATGAACCGACCACGCCACCGACACAACTGCCGACGATTGTCACGGCAGCCGCGCCCTGCGCGAGCCCCCGGTTGCCTCGCCAAACTGCAATCAGTCCGACACTCGCGAGCCACATCAGCGCGACACTCAGCGGACGACCGGATGGAAAACGATCAATCGGTTGCGCCAAGTAGGGCGCATCCATCACCCACGACCAAAGCGTCGGAAGCGTGGTCGCCAGCGCGATCAGCGCCAGCGTTGGCACAAGATTCCCGCCTCGGCGCGCCGCAGTGACGCGGGCGATTGGTGATTCGGAAATCATCGCGCTCATCAGCGCACGCTCCGTGGGTACAACGCCAGAAAGAACGTTGGCTGAACGATCAGGTGTCGCCCAGCCGAAGCCAACGACGCGCGACCGGCGGTTGAAATGTCGCAAGACGATCGAGCAAGGCCGCAGGTTCGGGTTCGACCACCAACCACTCCTGTGGCGTTCCGCGCAAAAAACCTTCGCGCTCGACATGCACCATGAAGTCGACCAACGGCCGCCAATATCCGGCAACGTCGAGCAGTGCGACGGGCTTGGCGTGCACACCAAGCTGCGCCCACGTCCACGTTTCGAACAGCTCCTCGAGAGTGCCGAGTCCGCCTGGCAATGCGACAAACGCATCCGCCATCTCCGCAAGCATTGCCTTGCGTTCATGCATCGAGTCGACGACATGCAGTGCAGTCAGCCCGTGGTGCGCGACCTCCCGTTCGACCAAGGCGTGCGGCATGACACCGATGACCTCGCCGCCCGCTTCGAGCGTCGCGTCTGCCAGTGCGCCCATGAGGCCCGTACGACCTCCACCGTAGGCAACCGCAATGCCACGCTCTGCGAGCAGGCGCCCCATCATTCGTGCCGAGTCCAGATACTCGGGCTTGGCGCCATCGTTCGACGCGCAGTAGACACAGATTCGTTGCATGCACCAAACTAACGCCCGCTTTTCATCCTTGCGTCCGGGGTTCACGAAGCCTGTGTCAGGATGTCGCTGACGGTCCAGCCCGCAACGCATGCAGCCGCCGCACTGCACCCCACAGCACTGGCGCCGCAATCAACGGGCCGACGCATGCTACAACGATTGCCACCACGTCGAGTGCGTGACGCGCCCGGGGAGCATTCCACCAGAAGGCCTGGACGGCTGTCAGCAGCGCGTCGACTGTGACCGCCACGGCAACCGCACGCGCGAGTCGCTCGTTACCAGTTCGCCGCTGCACATGCAACGCGCCAATGAGCACAACGTCAAAGAAGACCCACGCACCGTGTACGGCAATTGACGGAAACCACGGGGTGGTCGGGGCGAGCGCGAGGACGAGCGTCCACGGCACCAACAGCCACTCGAGGGCGCGAAGCAGCGGTACCGGTCCGCGTAGTGCCGTCGCAATGCCAAAGCGCACCAGTGATCCGTCAGCAAATGCGCGGAGCGAGTCCAGCAGCGCGACGGCGCCCCGTTGTTCGCGGGGAAACGCGAGGTACATCGGCTCCCACGCGTGCGGTCGCAACTTGCGCTTGAACGCGGCGAGACCGGTGAAGTTGAAGAAGGGGTGGGACACTTCACGCACGAATCGCAACCATCGAGTCACGCTCCCGGACAGCGGTGCAAGACCAAGTGTCACCCAATGCACGGCTTCGTCGCTGAGCACGCGCATCACATGGTCGACGAGTAACTCAGCGGTGCCGTTCGGTGCGCGCGGGTCACGCAACAGGTGTTCAACGAGCCATCCGTTGCGCGCCGGAACCGGTGCGAGCGACAGCATAGCGACCACGGCACCTTCGCGTTCGGCGACGTACACCCGTCGATGTGTGGCATGATCAAACGGCGCCATGTCGACGAGAAAGTGCATCGGTGCCATCGGGCGCGCGGCGTGCCATCGACCGATGAGTGCGTCGAGTGTCGCGCGGGTGTTCGGCTTCGCGTTTGCGCTCGTTGCGCCAGCGTACTCCTCCACAGCAAGCACGCGAACGGTCACACCTTTCGCACGGGCGCGTCGCAGCTGTTCGCGCATGGATTTGTGGCCGCGAAGATCGTCGCTCCAGCGCGCCGGGTCCCACACCGGTTGTTCGCCGATCTGGAGGCGGCGAAACCGTGGCGATGACGCAAGAATTCCCTCCGTCGCGAAGAATGCAACGCGCCGTCCACGCCCCCGGGCTGCGTCGACGAACGCTTCGGCGACGGGGATGGTGTTGTCAGTCGCAGCGATCGGCTCGCCGGCGGCCACCCATGCCGAACCGGTGTCGAAGTAGGCCACGACGCCGCGATCGCCGGCTTCATCGGTGGCGAACCAGTGGTTCAGCCCGCGGCCGAGTGATTGGAAAGCGATTCCGGTGCGCCCGAAGGATTGGATGAGCGCCAGCGCGCGCTGATCGTCGCGCTGCAAGTCATCCATACCGCCGCTACTCTGTGGCGGGGAGATCGCGCTCGAAAATGATCGTCATGCGGAGACCGTCCTGCGCCAGCCGCCCCGGGGTCCATCCCATTCGGCTGCGTTCGTTGAGCAGATCGGTCAGGGCGTCTTCGTCGTCGCGGACGTGACGCGTGAGCCGGATGATCACCGCCTGATATTCCTTCATCCGGCGAAGGTAGCGTATGCCTCGGGGTGCACGCTACCGTTTATGCACGCCAGGCTTTCTTCTTCCGTCCGCACACCGACCGCACACCGATGTCTGTCGATACGGCCGCTTCATTTCCCACGCTCAGCGTGGTGACTCATCCGCTGGTTCGCCACAAGCTCACGCTTCTGCGCGATCGCGCGACGCCAACCAAGCAGTTCAAGGAACTGGTCGACGAAATCGCGATGCTGATGGCCTACGAGGCGACGCGCGATCTTGCGCTTGATCCGGCCCCGGTCGACACGCCGCTCGAACACACCACGGGATGGGCGGTCCGCGGCAAGAAGCTCACGCTCGTCCCGATCTTACGCGCCGGACTCGGCATGGTCGAAGGCATCCTGCGGCTCATGCCATCGGCTCGCGTCGGACACATCGGGCTCTATCGTGATCACGATACACTCGAGCCGGTCGACTACTACTTCAAGGTGCCGGGCGATGTGAGTGAGCGTGACTTTCTGCTCCTCGATCCGATGCTCGCGACCGGAGGCAGCGCGTCAGCGGCGGTCAATTCACTCAAGCGCGTCGGCGCGACACGCATTCGCTTTCTCTGCTTGGTCGCGGCCCCTGAGGGGGTCCGTCGATTCAGCGCCAACCATCCTGATGTCCCGATCCTCGCCGCCTGCCTCGATCGTGAGCTCAACGCACAGGGGTACATTCTGCCTGGGTTGGGCGACGCGGGCGATCGGCTGTTTGGTACTCGGTAGCGGGCAGGCAGTGGCCTGTGGGCAGTGGGCAATGGCCAGTGGGTAGTGGCCAGTGGGCTGTAGGCAGTCGGCAGTACTCGAACCGGGTACTCACTACTCGTCACTACTGGCTACTCAGTACTGGCGACTGACCACTGTGTTCAGCCAAACCACTCGCGCGGTGCCTTGCGCTGCTGCTGCGCCACCTCGAGCACCCAAGCCTGCGCCGCCGGCTCGGTGACTTCATCGGGCACGCGATCGAACCATTCCAGTGCCAGCGAATCGTTGCCGATCCGTCGCCACAGTTCGCCGATGAGATAGGTGATGACGGCGCGTTCCTCGATTGCCACCCCGTCGAACTGATCCAGCGCCTCCGCGAACCGGGCGGCCGCCTTCCGACGGAAATAGCGTTCGGCTTCGGTATCTCGTTCGTCGACACAGCACCAGGCGGCACGCAGATACAGGTCCGCCAGATAGCGCGGGTCGTTCCCCTGCCATTCGGCCACCTTGGCTGCGTGATCGTACTTGAGCGATCCCGAAGGAAGCTCGCGCAGCAGCGCCGTCGCGAGGTCGCTCCAGACGCGATCGCGAATGCGATCGCTCAGGTCAACTTCGTCGCTGAAATCGCGTTCGACGCCCGCGTAGCCGCAATGCGTGCACATGTGCACGAAATACGGCAGCGGTTGCATGCCGGAGGCGCGCTCGTGAAAATCCGTGCGCTTGCCGCCAAAGGCATTGGTCGCCACCACTGTCTGGGAACGAAACGCGTTCTCGCAGACAGGGCAGGTGAGTTCGATGAGATTCAGTGTTGTCATGGTTTCGCCTACTCCGGGGTCGAATAGCGAGTCTCGACACCATCCCGCGCAGAGTTGAACCGCCGTTCGAGTTTTCCACGTTTGTCGTTGGGCTCCTGTCTTGTGACCTCCGCGTGCGGCGGCTATAATCCCGCGTCTTGTTCGGCGAGTGTGATCGCGCCGGCTTCCCGCGTCCGGGTCGTTGATGTTGATCAATCTCCTTCCTGATTTTCTCGCCGTTCTCGAAGCCGCCGATCGTGATGCGGCGTATCGCGAGTATTTCGAGCGCCATCGTGCGCTCCTCGCTGCCTACTGGGACAACTATGTCCTCGAGCCGTCGGGCCCCCACTTCGACGAAGTGATTCGCGCCACCGTCAACGCCAACCGCGATGACCTGCATGCGCTGCTCGCCCGCGTCGATGTGGTGGCCCTGACGACACAGGCCGAACGCAAGGTCCACGCGCTGCTCGAAAGCGACGTCCAGTCCGACGTGGTGTTGATGGTCGGCGTCGGTGCTGCAAACGCCGGTGAGCTGGTGATCGGTGGACGAGGCGTTGCCTTCATTTGCCTCGAACACTTCACCGGTGTTGCCAACACTGAGACGCAGGGACTTGGTCTCGACCCCGAGCTGATTCCACTCTGGCTCGCGCACGAACTGACGCACGTCATTCGCTACACGTCGCCCGCGAGCCGCAGTGAAATGCGTGCCCTCATCGACGGAGACGAGGGCTACTACTCGTACTGGGAAACCGGACGACGCGCATCGTTGCGCGAACTGCTCGTCAACGAGGGGCTCGCCGTGCAGGTCTCGCGCGCGGTCAGCCAAGGTCATGCGGCGTGGGAGTACTTCGGTTTCGCGCGCAAACAGTACGCCCGCATCCGCGAACTCGAACCAATTCTCCAGCGTGCCGCCAACATCGATCTCGAGCGCGCGGGGCTTGGACTCCGGCTCCGGTATCTCTCCGGTGGCATGAGCGATGATGCGCGCACCATCGAACGCGTCGTCATGCCGGAACGCGCGGGCTACTTCCTGGGCGCCCGCATGGTGCAAGCGGCGGTCGATGCGCGCGGAATCGCGTGGGCGGTACGGGCAAGTGCACTCGAGCTGGCGATGGCGTCACTGCCGCTTCCGTTTGAAGCGCCGAGGCTGACGATCGTCGGGTAGCCGGGCCGCTGCGGTTTGGGCGAGCAGGCATCACGAACGGCAGGCATCACGAACGGCAGGCATCGCTAACTGCATGTCTCGCGGAGGCGCGGAGCCACGGGGAACTGCCACAGCAAACTGCTGGCCGCGAATCAGGCGTATTCGACGCGAATACAGCAAACGACAATTTTCTTTCGGTTCGTCGTAGCCGCGAAATCCGCGTGGTCGGTCCTTTTGTATCTGCGAAAGACGGTGGCTGCTGCAGGTGCTTTTCCACTTCTGGTCGCAGTTGCAGTTCCCCGTGGCTCCGCGCCTCCGCGAGAAAGGCTGTTGCCGTTGCCTTCGCGTAATTCGCGTACTCCGCGGCGCTGTTCGAACCGGCCACGGCACCATTACTTCCCGATACAGAACTCCCGGAAGACCCGATCGAGCACATCGTCGGGGTTAATCGCGCCGGTCACACCACCGAGAGCGTCGCGCGCCGATTGCAGATGCACGGCAGCCACCGTCGCCGGGAGCGCACCGCTCTGCCACGCATCCAGAAACAGTGCGATCTCGTCGCGCGCAGCAGACACACCCGCACGATGACGCTCCCGCGTGACCATCACACTCCCCGCGAGCCCATCGGGAGACGATGCTCGATCGTCGCGCATGAGATCGTCGAGGCGTTCGAGCAGCGCCGCGAGACCATAGCCGGTTTCCGCACTGACGTACGAGACGGCATCGTTCGCGTTGAGAATCGAATGCGAATCAATCGGCGCATCACCGTGCGCCTCAGTCGCATCGAGATCCTGCTTCGTGCGTACCGGTACGATGGGCGCGCCCGTCTCACGGCGCACCGCTGCGATCGCTGCAGTTACATCCGCATCGCGCTCTCCGCAGGCGAGCACGATCCGTGCGTTTGCCAAATAGCGCTCACTCACTTCGATCCCCAGTCGTTCGATCAGATCGGTGGTGTGGCGCAACCCGGCAGTATCGACAAGCCGCAGCGGCACAGGCGTTCGATCCAGGAGCGCTTCTATCGCATCACGCGTGGTACCGGCGATGGGCGTCACCAGCGCCCGCGATTCGCCGAGCAGTGCGTTGAACAGCGACGACTTTCCGGCGTTTGGTAGGCCGGCAATCACAACGAGCGCGCCGTCGCGCAGCAGTGCTGCCCGTGGCGCCGTCTCGAGCAGCGCATCGAGCGCCGCGATCAGCGTCTTCGCACTCCCGACGATCCGCGCCGGCGCAATCGGACCATCGTCCTCGTCGGGAAAATCGATGTCATAGGCAAGCAGTGCTTCGAGCTGCAGGACATCGTCACGCAACGCCGCGAAGCGGCGCGACAGTCCACCGTCGAGCTGCGCGAGCGCCTGATGCTGCATCGCGCCGGTTTTCGCGTCGATCAGATCGGCCACGGCCTCGGCCTGCAGCAGGTCCAGGCGCCCATTCATGACGGCGCGGCGACTGAACTCGCCAGGCAGCGCCGGACGTGCACCGGCTGCAACGCACGCCGCGAACACCGACGCTGGCACCACGCGACCACCGTGCGTCGAGAGTTCGAGTACGTCCTCGCCCGTGTATGAATTGGGTCCTGCAAAGAACGTCGCGATTGCGTCGTCGAGCTGCACACCGTCGACGGGATGGCTGAGTGACACCCGGGTCGCAGCGCGAGGCTTGAGATCGCCGGCGCCGAGTGCCGAGGCGATGGCGAGCGCGTTGATGCCACTCACGCGAAGCGTGGCCAGCGCCCCGCGCCCGTCGGCTGTCGCGATGGCAACGATCGTTTCGTCGCCACCGGCAAGCAGCAACGCGCTGCGCGGCGAGGCCGGCAGCGCGTCAGTCAACAGATTCGGATTGAGATCAGGCATCGGGAACCATGTTTCTCGCGCAGGCGCGGAACCGCGGAGAACTGCAACAAAAGAAGGAACTGCAAGGGCAACTGCTGGCCGCGAATCAATGCGAATTGCACGAATGCAACGAACAACTTTACTTTGTCAGTTCGCCGTAACCTCGAAATCTGCGCAGACGATCCGTTGTTATCTGTGGCAGTCTCTTGCCGTTGCAGTGCCCCGCGGCTGGGCGCCCCCGCGAGACACGCAGTTGCCGTTCGATTCGCGTAATTCGTGCAATTCGTGGCTGCGTTACCCTTTGACCACCGGCGTCGCCTTCCCCCGCTCGTGCGCAATCATCCACTGCTGCGGCAACGAGGCGAGGTTCTGCACCAGATAGTAGAGGTTCAAGCCCGCTGCCATGTTGAGGAAGATGAAGAGCATCATCGCCGGCATCATGTACATCATGATCTTCTGCTGCTCGTTCGCCTTCACACCCTTCATGCCAATGTACGAGAGACCGATCGCGGTGATTGCGACCAGAATCGGCAGGACGTAGAAGGGGTCCTTAATCGAAATATCCGGCAGCCACAGGAACGAGACGCCGCGGAATTCGATCGTGTTCTGGAAGACGAAGAACAGCGCGAAGAACACGGGCAGCGGGATCAGCATCGGCAGACAGCCCGACAACGAGCTGAATGGACTCATGCCGTGCTCTTTATACACCTGCATCATCGCCGCCTGCAGCTTCTGCGGATCGCCCTTGTGCTTCGTCTGGATGGCCTGCAACTCCGGCTGAAGGCGCTGCATCGCCATTGAGCTGCGCATCGCACGCTGATTGAGCGGCCAAAGTAGAATGCGCACGGTGATTCCGAACAGCACCAGAATCCAGCCGTAGGGCAGTCCAAGCGTCGCCTTCATCCACAGCAGCAGGCGGATGACAACCGTCGCAAACGGCTGCACTACGCCCTGCAACCACCCGCCATAGGGATTCGATGTTTCGAACTCGCGTCCGACCGCCACCAGTCGCGAGAACTCCTGCGGACCGGCGTACAGTTCGAATGACGCTTCGCCGCTGGCGAGCGGCGCAATGACCGTGGCGTGGGAGCGCGTCGCGGTTTTGCCGGTGCGCACGCCACCCGTGAAATCCACTTCGGCAAAGGGCGCCTTCCCAACAGGCGTCAGCAGACCAACGAGGAAATATTTGTTCTTCGCGACCGCCCACGTGATGGGGCCACTCGCAATCTCGCGCTCACCCGGGTCGAGCGAACTGAAAGCGACACCCTTCGCGTTCTGCGCTTCCGGCTTGTAGGCGTACGAGAGATGCGTCGCATCTTCGACCGTGTCCGCTTCCGACGAACGAAAGCCGGCGGGCATGTCCACCAACAAGAAGCTGTTCGCCGGCGCGCCGTCCACCTTGGCGGCGATGTTCACGCGGTAGCTGTCCGGCAGGAACGAATACGTGATCGACACCGCTCGTGCCGCGATCGTCGCATCGTACTGCACAACCGAACGTCCGTTCTCCTCGCTGCGGGTGGTGCGGAATATCTGCTTGTCCAAACGCACGGTGTCGCCGGGTAAGGCCAGGCGGAACGAGAGGAGCTGGTCGTTTGGGTTGGCCAATTCGACCACCCCTTCCTTCACCCGTCCGCCATTGCTGAGAGTCGGGTAGAGCGTCAGTTCTGCGCCGATCAGTGCGGCGCCGCGGTTGGTCGTGCGATAGACCGTGCGGGCGGTCTTCACCGCAGCCGTGTCGATCGGCACCACCACTGCCCCGGAATCGCGTACGGCTGGCGTGGGACCTGCTGCCACGGCCTCGGCTGATGCAGCGCTGGCTGACGGCGCAACAGGATCTGGGCGCGCGCCAAGGCTGTCGGCGCGAACAAGGGAGTCCGTCGCGACCACACGGTTGGCAACCGGCGCTTTCGGCGTCGGAAACAAAACGTTGGTCAGGAGGATGACCGCCGCCATCAGGACGACGGCGAGTGCAATACGGCGTGGTTCCATGAGTCGAGATAGGTACGCCGAGGGCTGCTCGATCGCGCGACAACCGCGCGCTCAAGGGACCGGGTCGAAGCCCCCGGGCCGGAAAGGATGACAGCGCCCAATGCGACGAAGCGCCAACCATCCACCGCGTAGCGCACCATGACGCTCGAGCGCCTCGATCGCGTACGCGGAACAAGAAGGATAATAGCGGCACGCCCCACCCAAGATGGGTGAGAGCGTCAGCTGGTACCCTCGAACGGCCAGGATCAACAGCTTCCTGGGTACGTGCACGAGCGGTTGCTTCTCTGAAAGTGTCTGGGACACGGTCCTCCCTACGTTCAGAGCCGCGGTGGAGTGTCGACGGTCGGTAACGTCGCGGTGGGTAACGCGACTGTCGCCAGCTGCCTTGCCACCTGCAACAGTTCGCTGCGCAAGAGCTCAAAATCCCGCGTGTACGCCGCCGGTGACACCCGCAGGACGAGATCCATGGGACGCAGCGTCGGCAGCAGTTCGATTCGCACCAGTTCGCGCAAACGACGCTTGAGCCGGTTTCGATCGACCGCCGAATGCTTGTACCGCGGCACGACGAAACCGACGCGTGCGAACACACGAAGGGAAGCGACGGCGCGCACATCCATCGAGGCCGTGCGCACCCGCTTCCCTTGATGCCGGACCAACTCGAGTTCGGCCCCGCGCGTCAAACGTTGCGCACGCGGGAACGAACGAGAATCAGGCGCCCGCGTACTTCGACGGGATCTGAACGGTCAAACGCTTGCGCCCCTTCTTGCGGCGACGGCTGAGAACAGCGCGGCCCCACTTGTCTTCCATGCGCGTCCGGAAGCCATGCTTGCGGACACGCTTGGTGTTGCGGGGATGATATGTGGGCTTACCCATGGGGATCTCGTGCGGTTACAGCCGAACAGGGTCTCGCAGATCGCTGCAGGACACCAAATGCGGCAGGCTTGAATCAAGCGTAGAAATGGCGAAAGGTCTAGCCTCGCAACTTACGCTCAGCTATGGCTTTCGGTCAAGGTCATCAGTGTCTCTTGCCCGCACTCACGAACCGAGCATAGGTCACGCAATTGACTTATCCACATCCGGAGCGGTAGCTTCGCCCCCCCGCGCTCGGCTCGGCTCGTACCCCCAGCCGCCCACTCGGCACCACACACCCCGCTTCCGTCCTCTCCGCCACCTGAATGTCGCTCTCTCCAGCCGAACTCTGGGACCGCCTGCGCCAGCGCGCACGCCAGGTGCTACCAGAGCAGACGTACCGCACCTGGCTGGAGCCCACGGAAGCCCTTGTCGTCGAAGGGGACACGCTGATGGTCGGCTCCCCAGACCAGTTTTCGGCCGACTGGAACGAGTCCAAACACGCCGATCTGCTGGCCAGCTTCGCCCCAGTCGCACTCGGCCATCCCCTCAAAGTGCGCTTCAAAGTGCACGAAGAACGGGTCGGACGCGTCCAGATGGACATGTTCGTCGCGCCGCCTGCAGCACCAACACCTCCAACACCAAAGCAACAGCAATCGCGTATCTCGACGCCACTGAACCCGAGATACACGTTCGACCAGTTTGTCATCGGGAAATCGAACGACGTCGCCGCCGCCGCCGCTCAGGCCGCCGCACAAGCCCCGGGCAAAGTCTACAACCCCCTCTTCATCTACGGCGAAACAGGACTCGGCAAAACGCACCTCATGCAAGGCATCGCCCATGAGCTGCTCCGCCGCACCCCGACCCTCCGTCTCGCCTACATCGGCACCGAGCAGTTCACCAACGAGTTCGTTTCGGCCATCCAGACCGGACAGATGGGCGACTTCCGGCGGCGCTTCCGCGAGATCGACCTACTGCTGGTCGACGACGTTCAGTTCCTGAAGGGGAAAGAATCCACGCAGGAAGAATTCTTCCACACCTTCAACGCCATCTACGAAGCCGGTCGACAGATCGTGCTCACGTCAGATCGGCCGCCAAAGGAAATCCCGGGGCTCGAATCCCGACTCGTCTCACGATTCGAGTGGGGGATGGTCGCCAACATCGATGCCCCCGACCTCGAACACCGCATCGCGATCCTCAAAAAGAAGGCGAGTCTCGATCACCTCGAACTCACCATCCCGGACGAAGTCATCGAGTTCATCGCACAACACGTGAAATCGTCGGTGCGCGAACTCGAAGGCTCCATCATCAAGCTCCTGGCCTTCGCGTCGCTCAAGCACCGCGATATCTCCGTCGAACTGGCACGGGAAGCACTGCGCGACAAACTGCGTGGCGCATCCAGCTCCGAATTCCCGGAAATTCCGCCGACATCCATCACCGTCGCGACCATTCAGCAGGTCGTCTCGCGGGAATGGGGCGTCACGCCCGACGGACTCCGCTCAAAAACCCGCACCAAACAGCTCACAACGCCCCGCCAAGTCGCGATGTACCTCTGTCGCGAGCTTCTGGCGCTCCAGCTGGTCGAAATCGGCAACGCGTTCGGTGGACGCGATCACTCCACGGTCATTCACTCACTCGATCGCGTCGCCGAAGACATGGCCGGTGAACCCGGGTTTGCCGACCGCGTCCTCAAGGTGCGCGGCATGTTGGAAACCCTGAGGACAACCGGACAACTGGGCACCTGAGTCCCCACGCTTCCACAACAGTCCACACTTTCCGACAGGGGCCAAGTGGACGAGCGGGGAGTGCGGACAGCAGTCGACATCGAATGCACATCAGCAGGCGTGGCGAAAGTGCTTCGCCAGACGTAGGTTGCAGCGCTTGTAGACAAATCCACACGCCCTACTGCTACTACCTGTTTTTTATCTAAGAGTACTTCTAACAGCAGTCACTCCACAGAACGGGCAAAAACACCCGCATGCGCTTCACAATCTCGCGCGAGAAACTCCTCGAAGGGCTCCAAGCGGTCACGCCAGCGGTACCGGCCAAGACCACGCTGCCCGTGTTGGCCAACCTGCTCGTCGAAACGACTGAGCGTGGCATTCGCCTGTCCGCCACCGACCTCGACATTGCGGTCAGCACCGAAGTCGTGGCCGATGTCGAAACCGCCGGCGCAATCACGATCCCAGCCAAAAAGCTGAGCGAGATTGTCCGGGAGCTACCGCCATCGCCCGTGAAAATCGGTGCGTCCGGCGAACAGCGCATCACGCTCGAATGCGGACGCTCGAAGTTCAAACTGCTCGGCCTTCCGCGAGACGAATTTCCGACCTTCCCCAGTGTCCGTTTTCAAGACGCATGGCGCGTGAAATCGGGTGAGTTGCAGAAGCTCATTCACCACACCGCTTTCGCCGTCAGCACCGAAGAGTCCCGGCCCATTCTCAACGGGGTGCTCTGGGAATTGCGCGACGACAAGATGCGCATGGTGGCAACCAACGGACATCGCTTGGCCAAGATGGAAGTTCCCGTCACCGCCAGCACCGCGCCGTCCAGTGATCTCATCGTGCCGCCCAAAGCCCTCGAGCAGATCAAGCGCCTCTTCCCCGCCGAAGAAGAACTCGAGATCGCACGCGGCGATAATCACTTGGGCTTCCGCTCGCCGTTCACGTCGGTGTTCACCCGACTCGTCGAAGGGCCGTATCCCAACTACGAGCAGGTGATCCCGAAGGACAATGACCGCTACTGCCTGGCCGACAAAGCGGCGCTCACCAGTGCGCTCAAACGCATGTCCGTGATCGCGTCCGACCAGACCCATCGCATCAAAATGTCCTTCAACTCCGGCATGCTGAAGTTCAGCGTGACCACACCGGACCTCGGCGAAGCGCAAGACGAGCTGCCCGTGCAATACACCGGCGATCAGCTTGATATCGGCTTCAACGCGACCTACATGCTCGAGATTTTGCGCTACATGCCGACCGAGCAGGTCCGCTTGACGTTCAAGGCCCCCGAGCGGGCCGCAACGATCGAACCGGAAGGGTGGGATGACCCGGCCAAGTATTTGTGTCTGGTGATGCCACTCAGGCTGATGGACTGACCAAACACCCGCTCGCCTACCACCCCCACATTACCGCCGACGTTCGGCGTGCGTCGTCAGCGTTTGCGTGATGCGTTGGGTGCGGGGTGCAGTCGGGCGACTGCGATCGGTGAGCTGCAGCGTCAACGTGCCCTGTCCATCCAGTTGCAGCAGCGCGCCCGTGGTCACGTCGACACGGGCGCTTTCTGTTGCCCGGCCACTGCCGGTCAGTTCGAGCGCCCGCCAAGCCGACCCCAGCTTCCCATCGAGACGCGTGCTGGTGGTCCGCTGGATGTGCAGCGTCGTGTTGGGTGGCCCACCCTCGACGCGCTCGAGCACGTACTCATGTTGCGAGCGTACCGTGATGGGAATACCCACCCGGCAGACAAGACTCACCGAACTGTCGCGCCATCGATCGCCAGCGCTCACACTCGTCGGTACACGCACCAGCAGGTCGCGCACCAGTGCCGTGGCCGCGGACTCCGGTCGATCGCATTCGTTGGCCAGCGGCGGACGCGTCACCACCCGCACACTCATCGCGTCGAGGACGGCATCGAACGCGACCGACGTCACGCTGTGAGGCACCACGCCCGACGCGCTTGAACCGGCCACCACGGTCGCCGCGGGCGCACCGGCACCCTCGATGTGCACCGCAAAGGAATCAACGCGTCCGCTCGCTTTCACCGCACCATCCGACGCCCGCTCGAGCGACCACGTGACGATCCCGCTGCTCTCGACACGCTGCACCTCCTTCTGTCCAGCACTATCGCGCTCAATGCGTGCGGTCGCGCGCACATCGTACCGCCGTTCAGCGACGCTACCGGCCACGACGATGCGCGCGGGCATGGCCACGACGACCGGTGGCGCAACAGGTATGGGCGCCGCCGAGGCGACGGGTATTGGCGCGGGAGTACGACTGCAGGCGGTGATGGCGCACGCCATCACGATAGCGTGCCCAAGGCCCTGATGAAGGCCATAATGACGACGCGTGACGCCGATCGGTTTATGCATCACAGCGTTGGGCAAGCGGCAGATCGGACTCGACATCGGACATGACATCCCATGCACTGTCGCAGAGCCAGCCGACAGGAAGATTCACAAAACGGAGTACGGGGCGATCGCCGGCCTATAAGCCGGGTTCTGTCGACGCATTCACACACGTTCGTGCTCGTACATCGGACGGTCATTCCTCTCGGCGTTCAGTCACCCGAACGCTCCAGCAGCCTACCCGCGGCTCGACGTCTTGCGACGCCCTTTCGAGACGGGCCGTCTCTCACCGCTTATTTGGCCTTGCTCCGGCTGGGGTTTGCCTCGCCGCCAATGTTGCCACTGACGCGGTGGGCTCTTACCCCACCGTTTCACCCTTACCGCTGCTTTCACAACGGCGGTTTGTTTTCTGTTGCACTGTCCGTCACATGAAGCTCACGCCGCATGTGCCCAGGCGTTACCTGGCAACCTGCCCTATGGAGCCCGGACTTTCCTCGGCGTATCCGGCTTGCACCGAACACATCGCGACCGTCCGGCCGACGACTTCCCGTCCGCGGGAATATAGCGGGGCGTTGGTCCTCACCGAAATCGTTGCAACCCGTTACCGCACAACGCAATCGTGTGACGCGGCGATGACAACCTGGCCTAGACTCGCGACACGTTCCTGAATCTCACGAGCAGGAGTGGATGTCCCCTTGTCCCGCGAGGTGCCATGCCTTCCAATACCACACCACCCAACGCTGCGCCACGCACAGGCGGTGCACCGCAGTTCCGCGCCAATGGTACGTTGGCCACCTTCCTGACGCCTGCAGAACGACAGCGCGTCGACGCCGCAGGAGAGGGATGCTACGAAACACTCCATCGCGAAAGCCTCGACGAACTGCTGGTCGATCTGCGCACGCAACACGTCGCCGCGGTACTCGTCTCGGTCGCGCGGTACGAGACACAGCATGCGACGCAGGTCGCACGCATGGTGCGGGAATTCCCGCGCGTGCCCGCCGTCGCCCTCCTCACCGCCACCGAAACGCGCACCACGCAGTCACTCCTCGCACTCGGCCAACAAGGAGTTCGCGCACTCGTCGACGTTCGTGATCCGAAAGGATGGCGTGAACTCCGCCAACTCGTCGCCAATGAACGCGGCGACACCATCGAACGCATCGCCGTCGCACGCATCAACGCCGATCTCCCCGACGTACCACGCGACTGCCAGCGTTTCTTCGAAGCACTGTTCCTCTCCGCCCCCTCCGTCACCACGGTGCGACAACTCGCCCGCGGCATGGGCGTGCTCCCCAGCACCTTCATGAGTCGCTTCTTCCGCGCACGATTACCTGCACCCAAACGCTATCTCGCGATGGCCAGACTCGTGCGCGCCGCACGCCTCTTCGAAAACCCGGGACTCAGCATCACACACATCGCCTACCATCTCGAATACTCTTCCCCACAAAGCTTCTCACGACACGTACAGTCACTCCTGCAACACTCGGCGGTTGAGTTCCGTCGCGCATTCGACGGCGAAGGCATGCTCGATCGGATGCGACACGATCTCGTCCTCCCATATCGTGACGCACTACGACGCTTCGAACCGTTTACGACAACACCGCAGTGGAGTGTGCTGCGACAGAATGCACCGACTTGACTGAAATTCGATGGCTATGCCGCCGCGCGCGGAGATGGCACCGCTCCACGCCCTGTCGTCTGAGTCGGTGACTGACTGGAAATCGATGCACCCCGCTGCAGCGAAGCATCGCCGGACGAACCAATTCCACGCACCACCACATGCTCCGCCGTATGTCGCAATACGAGGGCTCGCATGCGCGCCGCCGTCTGCGAAAGCTGTTCAGCGCTGCGCGAGAGTTCATCGATGCTCATGCGCTGTGCTGCGGCCGCTTCGGCGGCGTCCACGGCGGCCTGAGATGCGCGCGCGGCGGAGCCATCCAACGCTTCAAATGCACCGGTCACGTGTAACGAAAACTGCGCCTGTGATTGTGCGAGTGCCGCCACTTCATCGCTGTGTTCAGCAATCCGGGAAATGCCCTCCACCATCGCGCCAAGCGCTGCGGTGGCATCACGCGCAATCGTGCCGGCACCGGCCACTTCACGCGCGGTCGTATCCATCGCCTGCACCGCGCCGCCGATATCATCCCGCACACGGAGCACCGTCGTCGCGATCGTCTTCGCCGCCAACGCACTCTCCCCCGCAAGCTTTCGGATCTCGTCCGCAACGACGGCGAACCCCAGTCCGTGTTCACCCGCGCGTGACGCCTCGATCGCGGCGTTCAGCGCCAGCAGATTGGTCTGCCGAGCGATGCGGGAAACCGTCGCGACAAAGTCACCCACTCGCTCGGAGGCCGGCGCAAGCAGCCGCACGCGTTCTGCCGTGGCATCAACATCCTCGCCAACCCGAATCAGGGTCTGCGCCGCGCGTTCAATCGCTTCACGACTGGCCGATGCAGAGTGATCCACCATGTGTGCGTCGTGCGCCGTGGCATCCGCCCTGACGCGGGTCGCGTCCGCCGTCTCGCGTGCCTGATAGCCCGCCTGCACTCCGCTGCCGGCGCGCTCGCGCTGCTCCTTCACTTCATCACGGAGCGAATGCGCCCCCGCGGCGACATCGCGAGCGCGCTTCTGCAATTCACTGGCTGAGCCGTACACCTGCACCGCGACCGCCGCGAGCTCGTCCGACTCCTGCTGCATCGTTTCGATCAGCATCGTCAGATCATCGAGCATGCGGTTGTAGCTACGCTCGAGAAACCCCAGTTCGTCGGCATGGCGGGCATCGGCGCGCGCATGCAGATCACCGCGCTCGACCTGCGCCATCCGCTCACGTGTGCGCCGAATGCGCGTGATCAGACGCGACGGCATCTGTATCACCTGCTGCGCCACAACCAACAGCAGCACGGCCGCGAGGAACACCTGTGGCCAGGGCGCGGCGTCAGCGGGTCGCGACAGCGCGTAGCCCCAACTTGCCACGAGAAAACCCACCGTCGCCGCGAGGGTCGTCACATACCCCAACGCCGGCCCGCGATCGAACGAGTATGGAACGATCGCGAGGATGTACAACAGGACCAATACCGGCGAGCCGAACAGGTAGATCACACTGCTGATCAACACCGTATCAAACACCGCGAACACATACCGGAGCCACCAGCGATACAGCGCGACACGACTGCCGACGATCGCCAGCAACCAGTTCGCGCCGATCGAGACGCAGAACATCGAGATGATGGCGGGGATCGAGACTTCGGCCAAACCCAGGCGCGTCCCGGCCATCAGCACGCCGGCGATGAGGATCGTGCTCCAGAAACGTCGGCGAGCCGCGATCCGGAAGGTCGCGACGTCCTTCGCCCGCTCTTCTTCAAACAGGGCGAGCGTGGATTCCTTTGGAGTACGGTACGAACGGGGCACGGGGGCTCGGGAGAGGGGGGTCTCCCGGGAGGACGACTGAGGGGCGCAGGGGGTCAAGCCGCCGAGTGAACGGCGAAGTGGTGAGTGGTGGGTCTTGGGTGGGGGTCGTGAGTGGAACCACGAAGTCTCCAGTGGTGAGTTCGAGTCACGAGTCGCCAGTCACAAGCCCGATCGCGTTCCAACCCAAAACCCAAACCCATGACTTCCCACTTCCCAACTCAGTGCAACTGGCGACTGGTAACTCAAACTGCCAACTGCCCACTCCGCAGTTAACCCGGCAGCTCGCTCGCGCGCACCATCGCGATGACCTGGAGGCCTGCGGCCTCGATCGCCTCTCTCCCACCCTCCTCGCGATCCACCAGCGCCAGCACTCCCAGTACCTGGCCCCCTGCTGCGCGAATGGCCTCGACCGCTTTGAGCGCCGATCCGCCGGTCGTAATGACGTCCTCGACCACGATGACCCGATCGCCACTGACGAATGGCCCCTCGATCTGGCGCCCGGTGCCGTGCTGCTTGGCTTCCTTGCGCACCGTGAACGCCCGCACGAGCTCACCGTCGCCCCGCTCCTGGGCCAGCGCGCTGGCGTGTGCGATCGCGTACGAGATCGGGTCGGCACCCAGGGTGAGCCCACCAACCGCGTCCACAGGCCAACCGCTGGCGCGGACCGCGGCCAGTCCAGCGCGCCCGATCAGCAGTTGCCCTTCCGGACTCATGGTGGCGAGCCGGCAGTCGATGTAGAGCGTGGAGCGTCGCCCCGAGGCAAGTACAAAATCGCCCCGCTTGGCCGATCGTTCGGCCAGCAGGGCGACAAGGCGAGCGTGTTCAGTTTCAGCGACCAAACAGTCCTTTGACCTTTCCAAAGATTCCGGATTTCGCAGCGCTGTCCGGCTCAGGGGCCGAAGCGGCGGGTGCGGCGAGAGCGGCCGCGGCAAACGCGTTTGAGAATTCCGTGACCGAGCCGTAGCGGTCGCCCGGCTGCTTGGACAGCGCCTTCATGATCACCGTTTCGATCTGCGGTGAGAACGTGAGCCCCGGCTTCGCCTTGCTGATGGACGTGGGCGGCTGAGTCAGGAGCTGCGAGAACAGCTCGCGCGGCGACTTGCCACTGTACGGAAGTACTCCCGTCAGCAGGAAATACGCGATGGTGGCCAGCGAGTACTGGTCAGCGGCAGGGCCAACCAGTTCGCCCGAGAGGGCTTCCGGCGCCACGTACATGAGCGTGCCGACAAAGAAGCCGGCGCGCGTCAGTCGCTGGTCTGGAGCCGCATCGGTGTCGGCAGCGATGCCGAAGTCGAGCAGCTTCACATGGTGCGTGGCCGGATCGTACATGACGTTTTCCGGCTTCAGATCGCGGTGCACGATCCCGGCGTCATGCGCCGCCTGCACGGCCCCACAGATCTGCTTCATGATGTCGGCCACTTCTTTCGACGGCAGCGGACCCGAGCGTTCCGCATGCTTGTCGAGGATCTCGCCCGACGCCCATTCAATCGCGAGGTAGTAGCGATCGCCATCCGATTGCCCGTAATCGAGGGTACGGATGATGTTGGGGTGTTGTACCCGTGCGCCAAATTGCGCCTCGCGCAGGAAACGCGCGACAGCGGTTTTATCGTGCTGCAGCTTCTCGCGCAGCACTTTTAGGGCAACGGTACCGTGCTGGGAATGGTCCGCGCGAAAGACAGTCGAAGTGCCCCCTTCGCCAACCTTTCCGCGCACCGTGTAGCCGGCCAGCGTCGTTCCGACTATCGTCTCGATGGGCACGAGCCGAACGTAACGCCTGTTGGCAGTCGGGTGCAAGACAGATGTGCCACCAATTCGGAAACATCCCGCATTCGTTTCGTGACAAACCACCGAGATCGGACCATCGATCGGTGTTGTCGGTAGTATGTGTCGTATCGCCTTGTGTTCTCTTTCACAGCCGGGAGTCTCCCGCCGCATGCCTCAGCAGCGTTCGATCCCGTCAGCGGCTTCGCTGCCTTCCACTTCATCGTCTCGCGAGCTCCGGTCGTTGACGCTGCGGTCCCGTAGGCGTTCATCAGCCCCGCATCGTTCCACGATCCCGTTCCTGCTCATCGCAGCCACGATTGCCTCGGCGTGTTCGGGCAAGCAATCGGTCAGTCAGCCCGCCCCCGCGCGAGGCCAGGGTTCGGGTGGTCCCCCGGGCGCAGCAGGGGGGCCCGTGGCCAGCGGCGTCGGGGCTGGTACCGAAATGCAGCGACTCTATCGGAGCATGGGGCTCTTGGCCGGTGCCGGGACGATTCCCTTCGTCGCCTCCGTGTCGTTTCTGCGTTCCCCAACCGGCGACAGTACGTTGACGCTCATCGCCATGTCGCTCCCTTCGCGCGCGCTCGGCTTCGGCCGCGAAGGGGATCGCTACGTTGCCAACTACACGGTGCGGGTCGAGCTGCGACAGGGGATGTCGGTGGTGAAGCAGATCGAATCGAAGGAGACGGTCCGGGTCCCGACCTTTCGCGAAACGTCGCGGACCGACGAGAGCGTCATCTGGCAGCAGTTCCTTCGTCTTCCGCCAGGTCGCTACACGCTTTCCGTCTCCGTAAAGGACGAATCGAGCATTCGTGGTGCCTCCGAAGAAGTCTCGATTCTGGTGCCGCGTCTCGCTTCCGGCGCGATCGGTTCGCTCGTTCCGGTCTACGAGGTGATCCCTCGCACAACGGCGGACTCGCTGCCGAGGCTGTTGGCGCGGCCACGGTCGACCGTGACGTTTGGGGTGGATTCGATGCTGCCGGTGTACATCGAGGCCGTAGGCCCCGAAGCTCCGACCCGCGTCCGCGCGCGTCTCATCGGCGACGGCAATCAGATGCTCTGGGAACGCGACGTCGATCTCACCGCACGTGGCAGTGCGCGCGACTACACCTTGGGCGTTCCTGTGTCGCGCATGGGGATCGGCATCACCACGCTCGAAGTGAGTGCGGCCGGCCGAGCAGATACCGCGCGGACACGCATCTTTGTCAGTCTGGGCGACGATCTGCCGATCGGGTCGTTCGAAGAGATGCTGACGTATCTCCGCTACTTCACGACGCCCGATCGCATCAAGACGCTGCGTGACGCATCGCCAGCCCAGCGGTCGGACGCGTGGGCGCAGTTTCTCAAGAGCACCGATCCGCTGCCGGCCACGCCGGAACACGAAGGACTGCGCGACTACTTTCAGCGGATTCGTGCGGCGAACGTGCGATTCCGTGACGACGCGCAGAACGGATGGCTGTCCGATCGTGGAATCGCGTTTGTCGGACTCGGGGACCCTGACAACATTTACGACTCCGGCGCCAATGATCCGAACGCGCGCGTTCGCCAGCAGGTGTGGGAGTACCGCGAGTGGCGCTTGCAACTTGTCTTTCTCGACCAGACCGGCTTCGGTCGCTGGCGTTTGAATCCACAGCAGATGGCTGATCTCCAGAACGCAATTCGCCGCCGGATGGCTTCCCGTCCGTGAGTGAAGTCACCAAGCCCACCGCACCGCGACTCTTTCTTGTTGATGGCTATGCGCTGATCTATCGCGCGTTCTTTGCGCTGCTGACGCGGCCGCTGAATACGAGTCGCGGCGAGAACACATCGGCAGCTTGGGGCGTCGCAAATTTCCTCAAGCGGCTCCTTGCCACGCACAAACCCGAACTACTCGGCTGGGTGCACGATGCGGGTGCGTCGTTTCGCGTCGAGCTGTATCCCGAATACAAGGCCACCCGCGAAAAGCTCACGGACGAATTGCAGGCTGATTTCGATCAGGGGTTGGAGCGCATCACGCAGCTGCTGAAAGCGTATGACGTGCCGGTGCTGTCGGTGCCGGGCTACGAAGCGGACGACGTGATCGGCACACTCGCGAAGCTGGGCGTCGAGGCCGGATACAACGTGGTGGTCGTCTCGGGCGACAAAGATTTTCAGCAGCTCGTGCGACCCGGTGTGTGGCTGTTGAACCCCGGACGCGGTGGACCGGCGAGCGTTGAAGAGTCGTGGGTTGGGATGGAGAACGCGAACGACCGACTCGGCGTGCCGCCCGAACGGGTGATCGACTATCTCGCAATGGTTGGTGATACGTCGGACAACGTGCCCGGTGTGAAGGGCATCGGCGAAAAGACGGCGCAGGAGTTGATCGGACAGTTCGGCACGCTCGAAGAGATTCTCGCGCACGCAAGCGAGGTCACGAAGAAGCGGCCGCGTGAAGCGCTGATCGAACATCATGACGTCGCCCTGTTGTCGAAGCAGCTGGTGACGATCATGCAGGACGTTCCGATCGCGCTCGATCCGGCAGCACTGCACGTCGGCAAGCCTGACACGCAGGCGTTACGTCATCTCTTTCTCGAGCTCGAGTTCAACTCGATGCTCAAGGACCTCGGCCCCGCGTCCCCATCGGAGAATGCAGCACCGGTGGCCGCTGGTCCGGCATCGCTGTTTGATGCGCCCGCTGCGCAGGTCCACGACATGTACAGTGGCGCTGGCCGCCCACCGGCACCGGACGTGCACGTGGCGGCGAGTGGTGTGCCGGTGCTTCGCGATGCGACGTACACCACGGTCGACACGCTCGATGCACTCACAACGTTGCTCGCCCGCGTGCGCGAAGTGCCCTACATCGCGATCGATACTGAAACCGTGAACGACGCGGACGCACCGCTTGGCGTCGATGCGATGCGCGCGATTCTCGTCGGGATGTCGATTGCGGTTGCACCGGGTGAAGCGTACTACCTGCCATTCAAGCACCGGCTCGACGATGGTGCCGGCAATCTGGCACTGTTGTCAGGCGATGCTGGTATCGCCGGGCGTCGCATCAGTGCCGGCGTGCCGGAGCCGGTCAATCTACCGCCGCTTGCGAGTGACGAGATTGCGCCGCTGCGCGCGATGCTCGAAGACGCCGGTGTGAAGAAGATCGCGCAGAACGCCAAGTACGACGTGCTCGTATTGCGCACGGCCGGTGTCCGTATGGCAGGCCTCGAGTTTGACACGATGCTGGCGAGTTATGTCCTCGATCCGGGGCGTCGTTCCCACGGGCTCGATTTGCTCGCGCTTGAATTCCTCGGCCACACGATGACGGCCTACGAGCGGCTGTGCGGCAAGGGACGCTCGCAGTTGCCGTTTGATGTGGTGCCGGTGGATGCCGCGCGTGATTACTCGTGCGAAGACGTTGACGTCACGATGCGACTGCGCGCGATCTTCGAGCCGCGCATCGTCGAACTGGGCATGCAGGAGTTGTTCGCCAACATCGAAGTGCCGCTCATCGACGTGCTGGCGGACATGGAGTGGGAAGGGATCGCGATCGATCTGGCGTGGTTCGAGTCGCTCAAGACGCGATTCCGCGCTGAACGCGAGCGTGTAGAAAAGGAGATCTGGGCGGAAGCTGGCGAGGAGTTCAACATCAACTCCAACCCCAAGTTGCGGGTGATTCTCTTTGAAAAGCTCGGACTGCCCGTCAAGAAGAAGACAGCAACAGGGCCGAGCACTGACGCGAGTGTATTGCAGGAGCTGGCGGAGGAAGGGCATACGTTGCCAACGTTGCTGATGGAGTATCGCGAGATCTCCAAGCTCGAAAGCACGTACATCGATGCCTTGCCGAGGTTGGTGCATCCGCGCGATCATCGCCTGCATACGTCGTATGGGCAGACGGTGGCGGCGACGGGTCGACTGTCGTCAACCGATCCGAACCTGCAGAACATTCCGGTGCGTCGTGAACTCGGTCGCGAAATTCGTCGCGGCTTCGTGCCGCGTACGGGTTGGAAGTTGTTGTCCGCCGACTACTCGCAGATCGAGTTGCGTCTGCTGGCGCATCTCTCCGGCGATGAATCGTTCGTCTCGGCGTTCAAGGCCGGTGGCGATATTCACAAGCAGACCGCAGCGATCATTTTCGGTGTTCATATCGCCGACGTGACAAGTGAAATGCGTGCGCGCGCGAAGACGATCAACTTCGCGACGATTTATGGCCAGGGTGCGTTTGCACTCTCGCGTCAGCTCAAGATCACGAATGCTGAAGCGAAGGTATTCATTGAGACGTACTTCGAGCGCTTTGCCGGTGTGAAGGCGTTTCTCGAGCAGTGTGTCGTGGATGCAAAAGCCAAGGGATACGTGGAGACGTTGTTCAAGCGTCGTCGCTACATCCCCGAGCTCAAAGAGCGTAACCACAACATCCGCGCCTTTGGCGAACGCGTTGCGGCCAACGCGCCGATTCAGGGGTCGGCGGCGGATCTGATCAAGGTCGCGATGCTGCACATCCACAAAACGCTGGCCGAGGAGAAGTTTGCGTCTCGCATGCTGCTGTCGGTGCACGACGAACTGATCTTCGAGCTGCCGCCCGAGGAGGAGGTGCCGCTGCGCGCGATGGTGAAGCGCGAGATGGAAGGCGCGGCGCACTTGAACGTCCCGCTGCTGGTGGAGATGGGTGTCGGCAACGACTGGGTGGCGGCGAAGTCCTGATTCGTCGCGGCATCGGTCCATCGATTCCCGCCCCGGGCACTCTTGCATTCTGCACGAATTTTGACGTCGTGCGACGATGGCTCGGAGTGATCGGCGCTGGCCATAATCGCTAAGTCGCTGTCGTAAAAGCTTTTAGGTGAGTGCTTCAATGGCGGCACCGAGGTTGCCAAACAGGCTGGTGCGGGCGTCGCGCATCTGTCGGCGCCCCCTGGCTGCGCGAGGTTCCGAACGCGCATGGTCTTGGCCGACATTTGAGGATACGTATGCGTTCCACTCGTTCCGCCAGAGGCTTTACGCTCATCGAGCTGCTGATTGTTGTCGTCATTATCGGGATCCTCGCTGCCATTGCGATTCCCAAGTTCTCGGCGACAAAGGGGAAGGCGCAGATCAGCGCGATGAAGAGCGATCTGCACAATCTCGCGTCGTCGGAAGAGGACTATTTCTACGTCAACTCGCGGTACACGCCGACGCTCGCCGCCGTGAATTTTCAGCCGTCGCCGGGGGTGAGCCTGACGGTCGTTGAAGCGACGCCGCTGGGTTGGTCCGCCCAGACGGTGCATCCACAGGCACCCAGCGTGACCTGTGCGGTGTTTTACGGCGGCGCCGCGGCGATCGCGCCGGCAAGTGTTGAAGGACAGGTGTCATGTCGGTAAGCTGCGGGAATGGCCGAACGCGCCCTACCTGCAATCATCGATGATCGTGACGTCTCACGTCGCACCATACGCATGCGTGATGCATCGCGCGCGGCTGGTGCACGCGAGTTTGTGCGACGACGCGAAGGGATGATCCACGCGATGGACGGTGGTCTGTGGCTGCACCGTCACGTGTGGAAGGGGCGACCGATGGTGCACATGGTCAGCACCGATCGCGCGCGATTGCTGGCGTATGGCGCGCTGCTGGGTATGCCTGCCGATCGGCTTCAATACAAGCCGCTTCGTGATCCGCGCACGGAGGTGCGGCGCGAAGCGTGGCACTGGGATCTTGCTGGGCCCGTGTTGCCGCCGCCGGACGAGACGCTCGTGGTCTGGTAAAGCGGTCACGAATTACGCGAATTGTGCGGATACGAACTGCAACTGCGTGTCTCGCGGAGGCGCGGGGAACTGCAGCTGCAAGAGAAACAACAGCAAGAACGGAAATAATGGCAGCAACAAAAAACCAGCGATAAAAGCAGCAATAGACGAAGAGCAACCGACTATCACGGATAGGAACGGAAGCGACGCGGACTTCGCGGACGCAACCAACCGAAAAAGGAATGTTGTTTGCTGTATTCGCGTCGTTTTGGGGTCGATTCGCGGCCAGCAATTTGTTGTTGTTGCAGTTCCCGGCGGCTCCGCGCCTCCGCGAGAGATGCAGTTAACGATGACGGCCCTCCCTACGCTGCCAGCGCCCTCGCATCGGCTTCCCGCGCCGCACGTTCCCCCTCCGGCACGTTCACGAACGCCAACAGGGCGCCGCCAACAACAAAGAAGCCGATAACCGAAAGGATCGCCACGCGACTCGAGCCGCTCTGCCCGATCGCTATCGAGAACGCGAGCGGACCAAGAATGCCGCCAAACTTTTCGAAGACTGAATAGAAGCCAAAGAATTCGCCGCTTTTGTGCTTGGGAATCATGTTCGCGAAGAGCGAGCGACTCAGCGCCTGGGTGCCGCCCTGCACCAATCCCACCATCACGGCAAGGATGTAGAACTCGTTCGCCGTCGTCATGTTGTAGGCAAAGATGCAGATTCCGGCATAAACCGTCAGTCCGATAAAAATCGACGTTTTCGCACCGATTTCTCCCGCCAACATGCCGAAACCGAATGCGCACGGAATCCCAATGAACTGCACCAGCAATATCGCGGTGATCAGATCCGACTGCCCGATGCCGATCTCCGTGCCGTACACACTCGCCATCTTGATGATGGTCTGAATGCCGTCGTTATAAATCGTGAACGCCAGCATTGCAAGCGCGGCCTGTTTGTAGCCACGCAATTCACGCAGTGTTTCGCCGAGTCGTGTGAAGGCGACCTTCCATGGATTCTCCGTCGAGGTCTCATCGCGCTCGAGCGCACGCGGCGGCTCAGGTACACGACGCAGCACGGGAATGGAGAACACCAGCCACCACACCGCGACTGACACAAAAGCAAGCCGCGCGGGAAGCGTCTGCTGCGATGCGGAAAGCCCGTCTCCCGAGGGCAATCCGAACATGCCGGGATTCGAGATCCACGCGAGGTTGAGCGCGAGCAGCAGTCCACCACCGACATAGCCGAATGCGTAGCCCGCGGTCGACACGCGATCCATCTCATCCACACTCGCGATGTGCGGCAGCAGCGATTCGTAGAACGTCATGCTCCCGGCCGCACCACCCAGCGACAGCACGAATACGATCGCGGCAAACAGCACGTCTCCGCGACTGATGAAGAACATCGAGGCCGTGGCGGCGACACCCACCAGCATGAAGCCGACCAGAAACTTCTTCTTGGACGCTTTGAAGTCGGCCAGCGCGCCAAGCAGCGGCGCCAGGATGGCAATGAGAACCGCGCCGATTGTGTTGGCGTTGGCAAACCACTGCGACGCCTGAGGCGGCGCCAGATCGCCCGCGGCGACCTTCACGAAGAAGATCGGGAAGACGGCGGTCATGATCGTCGCCTGTGCGGCTGAGACCGCCCAATCGTACATCGCCCAAGCTCGCAGCTCTCGCCGGTGAAGCCCGAGCGCTTTGAGGATGCGTGAAGGAGGGCGTGTGGATGTCATCCAGAGTCTCGTAAAGGGAGGTGGGCGGGGGCAGATTATTGTCTGTGCCGTTCCGACATCTGTCCAGCAACAAACGCAATCCTGTGACGACATCGTTTTGGCGAGGCGGTCGATTCCGTGTGGTATTTGGGGCGATTGCCGCAGTAGCGGCATCGCTCCTGGGTGCTTGCGAGCGTCGCGCCCCCGCCGGTTCGGTTGAGAGTACCGCGGCCGGCGCGCCAGTTGCGCCGGTTGACAGCGTGCGTTCCGTTGTCACCGCAACCGGTTGGGATTCGACCGCGGGACCATACGTCGTGCTGCCTACCGTGGATGGTGGACTAACCTCGGGTTCGTTGCTGCGCGCCGATGCCTCGGAGCAGACGGTGTCGGATACCGGTGGGGTCGGACGACTGCTCGCGGATGGTAAGATCGAGCTTTTTTCGCGCAGTGGACGTTTAGCGACGGCGCTGCTCACGATAGCCGCCGCGCCTCGAGTGGACGCCGGTTGCACGGCGTGGCCCGTTGCGCGTCTCGCCACTGATGCGGGAACCACTATTGCGCCGTGGACGGCCGCGTTTGCAGCGAACAAGATCACCGCAATCCCGCTCGACTCGATCGAGGGCTTGTCATCACGCGATTCGATGCGTCTCGCCATCGATCTCACACGACTCGCGTCGGGTTTGCGCGACGATACCAGCACAACATTCCGCGGACTGCCGTTCGTGGTGCTCCGCGCGTACCGTGCGCGCGGACTCGACACTTCGTTCATTGTTGCGACCCTCGCTCGGCGCGTCAATCAGGAGGCCGATCCGAAAGAAGAACGACTGGTGATCGTCGTTGACGTCACGGGCGACGATTCAAAGTTATGGACCGTGGCATGGCACGAGCGCGCGTCGGGGAATGAGGAAGAACTTGTCGTCGCGGAGCCTCTGCTCGCCTTCCGCGCCAACGGTGCCCCCGAGGTGCGGCTCCTCTTCGGACGGGACGATGGCATCGCACTCGGCGCGGCTGTGCTGGCACGTGGTAAGAGTGGCTGGTACGTGCTCTGGGAGAGCGCCGTCGCCGGCTGCAACTGAGGTCACACACGCCGCTTCACAACAGGACATCGATGTCACGTGCATTTTTGAGAGACGACGCGGAAGGCGAAATGCCGCGCCGCAACTACGATCTTCCGAAGCGGGACGATCCCGACTACGACCGCGTTGCCGCGCGCGCGATGCTTGAAGCAGCGCGTGTTGGCGAGACGCAGCTCGCCGAGCGTGCGACCGGTTACTACTGGGGCGAGCCGGCGCTCAAGCCGTATGTCGAGGCGATTCTCGTTGAGGCCGAAGCGGCAAAGGACGATCGGCTTGAACAGGTGGCGCGACGATTTCTGCGGTAGCCCGGAGTTTTGTGTCGAGCACGTTGTAGCCCGGAACTTGCCGATTGTGCCTGCTCAATCCCGGAGGACGCGATGTCGCTTGGTGTTCAATTGGTGTGGCTGTTCACGCTCGCGATTCCGGTTGCGTGCGTGGCGTGGACCGTAACGCACGAAGAACTGTTTCGTGAGCCGCGCGATTACGCACTCGAGCGCAGCACCAGCGACTCGCGGATGCTGGTCCGCAAGTTCTTCTATCTGCTGACCTGCGAATACTGCTTCAGCCACTACGTCGCGCTGGCTGCGGTATTGGTGACTGGATTCCATTTGCTGCTGGACGACTGGCGCGGCACTGTCATCGCGTGGCTGGCCGTGGTGTGGGTCGCGAACCAGTACATGGGGGTTCACGGGCGATTGCGGGTTGCCATCAAGAGTCAGCGTACTGAAATTCGGGTCCTCGAAGAGAAGCTCGCCGAATCCGGCACGACTGACGCGGCAACGCCCAAGGGCAAGGGGATAGCGGGCTGACATGTAGGGTTTTTCTTCTCTGCTGTTGGAGTTCTCCGCAGCTCCGCGCCTCCGCGAGAGAAGCAGTTGCTTCTTTACGCTGTTGCCGGAATTTGCAACCCGTGGAATTCGAGAAGTGTCGCGCATAGCTTCTGCGACACATGACCGACACACTCGCCCCCGAAATCGTCGCGCGCGTCGCGACCGAACTCTCGCTCGCACCGCAGCAGGTGCGCAGCACCCTCGCCCTCTTTGCTGAAGGCGCCACACTCCCGTTCGTGGCACGCTATCGCAAGGAAGCGACCGGCGGACTCGACGAAGTGCAGCTGCGCGATGTGCGCGAGCGGGCCGAGTATCTGCAGGAGATGGAGGAACGTCGCGCGGCCATCATCAAGAGCGTTGATGAGCAGGGCAAGCTCGACGATGCGCTTCGCGCGCAACTGCTCGGTGCCGATACCAAGCAGGCGCTCGAAGACCTCTATCTCCCATTCAAACCCAAGCGTCGCACCCGTGCGATGATCGCGCGCGAGCGGGGCCTTGGCCCGCTCGCCGAGGCACTCTGGAGCGGCCCGATCGACGATGCCGCAGTGCGCGCGATGGCCGCGACATTTGTGTTGCCCGAAGTCGATGGCAAGGTGTCCGAAGTGCCGACTGCCGACGCCGCGCTGCAGGGCGCACGCGACATTCTGTCCGAGCAGGTTTCTGAAGACGCTGTCGTGCGCGGGTGGGTGCGCGAAGTCACTCGCGCCAAGGGCACCGTCAAGAGCAGTGTCATCACCGAAAAGGCCAGCGACGACTCCAAGTTCAAAGACTATTTCGACTTCAACGAATCACTGGGCACCATCCCCAGCCATCGTATGCTCGCGATTCGGCGCGGCGAGACGGAAGGCGAGTTGCTGTGGCGTGTCGAAGCGCCCGTTCAAGAGATCAACGCGAAGTTGTCACGCGAAGTGGTCGGTGACCGTAAAGCGAATGAACAGCTCACACTCGTTGCTGCCGATTGCTACCGTCGACTGCTGGCGCCCGCGATCGAAGTGGAGTTGCGCGTTGAACTCAAGACGCGCGCCGACGATGAAGCGATCACGATCTTTGGTCGCAATCTCGAGCAATTGCTGTTGTCATCGCCTGCCGGCGAGAAGCGCGTGCTCGGTCTCGATCCTGGATTTCGTTCCGGTGTGAAGGTTGCACTGGTTGGTGCGACCGGCGCACTGCTACACACCGACACGCTGTATCTGCACCAGGAAGATCGGTTCGCCGGCGCGATTCGCACGATTATCGCGCGTTTCAATCCCGAGCTGATCGCGATCGGCAACGGCACCGCCAGTCGTGAGACGGAAACGTTGGTCAAAGCCGCGCTGCGAGAACTCGATCCCTCACCAGATGGCACGCGTCCCCAAGTCGTCGTCGTGAACGAAGCCGGCGCGTCCGTATACTCGGCGTCGGACTTGGCACGCGCCGAATTCCCTGATCTCGATGTCAGCATTCGTGGCGCGGTGTCAATCGCTCGGCGCTTGCAGGATCCGCTGGCCGAACTCGTGAAGATCGACCCCAAGTCGATCGGCGTGGGACAGTATCAGCACGACGTACATCAGACAAAGCTCAAGCAGCGCCTCGACGACATTGTCGAAAGCTGTGTAAACCGTGTTGGCGTCGAAGTGAACACCGCCTCAGCTGCGCTGTTGGCGTACGTCGCCGGTATCGGACCCGGACTCGCGCAGAGCATCGTCACGCTGCGCGATCAGCGCGGCCGTCTCGCCTCGCGTGCAGACCTCAAGGACGTGCCACGACTCGGCGCAAAGGCGTTCGAACAGGCTGCCGGCTTCCTGCGTGTACGCGGTGGCGTGCATCCGCTCGATTCGAGCGCGGTACACCCGGAGCGATACTCACTCGTTGAGCGCATGGCGAAGGATTCGGGCGTTGCTGTCGCCGCACTTGTGGGCAACGAGACCCTGGTTGACGCGATCCAGCTCGCGCAATACGTCAGCGTTGATGTTGGCATGCCCACGCTGCGTGATATTGTCGCTGAGTTGAAGAAGCCGGGGCGCGATCCACGTTCGGCGTTCGAGCCGCCCGCGTTTCGCGAAGACCTCAACAAGCCCGCTGATTTGTTGCCCGGCATGGTGCTGGAAGGCGTGGTCACCAACATCGTGGCGTTTGGTGCGTTTGTTGATGTCGGCGTGCACCAGGATGGACTCGTGCACGTGAGTCAGATCGCCGATCGCTATGTCAAAGATCCCAATGACGTGGTGAAGGTTGGGCAGAAGGTGCAGGTGACGGTGCAGAGTGTGGATCTCGCGCGCGGTCGCATAGCACTCACCATGAAGAAGGAGCCCAAGCCCGCTGACGCGTCGAATGCGTCCGGCGAGCGCATGCCTCGAGTCGAGCGTAAAGAGTCGCCGAATGCACCATCGGGCAGAGCGCCCGCGTCGTCCAACAGAGCTGTGCCGGGCAAGCCCGCAGCCAAGCTATTCGTGCCGACCAAGGGCGCGGTCGCGCCAAACGGGATCCGGTTCAAGTAGACGTCGCCTGATCACTCGTGATGCGGCACGCCGCGCGGTGTAAAGATGCGGCGGATCAGGCGCAGCAATTGATCAGGAGAGAAGGGTTTGTGAAGAAAGTTCGTGCGCGGGTCGAGCATCCCATGATGAACGATCGCGTTGTCGGTATAGCCTGACATGAAAAGCACGGCGATCCCTGGCCGCTGCTGGACAACGATGTCAGCGAGTGCGCGTCCGTTCATTCCCGGCATGATGACATCCGACAGCAGCATGTCTATGTGGCTGCTGTCGGCATTGAGCAGCGCGAGTGCAGCCTCAGGTCCCTCCACGGCGCGCACGGTGTAACCGCTGCGGGTCAGCACGCGCGCGACAAACTCCCGCACATCCGCGGCGTCTTCAACGAGCAGGATTGTCTGTCCGGCACTCGGGGCCAGCGATTCGTCGCTGGCAATCGGTGTCGACGGCGCCTGCTCGCCGCCTTCTCGTGGCAGGTAGATCTTGAAGGTCGTGCCGCGTCCGACCTCGCTGAGCACGTTGATCTGACCGCCGCTTTGGCGGACGATTCCGTACACCGTTGCCAGGCCAAGCCCAGTTCCTGCACCCACCGACTTCGTGGTGAAAAAAGGTTCAAAAATCTGCGAGCGGGTTAGCTCGTCCATACCGGTTCCCGTATCGGTGACCGCAAGCACGACATACTCACCACTGGGCACGCCGAGGTGCGAAGCAACATCATCGCCTTCAATGGCGACTTGTTCGGTTTCGAACGTCAGGTTGCCCCCGTCAGGCATCGCGTCCCGAGCGTTGAGCGCAAGGTTGAGAATCACCTGCTCCAATTGATTCGGGTCAGCGCGAACGGTCCAGTCGTCGGCGCGTGTGATCAGATTGATGCGCACCTGCTCTCCGATCAGACGACGGAGCATTGCCTGCACATCACTGAGCACGGCGTTGATGTTGAGAATACGCGGCTGGAGCACCTGCTTTCGGCTGTAGGCCAGCAGCTGCGCGGTCAGTGCCGCTGCGCGCGTTCCGGCGGCCACCATATCCTCCACATCCTGTCTTGATTTGTGTTCGCGTGGCAGCTCTTCGAGCACCAGCGAACCGGCGCCTACAATGACCGTGAGGAGATTATTGAAGTCATGCGCGATGCCCCCCGCCAATCGACCCACCGCTTCGAATCGCTGCGATTGCTGCAACTGCTCCTGCAACAGGGAGAGCTGGCGCAAGGATTCAACCTGCTCGCTGACATCAAGGTGAGATCCCACCCACTCTCGCACGCGTCCGTTGGGCTCAAACACGGGAACGGCCTGCACACGCACATGCCGCCATGTACCATCATTGCGCGCCAGGCGATGCTGGGAGGTGTACGGCTGTTCGGCGTGTAGAGCTTGAGCCCACGTCGACATAACATGTTCGACGTCGTCGGGGTGCACGCCAAATCCCGGCGTATCGGGGGCCATGCCTGTGAACTTTGACCACTGCAGCAAGTCAAGCCCCGAGCCGTCCGGGTTTACCGTCCACACTGCATCCGAGGAGGCTTGCACGAGAGCCCGATACCGGTCTTCGCTGCTTTCAAGCCGGCGGTTACTTTCGGCCAGCTCTGCGGTGCGCACGCGTACCAATTCTTCGGCGTCGTCATGCGCGCGTAACAACGCCACCTGAACCAGTTCGCGCTGGGAGACCTCGGCGACCAGACGCGCATTGGCAGCAGCGAGCTGGTCATTGGAATCGCGTAGTTGGGATGGACTCGGCAGCGCAATGGCCTGCGGCAGCAGACGCACCAGCAAGATTGCTGTGCCAATCGATGCGACAGCGGTAGCGGCCTTCACACTTCCACTCAGCCACCAATTCGGCACCCAGATGTTGTAGATCGACAGCAAGTGCGTCGTGCCGCAGAGGAGGATGAACGCGGCGAAGCTGAAGTAGACGTTGTTGATCGAGACATCCGGCCTGGCGCGACTGTACCGCAGCAGTGATAGCGGAATCATGAAGTACGCCGCAGCGATCGCCGCGTCGGATCCGGCATGGAGCCAGAGGAGCGACGGGTTCCAAAGCAGACAGTAGCCATGCGGCATACCGTCCATGAGCATCGAAAGTGGGTGCATAATGGCGATACCGTTGAGCGTTGTAGTCCGCGATCATCGCAGAGCCAAGCGGTCCGAACTGTGCAAAACTCATACCCGGTGCAAGCCAACCCAGGTGGCACCCACGTGGGTGCATCGCGGCCGTGACCAGTTCGCCGGAGAGCTACCCGAACTATATGACCCAGTTTCCCGTGTGCCCTCGGGTGAGTAATGCTCGTCACAGAGAGGCAGCGCGTTCTTCTCATTCAGCCAAACCCCGCTTTGCCCACCGTCTCCAACCGGCGCAACTTTTACCGCCTGCTGCAGGTCCAGCCTGATGCCGTGCCCGAAGTCATCAAGGCGGCGTATCGCGCATTGATGGCGATGCATCACCCGGACAAAGGCGGCGACCACGCCACCGCGGCGTCAATCACCGACGCGTACGCCACGCTCTCCGACGCGCATCTCCGCGGTCTCTACGATTTGCGGCGAGTGCAGCAGAAGGCCAACACGTCGTCGACGCGCGCGGCCGACGGGGCGGCGTCCCGGGGACGTGAGGCGCCGCCGATGCCAGGCAACAGCGCGAACGTATGCTGCCCCTTCTGCACAAACGCGCTGTCGGCCAAGGCGCAAACGTTGCCTCGTTGCCCGCGCTGCGAAGCGCCACTCACGCGCGTGCCGGTGGGCGGACAGCCACTCTCCAAGGAACGCCGCCGGATGCTGCGCGTTTCCAAGTCCGATTGGGCCATGCTGCACGCCACCTGGACATCGGACGGCATCGATGTGCGCATGCGCGATCTTTCACTGAGCGGCGCCAGCGTGTACTGCGGTGCCGCGCTGCCAGTCGGACGACCGGTTCGGATTGTCGGCGCGGTATTCGATGCCGTCGGTGAGATCGTTTCCACCCGCCAAGTCGGAAACGTCTACACGCTTCACCTGCAGTTGATCACCGCGATCTTCGCGGTCCGCACGGGTGGGTTCGTTTCGACGTCTGCGTAGCTACGCGGGCGCCAATAGTACTTCGAAACCACGTCTGTTTCCTGCGCGCCCTCACTCCTGCATCCGCACCAGTAGCGCGCACGAGGCGATACGCGGATTGTGCAGCACCGTGCTTGCCGTTACCGCAGCTCCATGCAGCAGAAAGTTTGCCCAGCTCGAACGCACTTCCGACAACGGCACGCGACTCGGGACTTGCGACAACAGCTCGAGAAACGCCTGCTCCGACGGAAAGCGCGCCACGGTTGTTCCTGCACCAGCAAACGCGAAGCGCACGTCTTCGTCCGCCCCAAACAACACCTCGCGCACATTGCCGCAGCTTGACGTGGCAAGCGTGCCTAGTGCTTGATAGCGTAACGCGCGCGGCATGCCCGGATCCTGAAGGGCCGCGATCAACTGACGGCGCGCGAGTGCGGCATCGGGTCCACGCCGGAACCGCTGCAGCCTGCGCGCACCTTCCTGCGGCACCGACGACTTCGGCAACGGCTCGGCCAACGCCAGACCGCGCGCGTTGCCCGTTGCTTTGTAGAGCTGGTGCAACCCATTCCGGCCAATGTCGACGATGACCCGGCCAAGCATGGCGTCGAACACCGTGGTGCCATTGTCGATGAATGCAAAGCCAAACGAGACGATTGACCTGAGCGCCGCTTCAGCACGTTCAGGCTGACCTGTGGCGAGGTAGTACGCAGCACGTGAAACTCCGGCATATGCCAATGCCTTCGTATCGGCGAAGCGAGGGATTGGCATCGAATAGGCAAACGCATCGGCACGAAAGGGCAGTGTGAACGCACCGCCAATGACATCGAC
>Ga0105044_10000515_pt1 | contig 47280 bp, 40 predicted proteins | sample MAT01_FD_78092 | JGI IMG/M metagenome (GOLD analysis project Ga0105044, IMG submission 78092) | Freshwater microbial communities from Lake Fryxell liftoff mats and glacier meltwater in Antarctica - MAT-01 | ecosystem: Environmental > Aquatic > Freshwater > Ice > Liftoff microbial mat | place...
GACTGGACATCGACGTTGCCGCGCTGGAGTCCTCACGACACTCACGCGATAGCGTAAAGGGAGCGGATAAGCGCATCAGCCGATGTTTCCCAGCTGAACGTCTGCGCCGTCGCGATGCCGGTGGCGTTGACTGCAAGCGTTCCGCCCTGCTTCTCAGCGTGCACTTCCCGGAGATGTGTCACAAGTTGATCGTGTTGACGCGTGCCCCACGACGCCCAGTGCCCTGGATGTTTTCCCGGAAACGCCACTTCAGTGCTGTCGATCGCAATCAATCGCGAGTTCGATGCATTCATGAACTCCGTATGCGCCGAGTAGTCGGTGGCGATTACGGTCTTGCCCATTGAGAGCATCTCGAGTGCTTCGAGATTCCACCCTTCGGCGCGTGCAGCAAACACACCGCAATCGGCCGCCGCCATCAGTTGAGCGACATCTTTCTGTGTGGGGAGTTCAGCGGTGAGCAGCGTGATGCGCGACGCCAGCGGCGATTGCTTGAACGGACGAAGCATCGTTTCGAGATCCGCCTTCGATACAAACGGATTCCCGCACGACAACACCAGCCGCACATTGTCCTTCACTGTGAATGCCGTTTCGAATGCACGCAACAGGTCGAGCTGTCCTTTGCGCGGCTCGAGTTTGCCAACCTGCAGGAACACCGTTTCGGTCGACCTACGACTTTTTGCTTCGACCTTCTCGTTGAAGAGCCTACGATCGACGCCAAGTGGCACGATGTGGAGTGGGGTTTCCGTCAGGCCGTTGTTGAGACACACCTGTCGCGCCCAGTCGGAGCAGATGAAGATCGCGTCCTGACTTGCGAGGTGATGCCGCTCGCGTGGTGTGAACGTGTCGAGCTCGAAAATCGTATAGGCGACGTGTGCACCGTGGCCGACGTGCAGCGCCAGGTCAAACTGCTGCGACAGACGCACGCTCGGCACATCCGGGCGATATGCGTCCTGCAGGTTCACGGCCTGATGCAGCTGCGCGTTGTCGGCGAGCGTGCGATCAACAGCCCCGAGCGGGAAGAACGCCACTGGTACCCCACGCTGCTGCATCGCGCGCAACAGGTGCGCGCCCGTGACGCCATATCCCGTGCGTGAATGCGAGGAGATGAATGACAGTCCGTCGCGTAGTGCGTTCCAGGCAGACGCTTCCGCCGCCGCCCCGGATGCGTAGTCGGGCGTGATGGTCACCGATTTCGCAGAACGCGGCGCCGGGAACAGATCGTCGACGAGATCGATGTTCACGTCAACGTTCTGTTCTTGGTTCACGTGTTCCAGCGTTGACGCTGCTGACTCGAGTGCGTCGTCCGATGCACTTTCGGCGAACTCCGAGGGCAGCGCAATCACCGGAGAGAACGGTGTGCCTGTGACGCGGACCATCACCGGCTCACCATCTTGCTCGACGAGCACGCACGGCGTCATGCCGGCATCGTTCAGCGCGCGATGAGCGCGCGCCCAGTCGTCGGCGACATGGGCGTCGGGGATGCAGATGGCGAGGACGCGCTTCTGCTCGATGAGTGGCTGTAGACGGCTGGTTATGTCGGCGACGTCGTCGGTTGAGACATGCAGGAAGACGCGCCCTTCGGTATCGAGGCGTGTGTCGAGCAGTTCAACGAGATCGATACTGCCGTCGGCATCTATTGATTCGAGCCACCCGCCCACTTCGACCGCCGCGTCCTGCAATGCGAGCAGCCGAGGCTCGGAGAGCCCGCCGACGAACACCGTCGGCATTCCGCCAACCGCTGTCGTGGCGCTGAGCGCGACGAACCCAAAGCCCGGCGCCAGGTCAAGCAGCACGTCGCCAGTCTCCAGCTGCGTATCCAGAAACGCCCGAATCTCGGCTGAGACTCCGCCATTGGCTTCGCACTCAGCGGCCGCGCCCCAAAGCGGGTCGTCGGGGCATGCTGGAATCTGGAAGCGAGGGATGCCATCAGCGATCAGCTGCGCGCTGGGGATCGTCGTCGGGGCCGCTTGAGGTGTGGCGAAGCTGGTGGTCATGAACCGGATGGCGCAGGGTGATGGATGCGGAACGCACTGGTCGTCCTCTTATCACGATCTGTGCCAGTGTTTAAATCGTTTCACCATATGCACTTACGAATTTGCATTCCGCGATATTCGCGAGGAATCCGGAAGAAGCTGTCCTTCGACACGGAAGGAATTGCCGAGTGGTGCGGGTGGGGCGAGACCGGTGGAAATTGCCGGTTGGGTGATGGCCCTGAGCCACGCCAGAAAGCCAAATCGTTGTAGATGAGGCACTTACGTATCAGCGCTGAGTGGCATGCCAGTTGCAATTTGGTGTGTTCGCTGACGTCAACTTTATGGAGCATGAGCGACTTTCCAAACTGCGTCTGGGTAGGTCCCGTTTTCGAGCCGACGGGCTACGCCGATGAAGGGCGTGGTCTACTAGTCGCGCTCGAAGAGTTGCGCGTTCCGGTCGCGCTTCGGGCAAAAGCCGCGCTTGATCCGAGTTTCCGAGATCAGCTTCCAGTGCCAATGCGCGACGTCCTCGAGCGGCAGCGCGCGCGCGCGGTCGAGGCGCCGTACGTCGTCATTCAGCACTACCTGGCCGACGGCTTTGTTCCGGTCCCACAGGCTGGGTACGTCGTTGGGCGCACCATGTTCGAGACGGATTCGCTTCCGCCCAATTGGGTCGCGCGATGCAACGAGATGGACGAGCTGTGGGTCCCCAGCGAGTTCAATCGGGAGACCTTCCGTCGCGCTGGCGTTCGCGTTCCGCTGCACTTGGTCCCGGGTGGGATTGATAGCAATTTGTATCGGCCGGACGTGGCGCCGCTGCGGATCAGGGGGCTTCGAGGTACCGTGTTTCTGTCCGTGTTCGAGTGGCGCGCGCGGAAAGGTTGGGACGTGCTGCTGCGAGCGTGGGCTGACGCCTTTTCAGCGTCCGACGATGTCACGCTGCTGTTGCGAACGCACGCCAAGCGCATCGACGCCACCGACGAGCCAGCACGCGCAGTCGACGACCGTATCGACGCGTTTCTGCGCGACGCATGCGGTCGCACTCGTGCCGATGTCGCCCCCATCGTGATTCTGGGCGACGACTTGCCCGCGGACGCGATGCCGTCGCTTTACACGACGGCCGATGTATTTGTCGCGCCGACCCGCGGTGAAGGGTGGGGACGTCCTTTCATGGAAGCGATGGCATCAGGCGTGCCGGTGATTGCCACTCGATGGAGTGCGCATCTTGAGTTCATGAACGACGAGAATAGTCTTTTGGTTGACAGTGATGGCCTCGTTGCCGCAGCGGCTCCTGATGCGACGGTGTACTGCAGCCAGCGGTGGGCGTCGCCGAATGTGGCCGACCTCGTGTCGAAGTTGCGTTGGGTGCATGCCCACCCTGCGTTGAGGCGCGCGATCGGTGCGCGTGCGCGACAGGATATGGTGGCGCTGTGGCCCTGGAGTCGCGCGGCGGTGGCGATGGCCGACCGACTACATGACATCGCGCAGACGATTTCGCGTTCGCCTGCACCCATGGCGGACCAAACACCGTGCAGCTTAGCGCCATCGCGACCCACACTGTACGAATCACTGCTCATCCATGCAGATGTGTTCCGTACGGGCACGTCTGCCGTTGGCGTTGAACCATTGCTCACCGCACTTGTGGATGAATTGGGGGCAGCGGTGCGCGTACGACCATCGCCACGACCATTGCAGCGTCCGTCTCACGGTCTGCCAGTGTCCAAGCTGTGGGCGACAGCGGTATCGACAGCGAGCGCTGGGGCGAGTGCTGGAGCGACCGCGAACGACGTCACGATGACGTGGCTGTCGCGACACGATGTCTCGACGCCCGGCAAGCCGACTGCTGGCGCGTGGATCGTGTGCACTGGCGATCGCGTGCGTCAGCGCGTGCCGGACGCACTCATTGTGGCGCTATGCGCTGCCGACGCCGTGTGGGTGCCGCATCGCGCTGCCTATCACGCATGTGTTACGAGCGGTGTCGAGGAGTCTCGATTGTGGGTCATGCCATTTGGGACACTCGCCGACGTTGAGACACCGGACGCTGCGCGCTTTGCGCCTCCGCCTGGCGTGAGTACAGTCGTGTTGCTGCCTGTGTGTGACGAAAGCGATATCGCGCCCGCCGACCTTGTGCTGCGAGTGTGGCAGCGTGCGGTCTTGGCGGAGAGTCCGGTGCGCCTGCAGTTGCTTGTTCCGGCTGACGCCGGCGGCGTGGTTGCCGCGTGGGCGGAGTCGATGCAGCAACGGATGCGCGAGGGGAGACTCGGGCCCGGGCTCACGGTCGGAGTACTGATCACTGAATGCGGCGATGATATGCTGCCAAGTCTGATTCGATCGGCGGATGTGGTGGTGGCGCCGGGTGCGGTGGCAATGAGTGTGTGGCAGATCGCGTTGGCATGCGGGCGACCGTTGATCGTTCCCGCTTCGACTGACGCGACCGCGCTGCTGGATGGGACGGGCGCGTGGATGGTGAACTGCGGCGCGAACGGAATGATGAGCGGACTCGAACTTGGTATGGCGTTGCGCGAAGCGTGCAATGAATCAGGACACAGTGTGCGCGCTCAGGCAGCGCGCACGCATGCAGAGTCGATACCCACGTGGAAGACGATTGCACGGTGTGTGGCGGAGCGCGTTGACCAGCTTTGCGCGGCGACCGGCGCGAGCGTGGCGGGTGGGGCATAGTGGCGAGTTCATCACCGCGGCCATCACCGCGGCCATCACCGCGGCCATCACCGCTGCCATCATCATTCCCACTTGCCGCCAATCATCCGTGTCGCTTGCGGCTGATACCGTCCGATCAGCACACGCGTGATGCACCGCGCGTGTGGTTCGCCATTCTGACATACAACGCGCTGGCGTACACCAAGCGGTGCCTCGCAACGCTCGATTTGTACACCACGGTTCCGTGGCACGCCGTCATTCTCGACAACGTGTCCACCGACGGAACGCGTGAGTGGCTCGCGTCGCTCGATGATCCGCGGCTTACGGTCGCACTGAGCAAAACGAATCGCGGTGTGGCGGGCGGTCGCAACGATCTGCTCGACCTCATGCTGACGCGCGTTCCAGCCGATGGGTTTGTGGTCTTCGTCGACAACGACCTCGAGTTCTATGCGAACTGGATCACCCCGTTCCTGCAGCTGTTCGATCGCGAGCCGACGGCTGGCATGGCGTCGGTGTCGGGTCATGAAATTGTGGTGCATGGTGACCGACGTGAGTTGTTGTCACTCCCAGGGCACATCACCATGCCTGTCGATGTTGCATCGGGTGGCTTTGCGTGCTTTGTGCGGCCGGCGGTATTCAACGAAATCGGCTGCTATGACGAAGAGCTGAATCCATTCTGGCACGAAGACGATGACATCTCGGTACGTGCACTCGCCGCAGGGTGGGACGTTTACGCGGTACCGACCGCTGGCGTCATCCACCACGGGCACAAGTCAGGGGTCGCGCTACCTTCGTTGATGCAGGGTGGCTCACTCGACAAGCAACGGTATCTCGTCGACAAGTGGAGAGCGATGGGCGTTATCCAGTCGGATGGTCGGATGGACTATGGTCGTACGCGGTCTGATCGTGCACTCACCGAACGTCTTCAGGCTCGACTGCATCGGTCGGGCCCCGTCCGTCGCAGCGAGTACGAACGTGCCTCCTTCGACGCCGCGCTGCTGACGCAGGCCGTTGAGCGCGCCGGTACGATCAACGAGAGTGCGCGCTATGCAAGTGCGCCGGCGAAAGCGTTGCTCGAAGACAAGGTGGAATCGAACACGGCGACCCTGAGCGAGCGCGCGGTGCTTGTCGCGGTGCAATCGCTCCTCGACGGTCGGCGGCGCGCTTCGCGTCTGCCAGTCGCAGAATCTCAACCTCATGCTACTGCGCCGAGCGCTGCGACCAAACTCGGCGACGCACGGGATTGGGATGACGCCGCGTGGTTTGGGAGCGCAGTACGCTACACCAACGATGGTCGTGGTGCACAGCAGTGGTACGACCGTTCGCTCTCGACGTGGCGCGCTGCGCAGAGTGCGCACACGCTCAAGTCACTGGGGCTCCTTCGGTCAGACGCGCGCCTGCTGGTGATCGCGGATGTACGTTCGCCGCTGGTGTGGGGACTCGCGAACGAGGTGGCGACACTTGTCGTTGCCGATGTTCCCGATCGCTATCCGGGCGCTGGCGCCGGTCCATGGATCAATGCGCCGGAGCGATTCGCGACGCAGGCGGTGCCCGATGGTCGCGTGCGGGCAGTGGCAATCGAACAGATGCTCGACACGCTCGATGCGGAAAGTTTTGACGCGGCGCTCGTGCTGCCGTGGAACAGCGGCATGACGGTCGTCGAGATCGGCGCACTGCTCTCCGCGGCCGCGACGCATGTCCGCGAGGGCGGGCCGTTGTTGACCTGCATTCCAACCCGACTCGCCGGACCACCACTGCAAGGCATGCTTGAATCGCCATCCATGGTTACGCGCTGGCTCGCGTCGCTGGACATGCAGCTGCGCGGCGATGCAAGCTACGCCATCAGTGACGCAGGGCTGTTGGCCGCAACCGACTCAATTGCGCGCGATCGTCGTGTGCCCAATCTGCTGATCGCCGACGGTGTGCGACTCACCGGGCAGCTGTTCGTGACATGCATGCGGACTTCCGTTCGCGCACCGGCGTGAGGCCCATCAGATGAACATCATGCCGCCACTCTCCCTAGTGAACGACCCTCCGGAAAGCGCGACAAACGTCGATTCGCGCGCGATTCTGACATCGGACCTTTCACCGGTCGATCTGGATATCGTCGCGACCGCGATCACGCCTGCCTTGTTACAGCCGTACGTCGCGCCGCAACGCCCCATTGCGCTCGGCACGGCTGCGACCCACTACATGCGCGCGTCATATACGCCGCGCGTGGGGCTGGGTGACGAAACGTCTGAACGAGGACGCCGTGCGTTTGCTGCGGCCGACGCCGTCGCACATCGCTGTGTCATAGCGCTCGCTGACGGGATCGCGAACGCACTTGGCACAACCGCGGTTACTGACGTGGATTGGTCTGATGCGCAGCGCGAAATTGCGGATGCGCTGGTGTGGCGCAATGCCGTGGTCGTCTGCGCTGATGCGTTGGCCCAGACCGCCGACCCGGTTGCGCTTGTCGCGCGCTTGGCGCGAGTGCTGCGAGACTCGGCGGTACTGGTGATCTCGGTGCCACTTCGGGAGTTCACCGTGTCCGTCGATGACATTGGCCCACCGGTGCGTGCCGATCGCGTCCGCGAATGGGCGTTTCCGGAGATGCAGGCGCTGCTGGACTCGGCGGGGCTGGACGCGGTTTTTGGCGGGTTGGTGCCCGCAACGGCGGCCAACCCGGTCGGTCAGACGGGAGTTTTCGTCTGCGTTCGGCGGCTAGATCAGGGCTGACCGTCACACAGGTGGCTCGGCGTTTTTTGCCGATAAGCGGCAAACATAGCCAGTGCTGGTTGATGATCCCGGCATTCCAGCATATGTAAGCTGTTGCGGTGAATATCTTTAGATGGCGGCACGGAGCGTGCTCAGAGTGTGATGGTCCGGGCCTGCGTCGGTGACGCGAGGCGACGGCTTCAAACTCCTCCTCCTGGTTTGCCTTCGCCATGCGTGACCTTCGCGGTAAGACCATCTGTGTGATTGGCGGCGCCGGCTTCATCGGCTCCCATGTCGTCGACGAGCTGCTGACCCGTGATGTGAAGCAGGTCATCGTGTACGACAACTTCTGCCGGGGCACGGTCGACAACCTCACCGATGCACTGCGCGACCCGCGCGTTCGCATCTTCGAAACAGGTGGCGACATCCTGCAGTCCGACATTCTGTCGGCGGCGGTGAGCGAAAGCCAGTGCGTCGTTCACCTCGCGGCGCTGTGGTTGCTGCAGTGCCATGAATTTCCGCAGGCCGCGTTCGATGTGAACGTGCGCGGCACATTCAACGTCATCGAGGCCTGCCGCCAGCATGGCATTGAGCGCCTCGTCTACTCGTCTTCTGCGTCTGTGTATGGCGACGCGGTGGAACTGCCGATGACCGAGTCGCACCCATTCAACAACAAGACGTTTTACGGCGCAACCAAGATTGCCGGTGAAGCGATGGTCAAGTCGTACGCCGATCGCTACAAGCTGTCGGTCGCCATGCTGCGCTACATGAATGTGTACGGGGCGCGCCAGGACTACAAAGGCACGTATATCGCCGTGATCATGAAGATCCTCGACCGGCTCGATCGTGGGCTTCCGCCCATTCTACATGGCGACGGCTCGGCGGCGTATGACTTCATCTACGTCAGCGACTGCGCGCGAGCAAACGTGCTTGCACTGGAAAGTGACGTCACCGAAGAGGCGTACAACGTGGGAAGCGGCACGCGGACGTCGCTGCGTGAACTCACTCAAATGATTCTCGACATCCGCGGCTCACAGCAGCCGATCAAGTACGAGCCGGAGAGCCGGGTATTCGTGACCAATCGAGTTGGCTGCCCGGAAAAGGCGGCCCGCGATCTCGGTTTCCGCACGACGATCGATCTGCGCGACGGCCTTGCGCGCCTCATCGCCTGGCGCGATGCGCACATGACGCGCGTGTCAGCGCAGGCGGCGGGACGTCCGCTTCAACTCGTGCACGCAGCGTAAGGACCGCGTGATCATCCAGGGTATTCGCTGATGTGTGGGATCGCCGGAATTTTCAACGTCAACGGCGCTCCGGTGCCGATTGGCGTGTTGCGCGCGATGACCGACATCGTGAAGCATCGTGGGCCCGATGGCGAGGGATTCTGGACCGGTGGATTCGTCGGTTTCGGGCATCGTCGGCTCGCGATTGTCGACCTGTCGGAACTCGGGCATCAGCCCATGCGCTCGACCGATGGATCGCTCGTGCTCACGTACAACGGTGAGATTTACAACTGGCGTGAACTGCGGAAGCAGCTCGAACGCAAAGGCTCCATCTTCCGCTCGCAGAGCGATACGGAAGTCATTCTCGAGGCGTATCGCGTCTGGGGGCCCAAGTGCGTCGAGAAGTTCAACGGCATGTTTGCGTTCGCGTTGTGGGATGCGCGCGAATCGAAGCTGTTCATCGCCCGTGATCGCTTCGGTATCAAGCCGCTGTACTATCGCTTTGATGGCCAGACGCTGCTTTTCGGTTCGGAGATCAAGTCGCTGCTCGCACATCCGTCGGTGACGGTGCGTGTCGATCCTTCGGCGCTGAATGAGTATTTCACCTTTCAAAACACCTTCACGGATCGCACGCTCTTTGACGGCATCAAGATGCTGCCGCGTGCGACGATACTCACGATTACTCTGGGCGATCCTGAATCGCTGCAGACCAAGCGCTGGTGGGATTACACCTTCAAGGACGAGCAGGGCGTTCCCGAAGCCGAGTATATCGAGGAGCTGGATCGGCTGTTCAAGCAGGCCGTGGAGCGCCAAGTTCAAGCTGATGTCGAGGTCGGCACATATCTGAGTGGCGGCATCGATTCGGGCGCGGTGACGTGTCTGACGGCGCGCAAGTTCCGCAACGTGAAGAGCTTTACGGCCGGCTTCGACCTATCGTCTGCGTCAGGGCTCGAGTTGGCGTTCGACGAGCGCGCGAAGGCGGAGCAGCTGTCGAATGCATACAAGACCGAGCACTATCAGGTGGTGCTGAAAGCGGGTGACATGGAGCGTGTGTTGCCCAAGCTTGTCTGGCATCTCGAAGATCTGCGCGTTGGCCAGAGCTATCCCAACTACTACGTGTCACGGCTCGCGTCACGCTTTGTGAAAGTCGTGTTGGCCGGTACCGGCGGCGACGAGATCTTTGCCGGCTACCCGTGGCGCTACTATCGCGCGCTCAAGAACGACGATGCCGCACAGTACATCGACAAATATTTCGCGTACTGGCAGCGTCTGGTACCGGACAAGCATCGCGGCTCGTTCTTTCAGCGATCGATGAACGCATCGATGCCTGTCAACGGACCGGAAGAAGCGTTCCGCAATGTGCTGCGTCGACGATCGTTCCTTGCTATGCGCCCGGACGACTACATCAACACGTCGCTCTACTTTGAGCTATCGACGTTCTTGCACGGACTCCTTGTGGTCGAGGACAAGCTGTCGATGGCGCATGGACTCGAAACCCGCGTGCCGTTTCTCGACAACGATCTTGTCGACTTTGCGCTCCGCGTGCCAATCAAGTACAAGCTCAAGCACGTCGACAACATCGTCCGCATGGACGAGAACACGCCGGGCGCGAAGAAGCAGCAGTACTTCGCAGAAACGGGAGACGGAAAGTTGCTGCTCCGCAAGGCGCTCGCGAAGTATGTGCCTGCCGGGTACGCGAACGGACGCAAGCAGGGGTTCTCTGCGCCGGATGGCAGTTGGTTCAAAGGTGAGAGCATCGACTACATCCGCCGTTTGCTCTCGAGCAAGGACGCCCGGCTCTACGAATTCATCGATCCGAAAACCGTACACACGCTGATCGAGGAGCACGTTGAAGGGCGCGTGAATCATCGGCTGCTGATCTGGTCGCTGCTCAACTTCGAGTGGTGGCTGAGACAGTTCCGCGACGGCAACGCCGCACAGTTGGCAGCGTGACCAGCGCGCTCCTCCCCGACATCAGCGACGAGCTGAGCGCGACCGCGTTGGCGGAGACGTATCATTTCGCCGACTTTACGCGCGCCAATTACCGCAAGCTGCTGCGCTTGGCGAAGCAGAGCTATGTCTTTCGCGCATACACCGACGCGGACGATGAGCAGCACGCTGTGCATTGGCGCCACGACGTCGACTACTCGGTACACGCCGCCCACACACTCGCGCAGCTCGAACACGAAGAAGGCATCCGTGCCACTTACTTCTTCCGCTTGCACAGCGAGTTGTACAACCTGCTCGAACAACCAGTGACCGCTTTAGCGCGCGAGATTGTGGCACTTGGTCACGATGTCGGGCTGCATCTCGATACCACCTACTACGGCATCACATCGGCTGTGGCACTCGACGACATTGTCGCGTGGGAGTCATCGCTACTGGAGCGCGTGATCGGGCAACCGGTCTCTGCGTTCTCCTTCCATCAGCCGACGCCGTTCCTGCTCGGCTGTCAACGGGAAACGTACGGCGGTCGGATCAACACGTACGCTGCCCGCTTTCAGCATGAAGTCGGCTACGTCTCCGACTCGAACGGCTACTGGCGGCACCGTCGGTTGGAGAACGTGCTGCGGGACGCGACGGATCAGAAGCTTCAGGTGCTAACGCATCCGGAGTGGTGGACGGATCAAGCGATGTCGCCCGCGGCGCGCATCGAGCGCTGCATCAGTGGGCGCGCGGAGTCGATGCGTCGTTACTATCGCGAGGACATGCAACAGGCGGGGAGAACCAATGTCGGAGCGTAACATGTCAGAAGGCACCCTCGTCGCGCAGGGCGCGCGCCGCCTTGCTGTTTCCGTGGGCGCGCGGGCGATCGCCGACGATCCGTCGCTCGATATCATCGAGCTGGCCGGCGATGGGAGCTGCACCGTGGATGGCGCAATGCCAATCAACATGGCGACGGCATCGGACATCAGCTTCTGCTCGCGCACCGGTGCTGCGGGCGCGGCGCTGATCGATGCGAGCAACGCCGGCATTATCGTGTGCACCGCCGAGGCTGCTGCCCTCGTGGTGCAATCCACCGCGGCGTTGCTCATCACCCCGACGCCGCGTCTGACGTTCGCGCGAATCGTGACGAACCTCTTTGCGCCTGCACCGCCACGCGGTCGACATCCCACCGCCTGGGTGCACCCCAAAGCCAGTGTCGCCGACGATGTCTACCTCGGTCCATACGTGGTCATCGAAGACGCCTGCGAAGTGGGCGCGGGTTGCGTGCTGCACGCGCATGTGTGTCTGTATCCCGGCACGCGTCTTGGCGAGCGGGTGACCCTGCACGCCGGCGTCATCATCGGCGCAGACGGTTTTGGGCATGAGCGCAACGCGAGCGGCGCGCTCGAGAAATTCCCACAGATCGGTGGCGTGCAGATCGGCAACGATGTGGAGATTGGAGCAAACAGTTGCGTGTCCCGAGGGACACTGACGGATACGATTGTCGAGTCGGGGGTGCGCATGGATAATCTGGTGCACATCGCGCACAACGTGGTGGTCGGTGTGGATGCCGTGCTCACGGCGAACGCTATGATTGCCGGGAGTGCGCGGATAGGAGCGCGCGCGTGGATTGCGCCGAGCGTGTCGATCATGGACGGTGGCGTCACGATCGGCGAAGATGCCATTGTCGGCATGGGCGCGGTTGTGATCAAGAGCGTGGCTGACAACGCGATCGTTGTGGGCAATCCTGCACGGGCGTTGGAACGCAGGACGCCGCTGCGGGGTGCCGCATGACGACGACGATTGCACCGACCATTGGTACGAACACAGCGCGCAGCTTTGACGACAAATGGACGCAGAACCCGCGTCTCGCGTTTGACGAGACGCTTCGCGAAGGATCGGAAGTCCAGCAGTGGATCCTGAACCGCAATGGTTTTGCTTCGCCGGCGGCCATGCGCTCGTATCTTGCGGATCGGGCGCGCATTCTTGACGCCGGCTGCGGCAACGGTCGTGTGACAGCGCTATTGCAGCGGCTCGCGCCGTCTACATCGCAGCTCACCGGCATCGATCTTGTCGCAGCGGATGTGGCGTGCGACAATCTTGCCGCGCTACCCAACGTTGTGGTCGCACCGGCGAACCTGCTTGGTGACCTCACTCAGTTTGGCGAGTTCGACTTCGTCTACTGTCAGGAAGTGCTGCATCACACCGGCGACGCGCGTGGTGCATTCCGCAACCTTTCACAGCGCCTCTCACCAAACGGCGAGATCGCGATCTATGTGTATCGCAAGAAGGCTGCGATCCGCGAGTTCACGGACGACTACGTGCGCGATCGCATCGCCTCTATGCCGTACGCTCAGGCCCGCGCCGTCAGCGCCGAGATCGCCGAACTCGGCCGCGCGCTCTCAGCGACGCGTGTGAACGGACAGCCAGTGACGGTGAACGTCCCTTCCGTGGAGATGCTCGGCATTGAAGCTGGCGAGTACGACCTGCAACGCTTCGTGTACCACTTTTTCATGAAGTGCTTTTGGAACGCGAATCTTTCGCACGACGAGAACGTGGCGATCAACTACGACTGGTATCACCCGCAGGATGCCACGCGCCATGACCTCACCGAAGTGCTGGCCTGGTTTGAGGAAGCGCACCTGGGCGTCGTGCACACTCATGTCGACCCGTACGGCATCACCGTACGTGGCCGACGCGCTGCGTAACAACGGAGTTCGCATGCATCAGATTCCCATCACCAAGGCCATCTTCGACGAGGACGATCTCGCACTCATCCTCGAGCCGCTCAAAAGCGGCTGGGTGGTGCAGGGACGCTATGTCCGCGAGTTCGAAGAGCAGTTCTGCAACTACACCGGCGTCGTCAATTCGGCGGCCACAACCAGTTGCACGACGGCGTTGCACATTGGCGCCGCAGCGCTCGGACTCAAGGCTGGCGACGAAGTGCTGGTACCCGCGTTCACCTGGATCTCGACCGCGAACATCGTTGAGCATCTCGGCGCGAAGGCTGTATTCGTCGACGTCGATATCGAAACGTTCAACATCAACGTCGATGCCGCTGCGCGCGCGATCACGCCGCGCACCGTTGGAGTGATTCCCGTTCACCTCTTCGGACTCTCGGCCGACATGGACCCTCTGCTCGCGCTCGCGAAGCAGCATGGTCTATGGGTGATGGAGGACGCTGCCTGCGGCTTTGACACGTGGTACAAAGGCAGGCACGTCGGGACCCTTGGCACACTCGGCGCATTCTCGTTTCATCCGCGCAAGGCCATCACGACTGGCGAAGGCGGCATGATCACCACCAACGACACTGCGCTTGCATCGCTGTGTCGCACGTTGCGTGACCACGGTGCGAGTCGTTCCGACCTCGAACGGCACGAGCAGCAGTACTCGTTTCTGTTGGCCGAGTATAGGCATCTCGGGTTCAACTATCGCATGACCGATATGCAGGGCGCGCTTGGAGTTACGCAGATGCGAAAGGCCGATCGCATTCAAAGCGGACGCAAGGCCGCTGCTGCATGTTACGACACGCTGTTGCAGGGCTTCGAGTGGCTGCGCCCGCCGCTTCGTCACGCGGACTATGGACATGGGCAGCAGTCCTATGTCTGTCTCTTTCAACCAGAGACGCCGACGCTCGGCAATATCGATGCGATCTTCGCACAACGGAATCGCATCATGCACGCGCTCGAGCAACAGGGAATCGTTACACGTCAGGGGACGCACGCGCCGCCGCATCTGCACTACTATCGCGAGAAGTACGGCTATCGCCGCGAAGACTTTCCGAACGCTTTCATCGCCGAGCATGCGTCTATCACCTTGCCGATGTATGCCGGCATGACCAGCGACGAGTGCGAGATTGTGGTGGCGTCGCTGCGGGAGGCGTTTGATCTGACGCGGACGTCAGGTACGAGCGCAGTTGTCGGGCAAGTGCCGTGACGCCTCTGGCGTTGGTGGACGAGCCGTTGATCAGTCCTCGCGAGTGCGAGTGCACGGTCGAACTGCTGACGCCGGGCATGGAGGCAGCATATTCGTCGTATCTGGCGAATGAGCATTTTGTACTGTTGTACGCAACGCTGGCATTCCGAGACACGCTGATTGGCTATCTCGGCTGCAACGCGAGGTACTTCCTGGCGCTGAACGCGCGTCGCGAGATCGTGGGCGTGCTACCTGCGATGATAAGTACCGATGCAGGGCTTGGCCGCGTTCTCAATTCGCTCCCGTACTACGGCAGCAACGGTGGTGTGATGGTTCACGACAATGCGCCACATGTTCGGCGCGCGCTGCTCGACGCCTTTCACGAGTGCGCCGAAGCAGAAGGCTGTGTGGCGTGCACCATCATCACGTCGCCCTACGAGGGTGACTGCACGCTGTATGAGCAGGACCCGCGCTTTGAGCTGCGTGATGAACGCATCGGCTTGCTCACGCCGCTCCCCGCCGGGTCGACCGCTGTCGAGTCAACCTTACTCTCGTCGTTTGCCGAGCCCAGGCCGCGCAACATCCGGCGGGCGATCAAGGCTGGCGTAATGGTTTCCGTCAGCGACGATATCGAGGACTATCGTTTTTTGCACGCCACCCACGAACAGAACATTCGCGCCATCGGAGGGCTCGCCAAGGACTGGACGTTCTTTGAACAAGCGATGCGCTCTGTTCCGGTAACGATGCGCCGCTTGTATGTTGCGCGCGTTGGGGGTGAGCGCGTGGCGGCACTCCTGCTGTTCTACGCCAACAGCACCGTTGAGTATTTCACGCCGGCCACGGTCGAAGCGGCGCGTAGCGACCAACCTCTCAGCCTCCTCATCTTTCGCGCCATGGTCGACGCGGCCACGGCGGGCTACAACATGTGGAACTGGGGCGGAACCTGGCTGACGCAGGACGGCGTGTACGACTTCAAACGCCGATGGGGAACGGTTGAGCGGCGCTATTTCTATTACTCGCGCGTGCTGGACTCGAGTCTGCTGAGGCGTAGCGCGAACGAGCTACTCACTTCGTTTCCGCACTTTTTCGTCGTGCCATTCTCGCAGCTGTCCACGCACACCGAACCGCCGGTCGCGCTCCCGTAGTATTTGCGCGTTACACGAGCCTCGCAATGCCGAACCCGGCGCGTCCATATCCGTCGCCGTTGTAGAGCATATAGGTCTCCCGCCCGACCGTGAAAACGTTGGGATAGCAGATCATCTCTTTTGCGAAGGAATCGTCAAGCCCGATGCCGGCGAGTGCATCCTTGCGCATCCATGTGTCGCCATCGGTGGATTCAGCGTAACCTATCCGATACTTGCCGAGGTCGCGGTGCACGCGGCTGTACCACATGCGATAGTCTGCATCGCCTACTTTGAGCACGGCAGAACGTGCGAGGTTCGTTTCACCCGACTCGAAGTCAATCGCAACGCGTCCATGCCGCGTCCATTCAACCCCGTTGCTCGAATACGCGCTCTTGATGTGGTATGTGGATTGCAGTGTGCCCTTTTCATTTCGCCACCAGCCGATACCGGACACGTACGTCATCCGCCACACACCGTTTTCGATGTACACGTGTGGTGACGTGACGAGACATGGATCGTGCTCGCTTCGCGACATGATGGGCGCCGGCGACACCCGTTCGAAGTTCAGTCCATCGTCGCTTAACGCCAGCCCGATGGATGCGTAGAAGAGCGGCGCTTCGACGCCCTGATTCCAGCCGATGAAATACATGTAGTGCCGGCCTTCGTGCGTCACGATGCACGAAGGATAGACGCCATGCTCATCGAAGTGACCGACAGGCCCGGGGGTCATTACTGGCGTATCGGCGACACGGCCGATTGTAAAGCTCTCCGGATTGTCGCCGAACAGGAGATCGGTGAAACCGATATGCGATCGCTGCTGGGCCGTGCGCGACGCGTAGAACACGCGAACGTGCTTATCGCTGAGTACCAACGCGGTCGGCAACTGGCAGTGACTGTGACGCCAAGCCGGTCCGTTTGTCGGCGACTCGAAGAAGCCGATCTTGCGCCACGTCACGCTCTGTCCTTTCGCACGATCAGGGTCCACTCGTACAGCGGGTAGTCGTGCAACAGCGACACCGCGCGAGCGAAGTTGCGTTTGCAGTAGTCGAACCAATACAACGGATCGGCGTAGAACAGGTGCGGCTCCTGCCAATCGACGTAGGTTGACAGCAGATTGAACGCAAAGCCCTTTGTCGAGCAGGCATCGAGTCTTGCGAGTGTGGCGCGAATGAAGTCGGCCCACCGATCATCGTCTGAAGCGAACCGCACGTTGAACGTGCCCGACACGAACGAGTAGTCTGCGACAGTCGAAAGTTCTGACGAGTTGATCAGATTGAGCGTGCCGTCGAACGCGGCGAGGTGCGTTCGCGCCGCGGCGAGCATCGGCTCGCTGAGATCGTATCCGTTGTACGCGCGCACGTCGATGCCCGCTTGCTGCGTCAGGTACTCGAGATGCGCCCCGTAGCCACAGCCGTAGTCGTTGATCGTGACTGGCCCGTCGCGCTGTGCAATGACGCTGGTCAGCTTGTGAAAGCGGAGTCGCTGTGACTCGGCGCTGTTCCAGCCGACGGCTGCGGCACTCACACCCTTTTCGCGCAGGTTCGCGCTGTACAGCGACTCAACCTGGGCCAGTTCATCTGCAACGCTCATGATGCACGCATGCTAAAAGCCGATCTCTTCAGAGTTCTTCGGAAACGGTTTCGTGGATGCCGGTACGAACACCTCCTTTGCCTTCGTACTCTTGGAGATGACCGCGCCGGCGCCGATCAGGCAGTCATCAGCGATCGTCAAACTGTCGTGGAAGGTCGCGTTGACTCCGATGAATACATTGTTGCCGACGGTGCAGGAGCCGGAGATCACCACATGCGACGCGATGAAGCAGTGGTTGCCAACGCTGCTGTGATGTCCAAGATGATTGCCACTCCAGAGGATTGTGTCGTTGCCGATGCGCGTGAACGGCTGAATCGTGTTGTCTTCGAAAATGAACACGTTGTCGCCAAGCGTGGTTGACGACCAGATCTTCACGGTGGGGTGTACGAACGTCGCGCATCGATATCCAAGCGTCTTGACCTCTTCGTACACGCGCTGCCGCATGCGATTCATCCGGCCGTAGCCGATCGCGACGAATACATCGTACTCCGACGGCGGAAACGCTTCCGGCATTGCCTCGACCGCATGCAACGGGCGATCGTGAATGGTGTTGCCCTGCATGAAGCGCGCGTGACAGGCGAACGCGGCCACTTTGTAGTCGGTGAACTCCTCGAAATACGCCAACGCGACCTCAGCGAAAAGCCCAGTCCCGACAATCACGAGCTGCCTGCTCATCATGCTGCTCCGCGGCGGAGAATGAGTGGACTTCTTGGACTCGCGCCCACACTCGCGTTGTGCTCGCCGCTTCCGCCTCGATCATCCGGCAAGCGGCTGTTCAACAACGGATGAACGATCGGATCTGTGCGCACGTAGTCTGACTTGAGCGGATGAAACAGATTCATCAGATCGACCGTTGCTCCGTCGAGCAGTTTGCGATGAATCGCACCGAACAGGTACCGCGTCATCGAGTATGAATGATACTTCTCGGCGTACGCGCGCCCTGCTCGTCCGAGTGTTTGGCGCAACTCGGGATTCACTACGAGACGCCGTAGCACATCAGTCAACGTTTCCGGTGCGGCCGCGACCACCGGGCATTCGTCGAGGAAGCTGAACCGCCTGAGCACTTGCAGGTAGTCGTCCATCGTCAGATTGGCGAGTACGGGAAGCCCCATCGCCAGCCCTTCAATGCCGTTCAGTCCATGAAATTGCATAACGAACTGCTCGGCGAGAATATCGGCTGTTCGCATGCGCGCGAGCACCTCATGGTTCTGCACACGCTCCAGCAGCACGAGCTCCACATCGAGTCCCTCGGCGCGCAGTGTTTCGACGGCCGCAACGAGGAACTCCGTTCCCTTCACCCCGCGGTGATTCGGGCTGTGCAGCACCCGCACTGGCCCGTCGCGTCCATCGTGACCACTGTACTCGGTCTTGGCCTGACAGGTGGCGAGATCGATCTGGGCGCAGTTCGGGAGCAAGATGTCCCATCGCCCATGCCCATCGAGCGAATGAATGTTTCCAACGATGCAGTCGGCGTCACGCGTCCAGCGCGCAACCTTCGCCTCAACCATCGCCTCTTTGCGTGCGGCATCCGGATACGACAGCTGAAACGCGTGACGCACCGACAGATCGCGAATGCGCGAATACATCGCACCGTCGCCGCCGTACGTGATCACCACCGACTTCACGCCAGCCCCCTGTAGCAATGATGGCTCGATTGGCGCGCAGGCGCTGCCCTGGAGGGCGCCGCCATCAAACGATGTATGCAGCACCTTTCCGAACAGCACGGTGAACAGGTGCGCATGGTATGGCGCGAGCAGGCGGGCGGATCGCGAATCAGTCCACTCGGGCACAAAATCGAGGGTGTAGTGATCGAAATCTTCCCGTCGGTTGATCGCGCCGTAGTACTCATTCATCAGCGTACGCGCATCGTCGCCGCCCTCGCGCAACGCTTCCACCCAATAACGATTGTGTAGAATTGGCGTGCTGCCAAAGAGCAGCAATTCGGGGGAACGCGGCATCCGCCCAATCGCAGCCTGCATCGCTTCACCAGTGCCGTCGGCCTTCCCTTGCAGCACGCGCGACACCGAATGGTAGTACGCAATGATCGGATCCGCATTCGCCTCGACGAGGAAGGTGCCGAGCATCTCTTCGGCATCGGCGAACTGTCCCGTGCCGAGTAACAGCAAGCCGGCCGCGCGACGCGCGGCTGCGGATTGCATTGCGAGTGGAAGCACGGCTTTCAGTGCGACTGCCGGAAGTCCGAGGCACAGATAGTCGCTCACGCCGTCCAGCACGGCAGCTGAATCGTTGAACGAACCAGCGACGCTCACCTGGGCGAAGAATCGCGCGAGCACGCCGTCCTGCGTTGGCGCCGGTGTGAGGTCATCGGCGCTACGCACGGACGGACGGCGAAACGCCTTGAAGCGACCAAATACTGCGGCCGGGTCAACGCCGTCCGATGTAAGCCCACGCGACGCGCTCCATGTAGCAAGGGGCTTGTCACCACTCAGCTGAAGGGCATCGATCAGGCCACGACGGGCGAGCAAGCGGGGATCCGTTCCTGACGGAATGCCATGTTGGGCGATCACCTCGCTGGCGAGCAGTCGCTGGTGGCGCGGAAGCTCCGTCGTGTTTGGCAGGACGTAGCGTTCGGCGAAGAACGTCGGGTAGTAGTCGTAGCGCACTGAGCCGTCGAGTGCAGCGCGAAGTGCGTCGATGAGCCGTTTAGAGACGGCAGTGCGGTCGTGCACGGCTTCCACGTGTGGACGACCACGCTCAGCCAGTGAACGACGGAGCGTGCGGTCAGTAAGCAGGCGCTCGAGCTGGGCGTCGATGTTGGCCGCATCGATATGATGCAACGGCCGCGTATGCGCGAACGGCTCGAGGTCAGGGTACGTGATGCATGCAGTCGCACAACCTGACGCGAGCGCCTCCGCCGCGAACTTTCCGTACGAGACGAAGAGCTGGTCGATGGCGACGTCTGCATCGCGCAGCGTGTCGCGCACCACAGCGTTTGGCACTTTCTCCAGCAGCTTCAACTCGAACTGCACTCCGCGGGCGGCAAGACGATCGAGCGACTCGAGAATTTCCCGCGTTCCCTTGCATGCGCGATCGGACGGCGCATGGACAACGACCGGAATTTCCCGATCGGGAAGGCGCTCCGTGTAGAGGGAGAGGTCCAGCACATACGCGAAGTGCATGTACGGACGCAGGGCCAGACCTGACTGATTCGGTACCGACACGATGAGCGATGCATACCGTTCCATCAGTCGCAAGGACTGCATAGGGCGCGTCAACGGATCGTTCACGTAGAACGTGCCGTGTACCTCAGGCGACACACCATATTCCTGATAGTACGCCGACGAGTGACGAATGTCGTCGCCATTGCAGATCGCGATGATCGCTTTCCCGGCGGCGCGAATGACCGGTAGATCAACCGAGCCGGGCACGAGGGTTTCGCAGTGCTGAAAGACGAACACGTCATGCCCGTCAATCAACTTCGCGATCAAGCCAGGATCACTATTCTTCGAGAGATCGACGTCGTACGAAAGCTCGCGATACATCGGATGGTGTTGGCGAACGACGGTCGTAACCGTATGGCCAAGCGCGCGGAGCCCGGCCGCATAGTCAGGTATCTGTCCGCCAATTTCCATTGACCCGATCAGAATCCGGAGCGGACGATCGCTCGGCAGCGGCTTGTGCCCGGGCAAACAGTTTGAAGTCACGTCAGGATTGTGTGAAGGTGTTCAGCAAAGTGCGCGCGCGATGACCCCAGCAATGCGTTCATGCGGCGATCGTCGGCAACGTACGCAGGGCCAGCGGCGCCGATACTGGTGAATGTCGCGTCAACACCCATCGCGCCGCCGAGTAGTTCGCAGATGGTCCGAAGCGAGAGCACATCCGGACCGCGCACGTTGATCGTCGCTGCCTCTGCAAGCGACAGCGACGCAACAATGCAGCGCGCCGCGTCGCTTGCGTGCGTTGGTGAGATCAGCATTCCGTCGTGACCTGCAAGTTTGACCGCGTCACCACAGCGTACCGTGTCGCAGAGCCGTGGGATGAGCATGTCTCGCTGCTGACCGGCGCCGTAGATGAAGAACGGGCGCAAGACGACCGGCACGAACAGATCTCGATAGGCGTGCACCAGCGCCTCCGATGCAAGCTTGGATGCCTGATACCAACCCGCCTGTGCAGGGGCTGCGATGGGCGCGTCTTCGACAAAGGCTTCCGTCGATTGAGCGTACACCCCCCCGGAGGACGCATACACAAAGTGGGAGGCACCAGCGTGAGCGGCGTAGCGCGTAAGTCGTTCGGTTGCGGTGACGTTGACGGCGAGAACATCGGCAGCGCCGCCCGGGAACTCACGAAAGCGACGGGATTGCGCGAGGTGCACGACCGCGTCGACACGCGTCGGCAGCTGGGTCGTGAAGTCATCGCTCGTGAGATCGGACACGAGATGCCGCACGTGCGGACGCGGTTCACCTTCAGTCCGTGCGATTGCAAGAACGTCCCAGTGTTGGGCGAGCATCGGCACGAGGTGGCGACCAACCAAGCCGCCCGCACCGGTTACCAGACAGGTTCGCCGCAACGACGTTGTAGTCATCTAGGACGCGAGTGCCAGTGCGGTGTCTGATACAGCCCGTCGACTCGGCGCCCCCAGAAACAGCTCCTGCCAGGTCACGTATGCGAGCAATCGCCACGCGAGACTCATCGCGACGCTGTCGTTCGCGCTCCATGTATGCGACGGCGTACGGGCCTGCACGATCGCGGCGAGTTCGGCGGCGCGCGCCTGCTTGGGCGCGCTGTGCCATGCTTCGGAGCGGGATGCAGCGAGCAACATCGGCCCAAGCGACCCGTTGGCCCAGGCAATCAACGGCGATTCAAAACCCAGCTTCGACGTGCGCGTGCGAATCGCTTCGGGCATGATGCCCACCATCGCATCGCGGAGAATGCGCTTGCTCAGCGTACCGTCAAACTTCGCGGTACCAGGTAACGCGAACGAAAACGTAACCAGATTCCAATCCAGAAATGGCGACCGCACCTCGACGCCATTGGCCATCGAGCAGCCATCGTAGTTGCGCAAGATCGCCGGCAAATGCGTCTGGTGAAAATCAGCGTACAGCGCATCGTTGAGTTGCGCCGCGGGAAGCTGGCGATACCAGTTGTAGCCGGCGAGCAACTCATCGCCACCATGCCCATCGAGCGTCACCACCACACCGTGCTCCCGCATGGTGCGATAGATGTTCAGCACCGGCACGGCAGGCGCGCCGCTCAAGTCATCCATCGCCCACACACTCTTCGCGATATCGCCGAGTGCGCGGTCGGGTTCAAAGGCCCAGTACGTGGGCGACGCCTTCGTGTGCGCGACCACGATGTCCGCAAACGCGCGCTCGTCGACCTCGTGGCCGGGAAACGTCGCAATGAATGTGCGCTGCCAGTCGGTCGCGCAACGCGCCATGTCCGCGTGGGCGTCGTTGCGTATGACGTGCGCCATGGCAGACGCCACCGCGCTCGAATCGAGTCCGCCGGACAACGATGTGCCGATGCGCACATCACTGCGCATGCGCACACGCACCGCATCGAGAAAGAGCGAGCGAAACTGCTCCACCTGCTCTTCATAACGCGGAGGGATCGACGGCAGATGATCGCGGGTTTCCCACCAACGCGCAAAACCCGCCGTCCCCTTGCTCGTCACGGTCAACGAATGTCCCGGCGGCATGCGATGCACGCCGTTCAGCGCAGTCGCCAACGTCACGCCGTCGTACGATGTCGGATTGGCGAAGAACAGCGCGACGGCCTCTTCACTCACGCTCGGCGTGAAATCCCGCAGCGCGAGAAACGCCTTGATCTCCGATGCGAACGCCACACGCGTTCCCTGTACCGAGACATACAGCGGCTTCACGCCGAACCGGTCGCGCGAGAGGAACAACGTCTGGGTTGCCGGTGTCCACACCGCGAAGGCCCACATGCCGTTGAACCGACGCTGACAGTCCTCGCCCCAGCGATGGAATGCCGCGGCGACGACTTCGGTGTCGGTCTCCGTGCGAAAGCGATAGCCGTCCTTGCGGAGCGTCTCACGCAGCTCCAGGAAGTTGTAGATCTCGCCGTTGAGCGTGATGTAGATCGTTGTCCCGTCAGGGCAATCAACGGCCATCGGACAACGTCCGGCCGGTGTCGGGTCCAGGATCGACAGACGGCGATGCCCCAGCGCTACCGGTCCTTCGCAGTACGTGCCGCGGCCATCGGGCCCCCGATGCGCCAACGCGTCGGTGAACTCGTCGATGAGTTCAGCAACGCCTACGCGCGAATGATCGAGGAGACCGGCAATGCCGCACATACTCGTGGATTCAGTGGGGATCTGCTGTCACGCGGGGCCGTGACGATCCAACCATTTGCACGATCAGTGCCAGCGTTCAAGCTGTATTACAGCAACGACTTAGCTCATTTCTGCGGTCGGCAGAAACTCACGGAATCGGCACGAATCGTTCCGCAGGCGGCAATTGCTGCCGACGCATCCGAGTGAACTGAAGCAACTTTGTCTCGCGGAGGCGCGGAGCCACGGGGAACTGCCACTGCGTGCGGGTGGCGCCGTGCAGTTCGTTCTTCTTGTTTTGCTTCTTCTCTTTCTTTGTTCTTTATTGGCCTACGTTGGTCGGCTGTGCTGCCCTTCGGCGCGAATCTCCAGCATTTCCCCGCGGTTCCCCGCGTCTCCGCGCCTCCGCGAGACCAGTTGTTGCAGTTACAGCCTCACGCCGGCAACCAGCTCTCCGAGCGCCACGCGCAATCGTTCCACCGGCGCGCTCCAATCGCCTGCCGTCTCCTGGCGAACGCCCCACACGCTGCCATACCACCCGCTGCCGACCGAGCCGTCTGCCGGAAGCGCATCGCCAGCCCAGCGCCAATCGAGCCCCACACGCGGCAACAACAGCCAGCACGGCACGCCCAACGCCCCCGCGAGATGTGCCACCGCGCTATCAACGGAAACGACGGCATCGAGCGATGCCACCACCGCCGCTGTCTCGGCAAAGTCGTTGAACGCTGTCCCGATGTCCACGACATGTAGCGCTGCTCGCACGTCGCTACTCAACGTGGGCGTCACCGCCGCGAGATCGGCCGCGCGTGCTCCGTTCTGCAAACTCACCCACTCGACGTTGGCCGTGTTGAACAACGGTGTCAGCGCATCGAGCCCGCACGAGCGATGCATGTCGTTCACATGCGTGCCGCTGCCGGCCCACACAATTCCTACACGCAGAACAGTGCGGGCCGCACCGCTCGGTGTCTCCGCACGCCCTGTTGCTGCACCTGCCAACGCAGCCGCGCGATCAAAAAGCGGCGCGAGATATGGCGCGCCGCTCTGATACACCTGCGCATCCGTCGCGCACTGCAATCGATGCGGCAAACTGGTCAGCGGTATCTGCAAATCGTGCAGCGGCAACACGTCCCTATACGGTACCACTTGGTCTGCCACGTTCGCGGCACGCAGCAACGCCTCCAGCGACCCCGGCACCTGTAGCACCACCCGTGCGCCAAGCGCGCGCAAACGCGGCAGATAGCGCACAAACTGCAGCGTATCGCCAAAGCCCTGCTCGGCGTGCACCAGCACGGTGCGACCGTTCAGCGCTTCGCCTTCCCACTGCGGCTTTTCCCAGGCGCGTCGCTGCCCGTCGAGCAGCGACGTCTTCTCCCGCCACTCATACTCGGCCCACCCTTCCGCCCATCGATGCTGCGCCAACAGTGACACCGCGAGATTCACATGCGCACCAGCGTGTGCAGGCGCAAGGCGCAACGCTTCGCGCGCTTCCGCCTCGCTCTCAGTGTATCGATCGAGAAAGTTGAGGACCGCCGCGAGATTCGCCCGCGTCTCCACATGCGTGGGCGCGGACTGCAACACGTGACGATACACCGGCTCGGCGTCCTCTACACGACCCGCAATTTGCAGCCCCCGTGCGTAGCCATACCACGCGAGCGTGGAGTTCGGATCGAGCGTTGTCGCGCGTTTGAGTGGGACAATCGCTTCACTCGCTCTCCCGGCCGCGACGAGCGCGTTGCCGAGGTTGAGCTGAATGCCTGCGGCATCAGGCACATCGCGGGCGAGTGGCTTGAGGAGCCTGATTGCACCCGCTGCATCGCCGCTTTCGAGCCGCAACACGCCCAGTGCATTGCGCACGCCCTTGTGCCGGGCATCAAAAGTCAACGCGCGATCGAGCAGTCGCATCGCGCGTGATGTTTCGCCAGCCTGCACGAGTACGAGCGCTGTACGAAACTGTTCGTCCGCCTGCGCGGCTTTCGTTCGAGCGCTCATTCCGTGATATGTCGGTTCGATTGATCGGCGCGCGTCGCTGAACTGCAGCGGCGACTGCGGCTATTGCATCCGCAGGCCGAGCGCCTGCGGCTTGTAGACTGACAGATCGAGCGGACGACGCAGGTCGTGGGTGTCATCGCGGCTGAGCACCTGCATGCCAACGCGCTTCGTGAGATTGAACACAATCGGCGCCCGGCAGTTGGCCGTGGCACGTTCGTCGTCGCGATGCGGCAGGGTGATCATTACCAACCCAAACGCGTCACTCTCGTTCTTGATGGAGAGCATGCCGCGCTCCACGTCGCCAAGATCGAAGCTGTACGACGCATCGAGCAGAAACGGATCGCCGAGGATGAAAGTAACGTCGGCGTCGTCAATGGCCTGCAGCCACCAGAGCCCTTCGCGCGCTGCCGGAATCAGCGCAAAATTCTGCTGCGACGGAAAGCCGCCGATGGGCGTGGGGAAGTGCATCACCCACGTGGACGACACTTCGATGTCGCCAAGCGCGCGCGATGCGATGTGCAACGTCGATGGTTCGGTCGTGGGGTCGACGACCGTGTCTGCCAACGAGGCGTCGACAGGAAGAACAGTGGATCGTGCAGTCAACATGAATGGGTTCGATCAGGATGCGGTGAATTCCGGAGCACGGTGCGCGCCTTTGCGCCGACGCTGCTCAGATGTAGTTCGCCAGGCTCAGTGTCAGGATCCTCGATGTAGCACCCATCGCGGCCTGATACATCGTCTGCTTGCCCACCAACTCCGCGAGCGCCTGATCGACTTCCGTGTCGCGCAGATCGGAGCGAAATATCTTCAGTGTTTCTTCAAGTGAATCGAGATTCGTGCGTGCGATCTCGAGCTCGTTCGCGCGCGCGCCCTGCGTACCGATCAGCGTCTGCACATTGCTCGTCGCCGCGTTGATGCGCGTGAGTGCAGCCGTAATGCCGCCAACGGAGTTCGTGCCCAGCGCATCCGACAGTGCGCGCAGTGACTCGAAGGCGTCTGTTGTGAGAAAGACTTCCGTTCCGTTGTGATTGGGCGTGACGAACTTTCCGTCGCCGACTTCAATCGGTGTTGAGCCGCTCGGATTGACCGGTGCGTTGGTCGCGTCGACAAGACGGGAGAACGGAGTGGCCGGTGCTGCGGGAACAGCGAAGGGCCGTTCAGTGGCGCGCGTACCGCCAAAGAGGTAGTCGTCGTCGATGCGAGTGTTGCCCAGGCCGACGGCAAAACTGATGAGCTGGTCGACTTCGGCTTTGGCGATGAGGCGCGTCTGCGCACTTCCCGTGGCCGATGCTTGCCCAACCGCCAGTTCGGCCGCTCGCGACAGCGTGGTGGTCAGATTGTCGAGGACCCCCTCTTCCGCCCCGGAGCGCGTCGTGCCCTTCTGACTGTTCTGACGAAAGCGTTCGATCGCGCGGAGCGAACTGCCGACGCGAACCACTTCACTCGCCGATGTCGGATCATCCGACATGCGCTGAATCCGAATGCCCGAGGAGATATCCTCGCGCAGCTTGTCGATCCCCTGCAGGCCGGACTGCAGGCGGTTCTGACTCTGCCGGAGGATCATCTGATTGGAAATGCGCATGATGAGGCGGGTTGCAGATCACTGTCACGCGGCACTACCAGACCGATACGCCGGTGGCGCCTATGGGTTGAGTATCGGAGCCCCAAGCGCCAGTCTTTAGCGGCTAATTTTGCCGGTCTGGCGGGAATAGTGCATATTATTCCTACGCGCGCGCCAAAACGGTCACCTCCTCTTCCTCCGTCCTGCCCGATGGCCACCATTCTGTACGTCGATGACGAGCCGAGTGTCGGACTGATCCTCGAAGACACGCTGGAGCGAGCTGGACATACACCGATAGGCGCACGGAGCGTGCCAGAAGCATTGCAGGTGCTCGAGCGGGGTGGAATCGACCTGATCATCTCCGATTATCGCATGCCGGGGCTGACTGGTCTCGAGTTCATACAGCTCTTGGCGCGCGAGGGGTACGACATCCCGCTCATCATGCTCACCGGCTACGCCAGCATCGAGCATGCGGTGGCGTCGATCAAGGCGGGAGCGATCGACTACATCACCAAACCGGTGCGCCCGCAGCAGCTGGAACTGGCCGTCGATCAGGCGCTCGAGTTCGTGCGGCTTCGCCGGGAAAACGAGACGCTGCGCAAGGAAGTGATGCAGTTCCGGAATGAACGGCAGATCATCGGCGACTCGGCCCCAATCCGCCGGATCATGCAGACCGTGGCCATGGCCGCCCCCACCCGCGCGACGGTGTTGTTGCAGGGCGAATCGGGGACCGGTAAGGAGTTGTTCGCCCGCGCGATCCACGACCAAAGTGACCGCCGAGACAAGCCGTTCATCAAGCTGAATTGCGCGGCCTTGCCTGAAGGGCTGGTTGAAAGTGCCCTCTTTGGCCATGAGAAGGGCGCTTTCACCGGGGCCATCAAGCGGGTGGAAGGCGCCTTTGAGCGGGCGAACCGTGGGACGCTTTTGCTGGACGAAATTTCCGAGATGCGGCTGGATTTGCAGGCCAAGCTCCTGCGCGTCCTGCAGGAACAGGAGTTCGAGCGCGTCGGCGGCACGTCGCCGATCAAGGTGGACGTTCGCATCGTCGCCACGACCAACCGCGATTTGGCCGCCGAAGCGGACAACGGGACCTTTCGCCAGGACCTCTACTATAGACTGTCGACGATTCCCATCCTTATTCCGCCCCTGCGCGAGCGGGCGGAGGACATTCCGGTGCTGGCGCTCCGCTTTGCCATGAGAACCGCCGCCGAGATCGGGAAAAAGATCGAAGGGCTGTCGCCCGACGCGCTCGAGTCGCTCCAGCACTACCCGTGGCCTGGTAACATCCGCGAGCTCCAGCATGTCATCGAGCGGGCGGTCATCCTCACCCCGGACCCGATGATTCAGCCGCACTGCCTCGAAGGGACGCGCTTCGGACTGGCGCACTCACTCGGTGCGCCGTCGATGCGTCCGCGCTCGGTTTCAGGGTCGTCCGACGGAACGCGGGCCGCGGCCAAAGCCGGGATGGCGGCGGCCGCACTCAAAGCCGCCGGCGGGCGGGCAGACGGCGAGATCAACCTCACCTCGCTCAATGTCGGAGATGCCGAGCGAGTTCTTATTCAGCATGCGCTGGCCGCTGCCGATAATAATCGGACGAAAGCGGCAGAACTGCTCGGGATCAGCGTGCGGACGCTGCGGAATAAGCTGAATGGGCCGGGCAAAGACGCCGACGAGGAGTAGCGGTCGGCAAGACCGACCAGTGGAGGGTCGGCAGAATGTGCCGGAATAACTTCCTTTGCCGTCGTTTTGTGATTTCTACACGGTCGGCGCAGCGCCCGTAATCGGCGATCGCAAGAGTCACGCAAGTCGTTCAATAGCAATATCTTAAGTTCGTTGGTACGCGGGTGATTGCACCCCGCCGACGCGCCCGCCTCAACTGTGGCCCGCGCATTGCTTTTTCCGGTGGTGGAAACGCTCCTCATTTCACCCCGGATCCCGCCGATGCTCTTCGGACTCATCGATCGCACCACCTCCGCTGCCAAGCTCAACTCCGGTCTCGACCGGAGCATGGAGCGCCAGCGCGGTATCGCCGACCGTGTCGCCAAAGCATCGCTGCAGAATGGCGACGGCTTCGCGCTCAAGGCTGAGGGAAGTCAGGCCCAACAGGCTGTGGCGAACGCGAACTCGGTGAACATCGAGGACGAGATGGTGGGCCTCGCGGATGAACAGATCCGCTTCGCCGTCACCGCCAAGCTTCTCGAAAAGACCTACGCTCGCCTCCGCAGCTCCATCAAGGGTCAAGGCTGATGCCTGGAGATCCGGTCATTCGCCCGATGTTTCGTTCACTCGGCATTGCTGCCAGCGGTCTTTCCGCGCAGCGCCAGCGGATGGAAACGATCGCGCAGAACATCGCCAACGCCGACGTCACCCGTGGCGCCGACGGCGGCCCGTACAAGCGTCGCGAGGTCGTCCTTCAAGCGGCCACCGCAGCGAACGCGCTCTATCCGGGACCGAGCCACATCGACAGCACTGCCGGCCCCGGCTTTGGTCGCTCCAACGTGCGCGGCAGAGACGGCAATGAAATGCCGTTGATCGACGGCCGTCGAGCGATCGAGGTGCCGGTGATTTCGAGGGACGGGATCGTCGCCCGTGACAGTGGTGAGCATGGCGTGCGCGTCGCCGGCTTTGCGGAAGATCAGGGCGAAGGTCGCCTGGTCTACGAGCCAAGCCACCCCGACGCCAACGAAAACGGCTACGTCCGCTACCCGGATATCAACACCACGCAGGAGTTGGTTCGCCTCATGGATGCGAAGCGCATCTACGAAGCGAACGCTGCCGTCTTCCAGACGGCGAAGGCGATGCTCCGCGCTTCCCTCGACATCTGAACATGGCCATCAACGGCATTACCAACCCGCTGCTCGCCGGACTTGGCTCGCTCGCACGTCCTGACGTTGCGCGCCCGAACACTGAACGCGCGCAACCCAATGGAACCGGCCGCGCAGGTGCGGCGCCGATCGCGCGTCCCGCACTCAAGCCACAGACGCCGATCGCTGGACAGAACGCTGCGCAGAGCGCGGTACCTGTCGAAGCACCGGCCGGGACTGATCCGACGCTGTGGAGCGTGTTGACCAGTGAAGAGCGGAACTTCTTCGCCAAGACATCGGCGATGGGACCACTCACGTACAGCCGCATCAAGGATGTCACGAACCCCGTCACGCCAGCCGCACGCGGTGTGCGTCTCGACGTTCGCGCCTGATCCTGACCGAGCCCCCATGTCTTCACGTATCGATCTCATCTCGCGCTCCATGACCCAGTTTCTGGGTCAGGATTCACCCGCGGCGAAACAGGTTCCCGTCATTGCCGAGGGAGAAAACTCGTTCGGCAGCACGCTCAAGCGCGTCATCAACGAAGTGAGTGATGCAACGGATCGTTCTGGCGAACTGGTCAAGCGTTTTCTCGGCGGTGACAAAAACGTCGAGCTGCATCAGGTCATGGCCGCGAGCGAAGAATCGGGGATCGCGGTGGATCTGCTGATCGAGTTACGCAACAAGACCGTCGAAGCCTATCGGTCCGTGATCAGCATGCAGTCCTGAAACAATGCCCGACTTTCTGCAGAATCTGCTCGACCGCGTTGGCGGCGTACGTCAGGCCGCGATCATACTCGTTGGCGTGCTGGTAACGGGTGCCGTGTACGGCGTGTCGCAGTGGGCGACCAAGCCGCACATGGTGCCACTGCTGACCAACATCAGCGCGTCGAATGCCGGCAAGATGAAGGCGAAGCTCACCGAGTTGGGTATCGCCAGCGAGCTCGGAGATGGCGGCAACGCGATTCTTGTTGACTCTGCCGACGTTGCAAAAGCACGCGTTGAGCTCGCGAGCGCAGGGCTGACCGAAACCGGTCGTCCGGGGCTCGAGCTGTTCGACAAGCCGGCCTGGGGGATGACCGACTTCACGCAGAAAGTGAATTTCCGTCGCGCGATGGAAGGTGAACTCGAGCGCAACATCGGCACCATGACGGGTGTGAAGTCGGTGCAGGTGCACCTCGCGCTCGAAGACGATCAGATCTTCAAGCAGAACGATCGCCCATCGAAGGCCTCGGTCACGCTGACGATGGCCGACGGTGCAACGCCGGCATCGGGCACCGTCAAAGGGATTACGCGCCTCGTGGCCGGAAGTGTGGGCGGTCTCACTCCCGACAACGTCACGGTCGTGGATGAACGTGGCCAGGCATTGACACTCGACAACTCGAATAGTGTCGCCGGTCTCACGAGCCAGCAGCTCGAACAGCAGATCGAAGTCGAACGCCAGTTGAAGGCGAAAGTCGAGAAGCTCCTCGTTCCGACGTACGGCGAAGGCAATGCCCGCGTCGAAATTTCGGCACAGCTCAACTTCGATCGCGTGGAGCGCACGACACAGTCGATCGATCCCGACAAGCAGGCCGTGCTCAACGAACGGGCAGACCTGGTTACTCCAAGTACGCCCGCGCAGGGCGCTGCGCAAAACAACACCAGCACGTCGTACGACTACACGCGCGAGAATACGAGCTACGTTGGCGCAGTTGGCGCCATCAAGAAGCTGACCGTTGCAGTGCTCATCGCCGACAAGGTGACCATGCCCGCCCCGGCGACGGATACGGGTGCGAAGGCCAAGGCCGCTGCCGCGTTGGTACCACCGACGATCACGCCACGCACCGCCGACGAACTGGCCAACGCAGAGAAGTTGGTACGCGGGGCGATTGGTGCCGACTCGACGCGCGGTGATGTGGTCAGTGTGGTGAGCGCGCCGTTCTACATGGCGCCACCGCCGGTACAAGCCGAGCCCGAGCCGGCGCTGCCCCTCACGAAGCAGCTGCTCGCCAATCCGAAGCCGGTTGTCTCCATCGCGGCACTCGTTGTCGTGCTGATCATCGCACTGGTTATGCTCGGCGCATTGCGCCAGAAGAAGCCAGCGCTGAACGCTCAGTCGCAGAACACGTTGCCGTCGTCTCCCGACTATGCGCAGCTCCCAGCATCGAGTCAGATGCAAGACGCCATGCAGCAGTCGTTGCCGAACGGCATGCAGTCCAACAACGGCAACAACATGCTCTCGTCTCAAACCAACGAGTTCGACACGCAACCGCAGTACGACGAGCAGCGTCGCCCCGTGCACCTCCCGCCTCCGCCTACGACCGAAGAACGGGAACAGGCAATGGCCACCGTACAGCAGCGCCCCGAGGCCGCGATTCGCGTGTCGAAGGCGTGGCTGCGCGCTGACAACTAGGCCGACACACTCATGGTCGCACTCGCCCGCATCAATACCGCAGACAAGTACGCGCCGGACCGGCTTACGGGTCGGCAGAAGACGGCCATCGTGTGCATGGCCATCGGTCCAGAGCACGCGGCAACGATCACCGCCGGTCTCAATGCCGAAGAAGCGGAAGTGGTCGCGCTCGAGATGGCACAGCTTGATCGCGTGCCGCAGGGCACCATCGATTTTGTTCTCGCCGAGTTTCTCGAACTCACGCTTGGTGTCGACTCGATCAGTACCGGTGGTGTCGAGTTTGCGCGCGATGTGCTCATTCGTGCATTCGGCCCACAGAAAGCAGAGGTCATCCTCAAGCGTATTCAAGGTCAGCTCGCCGACAGCGATCGCTTCGGTCGCCTGCGTCGTGCAGACCCGCAGCAGCTTGGCAGCACGCTACGCGGTGAACATCCGCAGACCATCGCACTCATTCTTGCACATCTGGACCCGGGGCACGTCGCGGCCATCCTGCGCGAGATCGACCCGGCGCTCGGCGGCGATGTGATGTATCGCATCGCGCGCATGGAGAAGGTGTCGCCGGAAATGATCTCGCTCGTGGAGCGCGCGATTGGCAACGAAACAGACCTCGCGTTCTCGCAGGGGATGAGCACCGTTGGTGGACCCGCCGCTGTTGCCGCGGTGCTCAACCTCGTCAACTCGTCGCTCGAGAAAGAAGTGCTCGACTTCGTGTCGGAAAAGGATCCGCATATCAGCGATCAGATCAAGAACCTCATGTTCGTCTTCGAGGACCTCTCGTCGCTCGACGACAAGTCGCTGCAGCGTCTGCTGCGCGAAGTGGACGTGAAGCAGTTGGCGCTCGCGCTCAAGGCTGCAAGCCCGGAGCTCAAAGCCAAGATCATGGCGACGATGTCGACACGTGCCGTGGCTGGCCTCAAGGAAGAGATGGAGTTCCTGGGCCCGGTCAAGATGCGCGACGTGGAAGCGGCGCAGACGGATATCGTCTCGAAGGTGCGCGCACTGGAAGAGACGGGCGAAATCGTGATGAGCGGCGGCACCGACGATGTCATCATCTAACCAGACGCGACCTGTGGATTGCACGCCCTGGGCACTCGACGAGCTTACGCTGCCCGACATCTTCACGATGCCGACGCAGCCGATGCATCGGGAGAGCGTCGTCGAGTCAGGAGAGGACCCGTTCGATCCATCGCCGTTCGCGGTGGATCCGGCGCAGATCGAAGCCGATGCTTACGCGCGCGGTGTCGCTGACGGTGAAGCGAATGCGCCTCAGCTCGCAGACGCAATGATTGCCACATCGATTCGTGCGCTCGGCGATGCGATCGAGTCGGTGCGCGCGCATGAAGCACGCTGGACTTCGAACGCGGAAGAGAATGTGGCCGCACTCGCGATCATGGTCGCGCGTCATCTAGTGCAGCGCGAAGTCGATGCCGACCCCGAGATCGTGCGGAGTCTGGTGCATCGCGCACTCTCGCAGTTCCCGCTCGACCAGGTGATCACGGTTCGCCTCAATCCCGCAGACGTCGCGTCCTGCGGTGCGACCGTCACCCCCGATGCTGCCGGACGCATGCGTGATGTCCGCTGGATCTCGGATGCGCACATTCTGCGAGGCGGTTGTCTGGTGGAAGGACGTGAACGCATCATCGATGGTCGTGTCGACACGTCGCTCGAACGCGCGTATCGTGCGGTCGGACAGGTGCAGGCATGAGCGTCACGACGCAGCTCTCGACCTCGTACAACGACCGTACCGAACCCGCTTCGGACTCCATGCTGTCGCGTCTGGACGATGTGGATCGCTTTGCGGCCTACGGCCGAGTCACGCGGGTCGTCGGTCTCGTGCTCGAAGCAACCGGGCTCGAAGTCGGACTCGGTGCGCTGTGCCGCATCACCAGTCATTCGCGCGATCGCTCGGTGCTGGCCGAAGTCGTCGGCTTTCATGAGCGTGGCGTGCTGCTGATGCCGCTCGGCGAGCTCGATGGCCTACACCCGGGCAGCAGTGTGCAGCCGCTCGGTCGGACGTTCGGTGTTGATGTCGGCCCCGGTCTGTTGGGTCGCGTGTTGAATGGTTTGGGCCATCCGATCGACGGCAAAGGCAAGCTGGATGTCGTCGAGCGTGTACCGCTTTCTGCCGAGCCGCCCAATCCACTCGAGCGCGAGACGATCGACCGTCCGCTCGAAACCGGCGTGCGCACGATTGACGGACTCCTCACGATCGGACGCGGACAGCGCGTCGGAATCTTCGCTGGTTCAGGCGTCGGCAAGAGCACGATGCTCGGCATGATCGCCCGGCATGCGCAGGCTGATGTGAACGTGATCGCGCTCCTCGGCGAACGTGGTCGCGAAGTGCGCGACTTCATCGAGAACTCACTGGGCGAGGAAGGACTCGCGCGCTCCATCGTGATTGTGGCAACCGGTGACCAGGCGGCGCTCATTCGCGCACGCGGTGCGCTCGTGGCGACGGCGATTGCGGAATACTTCCGCGATCAGGGGAAACAGGTGCTGTTGATGGTGGACTCCGTCACGCGTGTGGCGATGGCGTGGCGTGAGATCGGATTGGCGACTGGTGAGCCGCCAACCACCAAGGGCTATCCGCCGTCGGTGTTTGCGGCGCTGCCGCGTCTGCTCGAGCGCGCCGGCAATGCTGCTGTGGGTGGGATCACCGGCATTTACACCGTGCTGGTCGACGGTGACGATTTCAACGAGCCCGTGGCAGACGCGGCCCGTTCCATTCTCGATGGTCACATCGTGCTGACACGTCGGCTCGCGGCGCAGAATCACTTCCCGGCGATCGATGTGCTCGAGTCGAAGAGTCGTGTCCGTGATGCGATCATCAACGACGTGCAGAAACGTGCCGGTAGTTCCCTGCTTCGCCTCGAAGCGGCGTATCGCGAAAAGGAAGATCTGATCATGGTCGGCGCGTATCAGCGCGGCAGTGATGCATACGTCGACGCAGCGATCACCTACCGTGAGCGCGCACTCGAGTTCCTGCAGCAGCGCCCTGACGAAGTCTCCGAGTACGCCGACACGTACAACGCACTGGCCGCCATCGGTCAGTCAATCGACAACGCTGTCGCCTCGAGGCGTACCTGATGTTCCGCTTTCGTCTGCAGCGCGTACTCGACCTGCGCCAGGAAGCCGAACAGGCTGCGTCGCGCACGCTGGGGATTGCGCGTGATGCCGCGGATGCAGCGCGTCGTGCGCAGGATGAACTCGCAAACGTGCACGAGTCCTCGCGCGAGCAGATCGGCGCTACGCAGCAGCGTGAGCCGCGCATCGGACATCTGCGGCAGCTTGGCGTCGCGCTGCAGTCGCTGGAGACCCGGCTGGAGAGCGCCGTTGAGCAGGTGCAGGCGGCGGACGGTGTGGTCGCTGAAGCGCAATCGAAGTTGGAGCTCGCAGCGCGCGATCGCCGCGTGCTCGATCGGCTGAAGGAGCGGCATCTGACAGTTTGGCGCGCAGAAGAAGCACAGAAGGACCGATTGCAGATGGACGAAATCGCGCTCGCGCGGTTCGGTCGCAAGCAGGAATCCCGTGACGACGAACGTGCGTCGTCGAGCAGCATCGTTGGCGCGCCGCATAGCGCCTCTCCCCGTAACAACGGTCAGACCCGATGAAGCAGTTGATCATCCCCGCCGTGATTGCAATACTTGCCGGCCTCGGTGGCGGTTCCGGCTACTCCTACATGCGGGCGGCGAAGAAGTTCGTCGTTGACTCGACGCATCTCGCCGACAGCCTCAAGACACATCCACCCAAGGATTCGACGCAGCATGCCGGCAACGCCGAGCATGCGGGCGAGGCGCACGACAGCACGTCTGCGGCCGCGGCACCGTTGACTCCGCCCGAACCGATGACACCGGCGGACAGCATCCGTGCACTGGAAGCAGCCCGCACTACGCTGCGCGAAGAGACAAAGGGACTCAAGGATGCCAAGCCAGCCGCAGCTCCTGCGCCCACCGATCATGGGCCAGCAGCTATCGGCGGCAAAGCCGCGCCCAGCACAAAGCCGACCGCAGCAACAGCAGCGGCGAACACGAAGGCGGTCGCGACGGCAGTCACCGAAGCCAAGCGCGATGCGATGCAGACGGCGCTCCCAGAAGCGCGACTCGCGAAGATCTTCGGCGTGATGAAGGCGAAGGAAGCCGCGAAGGTGCTCGATCAGATGAACGACAGTGATGTGCACACGATCTTGAGCATGATGACCGACAAGCAGGCGGCCGCGATTCTCTCGACGCTGCCGCCGGCCCGCGCCGCTGCCGTGTCCAGGAATCGTGCGGCCGTTCCCCCGGCCAACCCCGGGACAACGCCATGATCGTTGCGGCCAGCTCGACACCACTGTATGTGTCACCGACGTCGCGACAGGACTCCGTCCCGCGTGCCGACGACACTGACCCGCAGAACCAGAACGACGACAAGCGCGTCGAACGGGCGCGCCCGGATTATTCGTTTCTGCTCGCCATGCTTGCAACCGCGACTCCGGCAGATCGCGCCGACACACTCAAGAAGTTGCCCGCCGACACGGCCTCGCTGCTCGATCGCCTTCTGAACGGCGCACCAACGGGTGGCGAGTCCGGCACACTCGATGGTGAGACATCGCTTTCAGCCAATGCGAAGAACGGCGAAGGACTCTCGCGCGAGGAAGCACTCGCCACAGCGCGCGCGACGATGGCCACGGTCGATTCGATGCGCTACGGCATGATGCAGGAAGGTGCGCTGAATGGCGCCGCAACGATCACGGAGCAAACACTGCGCGGCGCGATTCGCGGCGACGCGCGCTCCCTGTCGGTCGAGGCATCGAGGAGCGGCAGCATCGAGAACAGTGTCGACAACCTCGCGCTCGCCAACGTGAAGCGCACGCTCGCACGCATCGCAGGTAAACGCGGTGTCAGCCAGGAGCAGTTGCTCGCACTGGGCGATACTCGCGGCGCGCGCATGCGTGGACAGATCGATTCGGTGCTGGCGTACGCCGGCACTGGTGAAGGTGCGGCACTCGCTGATCGTCTTGCACAGACGGTGGCCCTTGCCGCGGCGACCGCAGCATCGGCATCGGACGTGACGATCCCCGTGCGCGACACGAATGCGCTCGCCCCCGATTTGCGCGCACGCCTCGATCGTGTGATCTCGCGCATGCGCGACGAGTACGGCAGCGATGTCTCCGTCGTCGAGACGGCGCGTTCGCAGGAACGACAGGACTTCCTGTACGCACAGGGGCGCACGCGCGAAGGCGCTGTCGTGACGTGGACACATGACTCTGCCCACACGCGCGGCGAGGCCGTGGACGTATTGGTAGATGGGAAGTGGAACAACGCCGAAGGGTTTGCGCGGCTGCAGCGCATTGCACGTGAAGAAGGGCTGCGCACACTGGGTCTCAAGGATCCGGGCCATCTCGAGCTCGTACGCAACGGGGCGCAGACGGACGCTGCCGCAAACGTGGCCAACATGATCGAACGTCGCACGGCAACGTTGTCGAACGTGAGCACGCAGTCGGGAATCGCATCGGTCGCAAGCGTTGCCAACGTCGCAGCGGTCGCCAGCGTGGCGCGCCCAGGCGTCTACAGCAGTGCACCACGCGAGGCATCACGCGAGGTGCCACGCGAGGTATTACCCGAGGCATCACGCAACGCATCACGCGAGGCATCACGCAACGCTGCGGTCGACGCGAATGGCGTAGCGCCGGACGCTGTTGCACCGGATGCCGTCGTGACAGCAATCGCCGCAGGCAACGCGGGCAATGGACGCGGTGCCGCCTCGCGCGACAAGGGTGACTCGCAGAAAGGTTCAACCGAGAGAGACGAAGCAGCGCGCGCAAGTATCAGTGAACGCTCGTCGTCACGCTCGCGCTTTGATACGTCAGCCGCCGAGCGTGCGTACTCGCCGACCATGACTGCGGCTACGACGCCGGTGTCCGGTGCCGCTGATGCAAGCGCAACGATGTCCACGAGCGGCATCAGCAGTGTCGAACGTGTCGCTGATATTCAGCAGCTCAAAGCCGATGCACAGTCGGGTTCACTGTCGCGGATGACGCTCGAACTCGACGGGGTGAATGGACCGGAGCGCATCACGGTCGACGTGCGCGGCAACGTCATCGACACACAGATCACCACCGACGCCGCCAACGCCGACCGGCTGCGCATGCGAACCGGTGAACTGCAGGACGCACTCAGCCGGCATGGGCTCTCCGCCGACAGCGTGAGCATCAGCAGCAACGCGCGCACCGAAGCGACGACCACGCGCCCACTCGTGACCGAGCGCGAAGTAATTGGCATGACGCAGTCCCCGTCGGCTGGCAACGGCGCCGACGCGCAGCTGAGCGGGCAGAGTACGCGAGACCGCGCGATGGCGCGCGAGTGGGAAAAGAACGAAGACGCGCGCAAGGCGCGTGACGAGCAGCGCAACAACGCCGAACGGCAAACCGCCGAACGGCAATCTGCTGGCCAGCGTAGCCAGCGTGGCACCTACAACGAGGGCGCGCGATGACCACCGCGGTCAGGAACGTCAGCATCAATCCGCTCTTTACGAGCACCACCAACCCGACACCGGAGCCAGTCACCGGTCCCGCTGAGCCAACGAAGGCGAGCAAGCCGCCCATCAATCCGCTGTCGTTGGGGAAGAATGACTTCCTCAAGCTCCTGGTCTCGCAGCTCAAGAATCAGGATCCGCTGAATCCGATGGACGGCAAGGAGATGGCCGCGCAGCTCGCCCAGTTCTCGTCCGTCGAGCAGTTGCAGCAACTGAACAGCACGATCGAGAAGCAGGGTGCCACGCAGACCGCGATGTCCGATGCGATCACCAAGCTCGGGAAGGATCAGGTGACGGCGGCGGACAGTCTGCAGGCATTGATCGAAGGACAGACCGCGATGTCGACTGTGGGCAAGACCGCCGTGACGCCGGGCAACGATGTCTTCCTCGACAAGAACGGCGACGGCACCGCGGTGATTGACTCGGGCACCGTGAGCGGAGTCGGCACGGTCAAGGTCACCAACGCCGCCGGTGTTGTCAGCACCGCGACGATCAATCCGGTCGGCCAGGGGATGCAGGCGTTCACGATGAAAGATCTCACGTTCACGCCGCCCCTCACGAACGGCAAGCACAGCTACACCGTCGACGTCACGCCCACCGGCGGCAAAGCGCAGAGCGTGAAAACGTACACCACTGGTCGTATCACCGGCATGCGCTACTCGCAGGGCAACCCCATTCTCATCATCGGGGACTCGCTGAGCATCCCGATGTCGCAGTTGACGCAGATTCGCGCCTGATCGCACCCACCCTCTCAGAGAAACTCAAAACACATGCTTCGCTCTCTCTATGCTGGCGTCTCGGGCCTGCGCAATAATCAGGTGCGCATGGACGTCATCGGTAACAACATCTCCAACGTGAACACCGTCGCCTTCAAAGCCGGTCGCGTCACGTTCAAAGAAGGCTTCGCGCAGCTGCTCCAGGGCGCCAGCCGTCCGCCTGGTGACCAAGGTGGTATCAACCCGGTGCAGATCGGTCTCGGTATGCAGATCGGCTCGATCGACCAGATCTTCAATCAGGGCAATCTCGAAACGACCGGGTCAAACACCGACGTCGCCATCCAAGGCGACTCCTTCTTCGTCGTCCGCAAGGGCAACCAGTCGTTCTACACGCGCTCCGGCAACTTCCAGGTTGACGCGTTGGGCAACATGGTGTCTCCGACCAACGGCTTCGTCGTGCAAGGTCGCAAGTACGACAACGGCGTGCTGCAGGACGGTATCCGCGACATTCAGTTGCCGTTCGGCCAGAAGGTGTCGGCCAAGCCGACGACCGAAAGCGTGCTCGCCGGCAACCTGAATGCATCGGCGCCGGTCTTTCAGGGCACGTTCACCAACGCGCTCGATCGCGCACTCCCGATCAATCAGGCCGCATGGACGGAAACGCAGATCGCCGTCTTCGATTCGCAGGGCACCAAGCGAGACATCAAGATCCAGATGTGGAAGACCGCGCCAAATACATGGGATTGGCGCATCGATCCGATCGCCAGCGGCATCACGCAGGATCTCCAGACGGACGCGCTTTCTCCGCCAACCTCCATCGCCCTCCCGACGCCGCCCGCCGGCTACCAGATCCTCCCGGCCAATGTGACCGTGACCAGCACCAGCGGCACGGCCTACAATAACCCGGCCGACTGGACCTTCAACGTCGCCACCGGCGCGGTCGACTTCACCACCAGCATGCCGTCCAACTCGGCGATCAAGGTGGGCTATTTCATGAATCCGACAACGCCAGGGCCGAGCGTCAACAGCGGTACGCTGACGTTCGACCAGGCCGGCATCATGAACACCAACATCATGGCCGCCATCGACTTCGCGGTGCCGGGCGCCAACCTGGTGCAGGTGAACCTCAAGCTGAACGGCGGCGTGAGTGGTCTGACGCAGTTCGCCTCGACCGCCTCAACGGCCGTGCTGCGCGACCAGAACGGCTACACGTCCGGCTCGCTGCAGAATTTCTCCATCGATCGCTTCGGTCTGATCACGGGCTTCTTCACGAACGGCACCACGTCGCCGCTCGCCAAGATCGTGCTCGGCGACTTCAACAACCCCAGCGGTCTGCTCCGCATCGGCGACAACATGTATCAGGAGTCGGCCAACTCCGGCGGCGCGGTGCTCGGCTTCGCCCTTGAGGGCTCGCAATCGCAGCTCACCAGCGGCGCACTCGAAATGTCCAACGTCGACCTGGCGCAGGAGTTTACGAACATGATCGTGGCTCAACGCGCCTTCCAGGCGAACGGCAAGGTCGTGTCGACCTCCGACGAAATGCTGCAGGAACTGATGACGATCAAGCGCTAACCAGCGCGTAAGCTGAGGCGGCGGCTGGTCGTCAGCCGCCGTCCTCGGCGTGGTGCGGGCGTTGGTATGTGGGCCGGGACCTGCGACAGCAACTGCTACTGCAGGGTACTCCCGGTATGAACTGATATGGCGGATCAGAACGGGTCGAAATCAAACAGCTACGTTGTTTGAATCGCCCCTTCAGCGGGCGAACGGCGGGTTGTATCAGTCCTTTTGATGCGTGCCCCCTCGGCCCCTGCTCATCCCCGACGCCGGGAACAGCCTTTCTCGCGAAGGCGCGGAGCTGCGGAGAACTGCTGTTTGTTCTCGTTTTTCTCCGCGCCGCCGCGCCTCCGCGAGAGATGCGGTTGCAGCTAAGCAAACCAAGCATCCCGGCAGATCCTGCCGCTAGGGCGCAAAATGCCGGTCGGGAAGTTTCCATCTTTCTCGCCGTTCCCGATTCCGGAATATGTGTAAGTGGATTTAAGTTGTTGCTATTATTGTCTTTAGGCAGCCGACACTCCGCGAGAAAGCACGGAGACAGCCGCCGCCGCACTCTGGCCCGGTCTGTGCTTTTAACGATGGCGAAGACCCAACTCTCGCCCGTTCAAGACCATGTCTGCCAAACAAGCACCCAAAGCGCCCGAAGTCGCCGCAGAAGCCGTCGTCGCCGCAACCGGCCTCAAGGCCAAACTGCCGCTGATCGCCCTGATCGCCGTCGGACTCGCCGTTGGTGGCGGAACCGGAGCCGCGGCCATTGGACCGATGGTGGCGAAGAAGATGGGCAAGGTCATTCAGCCAGCGTCGCACGCGGACAGTGCAGGCGCCGACGGCGAGCATGCCCCGGCCGACGGCGAGAAGGGCGCCAAGGACGGCGAGAAAGGGAAAGAGGGTGCGGTCGCCGCGATGCACCTCCTCGAAAACCTGGTGCTCAACCCGGCCGGCAGCGGCGGAAGTCGCTTCCTGCTTCTCTCGGTGGCCATCGAACCCGGGAGCTCGAAAGCCACCGAAGACTTCACGGCTCGCGACGCCGAACTGCGCGACATCATCCTGACCTCGCTTGGGGGCAAGACGGTCGACGAGCTCGTTGACATGGCTGAGCGTGAGAAGATCAAAGTCGAAGTACAAGCCGCTGTGAACACGCGCTTCGGCAAAACTGCTGTCAAGCGTTTGTACTTCCCGCAGTTCGTGGTCCAGTAAGCACCCATGGCATCCGAAACACTCAGTCAGAACGACATCGACCGATTGCTCGGTGGTGGAGCGCGCGTTTCGCCACACGCCGCCGCGTCACTGGATGTACAGGTCTACGACTGGCGCCGTCCTCACCGCGTATCGAAGGAACGTTTGCGCACCCTCGAGGCGATGTACGAGCGCCTCGTCAAGAGCCTCGAAGCGTGGTTGATTTCACGCGTGCGTGGCCAGATCGAAATCCGTCTGCAGAGTGTCGAGCAGTTCTCGTTTGGTGAGTTCACGCTATCGCTGCCGACGCCCTGCTCGAGCTTTGTCTTCGAGATCGCGGGCACCGGACAGAAAGGTGTACTCGACGTCGGACCGGAGTTCTCGACGTACGTGGTCGATCGCCTCTTTGGCGGCGAAGGCATGGGCACGGTGCTCACGCGCGCACTCACGCCGATCGAACGCATGGCCGTTCGCTCCATCGCCGATCGCGTTGCCACACTGTTGCAGGAGATCTGGCAGGACTACGTGCCGATGGAGATCAACATCACGGCGTTCGAATCGTCGCCGGAAATTCTCCAGGTCGTGAATCGTGAAGACCCGGTGCTCGTTGCCAACGTCGAGCTGACCGCTGGCAACGCGACCAGCCTGTTGCTGATCTGTCTCCCATTCTCGGTGCTCGACAAGTTCTTCAATTCGAGCGGTCAGCAACGCTCGGCGCTACTGACAACCAGCGAGCTGGAGCGCGCAGCCACCCGTCAGCGCAGCGAGGCGGCACTCCGCGCGACGAAGGTGCCCCTCACGGCGCGTCTCCCTGAGTTTCAGCTCTCGATGCGCGATATCGCACGGCTCGATGTCGGCACGGTCATTCCAACGAACATTCCCAAGGAATCCCGCGTCATCGTGCGCGCTGGTACGCAGGAACGCTTCATCGGTCACCCCGGTCGAGTGAATGGCAATCTCGCCGTTCGCATCGTCGACTCGGTGCAGGTCGCTCCATCAGTCCCCGAATCCCGGTCGAACAACACATGAACCCCGCGGAAATCGACGCGCTGGTTGCCAGCGTACAGGCGGCGAAAGCCGCTGGTCAGCCCATCTCGTCGCTCAACGAGCCTGTCACGTTCGACGAACCTCCCGTCGCTCGCGCACCCCAGCTCACCGAATTCGAGCAAACGATGCTCGGCACGACCGAAGTGCCGATCGGCATGCTCCTCGATCTCACACTGCCCGTGTCGATTGAACTTGGACGCACCAGCATGACCGTGCAGGAGATTCTCCGACTCGGTCGTGGTTCGGTCATCCAACTCGACCGCCTCGCCGGCGAACCGATCGACATCTACGTGGGCGATCGGCGTTTTGCCGAAGGCGAAGTAGTCGTACTCGGCGAACACTTCGGTGTGCGAATCACGCGCATCCTCGCGTCCGCATCGAGTTCGGCCGCCAGCGCATACGCGGCGTGATCCCGACGATGCCAATCATGCGCCCCGTCGCCATGCGATGCAGCAGTAGTGACACCGTTCCGCCGACCACCTGAATGATGCTTCAAGCGGCACTCGGGATCGTTGCAGCACTCGCCTTCGTTCTGGCGCTCGGCGCGTTCTGCGTCTGGGCGCTGAAGAAGTGGGGAGCGGGCACATTGCTGCCCCGCTCACGCGTTCCTGTGGAAGTCGTGCAGCGTATCGCGCTCGGCCCCAAGGTCGGACTCGCGGTGGTACGGGTTGGTGAGAAAGTCATGGCCGTTTCGATTGGCGATGGTGGTGTCCGCACGCTGTTTGAATTGGACGAAGCCGACCGCCAGCACATTCTGTCGACCAGCAACGTTCCGACGCCGCTCAACTCGAGCATGTCGGCATCGGCTGATTTTGCGAAATTTCTTCCGAACAGACTCTCGCGGGTGTTTGGTCGTACGCGCGAACCCGAGTTGACGGCCGAGGCGCTGCTGCCGCTGCAGGCAATGGCCGCACTGACAGCTACATCTCCAGCATCGCCATTCTCGTTTGCGCCGCCGACCACCAGCACGGGGCAGGCCGTGACGTACTCGCGCGCGGCGTCTATGGTGAACGCCGCCGATCGTGATTTCCGCGCGATGCTTGGCGTGTCGCTCAGCGGGGCCACGCGATTGATGATGCTCATCGGCGCCTTGGCCGTCGCCAACGCGGTGGTCACACCTGTCCGCGCACAGGCTGCGCCGCCGGTGCAGCCTCCGGTTCAGCAGCCCGTTGCATCACCCGCGGGAGCGCAGCCAGCCGGCGTACAAGCGACCGCGCAAACAACTGGTGCGCAGACTGCCGGCGCCGCTGAGAAGTCGCCAGCGCTCGGTGCGAGCACGTTGCAGAGCGCAGTAAAGAATCCCGTCAACAGCACGCGCGCCGCACAGACGGCCACGAAGGGGAATGGCGCGTCGACCACCGCGAACGGAGCGCGCGCGTCGCGTCCGACGTCGCAGATGGTGGTTGACAGCACGAAGAGCGATTCGACGCGTGTGCAGCGTGCCGAAGCCGCCGGTATCGCACCAGTCGCGGCAGAAGACGCCATCATGCGCATGATGCCGCAGATGGACATGAAGATCGGAGACGCCACGGATGGCGGGCTGCGCCTCAACGGCACGGTCGGCATTGTGGTTATGATGGGGCTGCTCACGCTCCTCCCCACGCTGTTGCTCATGATGACCGGCTTCACGCGCATTCTCGTCGTGCTGCATTTCCTCAAGCAGGCAATGGGAACGCAGGGTGCACCGCCGGCACAGTTGCTCGCTGGCCTGGCACTCTTGCTGACAGGTTTTGTAATGGCCCCAACGTTCACCGAAGTGAATCGCGATGCGATCACTCCGTGGATGGACGGCAAGATCACGCAGGTGGAGATGATGAAGACGGGCGTCAAGCCGATGCGCGAATTCATGTTGCGTCAGACGCGCAAGGAAGACCTCAGGACGTTCATCGAATTGAGCCGCATGCCGCGCCCGAATACGGTCGAGGACGTGCCATTGCACGTGCTCATGTCCGCGTTTGTGGCGAGCGAACTGCGCACGTCATTTCAGATCGGCTTCATGATTTATCTGCCCTTCATCATCATCGACGCCGTCGTCGCGTCGGTGCTCATGAGCATGGGTATGATGATGCTCCCACCGGCGATGATCTCGCTGCCGTTCAAGTTACTCCTCTTCGTCCTCGTCGACGGGTGGGCAATGACCATTCAGTCGCTGGTGCAGAGCTTCAAGTAACGGAATCAGCGCGAATACAAACAACAGAAAAACAACTACAGCCACGAATTGCGCGACGCGGCAACTACTGCGCGTTACGATCGACCTCGGCAATGCGACGTTGTGCTTCGTTCCAGTCCACGCGCGGCGCAACACCGACATCGTCGAGTTGCAAACTGGCCAGCGCACGTTCGATCACCGGCGCGCCCAGTTCTCTGGGTAGCGATTCTCCGAATGCGAGCTCCGCCCGACGGCACAGTCGTTCTTCGCGCGCCGAGTCGCGTTCGCCCGGGAGGACACCGGTGCGCAACGCGAGAAACTCCGTCACCGCGTGCACTCGTGCATGGACGCCCTCGTGCAGAATCGATGATGCGACCGGCGCCGCACTGATATCGCGGCGGGCCAAAAACGTCAGCTCCGTGATGATCACACGTTCGGACGGACTGAACGCCCCGCGGCAGGCGTAGCGCTCCACCCGGATCGCCCGGATATCGCGCCGCAGGTGGTTCAGCCGCCACGGCTGATGCTGGCCAATGAGCGCCAGCGACTCGTTTAGCCGCTCGATGACGTCAGCCGTGGCGATATCCGGTCGCGAGTTCAGCACCTCCACCGGCACGCCCCGAACGACAAAGGTCTCGACCATTGGGCCATCGGTGCGGCCGAAGCCGAGTCGTGCGAGGAGGGAGGAGAGCATGAGGAATGCTACACGGGGACGGGTCGCCCGGTTCTCTCACGCTTCCGGAATCCAGGTCACGGTGTGCAACTCCCGATCGCCTCGGCCACGACGGCGGCAAATCCGCCCCCGAGCTGCTAGGCAGTTTCTGCCGACCACCACCACCTTGGCGTCAGATCGACCTCAGACTCATCCGTGGAAAACGTTTATTGACAACAACTTGTGACATCGGGGTCAGCCTGAGACACGTGGTACGGGCCATGCTCATAAGAGCTGGCGTGGAGGTGGCAGGAATCCCCAGCCGCTCCAAACCGATCCCAGTCAACACACCGACCTCATGTCCCACCAGCTGGTCATCGATCTGACACGCGATGCCATCCTGACCGCACTCACCGTGTCGGCGCCGATGCTCCTCATCGCCCTGGGCGTCGGACTTGTGGTCAGCATCTTCCAGTCGGTGACGCAGATTCAGGAACAGACGCTGGCCTTCGTCCCCAAGCTGGTGCTGGTCGGCGGCGCGTTTGTTGTCGGGCTGCCGTGGCTCATCCAGGTCCTGGTGCGCTACACCAAGCAGTTGATCATGAGCATCCCGTCGGTCGTTTCGTGAATTCACTGACGGCCGCTGGGCTCCCTGACTTTTTTGCTCCTGGTGCGGCCGCAGCCTTCGTGCTCACCGCGCTGCGCGTTGGTGGGCTGTTGCTGGTCGCGCCGGCGTGGTCGGCCAAGACGGTTCCGATGAAGCTGCGCACTGCAGTCCTCGTGGTCTTTTCGGTGCTGCTTTTGCCGGCCGCGAGTGCCAGCGCCAATCTCCCGGCGCTGCGCATCACGCCCGCCGCCTTCCTCACCGAATCCGTGATCGGCTTCGTGATCGGACTCGCCGCGGCCACCACGCTTGCCGCCGCCGAATTCGCCGGTGAGCTCATCACCACAACCAGCGGACTCTCGGGCGCTGCCGTGTTCGATCCCGTCAACAACACGCAGGGTTCGATCTTTTCGTCGTTCATGCAACTGTTTGCACTCCTGATGATCGTCCTCAGCGGTGGGCACCTGATCATGATCAAGGCGGTCGCGATGAGCTTCGACGCGATGCCACTCGGTGCCACGCTCAATATCGGCGCTGGAATGGGTGCGTTCGTTCCGACGGCGAAAGTCATCTTCGTGAGCGGACTGCAGTTCGCGTCGCCGGTCATCGCCGCGGTCTTTGTCACCAATCTCGCGCTCGCCATTCTCGGTCGCGCTGCGCCGCAGTTGCAGGTGATGAGCATTGCCTTCTCGATCCAGATCGGTGTCGGCCTGCTCACGTTCGCCGGATCCATTGCCCTCGTCGGTCATGTGCTCTCC